>Ga0181536_10005464_pt1 | contig 13035 bp, 12 predicted proteins | sample PEATcosm2014_Bin_41_FD_121105 | JGI IMG/M metagenome (GOLD analysis project Ga0181536, IMG submission 121105) | Peatland microbial communities from MTU Mesocosm Facility, Houghton, MI, USA - PEATcosm2014_Bin17_60_metaG | ecosystem: Environmental > Terrestrial > Soil > Wetlands > Peat | place...
AATGTGGCCAAGGTTCTCTCCTGGGCCAGGTGTTTGTCCGGTCCGGCCCTGTCTGGCCATATGGTGCGGCGCTTGTTGCCGTTCCAGACCGAAAGGCGGCGCCACCGGCCGGCGATTTTCGGCGCGTCCTGGCGAGGATCATGGACGGTCCGCCAAACGACGTCCGGGCCTCTTCGGGGGGTGGGCCATCCGTCGCGGCACCGCCGCGGATCGGGCGGCCGGGACGATCGCCGCAGCAAGCCGGGGCATTCCTTGCGTCATGCCCTTCGGCGGTTGGTGCTAAACCAGGCGAGATGGTCCGGAACGCCCGATGAACTCCTTCGCCGAATCGCTTCAGCTTCTGCGCACGCGGCGATTTGGCACGTTTTGCTTCGCCAGCCTGCTGTCGAACCTCGGGACCTGGGCCCAGCAGGTGGCCGAGCCATGGCTTTTGCTGACCCTGGGCGCGTCGTCGTTTCTGATCGGCCTCGACTCGTTCGCGATGGCGGCGCCGGTCTGGATCCTGACGTTGCTGGGTGGCAGGTTGGCGGACCGCGCCGACCGCCGCCTCGTCATCACGGCCTGTCAGTCGCTGCAGATGATGTGTCCGATCCTGCTGGTTGTCCTTTTGCTGACCGGTAGCGTGCGGCCCTGGATGGTCATCGTTCTCTCGGTGGTCGTTGGCGTGACGGACGCGCTGTCGATGCCGTCGTTTCAGTCGATCGTTCCATCGATGGTCGAACACGATCAGATCGCCGCGGGTCTGGCGCTGAACGCGACGCAATTCAATCTCTCGCGCGTGCTCGGACCCGCCCTCGCGGGCGTCGTGATGGCGGGCGTGGGCGCGGTGGGATGCTTCGCGCTGAACGCGGTGTCCTATCTGCCGTTCATCTGGGTCGCGCTGTGGATCCTGCCGCGCGGCAAGCCCGCGCCGGCGGCCGGCGAGCCGCTGTACGAAAGTTCTTTCCAGGACAGCATGCGGGACATCATCCGCACCCCCGGTTTGCGCGGCGCGCTGCTCACGGTGCTGGTGACGAGCTTTCTGTGCGGACCGCTCATTGTGTTTTGCCCGGTCCTGGTGCGGACGGTGCTGAACGGAGATGTCGGCGGGTTCAGCGCGGCGATCGCGGCGTTTGGCACGGGCGGGTTGTTGGGCTCGATCGCGCTGCTCGGGATCGATGCCAGCCGGGATCGACGACGGATCAGTTCGTGGCTCGCCCGATGCTATGGGGCGACATTGGTGCTCGCCGCGCTCAATCCATGGTTTTGGGGATTGCCCGCGTTGTTGGCGCTCGCGGGCTTCGCGATGACGGTCAGCAACACGTCGGCGAATTCCCTGTTGCAGGCCACGGCGTTGCCGGAACTGCGGGGGCAGACCGTCAGCCTGTACATGCTCGCCATGCGAGGCGGCGTCTCGGTCGGAAGCCTGTTGACGGGATTAGCGGTGAGCCTGATCGGTGTGCGCCATGCGCTGCTGATCAACGGGGTGCTCGCGGTGATGGCACAGATCGTGGTGGGACGGCTTTGGATTGGTTCGTCATCGCCGGATCGGGCGGGCCAGGTCACGGACCGGGGCTGACCGGCGCGACCGCGAGGACGCGGACGACCTTGTCCCCGGTGGCGCGGATTTGGAGTTGACCCAAATCAAGGCGCCGCCGCGAAGGAAACGCCAGAGTAGCTCAAATGTTCGAAACAAGGAGGACGGCATGGCAAAAAGCCCAGTGGAAGTGAAGCGGTCCGCTCCGGCCCAGGTGCAGACGCCGGACAGCTGGCAGGCGTTTCGCACTGAAATGGAGCGTTTGTTCGACCGGTTTGGCTTCGGCTTCAAGCCGTTCCGCGATTGGTTCGACCTGCAGCCGGGCTTTCAGGTACGGACGACGTTCGAAATGCCGTCTCCGGCGATCGACATCGTTGAGGAGCCTGCCGGCTACAAGCTCACCGCCGAACTGCCGGGGATGGCGGAAAAGGACATCGAACTGATCGTGTCCGGTGACACCGTGACGCTGAAGGGCGAAAAGAAGCAGGAGACGGAACACAAGGACAAGAACTACACCCTGTCCGAGCGCAGCTATGGTTCGTTTCAGCGTACGTTTTCTCTGCCTGACGGCGTCGATCGCGACAAGATCAGCGCTGAATTCGGCAAAGGCGTGTTGACCGTCACCTTGCCAAAAACGCCGGCGGCGGCGGCCGAGCCGAAGAAGATCGAAGTGAAGGCGGCGGCCTGATTGGTGGCATGCCGCGCCGCGGACCGGTCCGGCCGGCTCGCGGACGGCGGGTGGTGTGTCGCCACGCGGGCCATGATGCGAATGGACCGGCGGCGTCCCGGCGCCGGCACCGTGAATGTGGGTTTTTGTAGTTCCGGCGGTGCGGTCACGTGATTCCGCGATGTCGCGGGAGCAGCGCGAAAGGAGGAACCGATGGTTGGCGAGATGTTACGGCAGTGGATCGTGTTGTCGAGCCTGGGGTTGTGCGGACTGCTCGCGAGCGCGGCGTTGTTCGCCGCCAAGGGTAGGCTGAGGCATGCCCGAGCCCCAATCCGGGTTCGCCGGCGATAAACGGAGCTTATGGGTCGACGGATCGCACGCGCGGGTTGGGCCAAACACAGGAGAGTCGCAGGTGGCACACAAACAGGTTTTGTTCCGTTCCGCCGCGCGTGAGAAGATTCTGCGGGGCGCGACGCTGCTGTGCGATGCGGTGCGTGTCACGCTTGGCCCGAAATCGAAATCGGTGCTGATCCAGAAAAGCTGGGGCTCACCGATCGTCTGCAACGATGGCGTGACCATCGCCAAGGAATTCGACCTCAAGGACCCGGAGGAGAATCTCGGCGCGCAGATGCTCCGCCAGGCGGCCGAGAAGACCGGCGACGCCGTGGGCGACGGCACCAGCACCTCGGCCATTCTGGCGCAGACGATCTTCGCCGACGGCGTGCGTAATGTCGCCGCCGGTGCCAGTGCCATCGACCTCAAACGCGGACTGGATCGCGCGTCAAAGACTGTGATCGCGGCTCTGCGCGCCATGTCGAGCGAGGTGAAAACCCGCAAAGAGAAAGCCCAGGTGGCGACCATCTCGGCGCACAACGACCCGGCCATCGGCGAACTCGTCGCCGACGCGATGGAAAAAGTCGGCGGCGAAGGGGTGATCACGGTCGAGGAGTCGAAGACCACCGAAACCACGCTGGACGTGGTCGAGGGCATGCAGTTCGACCGCGGCTATATCTCGCCCTATTTCATCACCAACGGCGAGAAGATGATCGCCGAACTGGAAGATGCCCACATTCTGATCCACGAGAAGAAGCTCTCGGCATTGCAGCCGATGCTGCCGCTGCTGGAAGCCATCGCGCGGTCCGGTCGCCCGCTGGTGATCGTCGCCGAAGATGTCGAGGGCGAGGCCCTGGCGACGCTGGTGGTGAACAAACTGCGCGGCGGGTTGCGGGTGGTGGCGGTGAAGGCGCCGGGGTTCGGCGACCGCCGCAAGGCGATGCTGGAGGATCTCGCCACGCTGACCGGCGGGCAGATGATCTGCGACGAGGTCGGCATTAAACTGGAGAACGCGACGATCGATCTGCTCGGCTCGGCGAAGCGAGTGATCGTCACCAATGAGAACACCACGGTCGTGGGCGGCGCCGGCAAGAAGGCGGACATCGAAGGCCGCTGCACCCAGATCCGCGCGCAGATCGAGGAGACGAAATCGGACTACGACCGCGAGAAGCTGCGCGAACGGCTGGCCCGGCTGGCCGGCGGCGTGGCGGTGATCCGCGTTGGCGCCCCGTCCGAGGCGGAGATGAAATCGCGCAAGGAAGCGCTCGACGACGCGATCAGCGCGACCAAGGCCGCCGTCGCCGAGGGCATCGTGCCCGGCGGAGGACTGGCGTTGATCCGCTGTATCGACACGGTCGCCCAGGAGGAGGCGAAGTGCGAGGGCGACGAGCGGACCGGGGTGCAGATCCTGAAACGCGCGCTCGAGGCACCGGCGCGGCAAATCGCCGAGAACTCCGCCGTCGATGGCGGCGTGGTGGTGGCGCGCATGATGGAGTCGAAAGGGGCGTTCGGTTTCGACGCGGCGCGCAAGCAGTATGTCGACCTGGTCGAGGCCGGGATCATCGATCCGACCAAGGTGGTGCGGATCGCGTTGGAGAACGCGGTCTCGGTCGCGAGCGTGTTGTTGCTGACCGAAGCGACCATGACCGAAATCCCGGAACCGAAACGAGATCGTTCGCTCGAACCGGAAATGGCGATGTGATGGCGATGGAACTGGCTGGCAAAACCATGCATCGCGGCAAGGCCTTCGGCGCCCGGCCGGCGAGTTCTCCCGGTCACCCAAAGCCGGATCCGAACCCCGCGCCGCCGCCGCCCATTGACCTGCCGCCGCGGCCGGAGCCGATCCCGCACCCGCCACCACCCCGGCGGCCGCGATGAGCGGCGACGCGCCGCTCGATACGCCGATCGCCCAGTACATCTGGGACACCCGCTACCGTGCCAACTCCGAAGCGTCGATCGACGTCTCCTGGGCTCGCGTCGCGCGCGCCCTGGCGGCGGTCGAGCCGGCCGGCGGGGCGGCGTGGGAGCCGCGGTTCCTTGACATCCTGCGCGACTTTCAGTTCCTGCCGGGCGGGCGCATTCAGGCGGGTGCCGGCAGCGGCCACGATGTGACGCTGTTCAACTGTTTCGTCATGGGCACGATCGAGGACTCGATCCCCGGCATCTGCCGTGCGCTGGAGGAGGGCGCGGTCACGATGCAGCGTGGCGGCGGGGTCGGCTACGATTTCTCGACGTTGCGGCCCAGCGGGACGCGGGCGCGGACGACGGGCGCGATCGCCTCGGGGCCGGTGTCGTTCATGGATGTGTGGGACGCGATGTGCGCGACCATCGAGTCCACCGGCGCCCGCCGCGGCGCGATGATGGCGACGCTGCGTTGCGATCACCCCGACATCGTCGCGTTCATCGAGGCCAAGCGCGATCCAGCCCGGCTGCGTCATTTCAATCTGTCGGTGCAGGTGACCGACGCGTTCATGCGGGCGATCGAACGGGACGAGAGCTGGGCTTTGGTCTTTCCGGCCGACCGGCTGACCGGTCCCGGTGAGACCGTGCTTCGGGACTGGCCTGGCGAGACGTCCGCGGTCCCGTGCCGGGTCGCCGGCCGCATCCCCGCCCGCGGCCTGTGGGACAGCCTGCTGCGCGCCAGTTATGCGTTCAGCGAGCCTGGGGTCCTGTTCATCGACCGGATCAACCGGATGAATAACCTGTGGTACCGCGAGCGGATCGGCACGACCAATCCGTGCGGCGAAGTGCCGCTGCCGCCCTATGGCGCGTGCGACCTGGGATCGATCAATCTGACGCGCCTGATCCGGGATCCGTTCACGCCGCGGGCGCGCCTCGACATCGGCCGGCTGATGGAGGTCGCGGCGATCGCGGTTCGGATGCTCGACAACGTGATCGATGTGTCCCGGTTCCCGCTGCCGGCGCAACGCGAGGCGGTCGCGACAGCGCGCCGGATCGGTCTTGGGGTCACCGGACTGGCGGACGCGCTGATCATGCTCGGGCTTCATTACGACAGCGATGCCGCGCGTGACTTCGCCGGCGAAACGATGCACACGATCTGCCGTGCCGCCTATCGGCAATCCGTGGCCATCGCCGCGGAGAAGGGCAGCTTCCCGGCGTTCGAGCGCGAGCAATTTCTCGCGGCGCCCTTCGTCCAGGCGTTGCCGGAGGATATCCGCGACGGCATCGCGCGGCTGGGCATTCGCAACAGCCATCTGCTGGCGATCGCGCCAACCGGCACGATCAGCCTGCTCGCCGGGAACGTATCGAGCGGGATCGAGCCGGTGTTCGCCGCGGAGCTTGACCGCACTTTGTTGGATACGGGCGGCGCGCCGCGGCAGGTCCGCATGACCGACCACGCGGTCCGGCTGTGGCGTGAGCACTGTGGCCGGACCGATGGTGTGCCGGACGCGATGGTGACCGCGATGGAGCTGTCGATCGAGGCGCATCTCGATATGCAGTCCGTGGTGCAGGGCGCGGTCGATAACGCGATTTCGAAGACGATCAACATCCCGGCGGAGACGGCGTTCGCCGATTTCGCGCCGATTTACCGGCTGGCGTACGAGAAGGGGTTGAAGGGCTGCACGACATTCCGGCCCAACACCGAGCGGGGCGCGGTGCTGGCTGCGGTCCAGGAAACGGATTCGGCGATCGGCTGCATTTGCGAATGACCCTGGTGCGGCCGCCGTCCGGAAACGGATGCGATGGAGTGCGCAGGCGGCTTCGCACCGGTGGGGCCACATGCACCGCGCACGCCAATGCGCCGGCGTCTCGATGCGTGGTCCGCGCGGCGCGGGGCCTCTCCCGTGGACCATCGGCGCAAGCCGCCACGCGAGGGGGCGGAGCGCCGATTGACACCTCCGCCTTCTCGGGAGTGAGTGGCGACTTCTCTCCCGAGATGGAGGTTCCCGATGGACGTAACTCCCGCATCGCCCGGCTGCCTGGCCGGTATTCGCGTGCTCGACCTGACGCAGTTCGAGGCCGGCCCGACGTGCACCGAGGCGCTTGCCTGGATGGGCGCCGACATCGCCAAGGTGGAAAACCCGAAGGGTGGCGAAGCGGGCCGCACCGGCTTTGGCGACGCGTACTATTTCATGATGTACAACGCCAACAAGCGCTCGATCACGGTCAACCTGAAATCGGATCGCGGCCTGGCGCTGGTCAAGGAAATGGTGAAGCAGGCCGATGTCTTCACCGAGAACTTCGCCCCCGGCGCGGTCGAGCGGCTGGGCCTCGGCTACGACGTCGTCAGCGCGATCAACCCGAGCATCATCTACGCCCAGGTGAAGGGGTTTGGGGATGGCAGCCCGTACGAGAAGGGCTTGTCGTTCGATCCGATCGCTCAGGCCGCGGGCGGGGCGATGAGCATCACCGGCGAGCGCGACGGCAGGCCGGTCAAGCCCGGCCCGACGATCGGCGACACCGGCACCGGCATGCTGCTGGCGTTCAGCATCGTCAGCGCGCTGTTCGAGCGCGCGCGCATCGGCAAGGGCAGGCGGCTGCAGGTGGCGATGCAGGATTCGGTCATGCATTACAGCCGCGGCATGTTCATTACGCAGGCGCGCACCGGGGCGGCGGCGCCGCGGCGGCCGCCGGCGAACAACCCGCCCGGCGGCATCTATCCGTGCCAGCCGGGCGGCCCCAACGATTATGTCTACCTGCTGACCAGCCGCGCCAACCCCGAGCACTGGCCTCGCCTGTTGAAGCTGATCGGGCGCGAGGATCTGATTGGCGATGCGCGCTACGACACCCCCGACGCCCGCCTGAAGTGCGAGGCCGAGGTCGACGAAATCGTCACCAGTTGGACAAGGCGGCACACGAAACATGAGGCGATGACGCAGTTGAGCGCGGTCGGCGTCCCCGCCGGCGCCGTCCTCGACTCCATGGAGCTGACCAACGAGCCGAGCTTCCGGCAGCGCGGCATCCTGCAAACGATGACGCATGGCGAACGGAAGATGACGATGCCCACCTGGCCGGTGCGGTTTGATGGGGTCCCGACTGAGGTTAAGTCGGCGCCATTGCTCGGCGAGCACACCGCTGAGGTGCTGGCCGACTGGCTCGGGCTCGACGCCGCGGCGGTCGCGGGGTTGCGTCAGGACGGCATCGTCTGACGCGCTGGCGGCCGGCGCTGGATCATCCGGTAAACGTCGCGCGAGCACAGGGGCCGCGCCTCGCCGGTCTCGCCGCGGTCGAGCGGAACAGCGGGCCGTTGGGGCCGCCCGGCTTCCCGGCCGCGGCGATGTATTGGTCGAGGATCTTCTCAAGGGAACGGTGGCGGGGCGCCTCGCGCTCCGTGCCGCCCTTCTCGCGCGGGCGTGCGGCCCAGGATCGAAATTGATGGCGCGCCGCGAGAGCGGTTCCCGCCCGATGACGCTCGGAGTCCCGTGGTTGGTTCTACTTGGTTCGACAGTAAAATAGTGCTACCCGTTTTCGAACGTCATCCGATGCGCCAACCTTTCGAGGGTCAACACAATGACACCACCGTCCAGCGACCGCGAGGTGATCATGAACCAAATCATCGACGATGTCGGTATTGTGCGCCGTGACGCATGGAGTGCCAAAAGTCCGACGACTTCGCTGGACCTCGACTGGGACTACGACTCCATCGTGATCCACAACTCCGGTCACGGTCATCTCGACACCATGCTGAAGATTCAAAAGTTCGATTTGGAAAAGCGGCATTGGGAGGATATCAGCTACCACTATGGAATTATGCCGGACGGAACGATATTCGAGGGTCGCCAGTTGATCTATAAGGGCGCCGACGTGAAAAATCAGAATACCGGGAAGATCGGCATTGTCTGTATTGGCGATTACGATTCGGGTGTTGTGAACTGGTTCTCCGGCCGCGCCTACAAGGGAGACCCGGTCCTGCCGAAGATGCTGGATTCAGTCCGAAAGCTGACCCGGCGGTTGATGGCCGCGTTCCCGACGATCGTCCGCTTTGGCGGGCACATCGAATACGGCGACACGAGTGATTGCCCCGGAGACATGTTGATGCCGTATATGGATACGCTACGAAAGGAGTTCGGTCTCCTGGTCCCAATCAAACGTTCGGGTCTTTGATGTCGGTAGCGCGTAATATTTTTCTGGCATTCGCTTTGCTGATTTTCGTTTCGCGGTTTTTCACCGGTATCGTCTATGAATACGGCGACCCGACGACCTATTTGGTTCTGAAGCACACGCCTTCTCTTGTCATCGAACAGGAGAACAGATCCGACCGGCCTGTTCGGGACCGATTCACGATCATCGACGCCGACGAAAACGAACTTCTGTATCAAACAGGATACACTTTCATCATGGAGTGGGCGTTTGGCATTATCGCCGTGAGCCTTGGACTGGCCTGGATTTTTCATCGCCGTCGTGTGGTGCGGTGATCAGATTTGGTCTGCTCACACTGATTTGCGCATTTGCCGTTTATGCGGGGTTGTTCGTGATTTATGCGGTCCTGCCGCGCGGTGGCCGCGCCGACATGGCGGTCGTTTTCGGAAGCGAAGTTCTCAAGGATGGTCAGCCGTCGAAGCGGCTCGTTGCACGACTCGATGCCGCCGCCCGAGCCTATGATCAGGGCCTCGCGCCGTTGATCCTGGTCAGTGGCGCCAAGGGTGCGAGCGGCTTTGATGAGGCATCCGTGATGCGCGACTATCTTTTCCTCGCGGGGATTCCAGAGACGGCCATCCTGGTCGACAGCGCCGGCACGAATACGTTGGCGACGGCCAGAAACGCCATGCGGACGATGCGCCGGTTGCACCTGCATCGCGTTCTGGTCGTGACGCAGTATTTCCACGTTCCCCGTTGCATGCTCGCCTTTCATAGGGTTGGCGTTGAATCCGTCGCCGCGACCTACCCGGTCTTCGTCGAGGGAAGAGATTTGTATTCTCTGGCCCGTGAACTCGTTGCGTTCCCAGACTATGCGTTGTTTGACTGGCCACGCGATTGAGTCCCTCGGTGCTGGTAAAGATGGCCCGGCCGGCCCGTCGCGGCGGGCGGGACGATGAGCATCACCGGCGAGCGCGACGGCAAGCCGGCGCCGTCCTCGACTCGATGGAGCTGACCAACGAGCCGAGCTTCCGGCAGCGCGGCATCCCGCGAACGATGACGCATGGCGAACCCACGATGACGCTGTCCACCTGGCCGGTGCGCTTCGACAGCGTTCCGTCCGAAGTCAGGTCGGCGCCGTTGCTCGGCGAGCATACCGCTGAGGTGCTGGCGGACTGGCCCGGCCTCGACGCCGCCGCGGTCGCGGGCTTGCGTCAGGACGGGATCGTCTGAGGCGCCGGTGGGCATGCGCGGACGCACCGCGAGCGCGGACTCAATTTAGCCGAACCGGCGGCGTGGAACAGACGTGGGCCCGGCCAAAGTGACGCCGGCGGCAACTGACCCGATCAGCCGCCGGAGATCAGCGCCGCCTCGAAGCTCGCGCGCAGGCCGGCTTCCGGCAGACCGCGCTGGATCACCACGATCTCGCCGCCGGTTCCACCCCACGCAAGCTCAGCCTCTGGCGATAGCGTGACCAGCCTGTGCAGCACATGATGCACGGCCTGAAGCACCACCGGTTGCCCGACGCCGGCGATGCGCGCGATGCCTTTCAGCCGCAATACGTCGGCGCCATGCAGTGACAGCAGCGAGTCGAGCCACAGCGCCAGAGCCGGCCCAGGGATCGGCGCCTCGGCGCGTAGCACGACCGAGGCGATGCCATCATGGTCATGATGGTGGTGGTGCGCGTGGTCATGACCGAGGTGCTGCTCCTGGTCCGCTGGACGCAGCCAGTTCGCCGGACGCTCCTCCGGCCCCAGCCCGAACATATCTTCCGGTGTCACCTCCCCATCGGCCACGCGGCGGATCGGCGCCTGAATGTTGAACGCGCGGATCGCCGGCTCGACCGCATCCGCCTCCGCCGGCGTGACGAGATCGGTCTTGGTCAGCAGAATGCGATCGGCGAACACTATTTGGTTTCGCGCCTCCTCCCGCTCGCGGAGTTGCGCGCGCACGTGCATGGCATCCACCGTCACCACGATGCCGTCGAGGTGGCAGGGCTGGCTGGTGTCAATCAGCGTGTGCACCACCGGCGCCGGATCGGCGAGGCCGGTGGTCTCGATCGCGATCCGCCGGAACCACGGCAGTTCGCCGGTCTCCCGCTTGCGGAACATTTCATCCAATGTGTCGAGAATGTCGCCGCGCACGGTGCAGCAGATGCAGCCATTCTTCAGCAGCACGGCGTTCTCGATCGCCTGCTCGATCAGCAGGTGATCCAGGCTGATCTCGCCAAGCTCATTGACGATCACGGCGGTGTCGGCGAGGTCCGGGGCGCGCAGCAACCGGTTCAACACCGTTGTCTTGCCGCTGCCGAGGAACCCGGTGATGACCGTCACCGGTACCGAATTAACCTTCTCGACGTGGTCACTTCGCATCGGTCTCGAAGTCCTTCACACTATCGTCAACGGTATTCGGCAGGAGAGGCGGCCATGGCGGCGGAATCGCATAATATGCGGCTGATATCGCAGGACAAGCTCGCCGGCTTCGGCAACGTCGGCGAGGGGATGAGCCTGCAGCTCACCGGCTCCGGACGGCGCGTCCTGTGGCTCGCGCATGAATCGGCGCCGAAGAACTTTACTGGTGTCGATGTCACCGATCCAGCGCATCCGGTTGTCATCTGCCAGACCGAACTGCCGCACCGCAATGTGCGCTCCAACTCGCTGGAAGTTTGCGGCGATCTGATGGCGGTGGCGTACCAGACCAGCACGCACGGATTGCAGCCCGCCGGCGTCGAAATGTTCGACATTTCCAACCCGGAGGCTCCGCGCGCCATCGGTTTCTTCGACTGCTCCGGCCCGTGTTCGCGCGGTGTGCACCAGCTTTGGTTCGTCGACGGCAAGACGGTGTATTTCGCCGGCGGCGCGCCCGATTTTACGCCGCGTAATTTGCTCGACGACCAGCCGTTCCGCGCGATCGATGTGAGCGATCCAACCAGGCCACGGGAAATTTGTCGCTGGTGGTACCCTGGCGTCGCCGAGGGCGATGCCGCCCCACCGCCGCCGCGGCACCCAAAATTCAATAGCGGCTGGCGCGCGCACAACACCAATGTCTATCCGGAACGTCCCGATCGCGCCTATCTGGGCTATCTCGATGGCGGGGCGATCATTCTCGATATCGGCGATCTCGGTAGCCCGAAGATGGTCGGGCACTGGAATCCGCACCCGCCGTTCCCCGGCTTCACCCATACCGCCATGCCGCTGTTCGACCGCGACCTGCTGATCGTCAGCGATGAATGCGTGCGCGACGGTGGCGCGGACTGGCCGAAGCTGGTGTGGGTCCTCGACATGCGGCTGGAGAGCAACCTTGTTTGCATCTCGACCCTGCCGTTGCCGCCGGTCGAGGAACACGCATTCCGCGGCGGCCGCTATGGCGCGCATAACCTGCACGAGAACCGTCCCGGGCCCGCGTTCCGCTCCGACACGTTGGTGTTTGGCACTTATTTCAACGGCGGCGTGCGGGTGCACGACATCACCAATCCATTCCAGCCGAAGGAGATCGCGCATTATGTGCCCGAGGCACCCTCCGTCGAGCGGCCGGCGATTCAGATCAACGATGTCTATGTCGACGAAAATCGTTTGATCTACGCTGTCGACCGCTTCAGTGGCGGGCTTTACGTCATGGAGATGACGGTCTGAGCGAAATCCCGTCAGGCTCCGCCGGAAATGCCCGTCGAAACGGACTGACCGGCAGGGTCTCGCCGTTCCAGAAGTGCTGGAACGGGACGGGAAGCTCGCCGGTCTCGAAATCCTGGGCCCGCATCGCGATCACTTCGTTGCCGTTCCAGAACGCCAGATCCGCGCGAAGCCAGGCGCCGTCCTGACGCCACCAGGCGCGCGGCAACGGGCGCGGAGCCGACCAGCACCAATCCTCCGGCCGATACAGACCATGGAACCGCGCCAGACCGGCGGCCAGCGTATCGCGATGGTGCGTGATATGGGCGGCGACGGCATCGAGATACCGCGTGACGCCGCGGCGCAATGCCGCATTGTAATCGCCGCAACTGGCGAGCAACCAGGACCGCACGGCCACCATCCGCGCCGCGTGATCCGCCGCGCCGGCATCCCAGGCAGCCGCCGGCAGCGGCACCGAGTTCAGCCGCAGTGGGGCCGCACCGAGATCGACCGCGGGCAATCTGGGGTCATCGACGGCAAGCGTACAGGGCAGCCGGTCCAAACCGTAGAGAATACGCCGCCCGGTCATGGCGGGTCCCAACCATGGCGACGTCCAACAATAAACCAATCGCGAGTCATTCCAACTGCCAGAACGATTGACTTTTGGTGCCAACCTCCCAGCGTCATACCCGGGCCTGGCCCAGGGATCGATCGCGGCACCGTGCCGGAACAGGTCTCCGGGTCGAGCCCGGGGATGAGTGCGTCCGCGAGGACGTTTCGTCTGCACGGTGCAAGTCCGTGCCTGGGTTGGTCGCAACCCGGAAATCGAAGGTAACCGCGTCATCGCGAGGTGGCGTGGAGAGCAACCGGAG
>Ga0181536_10005467_pt1 | contig 13032 bp, 8 predicted proteins | sample PEATcosm2014_Bin_41_FD_121105 | JGI IMG/M metagenome (GOLD analysis project Ga0181536, IMG submission 121105) | Peatland microbial communities from MTU Mesocosm Facility, Houghton, MI, USA - PEATcosm2014_Bin17_60_metaG | ecosystem: Environmental > Terrestrial > Soil > Wetlands > Peat | place...
GCGCAGCTTCAGGCCGCGCAGCACCCCGAGGCCGCCGCGCTGGCGCAGTCGCTGGCGGTTACCACCGAAGGCAGCACCGTGAAGATCACCCTGAGCCTGCCCGAGGGCCAGATTCAACAACTGCTGAAGCAGCAGGCGGCCACCCACGGAGTGATCCGGATGTAATCCCGCCGGCCGCGGGGGGATCAGATTAGCTCAATGTCCTTCATCGGGTAGTGCTTTCGGTTGCGCGTCCACAGCGCGCAACCATGCACCGCCGCTGCCGCCGCAATCAGCGCATCGCCCAGGGCCAGGCCGTGCAAGAGAACGGTCATCAATCGGCAAGTCTTTCCACGCGGGAATCGCGCCGCAGATCCCGGACATAGTCGTCTGTCTCACCGATGTCCGTGCGGTCCTTCCAAAGGCCGATAATAGCTTCGCAGGCTTCCTTCCTCCGGGCGCGATCCTGGCTATACTTCTCCCGGATGGCGTTCCGCACCAACTCGGAAATAGTCGCGCCGGACTGCCGGGCGATCATGTGGAGCAGCTTCCAGAGGTCATCGTCAAGATAAATCTGTGTTCGCCTCACGGTGTATATTGTACGTCGTCGTCGATTCCGTCCTGCCGGCCCGTCATTTCAAATCGCCGAAATGCACCGCCTCCGGCACGCCCGGCGCATCCAGTAGCTGAATGGTGGTCGCGGGTCCGAGATCCACCGGGTCCCCCCACGCGCGCAACGCCCAGACGATCTTCTTGTCTGGTGTGACCTCCAGCGCCTGAACCGGAGCCGTGGCGGGATTGACCGGCCCATCCCACTGGTTGTACCAGGTATCGATGAGCGTGTTCCCATTGGGCAGCCGTGTCGCGATCTGCATGGAGTTGAACAGGTAGTCCGGCACATCCGCGGGTGAAAACTCCCAGACGGTGGCCCCGGCGGGGTTCACCTCGCGCACCATTTTCGCACCGGCGATGAGGGTGTCGCCGTTCTTCAGACGCTCCGCCGACCAGGTGGCGATACCCGGCGTGTGCGACCACAGTTCCCTGCCCGTGGAATCGTATTCGACGACTTTGCCCATGTCCATGTGCGCCAGAAGCAACGTGCCGGCCTCCGTGAGCCGCGCATGACGGAATTGGCCGTGCACGCTTTTCGGATTCTTGACCGGAACCACAAACTCACGCTCGGTCTTGCCGGTGACGATATTCACCACCACAACCTTGGCGGGATCGCCATTTTGCACGTAGAGCACGCGCTCCTTGCCGATGGGCTGCGCGGTGTGCACCTCGGTGCCCGGCGGAGCGTCATAGTGCCAGAGCACCTTTTTCTCCCGGTCGATCAGCGTTACGCCGAATTGGTGCGCGAAGAGCACGCTGCCACTCGAAAGCAGCACGGCATCGCTGATTTCGCCCTTCGCCGTGGGATCGTGAAACTCCCAGGCGACCTTTCCCTTCCGCACGATGTACATGTCCTGCGTCTTGGCCTCTCCGGCGTAGAAGAACTCGTGGTGCGCCAGACCTTTGCCGGGCAGGACTTTGGGGAAGTTGGGTTTCTCCGCCGCCGGCTGTGCCGTCGCGCACACGGCGCCAGCGGCGATGATCAGGGTAATGAATTGCAGTGTCGGTTTGTTCTTCACACGTAATACGTTACCAGACCTCGCCACGCCTAAGTGCAGATCCTGCCTCCGGTCGTGCACTTTTCGCTGTTTCAGCACGCCCCCGCCCGGCAACTCCACTTCTCTGCCTCTCGAATCGTAATGGCGGCAAACGTGCCCTACCTAAACTCTGGAGGAACATCTTGACTACTTTAAGGACATTAACGGATACGGCGTCGGAGCTTGGCAAAGAGGCCAGAGAGTCGGTGGAGGAGTTAGGCCGGTCCGCCGGCAAGAAACTGGATCAGGTGCGAGATGATACAGGGGACGCGCTCCATGCGGCTGCTTCGTCCGTTCGCTCGACAGGACGCAAAAGTTCCGAGGCAATCGACAACTGCTCAACCCGCACAGCCGATCGACTGGACGCTACGGCATCCTACATCGAAGATCATGACCTGAGAGATGCGTTCGACGGTTTGCGGAAGTTTGCTCGCCGGCATCTGACAGGCTCTCTGGTGGCCGCGGCGGCGTTCGGCTTTCTGGCTGGATCCGCCATATGCCGAGCGACACACTCGTGCTCGTGCGGAAAAGCGCCTGAAAGCACATAGCATTCCGAGCCCCGGCCGCTAGGGATTGGTTTGCTGAACTGCGCGCTACTGGGGCAAACTCATGTCGGGCTTTGTCTCCCGTCGCGCCGTCTGCCTTTTCCCCCACAAATTCCATTTTAGGACTTGATATTAAGATTGTCTTCATATAGACTGTCTTCAGATGGATCTGTTGCAAGGTACGCTGGACATGCTGGTACTCAGGACGCTGGTCTTTGCACCGCTGCATGGTTACGGCATCGCGAAAGAGATTCGCAGCCATTCGAACGAGGCGTTGGGAATCGAGTTCGGCTCGCTCTATCCGGCCCTGAAGCGGCTTGAGCTGAAGGGCTTGATCGCTTGCAAGTGGGAGACTTCCGAGCATAACCGGCGCGCGAAATACTACCACCTTACGAGCGCGGGTCGAAAGCAGCTCATGCGGGAGCATTCCAAATGGGCCGAGTTTGTGAACGCCGTCTCGCTGGTGATGGGGCCGAACCCCGACGAGGTTTGACCATGAGCGCCTGGCGAAGACTCAAGTACCTGTTGCCTTCCTACCGGCGCTCCGAAGAGCGCGATATGCAGGAGGAACTGGAATCGCTGGCCGCCATCGCGGGGCGGCGGGAGCTCGGAAACCTCACCCTGGCGGCGGAAAATGCGCGCGGCGTTTGGGGCTGGGCGTGGCTGGAAGGAATCGTGGCGGACGTGCGTTACGCGCTGCGGGTGCTGGCGAGGCAGCCGAGCTTTACCGCCGTGGCAGTGGTCTCGCTGGCCTTGGCGATCGGGGCGAACGCCGCCATCTTCAGCCTCATGGACGCTGTTCTGTGGCGAGACCTGCCCGTGCGCGAGCCGGAACGGCTGGTCCTTTTGGAGAGGTACTCGCTTTCTTACCTGGCGTATTCGCGGTTTGCGGAGAACGCCGGGAGCGCGATGGATGGCGTGTTTGCGTGGTACTCGAACGCATCGCGCCGGCTGGACTCGGGCGGCGGAGCGCAACGTGGCACAGTGGAGCTGGTTTCGGGGAGCTATTTCCCTACGCTCGGATTGCGAACGCAATTGGGGCGCGGCATTCTGCCGGAGGACGACCTCCGCGGCCAGCCGGCGCAGGTAGCGCTGCTGAGCCACGCCTACTGGCAGCGCGCGTTTGGCGGCGACCGCGGCGTGGTGGGCCGTCCGATTTGGGTGGAGCGGGCGCGGTTCACGGTGATCGGCGTCGCTCCGCCGGAGTTTTTCGGCCTGGAAGTGGGAAGCGTTCCCGATGTCTGGATCCCGTTGAGCACGTTTGCAAGCGTATTTTCGGGGCCAAACTGGCTGGACCACTCGAACAACAACTTCCTGTATGTGGCAGGGCGGCTCAAGCCGGGAGTGTCTATACCCCAGGCCGAAGCGGCGCTGACTCCTATCGCCATTCAGATCGACATCGAACGTAATGGACCTCCGGCCACGGAGGCGCGCCGCCGCGAGCTGTATAACAGCAAGGTGTCTCTCAGACCGCTGTCCAAGGGGCTTTCGTGGTTGCGGCAGCGATTCTCCAAGCCGCTGAGAGTGGTCTTCCTGATGGTGGCGGTGGGGCTGCTGTTGGCGTGCGTCAACGTGATGGGCCTCGAATTTGCGCGGGCCGGAAAGCGGCAGAGAGAGCTGGCCATACGGATGGCCATCGGGGCCAGCCGGTGGCGCATCACGCGGCAACTGGTGACGGAGTCGGCGATCGTTGCGGCCGCCAGTGGCGCCCTGGGGCTGGCGATGTTTAGACCGGCAGCCAACGCGCTGGCCTCGCTCATCGGGATTGGCGGCGGCCAGACAGCGCGGCTGATTTTGCCGTTGGACGGAACCATGCTGTGGTTCGTGGCCGGCGTTTCGATGGCCGCGGTCCTGGTTTCGGGCTTGTTGCCGGCTTGGCGCGCCACGCGCCGGGACGCGCCAGGCGGCTTGCCGCAACAATCGCGGTCCATGACCGCTCCGCCGCAACGCAGGCTGGCGGGCCGGATGGCGGTTTCCGTTCAGATCGCGCTTTCTCTGGTGCTGGTGTCGGCCACGTGCCTGTTCGCTTTCAGCCTTCAGCAACTGCGGCGCTTCGATTCGGGTGTGCGCCGCGAGCGCTTGCTGGTGGTGGACGTGGACTCGAACGATGGCGGCTACGTGGACGCCAGCCTGGTAGCGCTGGACGCGCGGGTGCGGGACCGGCTCGCGGCCGTTCCGGGGGTAGCGGACGTGAGCTTTTCGCAGGTTGGAATCTACTCCGGCAGAAACAGCGGAGACGCCATTGAGGCGGACGGATATCAAAGCCACATCCCGCGGGATCATGACGCGTTGCTCGACCAGGTAGGACCGCGCTTCTTCACCACGCTGGGTGCGCGGTTGATGGCCGGGCGCGACTTCGAAGAGAACGACAGTGCGTCGGCGCCGAAGGTGGCGATTGTCAGCCAGGAATTTGCGCGCCATTTCTTCGCTGGGCGAAACCCGGTGGGCCTCAGCTTCTCCACTTACGACAAGCAATTGTACCGGGTGATCGGGGTAACCGAGGACGTGCGACACTACTCGCGAGAGAAGCCAGACCGGTGGTTCTATCTCTGCGAGTTGCAGGCGCAGAAGCGTACGTCGTTCTTCAGCACTCGATTCGTGCTAAGGGCTCGAAGCAAGCGCGTGGTGAACGCGGCCGACTTGCGGGCCGCCGTACTGGCGGAAGACAAGACGCTGCGCATCGACGAAGTCGCCACCGCGGATCAACTGTTCGACCGCACGGTCGATGAGGACCGCTTGATCGAAACGCTGGCCTGGGGGTTCGGCGTGCTGGCTCTGATATTGGCGGCGGTTGGGCTGTATGGGCTGCTGAGCTACGAAGTGACCAGGCGAACCGGCGAGATCGGAATCCGCATGGCCGTCGGAGCGCAGAAAGGCGACATCATGAGCCTGGTGCTGCGGGAAGTCGCGCTAGTGGCCGGAATCGGGTTCGCGGTAGGGGCAGCCGGGGCGGCCGCGCTGGCCAGGACGGTGGAGGGGTTGGTGTTCGGCATCCAGGCTGGCGATCCGCGGGTTGAGTTGGCAGCGGCGGCGATCCTGGCGGTCGTCGTGATCTCGGCGGCCTGGCTTCCGGCGAGACGGGCCGCGTTGACCGACCCGATGTCGGCGTTGCGGAACGAGTGAGCTATGCCCGCCCCGCCGGGCACAAATCCCGCCAGAACTGGCAGCGGTGGCAGCGCTCGCCTTCGTTCAACTGGAACTCCAGCTTCGATTGCGCCTCTTCGAAATCGCGCACAATCTGTTCCGGCCGCTCCAACAGCGACGGCGTCAGGTCCACCTCCGCCACCGTGTTCGGCCGCAGGAAATGCAGACACGCGCGGTCCGGCGCGCGGCCGGCAAAGCGCTCCACGGCCAGCGCGTAGAGCCGTAGTTGCAGGGCGTAATCCTGCGCGCGCCGATGCGCTTCCGCGGCGGTGACGGAATCGGTCTTGTAATCCACGATCGCCAGCTCGCCCTCTTCCTCAAACCATAGGTCCACTTGGCCGCGAATCACCAGGTCCTCGATGGCCATCAGGAAATCGAACTCCCGCTCCACCCGGCTGGCTCGCTCCAGGCGGCGGCCCAGCGGGCTCTGGCGGAAAACCTCGGCCAGGCGCAGCGCTTCCTCGTCCGGCTCAAGAACCGGCTTTCCCGCCAGAAGTTCGTGTACCTGGGTGCCCAGTTCGCTGGCGGAAAGGCCGCCCACTTCCTCCGCCTCCGCCAGTTTCCGCGGACGGCCCTCGAAGCCCAGGTAATGGCCGAGGTAATACTGGCGCGGACAGTTGGCGAACGCCGCCAGCTCGGTGACGGTGGCGTTGCTGTTTTGCTGTTCGGTGACTTCGGGTCGTGAGACCAGTTCTATGGTGTCTTCGGAGTTGACAGGCCGAAGGGCCTGTCCTACGTCCGGCGTGTTGTCCGTCACCAGCAGGCGCAGGCTCCACGGTTTGCCGTCCGGGGCCGTGCGCATCAGCAGTTCGTCGCGGTTTGCGTCCAGCGGCAGTTGCAGTTTGTCCGCCACCAGCTTGGCCCATTCCTTGGGCTGCTTTCCAGAAAAACTCAAGACAAGGTGCTGCTCGGCGCGCGTCATCGCCACGTAGAGCAGCCGGTGGCTTTCGTCGCTCTCCCGCTTGGCTCGTTCTTTGTGAATCTCGTGCTGGAACAGATCTTCCTCGTCTTGGCGCACGGCGGGGTTGCGCCAGCGCGCTCCCAATCCGATCCGCGGAGAAAACGTCACCACCGGCAGTTTCGTCTCCACGCCCTTGTGCAGCGCCGCCACAAACACCATCGGGAATTCCAGACCCTTGGCGGAATGCACGGTCATCACCTGGACGGCGTTAGCGGAACCTTCCGGGGGCGCATCGGCCTCGCGCGGGTCGGAGGCGCGGACCAGTGCCAGCTCTTCCACGAATTCGTCCAGCGACAGGCGCGCCGCCGCGTTGCGCGCTTGCGCCAGAAACTTGTCGATGTTGGGCCCGCCCCGGTACCCGCAATCGTCGATGGCCGCCAGCAGCAGCCGGTCGAACGAAATGTACTCGCGGCGGATGCGCCATTCCATCAAGCGGTTGCGGAAACGGGCGAGCTTGGCATAATCTTCGGCGTCGAACTCCGCTCCGCTCTCCGGAGCCAGCCGCATCAGCGACGCGCCGATGTTATCCCCCATCATTTTGAGCCGCAGCAGGGATTCGTCGGATGCCGCCACCAGCGGCGACCGCAGCACGGCCGCGAGGCTGATCTCATCGCGAGGGTTGGCGATGACGCGCAGCAGGCTGGTCAGGTCGTTCACCTCACGCGTCTCGTAGAAACCCTTGCCGCGGTTCACCAGGTACGGAATTCCGGCCTTATCGAAGGCGGCGGCGAACGCCGCCATCACCTCCGTGTTCCGCACCAGCACCGCCACGTCTTTGAAACCAAATTCGGCTTCCAGAATGCGGCGCGCCACCCAGTGCGCTTCCATCTCCAAATCCGTGGCGGCCACAACGTCCACACATACCGGCCTGGGCTGCTCGAACTTGCGGCCAGCTACTAAACTGCGCCGTTCGACACCGTCGACGCCATCGACGATGGTCTCCACGGCGCTCAGAATCTCCGGCCGGCTTCGAAAATTGTCAGCCAGGTCGACCAGACGCCGGCCGCGGCGCTCGACCTCCGCGCGATAGTCGAGAAAGCCTTGCGGCTCGGCGTGGCGGAAACCGTAGATGGACTGGTTGATGTCGCCCACCGCGTAAAATCGGTCGGGCGGCCGCACCAGTTCGAGCAGGTGCGCCTGCTGTCCGTTGGTGTCCTGAAACTCATCCATCAATATGTGGTCGAACTGGCCTTGGATGCGCGCGCGCGTCTCGGTGTGTTCCACCAGCAGCCGGACCGCGAACTCCTCCAGGTCGGCGAAGTCCAACGCCCCCGCCTGGCGTTTGCGCTCGCGGTAGAGGTGGTCGAAGCGGCGCAGAATCTCGATCAGCAGTTCGCGTTGGGGCGCATAGAACTCGGTAATCAACGGGTATTTCAACTCCTCGAGCAGCTCGCGCAACTGCTTGACCAGATCATACGCAACCGTGCCCCTCTTGCACTTCGTCAAGTTGGCGGAAAAGCTCTCAATCGCGCGCAGCGCTTGGAACGGCCCGGTCGCCGTCACAATGCGCGCCGCGCCTTCCAGAATCGAATCCAGGTGCTGGCGCTGCGCGCCGCTCCACGCCGTCACCGGCTCGTCGCGAAGCGCGTTCGTCATGGCGGCGATCTCGCGGGTGGTGACGCCATGCGGAACCGGGTAGCCGGCCAGATCCTCCACCCGTTTGCCCGCGCCGCGCATGGTGTCGTAGGCCGAGAGGACCGCCTCTTCGAATTCCGGCGAAGACAGGCCGCGAATCAGCGCCCGCAGCCGGGCGGGGTGCTCTTGAAACAGCGCATCGATGGCCGCGGCGATGGATTCCCGCTGCATGCGCCACGCTTCGTTTCCCTCCACGATGCGGAACTCCGGGTCGACTCCCGCGAAGACGGCGTTCTCCCGCAACAGGCGCGCGCAGAAACCGTGGACTGTCGAGACCCAGGCGCGCTCCAGTCTGCCGCGGATTTCGGGGTCGTTCTGAAACTCCTCGGCCAGCTTCTTCCGCATGTTGCCCGCGGCCTTCTCGGTGAAGGTGATGGCCAGGATGCGCAGCGGGTCCACCCCCTCCGCGACCAGGCGTCTGAAGTACTCCACCAGCACGGTGGTTTTTCCCGAGCCCGGCCCCGCCACCACGCAGGTGTCGAGATGGCGTTTGGCAATATCGACGGCGTCGAGTTGATCGCGCGTGAAGTTCATGCGACCTCCACCAGCGCTTCGGCTCCGCCCGCCTCAACCCGGCACACATCCCGGAAGTCGCAATAGCGGCACTTGTCGGGATTCGCCGGCGCGACATCCACGCGCCCCGCACGGATCTCCGCCACCATTTGCAGCGTCTGCTCCTTCTTGCGTTCGAGCCAGCCCTCGGGAATCTCTTTCCACCCCGCATACACCACGCCGCCCTTGAGCCCCACGTAGAACATCCCCGCCGCTTTCAATCCGAAGTACTCTTCCGCCGCCATCAAATACAACGGCGCTTGCAACAGGCTTTCATCCTTGACCTTCTCCTTGGTGCTCTGCGCGCCGCTGTACTTGTAATCGATCACGTAGGCGCGGCCATCCGGCGCCGTGTCCAGCCGGTCGATCTTGCCCGAGATGGCGAGCGACTCATCGAGCTGGAAAACAAATTTCTCTTCCATGCGCGATTGGAAATCGCCGCGCGGCCACTGGTTGTCGGCGGCAAAGCCCCGCAGATCGTCGAGCATCGCGTTGTGCAGCCGCTCGGTGTGATAACCGGAAGGAATCCGCTCGGCTTCTACATAACGCGCGAATACGCTCTCGAACAGCGGCGCCACGTCCCCTTGATCCGCCCACCATGCCGCCAGCACCTCGTGAACGATGTTTCCCTGCGTGAGGAAATCGAGCCGGTCTTGCGGCCTGGGGGGCACCGGCTTCAGCCGCAACGTGCGGCGGCCGAAAAACTGGAAAGGGCATTGCAGGAACGATTCCAGGTCCGTCGGCGAGAGCTTCGCGGTCTTCTCGCGCAGGAATTCCAGCAAGCCCGGCGCGCGGATTTCCGCCGGATCCCGCGATGGGCCCGGGGGGCACCCCGGATACCGCGGCTGGGGCCGCACCGCGCGCGATTCCTGGGGTGCCAGCGAGAGTCCTTCCAGGTAGAGCGAGGGCAAGTTGCGCTCGCCGCGCGCGTCGAACTCCGCGTGCGAGAGCGTCGTCAGCATGGTGGCCCGGCTGATTGCCGATTCGAACAAGGCGCGCTCTTCCCGTTCGAACTCCGCCGCCGTGCGCACGCGGATGCCCGCGGCGTTGAGCCGGCAGCGGGCCGCGTCCGGGAAGAACGGGTCTTGCGTATGGAACCGCGGGAACTGCTTCTCCACCATCCCGCACACGAACACCACCGGAAGCACCCATTGGCGCGCTTCTTCCGCGCTGAGAACCTGGACCACGTTGCGGCGTCCGTCCTTCAGGCGCAGCGGCTTCAGCCGGATTACCGATTTCACCGTGCGCCAGAAATCCTCGATCCCGATTGCCCGCGATTCCAGCGCCACCGCCGCCTCATCCAGCGCGTCATCTAATTCGGCGACAGGCAACGAAACCCCCAAACTGCGCGCATCCGGGCGAAACAGATTCCGCAACGTCCGGAACCGCGCCGCCCAGTCCTTCGGAGCCAGTTCGAACGAGCGCCACTCCTCGATGGCGCCGAGAGCGTCGATCAGGCGCATCAGCCGCTCCGCGCCTGGGATACCCACCAGCAACGCCTTCAACGCTCCCAGCCCGGCATTGGGGATCTGCTCGCGCACCGCGAAATCGAAGTGGTCCATGACGTTGGAATCCGCGAACCGCGGCGCCAGGCGCAGAACCTGCAACGTCCGCGCGTGGTCCCATCCGCTCAGCATGGCGTCCACCGCGCCGCTCAGAAAGCGCACCGCCGGGTGCCGCTCCATTTCGGAATCGAAGTAGAAGCGGGCGGGAACGCCAAAGCGCTCCAGCGTCGAGCGCAAAACGGGAACATAGGTTTCGGCGGCCCGCACGATGATTCCCATCTCGCGGAAGGGCCGCCCGGCCGCGGTTTGCTCCAGGATGCGGTGCGCGATCTCCTCCGCTTCGCGCTCGATCCCCGGCGCGCGCACTAGCGCCATAGCGGGCGTGGCACGGGGCCGCCCCGCGCGCTCCTCGCGAAACCCCATGGCACGGAGCCGCGCGCGGACCGTTTCGGTGGCATCGCCATCGCCCAGGGTCAAGGTGAGGCCGGCATGATGGCTCAACGCTTCGATGACGCGCAGCTCGGGATCGGGCAGCGCATGAAACCCATCCAGCCAGATGGCGCCTATGCCGCCCAGCCCCTGGCTTTCGATGCGCTCCGCCGCCCGTTCCAGCCGCTTGGCGCGCATGGCCCGGCCGCGCCGCGCCAGTTCTCGATCCACTTCCTGGTAGACCGCGAGGAAGGCCGCGCCGAGCGGCGATTCCGGAAGCGAGCTCGCCAGGCGGGCGCTATCGCACCCCGCCGCGGAGAACTCCGCTATGGTGTGCGCCAGCGACGCGCAGAAGCCCGGCATGTGGGCCACGCCAACGAACTCGGGGCGGTTCACGCGCCGCGCCGCCTCTTCCACCACGAGGTACAGCACCGTGTCGGGCGCCTGAGGGACATCGCCCGCCCAGTCCTCCACAAATCCCGAAAGCGTTTGGATCAGCTTGCGGCGGAAGACAAAGCCTTCCCGCGCGAGGCGGTTTTGCAGGTGCAGCGCCATGGTCGCCGTCGGCGCCAGCAGCCGTATGGCGTCGTCACCCGCGCGCAGAGCCTCGCGGAACCGGTCGAGGACGAAGGCGGACTTGCCGGAGCCGGTAAGTACAAAAGGGGTCTGACGCATTTTCCGTCAACCCTCCATCATATCCGCAGCCGGCAAACCGAGAGGAAAAATGCGTCTGACCCCTTTTCTAGGCCACCAGCTTCTCGAAGCGGGAGCCCGGGCGGACGATGGTCTGGTTGCGCTCCGGTCCCGTGGAAATGCAGCCCACCTCCACGCCCATCCGGCTTTCCAGAAACGCCACGTAGTCCTTGGCCTTCCCCGGCAAGTCGTCGTACGAAGAGATGCCGAACGTAGCGGTGTTCCATCCGGGCACGCGTTCGTACACCGGCTCGAGCTTTTGGATTTCCGCCACCGTGGGCGGCATTTCCGCTATTTCCCGCGTGCCCAAGCGGTAGCCGGTGCAGACCGGAATGCTCTCCAGCTCGTCCAGCACATCCAGCTTGGTTATCACCAGGCTGTCGAACCCGTTGATGGCCGCGGTGTAGCGCAGCAGCGGAACGTCGAACCAGCCGCAGCGCCGCGGCCGCCCGGTGACGGCGCCAAATTCGTTGCCGCGCTTGCGGATCATCTCGCCCGTCGCATCCAGGGCTTCGGTGGGAAACGGTCCGCCGCCCACGCGCGTAATGTATGCCTTGGAAACCCCGATCACGCCGCTGATGCGCGTGGGCGCCACGCCCGTGCCGGTGCAGGCGCCGCCCGCGCTGGCGCTCGAAGAGGTCACGAACGGGTAGGTTCCATGGTCGATATCGAGCATGGTCCCCTGGGCGCCCTCGAAGAGCACGGTCTTTCCGTCGCGGATCGCCTGGTTCAACAGCCTCGCGGTATCGCGCACCATGGGCCGGATGCGCTCCGCGAAGGTTTCGTATTCGTCGCGGATGCGCCGCAGGTCCAGTTCTTCGTAGATGCCCAGCGCCTTGGCAATGGCGACCTTCTCTTCCATCACCGAGTCGTATTGCGCGCGGAATACGACGGGATCGAGCAGGTCGGCGATGCGAATGCCGCGCCGCCCCATCTTGTCCTCGTAGCAAGGGCCGATGCCGCGCGACGTGGTGCCGATGGAAGCGGACAGCTTCTCCATCATGCGGTGCACGGGAAACAGCACGTGCGCCCGGTTGCTGATGAAGAGGTTGCCCCTCACCTCGACGCCGGCGGATTCCATCGCGTCGATTTCCGCCAGCAGGGCGGCGGGGTCGATCACCAGGCCGTTGCCGATCACCGCCTTCTTTCCCGCGTGCAGAATCCCGCTGGGGATCAGCTTCAGAACGAACTTCTGATTGCCGACGACCACCGTGTGGCCCGCGTTGTGCCCGCCCTGATAGCGCGCCACGATGTCGAACCGGGCGGAGAAGAGATCGACGATCTTCCCTTTGCCCTCGTCTCCCCACTGCGATCCCAAGATTATGACGTTTCCCATTTTGTACAAGCCCATTCATTTTACCGTAGTGGGACAGACAATCGCTTTTTGTCGTCTGTCGGCCGCGTCGCCCGGCACCCAATTCGGAGTTAAAGACCCATCACCTCCGCAAACCGGCTCCGGAAGTGATACGCTTGCAATTAATGCAGATTTCGGATGTCTACCTCGGGTTGGGCGAAGAAGCGTTCGGACAACTGGTCCGCGGCATCTCCATCGGCAAGCTGAAAACCTACCAGATCTACGAAGGCTTCAAGGTACGGGCGCGCCTTCACAAGGTGAACACGGATCTCTTGCGCAAATCCGTGCCGCGGTTCTGGGCGCGAATCGCCGAGCCCGACGAAGACTTCGCCAAGGACCTGGCCCAGGCCGTGCTGGTGTCGCACATCGATATGATCGCGGCGGTGCTCGACTTTGTTGGCGTGCCGCATGAGAACGGTTTCTTCGCCAAGAAAATGGACCCGAAGCCGTATTTCACCGAGGGATGGGAGGAACGGGTGTTGGAGAAGTTTCACGGCCTATACCCGGAACCGCTGCTGCTTTTCTATATTAACCATTTGAGGTGGGAAACACTGGGAGCCGGCGAACCGTATCGCCGGGCGTCTCC
>Ga0181536_10005468_pt1 | contig 13032 bp, 8 predicted proteins | sample PEATcosm2014_Bin_41_FD_121105 | JGI IMG/M metagenome (GOLD analysis project Ga0181536, IMG submission 121105) | Peatland microbial communities from MTU Mesocosm Facility, Houghton, MI, USA - PEATcosm2014_Bin17_60_metaG | ecosystem: Environmental > Terrestrial > Soil > Wetlands > Peat | place...
CAGGACCAGCGACGTCAGCACCACGTTGGCCTTGACGACTGCCGAAAGCCCCGCCGGTGTTCGCATCAGGTGATAGACAATCCACGGCTGGCGTCCGACTTCGGCGGCGAACCAGCCGAGTTGATTGGCGATTTGTGGGCCGAGCACGGAAAAAACCAGGATCCAAAGCAGCCAGCGCCGTTCGTGCAGCGCACCGTTGCGAAAATAAAGAAATCCCAGCACGGCAATGGCTATCATCGCAAATCCAATTCCTACCATGCCGTGGAAAAACTGGAAGGACGCCTGTACTGGTGGACGGTCTTCGAGCGCGTAATTATTCAGGCCGATGACGGTCGCATGCACGTCGTTGTGCGCCAAAAAACTCAGCATTCCCGGCATTTGAATGCCCACAATTTTTTCATTTTTCTCATCCACCCAGCCAGCCAATGTCAGCGGCGCATTGGAGGCGGTGTTGTAAAGCCCTTCAAACGCGGCGAGCTTTTCCGGCTGATTTTTCGCCACGCCGCGCGCGCTGATGTCACCGCTGACCAGTTGCAGCAGTGAGGCGGCCAGCGCCACGGTTAAACCGACCCGCAACGATGCGCGCGCAAAGTCCAGATGCCGTTTCTTCAGCAGGTACCACGCGCTAACACTCACGACGAGGAACGCGCCTGCCTGCCATGCGCCGCACAACGTGTGGAACAAACGATCCATCGAGGACGGGTTGAAAACCAGTTGCCAGAAATCGGTGATTTCCGCCCGGGCCTTCATGCCTTCGCCGACAATGTGATAGCCGGCGGGCGTCTGCATCCAGGAATTGGCAACGACAATCCAGATGGCGCTGAAATGCGCGCCGAGGCAGACCATGCACGTCGAGAAAAAGTGCATTTTGCGGCTTACCTTGTCCCAGCCGAACAGCAGCACGGCGAGAAAACCGGATTCGAGGAAAAACGCGAAGATACCTTCCGCCGCCAGCGCACTGCCGAACACGTCGCCGACGTACCGCGAATACGTCGCCCAGTTCGTGCCGAATTCGAATTCCATCACGATGCCCGTGGCCACGCCGATGGCGAACGTGAGCGCAAACACCTTGGTCCAGAACCGCGCCATCTGGTGATAGACCGGGTTTTTGGTTTTCAGCCACAACCCTTCCATGACCACGAGCAGGACGCCCAGCCCGATGCTCAACGGCGGGTAAATGTAGTGAAATGCAATGGTCGCTCCGAACTGGATGCGGGATAGCATCAAAACGTCCATCCCCTTTTGATAACGTTTTGGAAAGTCAGGGTCAATACGCGCTTGCCTGCCGTAACTCACTGTAGCCGCCGACGTCAATCGGCGCCATTTTCCTGATTCGAGACTTTCTTCTGAATTATTTCAGCGCGGACTTGCGTCCGCGGCTACATGAGAACCTACCGGTTCATGCGCCTTGCAGCCATACACCCGTTCGTAAGCCCGGCAAAACGGGCACGTTCCGTGTTCGATCCTGGTTACAAACCAAAAAGCCACCCCCAGTTGCCGGCGGCGGGCCTGTTTGCAGACCGTGCAAAGCCGGCAAACCCTGGCCAACGCCACGTCAATCCGAGTCTTTAATTTGACCGCCATTTATTATTCGGTCTGTTGGTGGAGTTGATGTGCGTCCAGTTTGTGGTGATAATGCGAGACAATCAAGCCGGTTGAAAGCAAAGCGAAAAAAGCTTTCCCCCAGCTGGAGCGCGGCATTTAATCAAACCAATGACACCGGGAAACCCACTCCAAAGAAAGGAAATTCCATGAAAGCAAACCAACTGGCGACACTCATCCTGCGGCTGTTGGGAATTTATTGTTTGATTGAGTTTGTCCCCATGGCTCAACTGGCCAATACCGCAATATTCTTTGGGCAACACGACTCCAATGGTTCAGGAATGGCCACAGTCATTGTCATAGTTTTATTTTCAGCCTTCTGGCTTGCCGTTGGAATTTTGCTGATCGCGTGCTCTGCGCCGTTGGGTAAAATGCTCACACCAAAGGAAACTGACCACGGAAACATCGCGACAGTTTCGTTCGAGCAAATCCAAATACTCGCGTTTGCCGTTGCCGGTGTTCTGATTTTCGCCGAGGCATTGCCGCAACTGTTGAGCAATGCTTTTGACTTTTTTCGTTACTTAATTCTACTCAAGGATAAAACCCGATATCCAGATACCGGGTGGCCATTCAATCGATTCGGAATTTTGACTGCCATCGGAGCGTTCCTGAAAGCCCTACTCGGACTCTGGTTGTTTTTTGGCGCACACGGGTTTGCCAAATTCTGGCGGTCACTGCGGACATTCGGAACACCCAAACCACCGCAGGAGTAATTCATTTTTCCTCAGGTTTATTTTTCTTTGTTTTAATCTGCGTACATCCGCGTAATCTGCGGTTAAATTCTGAATGAAATTTCCCGTCATCGGTTCGGGCGGACGCGAGCGCACGGTGGCTTGGAAGCTGAAGCGGCTCCTGACAAGCACGACATTGTTCCTGGCTTTTTCAGCCGCTGGAATTGCCGCCGGTAGTGATCCGCAGGACATTTTGGCCAATCTGCGCCCGGAGCACCCGCGCCTGATTCTCACCACCAGCAATTGGGACGGTTTGCTCACCCGGCGCACGAACGATGCCGAACTGGCTGCGATTGTGGCCAAGGCCGTGACCGATGCGCGGTCGTTGTTGAGCGCGCCACCGCTGGTTTACCAGAAAGAGGGCAAGCGGCTGCTGGCGGTTTCGCGCGAGGCGATGCGGCGCATTGAACTGTGCAGCTTCGCCTACCGGCTGACCGGCGAAAAAGTTTTTCTCGACCGCGCCCAGGAAGACATGCTCACCGTGGCGGCGTTCAAGGATTGGAATCCGTCGCATTTTCTCGACACTGCCGAAATGACCGCCGGACTGGCCCTCGGCTATGACTGGCTGTTTGACGCGTTGCCGGCGGAGACGCGCGCCACCATCCGGCAGGCGATTTTGGACAAGGGCATCAAGCCCGGCCTGTCCCCGTCCGACGCCCACAACTGGTGGCATTCGTCTGAGAACAACTGGAATCAAGTGTGCTTCGGCGGCCTCACGCTGGGTGCGCTGGCCATCGCCGATGAAAATCCCGAAGTCGCCCGGGAATTATTGACGCAGACCCGTAAAAATAATCCGGATGGCCTCAAACCCTGCTCGCCGGACGGCATTTATCCCGAAGGCCCGGGCTATTGGAATTACGGCACAACCTACCAGGTACTGATGCTTTCAGCACTGCAAACTGCGCTCGGTACGGACTGGAATCTGTCCGCCAGTCCGGGATTTCTCGCCAGCGCGGCGGCGCTGGTCGAGCAAACCGGCCCGACCGGACGGCCTTTCAACTTTTCCGACGGCCACGACGGCGTGGCCTTCAACCCCGCTTTGTTCTGGTTCGCGCAAAAATTGCATCAGCCGGAACTGGTTTGTTTCCAAAACCCGCTCCTGTTGCGCAAGCTGGCCAGCCCGGCCACCGACATTGACGAGGATCGCGCCTTCCCGTTGCTGGCGATCTGGACCGCCGGCCTGCCGGAGAAAATTCCACCGCCCGCGTTGCCGCTCGCGTGGCACGGCGACGGCCCGAATCCCGTCGGTGTTTTTCGCAGTTCATGGACGGATACCAACGCGTTGTTCCTCGCCTTCAAGGGCGGTTCCGCCGGGCTCAATCACGGGCACATGGACGCCGGATCGTTTGTGCTCGACGCCGGCGGTGTGCGCTGGGCGTGCGACCTTGGCGCGCAGGACTATTATTCCATTGAGTCCAAGGGCTGGGATTTGTTCAAGATGGCGCAGGGCAGCGATCGCTGGCGCGTTTACCGCCTGAACAATTTCAGCCACAACACGCTCACGCTCGGCGGCAAACTGCACAACATGGCCGCCGACGCGCGTATCACCGCGTTCACCACCAACTCGGCGACGGTGAACCTCTCGCAAATTTTCTCCGGCCAGGCCGGCAGCGTGGTGCGGCAGTTTTCGGTCGGTGAAAACAAAACCGTGGTCGTCCGCGACGACATTGCCGCCGCCAAACCCGGCTTGTCGGTGCGCTGGCAGATGGTCACGCACGCCCAAATCACCGTAAAAAACAATCAGGCCGCGCTCCGTGAGGAGGGCAAGACGCTGTCGGCAAAAATCCTTTCGCCGACCGGCGCCCGCTTTGAAATCGCCAGCGCCCAACCACCGGACGATGGAGTCAACGCGGCCAATCCCAACGCCCGCATTCTGGCGGTGAACACGTCCGTTCCCGCCTCCGGCAACCTCACCGTCGAAATCGAACTCCAGCCGGATTCTGCAACTGCCGCCCGGTGAAAATGGTTTCAACCGCGCCCGCTTCTTGCTTCAATCTGCGCGCATGAAAATTTTGGTCATCGGTTCGGGCGGGCGCGAACACGCGCTGGTGTGGAAACTGGCGCAGTCGCCGCATGCCACGCAAATGTGGTGCGCGCCGGGCAACGCCGGCATCGCGCAGGAACGGCTCGCCAAAAATTCTGCGCTCATCGAATGCGTGAACCTCGGCGCGGAGGATTTGCCGAAACTGCTCGCGTTTGCGCAGGAAATGAAAGCCGACCTTACCGTCGTCGGGCCGGACAATCCGCTCGCGCTCGGCATCGTGGATTTATTCCAGAAAAACGGTCTGCGAATCTGGGGACCGGACCAAAAAGCCGCGCAATTTGAGTCGTCGAAAGTTTTCTCCCAGCGATTCATGGAAAAACACGGCATCCCCACCGCGCGCGCCGGAACTTTTTCCGACACGGCTTTGGCGAAGAAATTCGCGGCTTCGCTGGATGGCAAGTGCGCGGTGAAAGCCGATGGCCTCGCGCTTGGCAAAGGCGTTTTGATTTGTGCCAGCGTGGCGGAAGCGGCCAGGGCGATTGACGAAATCCTGGTCAGCAAGGCCTTCGGTGCGGCGGGTGCCAGGATCGTGATTCAGGAATTTCTGGAAGGCATGGAGATTTCCTTGCATGCGATTTGCGACGGGGAGACGGCGAAACTTTTCCCGACCTCACAGGACCACAAGCGAGCGTTGGATGGCGATCAAGGTCTGAACACCGGCGGCATGGGGACTTACTGCCCAACGCCGTTCCTGAGCGAAACGGAATTGGCGGAGACAGGCCACAAAATTCTTGAGCCGTTCCTGCGCGGCTGCGCGGCGGAGGGGATTGATTTTCACGGCATCCTTTATCCCGGCATCATGCTCACCAAGGCCGGGCCGAAAGTGCTGGAGTTCAACGCCCGCTTCGGCGACCCGGAAACGCAGGTCTATCTGACGCGGCTGGAAAATGACCTGGTCGAACTGCTCGACGCCAGCGTCAGCGGGACACTGGCGCACATCGAATTGAAATGGAGCCCGATGACTTCGGTTTGCGTCGTGATGGCCAGCGGCGGTTATCCTGGCAGTTACGCAAAGGGCAAGCCAATCCTTGGCTTGGCAGAGGCGGCGAAATTGCCGAACACAAAAGTTTTTCACGCCGGCACAGCATTAAAAGACGATCAAATCGTCACCAACGGCGGCCGCGTGCTGGGCGCGACGGCGTGGGCAAAGGATTTGAGAAGCGCGCAAGCGGCGGCTTACGCAGCGGTGGAAAAAATCAAATTTGAGGGCGCGCATTTCCGCCGCGACATCGCAGCGAAGGCATTGAGATAGGTTTGGTCTTTCACCGCCCCCCCAGGCGCTTCTTTAATTGCCGCCAGTTTTCGTGCCAAACATCTTTGCGCCCATCTTGAGCGACATTGCCCCCATCGCGCGGCGGTTGGAGAGGAATTTTTGGAAAACGGCCAGTTGGTCCGGCGACAAAATGGTTTGCGCACGCGTCACGTAAAGCTGATCGAGCTTTTCCTGCTCCTGTTGATACCGGTTGATGTTTTCGTCGGAATACATGGACGTAACTCCCGCCGTCAACTTGCTTTTGTCGGAATAATCCACCGTGAACTTGAAATTCTGGCGTTCATCAGCCATCGCCTGGATCAACTGTTCGGTCTGATCGGCGGTCAATTCCAGGCCGCCAGCCAGTTGTTCCTCAAATCCGGCCGGCCCGCTGACCGCCGCCCGTTCAAAATAGTTTTTATCGTAGGCCTGATACGCCGCAAAGCCATCCGCGCCCAGCAACTCTTTGATTTGTTTGTCCACGTCAGCTTTCTCCGCGTTGATTTGGTCAACGAGCTGCTTTTGCTGTGCGGCCGTCATTTTGCCGGAAAGCATGTCCGTCCCGGCGTCCATGCCCGCAGTGGTTTTGCTGATCAGTAATTGCTTCAAGGCCGATTCTTGGTCCGGCGTCAAATGCAAATCGGCAAACAGCTTCGCGTAAATCTTATCCACGCTGCTGGCCATGGCGGTCTTCATGAACTCCCGCATCTGCGGGCTTTTGGCCATGTCAGCCAGGGAATTGTCCGACTGTGAGCGCTTGGTGGCATCGGCGCTCAAAGCCGTCACCTGGCCTCGCAATTTCAAAAGCTCGCTTTGGTTCGGATTTGATTTCAGCCGTAAAATTTCCGCCAGCAATCCAGCCAACCGATTCGTCGCGTCGTCGCGTTCGCGTTGCAGTTGCTGGAACTGGTTGGCCAGCGGTGCTTGCTGTTTCTGAAGTGCCTGATTTTGTTCGCTCAGTTGCGAAGCTCGGCGCGCTTCGTAGATTCCCGTGCCGACAGCGGTGACGATGGTGGCGGTGATGAGGTTTTTTTGCAGTGTGGTCATGGCAATGGTTTTGATGGCGGTTGCGGTCGTGGTGGTGGCGAGGGTTGTACCGGCCAGAACAGCGGCGGCGGAAATTGTGGCGGCCAATCCAACCGGAGCGGCTTGGACGGCGTTGGCGGAGATGGTCATTGCCAGCGCGGCACCGGTCGTGGTAATGCCGTGATGCACCAGATGTTCACGCAGTTTTTCCAGGGCGCGGGAAACCCGCTTTTGCGCCGTGTCATCGCTCACACCCAACGCGAGGCCAACGGAACGCAGGTCCTGATTCTTGAAGAATCGCAACACCAGCGCATCGTGATCTGCCTCGTTCAATCCGGAGATGGCTTCGTCCAGGATGGGACTTAGCCGGCCCCAATCCGGCGCGGTTTCAGGAGATGGGTGAAGAGTTTCCATGGCTTGCCTTTCGCGCGAGTGCCGGCGGAAATCGTCGCGCCGGAGATTGAGGGCGAGATTGCGCGTGCAACGACACAACCAGCCGGCCAGCGAAGCGTCCGGATTCAATTTTACGGCCAATATCCGCGCGCCGCGGGCGAGGCTGGTAAAGACGTTTTGGGCGACGTCACACGCCAGATCGGACGCGGACACCTGCCGGAGCGCCGCGGAATAGACGAGGTCCGTGTGCCGGGTGACGAGTTCGGTGAACGCGGATTCGCTGCCGGATTCGGCGTATTCGCGCAGGAGCTGGGCATCGGACTTTGGCTGCATCTCACCCATTAAATAACCGGTTTGCAGCAAATCCGACAAAGTTTTCTAGAAGTTTGATTTCGATGGCGCGCACTTCCGACGAGTCAACACCGCAAAAGTGAAGAAATAAATTACTGCTGCCCGTTCTCTTACTCGACAACCTGATGTGGTGAAAGCAGTTTGATACGATCACAACTTAATAGGCCTGCTCTACCAATGAATCATGCAGGATTAATTTTTGGACTGCGGCTTGCTGTTCTGGTGTTGTGGCATAAGGTAGCAATTGCACACTTGTTGCGCTTGTTTGCCCATTGTGTGCCGCCATGTACGCTTCGTTAACTGGAGCAAGTGTGTCTCCAAGCACAGAACTTAAGAAAGCAGCACTCCCGAAGCCGTTTGGACCAATGCCATAACGAGTGTCAAATATGTCATCTACTGGCGCTTTCTGCGTGATGATTGAATTTCCACCCATCCCCAAACCCAGGACTGTGTTTGCTGGTGCGATTTCCCATCGTTGTAGAATAGCGTCATCTACTGGTGAGTCAAAATACGGCTGCAATTGATCAAGGTCGGCAGGCATCTGGCCACCATTGTTCTTCATGTATCCTATCACAGCGCGATTTAACATTGTTGCAAATTTACCTTCCCCAGCCTTGCGCAATGTGCTTAAAGCACGGCGATAAGAAGCATCGTTATCAAGTCTGTCATTGGCGGCATTGAGCCAATCCTGTTCAGTAACAAATTGCAGTTCGGGAATTTTTGCGTCCGGCGTTTCTGCCAATCGCTGCTTGAGTTTGTTCATTTTGGCCACCAATGCTTTTGCTAATGCATCTGTCGGATCATTTGCTTCGTTTCGCAAGCGTGCCACTTCATCGCGCAATTTCAGAAGCTCGGCCGTGTTTTGGTTTGATTTCAATTGCTCGTTTTCCGCCTGCAATTCCGCCAGACGTTTCGTCATGTCGTCGCGTTCACGCTGCAGTTGCTGAATTTGTTCAGCCAACGGGGCTTGCTGTTGCTGAACGGTTTGAACTTGGCTTCGCAACATTGAGGCTTGGCGTGCTTCGTAAACTCCCGCGCCGACGGCGGCGGCGAGAGTGGTGGTGATGAGCGTTTTTTGGAGTGTGGTCATGGCAATGGTTTTGGTGGCGGTGGCAGTTGTGGAGGTGGTGAGGGTGGTTCCGGCCAGAATGGCGGCGGTTGAAATCGTGACGGCCAGTCCGGCGGGCGCGGCTTGGACGGCGTTGGCGGAGATGAGGATGACGAGTCCGCTCGCCCCGACGGTGACACCGCGTTTGGCGAAGAATTCGCGCAGGCGCTCGACGGCGCGGCTCACGCGCTTTTGCGCGGCGTCCTCGGTCGTGCCGAGGGTTTGCGCCATCTCGCGTGCGGACTTGCGCTCGAAGTAGCGCAGCAACAGCGCATCGCGATCCGCCTCGCTCAGATCGCCGAGCGCGGCGTCGAGGTGTGGAGCGATGTGTTCCCAGGTAGCGTCGGGGTCAGCGGTAAGCAATTCGTTCATGGTGGCGGCTTCCTGTTCGCGGGCGCGACGGCGCACGTCGGAACGGACGGTGTTGGCCGCGAGGTTTTGTGCCGTGCGATGCAGCCAGCCGGACAAGACGGGACGATCCGTGAGTTGCTGCGCATTTTGCGCGAATGCCAGAAATACTCCTTGCGTCACGTCCTCGGCCAGGTGCGCGTCGCAAACCATCCTCAGCGCGGCGGAGTAAACAAGGTCAATGTGCCGTCGCACCAGTTCGGCAAACGCCGCCTCCGAGCGGTGCCCGGTGTAATCGCACAGAAGCTGTTGGTCGGTCGGACTGTTCACTCATAGAATAGTACCCGCCGCCGCTTAAATCGGACAGGGAAAGGAGAAAGCCCATTTCGACAGCGCGCAGTTCCCTGCTGCGCCGCGGCGAAGGAATCATAGCCTCGGGTGTCCTCGAATGGCATTCGGATTGACGGCTGACGTCTCCGCTGCCGCGCCGGCCCGCGCCACCTACTTTGCCGCGCCATCCTTCGGCTCGGCGGTGTCGCGCTTGATCTGCCACGGCGTGGAAGCAAAGTAATTGCCATTTGTCTCAATGATTATTTTCCCCGTGATGGTATCGCCGCTAAACGTGCCGCTGCAGGTTTCGGTAACGATCATTCCCTTGGGACGGCTGGCCTCGTGACGAGTCTGAAACGACACTTGATCGCCTTTAACCGTGCCGTTCGTGATGGCGAGTGGACCGTTGTGCTTGAGGACCATGCCCATCAGGGCCTCGCCTTGAAGCTTGAAGGTGAAGGTCGTCTGGCTGGCCGGGTTGGTTTGTTTCCACGTACCTGTGGGGTCCGGCTTCGCGTCTTGAGCGCGAACCAGGCCACCGAGCGCGAGGATGAGGCACAGAATTGATAATTTGCGTTTCATACGGTTGATATGTTTGCGGTTGTTTTCCTGTGATGTTTCGTTTTTGTGAGGGAAAGAGTGTCTTTAGGGTTGGCTATGTTTCGATTGTAACCACAGTAGTGCGTTCACCTCGCCGTAAAGTTTTTTGCGTTCAAAGTAACTGGCCAGTTCGGCCTCGTTAAGAGTTGGAAGCAGCTGGTCTTTGGCGTTGAGCGTGTCGCGGATGGCTTGCTTCTGCCGGTCCAACTCGGCCAGCACTTCGCTTACCGGGCGGCCCAGAAAAACATAATTCACCGCCGGGTCCAGTTGTCCCAGTATATTTTTCTCAATCGCGATTCCCACCAGTTGATCGATCGGGCGGTCGCCGGCCCGCAGGGTGTTGCCCAAAACCATGTCCATGGACGCCATGGAATTTGCCGAGGTGGCATCTCCTTGAGTGAGGTCTTCTTGTTGCGTCTGCACCATTTGGCTCGCCAGTCTCTTCAAGGACGGGAGATACGACATTGACTCGCTCGAGGGCGCCCACGCTTTGGCCGCCAACGGGGGCCAGCCGGCCAAATCACACATCTCTTCCACCGCCTGATCGGCTTGCGTGGCGTAGGTGTCGAAGGATTGCCGGTGTGTCGCTTCAGCAAGCTCCTGAATGGCCAGGTCAGGCTGTTTTGAATTGAAGTAGTCCAATGCCGAAAAATACCAGGCCAGGGCGTTGTCCGGAGACGAAGCCTTGAACGCATCAATCCATTGGCGCTGCTCCTCGGGGAAAACCTTGTCGGCGATGATGGCAAACTGGACGACGGGGGTGTTCGGGAAATTTGTTGCCGCCTCCCGCAGATAGGATTGATCGTGGCTCATTCGATACGCCGCCAGGAGATTTTCCGCGTTGCGCTGGTTCTGCTGCAAATAAGCCTCGATTTGTTCACGCGAGAGTTCGTGGTGCGAGTCGAGAAACTCACTGAGCTGTTCATACGGTGATTGTGCGACAGGCGGGTTCGTTGCGCTGGATACCTCGACGCGTGGAGCGGGCGCGCGTTTCAGTTGCGCGACTTGGCGTGAAAAACCTTCGTTGTCGGCTTTAAGTTGCCCGATTTGCTGGCGCAAAGACTGGTTCTCCTCGCGCAGTTTTACCTGATGTTGAATCACCAAAGGCGTCGCAACACCGGCCACAACAAGGGTCCCGATAATTGCAGCCTGAAGTTTTGTCATGGTCATCAATTTCAAAAGCGTGAGGGTTGTGCCGGTTCCCGCCGTCGCAGCGGCCAGGGCGGCGCTCGAAATGCCGGCCGCCAAACCGGCGGGTGCAGCCTGGACGGCGTTGGCGGAGATCAAAACCACCAGTCCCCCTGCGCCAACCATCACATTTCGTTTCGTGAAAAATTCACGCAACCGTTCGACGGCGCGGCTCACGCGCTTTTGCGCGGCGTCGTCGGACGTGCCGAGCGTTGCGCCAACTTCGCGGAGCGATTTGTTCTCGAAATAGCGGAGCAAAACGGCAGCGCGGTCAGTTTCATCAAGCGTGTGCATGGCTTCGTCGAGGAAAGGTTCGACGTGCGTCCAGTCAGCGGCGGTGGCGTTCATGGCATTCATCTCCGAGGCGATTTGTTCACGCAACTGGCGGCGGGATTCCTTTCGAACCACGTCAATCGCCGTGCGGCGCGTGACTTGGTAAAGCCAAGCCGTCAAAACGGTGTCGGGCTTCAGCTTGCCGGCGTTGCGGGCGAGGTCGGTGAAGACAGATTGCGCGACTTCCTCGGCCAGTTGCGGCGAACGCACCTGCCGTAGCGCCGCCGAATAGACCAAATCCACATGGCGGCGGACAAGTTCGGTAAAAGCTTGCTGTGAATTCCGGTCAGCGTAGCTTTGTAGCAATTCCAGATCGCTTGTCATCGTTTCCAAATATATCGTTGCTACTACCCCGAATCCGACAAAATTATTGGTGGCCGTGCGCAAGCACCTTTACTTTCGCGGTTTTGTCCCGCATTTTGGGCGCAGCATGACACGACGTTTTTTGAGTCTTTTCGTCCTGGCTTTGACCGGTTGGCTGGCAACGCCCTGTGCCCGGGGCGCAGACACCACGAACCCGGTGCCGGATTTCAAGGAAGTCTATGATTTGCTGCGCACGAATCTTACGGGCGTAACGGATGATAATTTGAACCGCGCAGCGATCGAAGGCTTGCTGTCCCGGTTTCCCGGCAAAGTTTCATTAGTCGGCGGCGCAGCGGACGGGTCGGCGATTCCGCAAGGCGGGACGGCATTGAGTAAATCGGCGGTCTTGGGAAATGACGTCGCCTATCTGCGCATCGGCCGTGTCACGGGAAACCTCGCAAACGAATTGAGCGCGGCGTATCACGCGTTGACCGCCACCAATAAAGTTGCCGGCATCGTTTTGGATTTGCGGTACGTCGTCGGCGACGATTCCGCGTCGGCGCAGGCCACGGCAAATTTGTTCACGTCAAAAAAGATCGTCACCGGACCACTGGTTGTGCTGGTGAACGGTGAAACGCGCGGCGCGGCGGAAACGCTGGCGGCGGCATTGCGCCACGCGGGTGCGGGCCTGATCATCGGCAGCCCGACGGCGGGCGCGGCGGCAACTTTCAAGGAATTCCCCCTGCACAACGGCGAACGGCTGCGTATCGCGACGACGCCGGTCAAATCAGGCAATGGCCCGGTGATTCCATCCGGCGGTTTGCAGCCCGACATTGCCGTGACCATGAGCGCGGACGACGAACGCGCGTTTTGGGAAGATCCCTACGCGTCGCTGGCGCAGAACAACAACAGCCCCGGGGTTGCAACCAACAATTTGCTGCCGTTCGTGGATCACACCAGTGAAGCAGATTTGGTGCTGCAGAAACAGAATGACGGGAAACACATGGGGACGCTCTACATGCGGGATATGGATTTGCCCGGCGCTGGCTCGCTCCGCAAGCTGGGCGACGGTGGCAACACAAACGAAAATACCGCGCCCTCGCGTGCGGCCGGGCTGCAAAAGCCGGTGATTCGCGACCCGGTATTGGCGCGCGCGGTGGATTTGATCAAAGGTCTCGCCGTCGTGCACCAGTCGCGCCCCTGATTTCGGATTGACGATTCGCTTTTCACAATTCATCGTGAGCCCTCGCGCGGGATGAAAACCATTCTGTTCATTTGCACCGGCAACGTCTGTCGCAGCCCGATGGCCGAAGCGCTGTTCCGGCGGGCGGCGGCCGGACGCGGGGAATTCCGTGTGTTTTCGGCGGGACTCGGCGCGGTGGACGGCCAGCCGCCGACGGCGCATTCGGTGGAAGCGATGCGC
>Ga0181536_10005470_pt1 | contig 13025 bp, 15 predicted proteins | sample PEATcosm2014_Bin_41_FD_121105 | JGI IMG/M metagenome (GOLD analysis project Ga0181536, IMG submission 121105) | Peatland microbial communities from MTU Mesocosm Facility, Houghton, MI, USA - PEATcosm2014_Bin17_60_metaG | ecosystem: Environmental > Terrestrial > Soil > Wetlands > Peat | place...
ACGTCACTCCAGATCGCTTCCCAAGATCGCCATCTGGAAATTGTAGGAGCGCTCATCCTCTTCATCGTCGACGAAAAGCACGCCGACGAACTCATCGCCAACATAGACCTCGGCGGAATCGTCCTTCTTCGGCCGCGGCACGACCCGGATGCGTGCATTGCCGAACAGCTTCTTGAGATAGGCGTCGAGCTTCTTGACTTCCTGAACGTCCACCGCGCGTCTCCTGTCCATCCCGCATAGCACGCAGCGGCCGTGACAACAATCAGGCCATCATATCTCGTCGAGAAACATCTGATCCATGGTGCGCGCTGGCTCGGGACAGCCGGACGTGCCCACCACCTTGGCGGGAACGCCGGCCACCGTCACATTGTTCGGCACCGGCTTGATCACCACCGAGCCGGCGGCAATTCGCGCGCAATGGCCGACCTCGATGTTGCCCAAAATCTTGGCGCCGGCGCCGATCATCACGCCGTATCGGATTTTCGGATGGCGATCTTCGTGTTCCTTGCCGGTGCCGCCCAGCGTCACGTCGTGCAACATGGAGACGTCATCTTCGATCACCGCGGTTTCGCCGACGACCAGGCCGGTGGCGTGATCGAGGAAAATACCGCGCCCGATCTGCGCGGCCGGATGAATGTCGCACTGGAACACCGCCGACGCGCGGCTTTGCAGGTAAAGGGCAAAATCGCGGCGGCCCTTGTTCCACAGCCAATGCGCCAACCGATACGTCTGGATGGCGTGGAAACCTTTGTAGTAGAGCACGGGCTCGATCAGCCGACGGGTCGCCGGATCGCGGTCTACGGTCGCCATGATGTCGGCGCGGAAAGTCTGGCCGATCGCTGGAATATCCTTGAGCGCATCCGCATAGGCCTGCCGGATCAACTCGCCCGAGAGCGCCGGGTGGTCGAGCCGTTCCGCCAGCCGGTACACGATGGCGCCTTCGAGCGTATCGTGGTGCAGAATGGTCGAATAGATGAAGCTGGCCAGCTCCGGCTCGCGCCTCACCACTTCTTCCGCCTCGCGACGGGTGCGCATCCACACCGGATCGACGGTGTCGAATGCCGGCTTCATGTGATGTTGCGCCATCTGACTGTCTCCCAGAAAACGGCGAAAACGAACTCGCCTTTTATCATATTGGGAAGCTTTACAAAGAAAACCAAGGTGCGAAGAAAACATAGCCCAACGGCCTATGATGAAAAGCCAATGACTGATCGATAGGCCAATGACCCATCATGGCCGCCGCCTCAAGGCCGCTCCGCCAGAAACTTCAGGACGCCGGCCTTAAACACCTGGTCGCCGACTGCCAACATGTGGTCACGTTCGGGGATGGCCAGCGCCTGCGCGCCAGGCACGAGCGCCGCTAGCTGTTCCGGCGAGCCGGCGATCGTGTCCTTGGCCCCGGCCGCAACCAGAACGGGTACCGCGATACGCCCGAGCTCGGCGCGGCTGAGCGGCTGTCGCGAACCTTGCAGGCAGGCGGCAAGGGCGCGCAAGTCGGATTTCGTCTGTTCCGCGAAGGCCCGGAACATGTGCCCCATGGGATCGGACACATCGGCGAGCGAAGGTGCTTCGAGCGCCTGCGCGATGGTATCCGGCAACCCTACCCGGTCGACCAGGCGAATACCGACGCCGCCGAGCACGGCCGAGCGCACATGCTCAGGGTTGGCAAGCGCGAGCAACGCCGTGTTCCGCGCGCCCATCGAATAGCCCAAGACGTCGGCGCGAAACAGACCGAGATGATCGATCAGTGCGCGCACATCCTCGGCCATGATGGCGCTGTGATAGGCGGCCGGATCATAAAGCTTTGTGGATTCGCCATGGCCGCGGTTGTCGAGCGCGATGACGCGGCGGCCGGCGCGCGTGAGCGTGGTCACCCAGCCGGGGGCGACCCAGTTCACTTCCTTGTTGGATGCGAAGCCATGCACGAGCACGATCGGCTCGCCATCGCCCTCGTCGAGAAAGGCGATCGCTACACCGTCGCGGGTAAAGCGGGGCATTTTCGGACCTTACCGCGTCAGGTTGGGTCTTTCATCCGCGCTCGGCCAATTTTGCAATGAAATCCAGGCGATATCGCCTGAACGCTGCCCAGAACAGCCACATCGCGAGATCGTTGATCGCTGATCTTGACCGGGTCGTCCGCCGCGGCGAAGTGCGGACACCGCCGTAAATGAGCACGAGCGTAGCGAGCGCAAATATGGCAGCGCCAACCAGCGCAAACCCCGGACGGCGCAGCACGCGGATGAATCGCTGTTGGCCCATGGCTCGATGCTAGCCTCCCCCTGCTCACTGCCCGCAATTTGCGGCATTTTGACAACGGATCACAGCCGCAACGCCTTGCTGGAAATAGGCCGGCCGCCCCGCTATGGTGCCGCCCACCTGGGAGCGTCCTTCGCGCTCCCCTGCGGCAAGGCCGGACGTTGACCATGACAGATGCGATCGTTCCACACTTCCACAACGACCCGGGCGTTCCAGTCATCGAGATCGGCGCCAAGGAATTCATGTGCGTGGGCGCCAAGCCGCCGTTCGACCATCCCCACGTGTTCTGCGACATGGGGCATGACGCAGAGTACATCTGTCCCTATTGCTCAACGCTCTACCGCTACGATCCGGCGCTGGCGCCCAATGCCGCGCGGCCGGCGGAATGCGCCTTGATCGACGCCACCGTTTGAGCCGTCGCGCGGAGCCAACGCCCTGACGTCCTCGCGCATCGTCATTGTCGCTGGGGCCGGCATCGCCGGATTGACGGCCGCGCTCGCGCTCGCGCGCAACGGTTTTCGCGTGATCGTGCTGGAACAGGCCGAGCGGCTTGAGGAGACCGGCGCCGGCATCCAGCTCTCCCCCAATGCCACGCGTACCCTGATCGATCTCGGACTAGGCGACCGGCTGCGCCCGCAGGTGGTCGCACCCGAGGCCGTGCGCGTGTTGAGCGCCCGGAGCGGCCGCGAAATCGTCCGCATGCCGCTCGGTGAAGCCGCCACAGTGCGTTATGGAGCGCCCTACTGGTCGATCCATCGCGGCGATCTGCAAGCGGCGCTCAGCGCCGCGGTCGCCGAGCATCGCGATATCAGTGTGAAGCTCGGGATGCGCATGGAAGACTTTGTCGCGCAGGATAACGGCGTCACCGTCTCGGCGCGCGGGCGCAGCGGCATATGGCACGAGCGCGGCGATGCGCTGATCGCGGCGGACGGGCTGTGGTCGCTCACGCGCGCGCGCATCGGCTTTCGCGAGCCGCCGCGCTTTGCCGGACGTGCCGCATGGCGCGCGCTGGTGCCGGCGAAGCTGGTTGCGCCGGAATTTCGCGAGCCCTTGATCCATCTCTGGCTCGGGCGCGATGCTCATGTCGTGCACTACCCGGTCAAGGGCGGTGCCGTCATCAACATTGTCGCCATCACGAATGACAGTTGGAACGCGCCCGGCTGGAGCGAGCCGGCGAGTCGCGTGGAGCTGCTGCCCCGTTTTTCCAGGGAGCGGTGGGCGCCGCAGGCGCTCGGCTTACTTAATCTGCCGGAGGCGTGGCTGAAGTGGGCGCTCTATGACCGCCGGCCGCTCTTGAAGTGGTCGCAAGGAGCGGTGGCATTGATCGGGGATGCCGCCCATCCGATGCTTCCCTACTTGGCGCAAGGCGCCGCCATGGCGATCGAAGATGCCGCCGTGGCGGCACAGTGCCTGGCCCGCATGCCGGACGATGCCGCCGGCGCGCTGCGCGCCTACTGCGCAGTGCGGCGCGCGCGGACTCGGAAGGTGCAGCGATTGGCGGCCCGCAACGGCGAGCGCTATCACCTCGGCGGCGCGCGGGGCATGCTGCGTAACACGGCGCTGCGGGTCATGGGCGGCGCGCGCCTGTTAGGGCACTATGATTGGCTTTATGATTGGCGGCCACCCGCGACCTTGTCGATCACCTGATTGGGCACGCGTCCAGCCGTCATGTCAGCGACCACCAAAAGCGACGTGTTATTCCCCACCACGATCGTCGGCAGCCTGCCCAAGCCCGCCTGGCTTGCCGAGCCGGACCGATTGTGGGCGCCGTGGCGTCTTAAGGGCAAGGAGCTCGAGACGGCCAAGGACGACGCCACACTGATTGCGATTAAGCTGCAGGAGGACGCCGGCATCGACATCGTCGGTGACGGCGAACAGGCCCGCCAGCATTTCGTGCACGGTTTTCTCGATGCGGTCGACGGCATCGACTTCAACAAGCGCGTCGAGATCGGCATCCGCAACGATCGCTACAAGGCGATGTGTCCGACCGTGGTCGGCGAGCTGCGGCTGCGCTCGCGCGTGCACGCCCGCGAGGCGCGGCTCGCTCGCGCCCACACCGTCAAAAAACTCAAATTCACCCTGCCCGGCCCGATGACCATCGTCGACACCATCGCCGACGCGCACTACGGCGACCGCGTGAAAATGGCTTTTGCCTTTGCGGCGCTGCTCAACGACGAGGCGCGCGGGCTCGCGGCTGACGGCGTCGACGTCATCCAGTTCGACGAGCCGGCCTTCAACGTCTACATCGACGATGCCGCCGGATGGGGGATCGAGGCGCTGCACCGCGCCATCGAGGGCGTCACCTGCAAGAGCGCGGTGCATATTTGTTATGGCTACGGCATCCCCGCCAATATCGCATGGAAGGCGACGCTGGGGTCCGAGTGGCGACAATACGAGAAATTTTTTCCAGCATTGGCAAAGAGTCGCATCGATCAGGTCTCGGTCGAATGCATCAACTCGCATGTGCCGATGAGCGTGCTCAAATTGCTCGACGGCAAGGATGTGCTGGTCGGCGTCATCGACGTCGCCACCGACAAGATCGAGACGCCCGAGGAGGTCGCCGCCGTGATCGGGCAGGCAATGATCTACGTGCCCAAGGAAAAAATCATCGCCTGCACCAATTGCGGCATGGCGCCGATGCGCCGCGAGATCGCAGCGAAGAAGCTCGAAGCGCTCGCCCAGGGCGCCGCGCTCGCGCGCAAGGTGCGCAGATGAATGTGGTCCCACGTGAAGTTGGCGATAGCGCGTTCTCCCGGTCTCGCCGCGGTCCGGAAATTAAGACATGCCGGCATAGGACGCCAGCCTCCATCACTCAATAACCGCAATGCTGGACACTATGGAAGCTACGGCATGCGGATTCGGGCAACGTCGCTAGAAGCCGCCTCGCTCGACCTGCCGGAGGGCTCCATCAAATTGCTGAATTGACACATCGAGTAGCCCGGATTGAGCGCCAGCGAAATCCGGGCGACATTTTTTGCTTTAGCGGTCGCTGCGCGAGAGAACGTCGATCAACTCGCTGACCTTGCGGCGCTGCTCGGCCTTGTTGCCGGACGCGATTGCATGCTCGACGCAGTGAGCCGCATGATCCGCGAGGATCTCCTCCTCGGCGCGACGCAAAGCGGCCCGCGCCGCCGAGAGCTGGGTCACGATGTCGATGCAATAGCGGTCGTCCTCGACCATGCGGGCGAGGCCGCGCACCTGGCCTTCGATCCGTTTCAGGCGTTTTAGCACCGATGTCTTGGCAAGCGGCCGCATGTCGTTTATATACCCCTACCGGGTACCTGTTTCAAGCGGGTTCAGCAATCAGGTTGGGGTCGTGCAACAATCGTTTCATTCGCACACCGCCGGCGCTGCCGCCATCGATCCGGTGTGCGGGATGCAGGTTGATGCCGAAAACAGCCCGCATCGTCACACGCATCACGGCCACACTTACTTCTTCTGCTCGACCGGCTGCCGCGGCAAGTTCGCGGCCGATCCCGGGAGATACGTCAAGGATGCGGACGCCGGGGCGCCGCACGATAGCCTGCCTGAAGGTACGATCTACACCTGCCCGATGCATCCCGAGGTTCGGCAAGTCGGGCCGGGCTCTTGCCCGATCTGCGGCATGGCGCTCGAGCCCGAGCTTGCGGGCAGCGAAGACGGCGGCGGCGAACTGGCCGACATGACGCGCCGATTCTGGATTTCCGCGATATTGGCGTTGCCGGTCGTGGCGCTGGATATGGGCGGGCATTTCGGCCTGCTGCATTTGACCGACAGCATTTCGAATTTCGCGCAGCTTGCTCTGGCGACGCCGGTCGTGCTGTGGGGCGGTTGGCCGTTCTTCGTGCGCGGCGTCCAATCGTTGCGGACGCATAACCTCAACATGTTCACGCTCATCGCCATGAGCACGGGTGTGGCCTACGGCTACAGCATCGTTGCGGTGCTCGCGCCGGGACTGTTTCCTGCGGCGTTTCGCGATGCGCATGGCGGTATTGCACTGTATTTCGAGGCCGCCGCCGTCATTACCGTGCTGGCACTGCTCGGCCAGGTGCTGGAGCTGCGCGCTCGCGCCTCGACCTCGGACGCGATCCGCGCGCTCATCGACCTCACTCCCAAGATCGCCCGACGGATCAAAGATGACGGCAGCGATGACGACACACCGCTCGAAGCCGTCGTAGTGGGCGACCGGCTGCGCGTTCGCCCCGGCGAAAAAATCCCGGTCGATGGCGTGCTGATCGAGGGCAAATCCGTCGTCGACGAATCGATGATCACCGGGGAATCCATGCCGGTGACCAAGGAACAAGGGGCCAACGTCATCGGCGGAACGCTCAACCAGAGCGGCGGCTTCATCATGCGCGCGGAAAAAGTCGGCCGCGACACGATGCTCGCGCGCATTGTCCAGATGGTCGCCGCCGCGCAGCGTTCGCGCGCGCCCATTCAGCGGCTTGCCGATCGAGTTTCCTCCTGGTTCGTGCCGGCGGTGATTGCGGCTGCATTGATCGCGTTTGCCGCCTGGGCGACCTTTGGACCGCAACCGCGCTTTGCTTACGCGCTCGTTAGCGCCGTGACCGTGTTGATCATTGCGTGCCCTTGCGCGCTCGGCCTTGCCACACCGATGTCGATCATGGTCGCGGTCGGTCGCGCCGCTCAAGCCGGCATCCTGGTCAAGAACGCCGAAGCGATCGAGCTCATGGAGAAGATCGACACCCTCGTCGTCGACAAGACCGGCACGCTCACCGAAGGCAAGCCGAGAGTCACAGCCGTCGTGTCGACGCAGGATTTCGACGAAACCACGCTGCTGCAGTTGGCCGCGAGCGTCGAGCGCGCCAGCGAACATCCGCTTGCCGCGGCGATCGTGGCCGCAGCCGCCGAACGAAATATCGTGCCGCTTCCTGCCATCGGTTTCGATTCGCCTTCCGGCAAGGGCGTCACCGGCATGGTCGAAAGCCGACGCGTCGTGCTCGGCAACGCCAAGTTTTTTGCCGAACTGGGCATCGCAACGAATTCATTGCAAAGCGAGGCCGAACGCCGGCGCGGCGACGGCGCAACCGTCGTCTTCGTGGCCGTCGACGGCAAGCTTGCCGGTCTCATCGCCATCGCCGATCCGGTGAAGCCAACGACGCTCGCCGCGCTCGACGCGCTGAAGGCGCAAGGCATTACAATCGTGATGCTGACGGGCGACAGCCGCACCACGGCACGCGCCGTCGCAAAAAAGCTCGGCATTACTCATGTCGAGGCGGAGGTACTGCCCGAGCGCAAGAGCGCCGCGGTCGCAGAGTTGCGCCGCGCCGGCCGCGCCGGCCGCGTCGTCGCCATGGCGGGCGACGGCGTCAACGATGCACCCGCGCTCGCCGCCGCCGACGTCGGCATGGCCATGGGAACCGGGACCGACGTCGCCATGGCGAGCGCCGGCATGACGCTCGTCAAGGGCGATCTCACCGGCATCGTGCGCGCGCGAAAACTCTCCGCCGCGACCATGCGCAACATCCGGCAAAACCTGGTCTTCGCCTTCCTCTACAATGCATTGGCCGTGCCGATCGCGGGCGGCGCACTCTACCCGGCATTCGGAATCCTGCTGTCGCCGGCCATCGGCGCAGCGGCCATGGCGCTCTCCTCGGTGAGCGTCATCGCCAACGCGCTGCGGCTGCGGCGCGTCGCGCTTTAGTGCTTATCGAAGCACTTCGATGCGCCGGCGCTTGCTGCTTTATTCGCATTCCTCGGCGCATGCACTATAGTTCCAACTCGGGCGACGCTCCGCCGCTTCCTGCCCAGGCCCGTTTCTAAGATGGCCCATTTCTAAGATGGCCGTATCCATGATCGCAACACCGTCACCGACGAGCGTTGCCTTGCTTCTTGGGCTGAGTTTCTTTCTCGGTCTGGCATTCGAGGATTTTTTTGCGCAAGGTAAAGCGAGACGTCCGGGCGGCATCCGCACTTTTCCCTTGCTCGCCATTGCCGGCGGCGTGCTCTACCTGTTCGACCCTGAGCATTTTCTTCCCTTCACCGGCGGACTGCTCGTGCTTGGCGGCTGGCTCCTCGTCTACTATCTCAGGCATGTCAGCGAACAAGACGAACTAGGCGAGCCGAATGTCGGCCTCGTCATCCCAGTGCTCAACGTACACGCCTATTTGCTTGGCGCCATCGCGCTGGCCTTGCCGCCTTGGTTCGCGGTGGCAGTGACCGTGACCTCGGTTCTGCTCCTCACCGGCCGCGAGCAGTTGCACGCGCTGGCGCGGCGGGTCGAGATGAAAGAGATCATCACCGCCGGCCAATTTCTGATCCTGACCGGGATTATTCTTCCGTTGCTCCCGAACGAGCCGGTGACGACGCTGACGAGCATCACGCCGCGGCAGGTCTGGCTCGCGCTCGTGGTCGTGTGCACCTTGTCCTATATGAGCTATCTCGCGCAACGCTATTGGGCTGCCGCCGCCGGCGGACTATGGATGGCGGCCTTGGGGGGTCTTTATTCGTCGACTGCGACGACGGTCGTTCTGGCGCGACAGGCGAAAACCGGACCCGCGGTCCGCCGGCAGGCGCAGGCCGGCATTACGCTCGCCACAGCCATCATGTATCTTCGCATTTTGGCGATCACCGCCGTCTTCAATATGCCGCTGGCGCGCCGCTTGGTGCTGCCGCTATGCGTGCTGTCGCTGGCGGGCCTGTTGATTTGCGCGCTGCAATATTGGGCTTTCCCGAAGTCGGCGGATGAGCAGCCCCAGGGCGCGATGAAGCTCGCGGCCGGCGGCAACCCGCTGGAGCTTGGCGCAGCAGCCACTTTTGCGATTCTGTACATCGTGACTTCTTTGGTCTCGACCTGGGCCACGAAGCAGTTCGGCGTCACGGGTATCTACTGGCTCGCCGCGATCGTCGGGATTTCCGATATCGATCCTTTCGTCCTTAACTTGGCGCAAGGCGGTCTAACCGGAATACCGATATCCGCACTCGCGGCCGCGATCCTGATCGCCGCGTCATCCAACAATATTCTGAAGGCCTTCTACGCCGCTTGTTTCGCGGGCGGACGGGCGACCGCCGGGAGCGCGGCTGCGCTCGTGCTCCTCGCCGTCGCCGGTGTCGCGATCGCGATCGCGATTGCGATCGCACTTCCGTCGTAGTGCGGTCTCACAGGATCGCTCAACGGATCGTCTGGTCGCTCTGAAAGGTGTGCACGAGCTCGCAGTTTTTTTCCGCTGCTTCCTGCTGCACGATCTTTTTCTCGGTCAGCACGGCCCGGTAATCGGTGCCGTAGGCGAGCGTCCCGATCACCGTACCGCCACCGCCTTCGCTCGCCTTGCCCATGAGGTTGCGCAGCTCTTTTTCGCGATTGAGCAGAGCATTCCATCGCGCGAGGAGGTCGTTGCAGTGATAGGCCTGGTAACGGCCGGGATCGACGATCAACGAGCCGGGATCGTTACTGAGGCCGCAGCCGGCGAGCGCAACGCCGACAACTGCGCAACTCCAAAGGACGGAGCTCAATCCGGCGAGGCGACGGCGGCAAAGCGGCAGAAATGGCGGCGTCACGATCTCTCTGTCCCGCGGCCCATGAACGTTGTCGCACAATAGCATCGCCAGCGCCCCAAGGAGCGACACGGAAAGCGTCCCACCGCCGCTCAATTTCCGCGAACCATAGGGCGTTCCGTTTGCAGCTTCATGCGCCACAAATAAGGCAAGCCGAGATCATGTAGGAAGAAAATGCCGCCGCTCACGAATGGGCATTCGGAAACTCGACACCAACGGTCAATCCGTTACGCCAGACGACCCGACAGAGGCGTCGCGCCTTACCGGTTCGGGTAAGCAGCAGCATGAAGCGTTCCGGCAGCTCACAGTCGCTTTCAAGCACAATGCGCGCGCCGATCTCCGAAATATCGGCGATCGCGCAGGGGCACGGCAAGCTTTTGTTATCGGTGAGGACCCTTGCGTTATAATGGAATTGCCGGCGCGGCCTTTTGCGCAATTCAGTCCGCGCGCGATAACTCCCGACGACGACCATCGCAAAGCCCTCACGTGCCGCTCATTTCATGAAGCGGCATAATTTAGAAAAGTTAGGTAAAGTACATTAAAGACCCGTAAATTGAGTTAGGGCGGACGCCAACCCTGTTTGGCCAGCTGGATTTGGGAATAGATATGCTTGCGCAGCTCGCCGAACCGCGCCATCGACCTCGTCTCCAGCTGCGTGCGGTCGTCGGGCAGGTCGATTGCCACGTCTTCCATGATAACCGCCGGCGCGTGCGACATCACCAAGACGCGCTGGCCGAGATAAACCGACTCGTCGATGTCGTGGGTGACGAACAGCACCGTCACCCGCAGCCGGTGCCATAACACCCGGATCAGATCCTCGAGATCGGCGCGCGTCTGCGCATCGACTGCCGCAAACGGCTCGTCCATCAACAGCACATGCGGCTCGTAGGCGACTGCGCGGGCGATGGCGACGCGCTGCTGCATTCCACCCGAAAGCTGCCAGGGATAGGCGCCGTTCACGCCGGCAAGATCGACGGCGGCCAGCGCATTGCGCACCAGCTCTTCACGCCGGGCCGCCATCATCTTTTTCTGCTTCAACGGCAGTACCACGTTGTCGTGCACGGTCAGCCACGGGAACAGACTACGGCCGTACTCCTGAAACACGACGGCCATGGCCGGCGGCGGGCCCGCGATCGGCTGCCCTTCCAGGATCACCCCGCCCGACGACGGCGCCAGCAGTCCCGCAATGCACTTCAACAGCGTGGTCTTGCCGGCTCCCGACGGGCCGACGATGCACACCATCTCGCCTTGGCCGACGCTGAAGCTTATGTCGCGGATCGCCTCAACCGTGCGGCTCGCATCCTCGTAGACCTTGCGCAGCCGTCTCACCTCGAGCATGGGCGTTACTGCTCGGTCCATCGAGCCCTCAAGCATGATCAGTTTGCCCGCTGCGACCGTCGAAGGCCGTAATACCAGCCCAAGATCCAGGCCTCGATCGCGCGAAAGATCAGCGACAAGACGATGCCGATGACGCCGAGCAGAATGATGCCGGCCCACATCTCGGGAATCGCGAAGGTACGCTGATATTGCACCAGCGCGAAACCGATGCCGTTGCTGGCGGCGAACATCTCGCTAACAACCATCAGGATGATGCCGATGGACAGCGACTGCCGCAGGCCCGCGAAGATCTGCGGGCTGGCTCCTGGCAGCACGAAGTGCCACAACCGAGCGAACCCGCCGATTCGATAGCTGCGCACGACTTCCGCAAGCACGTCGTCGAGCGCGCGCACGCCGGCGACCGTATTGAGCAGCACCGGCCAGATGCAGCCGAACACGATCACGAGCGCCTTCATCTCGTCGCCGACACCCGTGAACAGAATCAGCATCGGTACCAGCACCGGCGGCGGAATGGCGCGGAGGAACTCGAGCACCGGCTCGAGCACGTTGCGCAAATTGCGCGAGGCGCCGACCGGAACCCCTATTGCGATGCCAAGCAGCGCGGCCGCGAGGTAGCCGATGGCGAGGCGCGCCAGGCTCGGCGCCACCTTTTCTACGGCCTGCGGAGAAAACCAGAGCTTCAGGAACGTCTGCAGAATTGTCTGCAGCGGCGGAAAATAGAAACTTTGGCTGCCTGCGCTCGCGAACCACCACGTTGCAACCAGCGCCACGGGAAGGGCGAGCACAACCGTGAGACGGCGCACCAATGGTGCCGGCCCGATGCTGCTCATCCGCCGGCCTCCACTGTGTCCAGACGCATAGACGGATGCCAGGCCAGCACCCGCCGTTCCAGAGCACGTGCGCCCAGATTGAGAATGACGCCGATAATTCCGGTAACGATGACGTAGGCGTACATGATGGCGACGGCGCCGCCGGACTGTGTATCGGAAATCTCCTTGCCGAGACCCTGAGAGCCGATCACGACCTCGCTGGTAATGGCGAGAATGAGCGACACCGCTGCCGCAAGTCGAACGCCGGTCATCAGATAGGGCAGCGTGGTGGGCCAGGTGACGTAGCGAATTTGCGCCCAAGGCCCGAGTCCGTAGGAGCGCGCGGTCTCGCGCGCCACCGGGTCGACGTCCTGCACGCCGTAGAGCACCTGGATCAACACCTGCCAGAACGACGCATAGACCACGAGGATGAGCGTGGACTGGAGCTGCGAGCCGAACAGCAGCACGGCAAGCGGAATCAGCGCGACGGATGGAATTGGGCGCAAGAACTCGATGGTCGAGCGGGTCAACGTCCGCAGCAGAGGCGAGCTGCCGATCACGATGCCGATCACCGCCCCGGCGACCACCGATATGACGAACCCGATCGCCCAGGCCCGCATTGTTGCGCCGAGTGCGGCCCAGAACGTGCCCCGCGTCGTTTCCTCGAACAGGGCAGCCACGATGGCGCTGAACGGCGGCAAATACAGCGGGGAGACGAGCCCGACCCGCGGCACGATCTCCAGCACCAGGGCGAAGCCGGCAAGCCCTGCGAGACCCTGCAGCCAGGCCTGCGTGCGCGCCGAGAGCTTGGCGGTCTTTTTGGCCGCTTCGGCCGGCATGCGGCTCCCTAAGGAAACAGCGCGGCAATGTCCGCCTTCTTGCTGATCAGTCCCTCCTGCAGGGCGAGATCGGCGATGACTTGGGTCGATTCGCGATTTATCGAGCTCGGCCATTTCGGCAGGATGATCTTGGCGGCGATCTCGGGCGTGATCCGCGTATAGGTCGGAACCATGCTGCGAATTTCGTCCGGGTGCGCGTCCGCGTAGGCGAGCGATTCGGTGATCGCCGCCTTGAAGCGATTGACGATGTCCGGATTCTCCTTGGCGTATTTCTCGGTGGTGAAATAGG
>Ga0181536_10005471_pt1 | contig 13024 bp, 17 predicted proteins | sample PEATcosm2014_Bin_41_FD_121105 | JGI IMG/M metagenome (GOLD analysis project Ga0181536, IMG submission 121105) | Peatland microbial communities from MTU Mesocosm Facility, Houghton, MI, USA - PEATcosm2014_Bin17_60_metaG | ecosystem: Environmental > Terrestrial > Soil > Wetlands > Peat | place...
GCGACCGCCTCGGCGGCACCGCCTCGACCCTGTTTGGCGATTTTCATCAGCCCACGCATGCGGCTGCCCGCGTCTCTTCGCCGCCGCCCGGCCCCAAGGCTCTTGAGCCGCGACCGCGTTTCGCTGACACGAGCGCGAAGCGGAGTGCTTCTCGCTGGGTCGGGAAGACGCCTTCGATAAAGCCGAGCTTTTCGCGCGCAACCCAATAGCCTCGCGCGTTCAGGAAAACGATGAAGCGTCGATGCGCCATGTATCGATACCCGATGACGAGGTCACGAAAGGCACAACCAGTGCCGATCTTCCCAATAAAAAGGCCCTGCAGCGTATAAAAGCGAGAGGGCGCGGGGCCCACGCTTCATAGCAATCTCATATATGCCGCCGGCATCGGGCGCGACTTGCTATGTTTTTTATATTTTCCACTCTTCCCATCGCTCTCGAATTGCTATGCGAAACGGCGCAAGTCTCGTCCCGTCAGCAACAGCATGGCCGCGACCGGCCAGGACGGAGAGATGAGCGAGACGCGAGCGAACGGGTGTCGACAACCCGGGTCCAATCTTTTGGAACGGATGATCAGCGCATCGGGAGCAAAGAGCGCGGATCGAGTGACGATCTTGGGCCATGAGCATTTCGACCTGCTCGTAGGCTTGTGCCGCCGCGGCTATGTCGATGTCAGTTGCCAGGCCGCCGGTCAGGGACCGCATTGCGGCGAGCGCGCCGCCGACATTCTGTGGATTCCGAGCGTGCCGAGCGATGCCCGGCTTCGGCAGGCGCTGCAGCGCTTGAGCCGCGATCTGAGGCCCGACGGCGTGCTCGTGTTACGAGACCAGCGCAAAGATGCCGACGTATTCCGGTTGCGCAAGCTCCTTGCCGAGAGCGGATTCGAGGCGGACCGGCAAGCGGTCGGGAGGCGGTCCGACGGCCTTCTTCTGTGCGCTCACAAGCGGCCGGCCGCGCAAATGCGCCGCGCAGCGTAGCGATCGACCATGAGCGCAAAGCACCAGTCCCAGGCCGCCAGTCTGGCCGGTTATGCCAGCGCGGTTCCGACCCCGTTTCGTGCCGGGGCCATCGACGAGAAGGCTTTTGCAGCATTCTGCGAGTGGCAGATCGCGCAAGGCATTGCGGCCCTCGTCATCGCCGGCACAACCGGCGAGGCGCCGACCCTGACCCCGGCAGAACAAATCCGCCTCGTCCGGCTGGCCGTGGAGGTCGCCGATGAGCGCATTCCCGTGATCGCCGGCGCAGGTTCGAACGCAACGGCTCATGCCGTCGAGCTCGGACAAGAAGCCGAGGCCGCGGGCGCCGACGGTCTTCTCCTGGTGACACCCTATTACAATCGCCCGTCGCAGGAAGGCGTTTTCCAGCATTTCCGCGCGATCCACAACGCGACGAGCGTTCCCATCCTGCTCTACGACGTGCCCTCGCGTACCGGATTCACTCTGGCGATCGACACGATCCTCCGCTTGGCGGATTTGCCACGGATTGTTGGACTCAAGGATGCGACAGGCGATCTTGCCCGACCGGGTTGCTTGCGACGGCTCCTCGGAAAGCGGCTGCGATTGTTAAGCGGCGACGACGCAACGGCGCTGGATTTCCTCGCTCTCGGCGGCGACGGCTGCATTTCCGTCGTTTCGAACGTCGACCCGGAACTATGCGTTTGGCTGCATGCGGCATTGCGGCGCGGCAAGAGTGGCGAGGCGCGGGCGATTGCGCAGACGCTGGCACCGCTGACCGCTGCCCTCTTCATGGAGAGCAATCCCGTTCCGGTCAAATACGCCCTGAGCTTGATGGGGCGGATGAGCGCCGATGTGCGCTTGCCTCTGTGCGCGCCCTCGGAAGCAACGCGCACCGCTGTCGCCGACGCGCTGAGACGCCTCAAACTCGTTCCCCGGCTGCCTCGCTCTCAGATCCTGGCCGATGCTCTGTCTTTATGCGGCTGACTACGGTCCGCCCGACCCGAGCTTCGATCCTTTTGCCGTTGCCGGGCCGCTGAGCGCTCTGCAACAGGCGCATCGCGCCGAAATCGCCGCCGCGCGAAACCTGGGCCAGCTCGAAGCCATCAAGCGGAAGATCGCCAAGGGCGAACAGGTGGTCTGGTGCGAGCAAGGCTACGGCTGGACACATGACGCTCCGATCGAGGGTTTCTTCTCGGTCGTGACCGTATTGGTCTTGCCCTATGCGCTCTTCAGGCTGCTGCGGCGTTTTGGGTTCGTGGTCCGTCGCGGCCGTCGCGCTGCGCGGGCCGCCAGTTGAAGAGGGTGCGGACAGTTGTCGCGACGCACCGCCCACACCATGGAGCCCAACATGGAAATGAAGATATTCCGCGGCATCGGGGTCGAGCAGATAGACGCGCTGGAGAAAGCGATCAACGACTTCCTGATGACCCTCCCCGCCAACATGCAGATTAGGGGGAGAGACATCGCGCATTGTCAAGTTGGCGACCAGCCGTCCGTCGTGATCGCCCTGTGGTGGAGCCCGATGAGAGGGCGTTACTAATCGACTTCCGGAGAACGATCCCATGCGTCCCTTGCTGCATCTCCCTCACGACACTGCGATTCCGTTCATGCGCGGCCGGTTCGCCGGACTGATCGTCTCCGCCGTGCTGAGCCTGGCGTCCGTCGCGCTGTACTTCGTACCGGGGCTCAATTTCGGCGTCGACTTTCAGGGCGGGGTCGTCATCGAGCTGCGGCTGCCCAGCCCAGCCGATAACGCGGCCATCCGAGCCGCTTTCGAGCGACACGATTTCGGGCAGATCAAGCTCCAGCAGTTTGGCTCGCCGCGGGACGTCATGATCACTCTCGATCGACAAGCCGGGAATGAGAGCCTCCGGACAACCATCGAAGCGGCGCTCGCGCAGGATTTTCCCGGCAGCGAGGTCCGCCGGTTCGAGGTCGTCGGCGCCAAGGTGAGTGCCGAGCTCTTTCGCAATGGGCTGCTCGCGACGACGGCGGCGCTTGCCGCAATCCTGATTTACGTCTGGTTCCGCTTCGATTGGCAGTTCGGTGTCGGCGTCGTGGCGACGCTGCTGCTCGATGCGACCAAGACGATCGGATTTCTCGCGCTCACGCGTCTGCAATTCGATCTCAACTCGGTGGCCGCCATTCTCGTGCTGATCGGCTACTCCGTGACCGACAAAGTCGTGGTGTACGACCGTATTCGCGAGAATCTGCGCAAGCACAAGACCATGCCGCTGCGCGCGCTCATCGACCTCAGCATCAATCAGACGCTGGGCCGCACGGTCGCGACCTCGCTGACGGTCCTTCTATCCATTCTCCCCCTCGCTCTCATCGGCGGCGAGGCGATCCGCGGTTTCGCCTTGACCATCATCTTCGGGATCATCGTGGGCACATCGTCGTCGATTTTCATTGCCTCGCCCATTCTGCTGTTCTTGGGGCAAAACCGCCTCGGCGCCGCCGCGCAACGGCCGAGGCTGGCGGTCGCGACGAAATAGGGACAAGTCGGCGCGTCAGGGGGGCGATGCTATGCTCGTCAGAGCCCTGCTTCTTGCCGCTTCCGTCGGGCTCGGCATTGGCGCGCCGGCTTGGCCCTATTCCGCTCTTGCCGCGGACGGCGGCCGCAATGGCGCGGTCCCCGCTCTTGCATCCTGGTATGGCCTCGACCATCAGGGGCTGCTCACTGCGAGCGGCGAACGATTCGATCGGAATAAACTGACCGCAGCCCATCCCTCGCTGCCAATGGGCACAGTGCTGCGGATCACCAATCCGGCCAACGGTCGACAGGTGCTCGTTCGAATCAACGACCGTGGGCCGTTCCTGCGCGGGCGCATGCTCGACCTCTCAGAGACGGCCGCGCGGCGTCTCGGCATGCTCGCTCGCGGCCTGGCATGGGTCCTGATCGAAATTGCCGAGTGACACCCGTGTAAGCCGCGCGTGCCCCACGCGCGGAAAGCGGCGTCACATTAACCGGGGTATCGGCCCGAAAGGATTTCGTGCGCGATGGTATTGCGCTGGATCTCGGTCGTGCCATAGCCGATCGACATCGTGCGCACGTCGCGCAACATGCGCTCCATCGGAAATTCCTCCGACAGGCCATAGGCGCCAAAGAGCTGGAGGGCCTGGTCGGCCACCCGGCGCGAGGCCTCGTTGGTGAAAACCTTGGTGATGGAGGCGTCGATCGCAAGCGCCGTCCCCGCCTCGGCGCGCGCCGCCGCGCGATAGAGCAGAGCCCGCGCCGCCTCGAGATCGATCGCCATATCGGCAAGCCGCCACTGGATGCCCTGGTTCTGCGCGATCGGCCGCCCCGACTGAACGCGCTCTTGCGTGTACTTCACCGCGGCCTCGAAGGCCGCCTGCGCGATACCGAGGCAAATCGGCGGATTGGTCGCGATCCGGTCGGCGTTGAAGACGGACAGCAATTCGCGCATGCGACCCGCCGGCAACATCAGGTTCTCGGCCGGCACGCGGCAATTGTCGAAGACCAGCTCGGCCATGCCCGTGCCGCGAAAGCCCATCAGATCGATATGCTTGCCGATGGTGAAGCCGGGCGTGCCGCGTGGCACGAGAATGATGCCGACGCCCTTGAGGCCTGGCGCGGGATCGAGGCGGACGATCACGACAAAGAGATCTGCAACCTGCGCTGCCGTGCACCAGAGCTTGCTGCCGTTGATGACGTATTGGTCGCCGTCTGGCGCAGCCCTGCACTGGATGTTGCCGATGTCGGAGCCGGCATTGGGCTCGGACATGCCGAAGCCGAAGATCAGCTCGCCGCGCCGCAGTTTAGGCAGGTATTCCCGTTTCTGCCGCTCATTGCCGAGATAGTAGAGGGCGCGCGCCGCCGCGCCCTCGGTGCAGCCGACGAGCATCGCCGTGTTGCCGCAGCAGCGTGCGACCTCCTCGACCACGAGGACGATGTCGAGGAGCGTGAGGCCGGGGCCGCCATACTCTTCGGAGAGAAAGAGTCCGATCAGCCCTTGTTCGGCGAGCAATTTGATGTGCTCGACGGGCGGCCGGCGGCTGCGGTCCACCTCGGCGGCTTTCGGGCGAAAATGCTTCTCCGCCAGCCGCCGCACGGTTTCGCGAATCATCCGCTGTTGCTCGGTAAGCTCATACATCGCCATGACGGCGTCTCTCCTATTCTGGCTCGAAGACGGGAAGATTGAACTCGCCGCGGCTCTCCCAGGCGAGACGCACGCGCATGCCGATCGCCACCTTTTCCGGGGCGCAGTTCACGACATGCGCCATGATGCGCACGCCTTCGTCGAGCTCGATGCTGCCGACGATATAGGGCACGTGAGCCGCCCAGGCGGGCGTCGGCGGGTGATGGACTTGGGTGTAGGTATAGACCCGCCCCTTGCCCGAGGCTTCGCGCCATTCGAGATTGCGCTTGCCCGTGAACAGGCTGACGGGCCGCGCAAAAAACTGATAGCGGCCGGTGTCGCGGCAATACTGGAGCAGAAGCCGGCGCTCTTTGGTCGCCGCCCAAAAGGGCAGCGAGAAATCCGAGGGGCGCGGGACCGGGCGCTGGTCGGCGGATGGAGTGCCGCTCATCAGGATGCCTCCAAGACAAGAGCGTTGCTGGTGCCCCAATTGCGCAGCAGCGGGACCATGCCGATACCCGCGACGAGGGCGTTGCGGTTGTCGCGGACCTGGCGCTCGCCGGCCTCGCCGAGGATCTGGATCACCGCCTCGACGAGATTGACGAATCCCCCGGCGAGGCCTGGCTGTCCCGTGGAGAGCTGGCCGCCGCCGGGGTTGATCGGGAGATCGCCGGAAAAAAGGATGTCGGTATCGAGGACGAAACGCGAGCCGCCGCCGCGCTCGCAGAATCCCATCTGCTCGAGCTGCATGAGCACGGCGAAGGTGAAGTCGTCATAGGGATGAAGCACGCGGATGTCGGCCGGCCGCAGGCCCGCGGCGGCGAGCGCCTTGGGCCCGACGATGGCGTGGCCGGTCTCGAGGATGTCGGCAAGCGGATCGTCGGCACGGATATTGGTGATCTCGGCGTAGCCGGTTGGATGCGCCGCCTTGCGAAAGCCCAGCCGTTGCGCCTTTTCGCTGCTCATCATCAGCAGCGCCACGCCGCCATCGAGCGGCATGACGCAGTCGAGGAGCCGTATCGGATCGGCGATCAGGCGCGATGCGAAGTAATCCTCGCGGCTGATCGGTTTGCGAAAGGCCTCATAGGCGTTCGCGTTCCGCACCGCGCCGGCGCGCTGCGACACGGCGATCTTGGCCAGCGCCTCCGGGTCCAGCCGATGCACATGCATGTAGCGGCGCATGAGCATGCCGAACTCGCCGGGCGGGCCGGGCAGGCCCTGAACCTGCTCCCATTCGCTGCGATAGCCGCCATAACTCGAATGAGTCTCGACCATCGCCGCATCGGCGCCGAGGCTGAGGACGGTTTCGCACAGCCCGGCGCGGATCGCCGCCGCCGCGCGCGCGACATTGGCAAGCGCCGTCGCCCCGCCGAGATCCGTCGTCTGCAGCCAGCCAACGGTGAGGCCGAGGTAATCGACCATGAAGTTCGACCAGAAGGGGTTGCTCGCCTCGGCGAGGGCGGGCGTGATGGCGAGCCCGTCGATATCGCGCTTGTCGAGCCCCGTCCGGTTGAGGATCTGCTCGAGCAATTCGCCTGCGATCGCGAAGGGCGACCGGCCGGAGCGGCGCGCGAATTTGGTATGGGCGTAGGAGACGATGGCGAGGTCTCTGGCGGCCATAACGATGCCCCTCACACGATGATCTTGTCGGCGCGCAGCGCGGCCATCTCGGCCTCGGATACGCCGATGCTGCGAAGCACCGCTGCGGTATGCTCGCCCAAGGCCGGCGGCGCCGCGCCGTCGATCTCGTGCTTGCCGTCGAAGAGAATTGGCGGATTGATGACCGGCACTTCGCCGCGCTCGGGATGGGTATAAGTCCTGAAGGTGCCGAGATGGGCGATCTGCGGGTCCCCCATCACCTCCTGGAAATCGTTGATCGGCGCGAAGGGAACGTCGAGGCGGTCGAGCAGCGCCATCCATTCGCCGCGCGGCTTCAAGAGGAACGACTTCGCGAGCTCCGCGGTCAGAGCGCGGAAATTCGCGATGCGATCCCGGCGCGTCGCGAAGCGGGGGTCGCCGCGAAGCTCCGGCCGCTCCACCGCAGCGGTCAGCGCTTCCCAGAACTTTTCCGGCGTCGAAATATGGACCGCGATGAGCTTGCCGTCGGCGCAGAGCAAGGCGAAGCAGGAGGAGAAGGACGGGCGCTCGAGCGGGCTGGGCGTCTTGCCGGAGACGAAGAAGCTGGCGAAGGGTTGGCGCAGAAACGCGATCATCGACTCGACCATGGTCACGTCGACGCGCCGCCCGCGCCCGCTGCGCTCACGCTCCAGCAACGCGCCGAGCACGCCGTAGCAGCCATAGAGCCCGGTGATCGCATCCGACACGGCCGGGCCGACGATCTGCGGTTGCTCAGGATCGACGAACTGACTCAAGAAGCCGGAGATCCCGCCCGCCACGGAATCAAAAGCCGGGCGGTGGCGATAGGGGCCGTCCTGCCCAAACCCGGTGACGGCGCAATAGACCAGGCGCGGATTGAGGGAAGAGAGCTCTGCCCAGCCGAGGCCAAGCTTGTCCATGACCCCTGGACGAAAATTCTCGACCACGACATCGGCCGTCGCGGCGAGGCGCTTGAAAATCGCCGCGCCGGCGGGCTTGCTGATGTCGAGAGCGACGCTTTGCTTGTGTGGATTGTAGGAGAGAAAGTCCGGCCCATAGCCACTTGCGCCTCGAAACGGATCGCCGCCGCGCGGGTTTTCGATCTTGGTCACTTGCGCCCCGAGATCGGCGAGGAGTTGGCCGACATAAGGGCCGCTCACGAAATTTGCCGCTTCGAGCACGCGAATCCCGCCGAGGATCCGAGTCATGACGCAACCACTGCTGGAGTAAGCGAAAGATTTCGCGAGGCAACCGAGGTGTGGACGCGCCCGCTCATGTTCCCCCCTTCACGCGGCGTCCCGAGATTGGGTTCAGAGCTTGCTACCATCGCCGCGATGTGGCAAGGCCGCAAATGCTTCTCGCCGGTCGTGCTCTGATATTCTATAAGTGATTGTGACACCGGGCGAAGGCCGTCAAGAGCTTCAGGGAGGAAGGGATGTACCGGAAGAATTCGCATTCTGCATTCGTTCTTGTTGCGACCCTGGCTGCCGCACTTCTTTTCAGTGCCAATGCGCGCAGCGACGAGCCCGTCAAGATCCGCGCCGGCTGGGTCGTCACCCCCGCCTCGCTCATTCCGATCCTCTTCGCCAAAAAGGGTCTCTCCAAGCACGAGGGCAAATCCTATGATTTCGAGCCTGTCTTCGTCGGCGCGTCGCCGCCGATGATCACCGGGCTCGCGGCCGGCGACCTCGAGATCGCGGCGCTGGGTTTCTCCTCCTTCCCCTTCGCAGTACAGAATGCCGGCCTCAGCGATCTCCGCATCATCGCCGACGAGACTCAGAATGGATATCCAGGCTACGCCACGACTCTCTACATGGTGCTCAAGAACTCACCGTTCAAAAGCGCCGAAGATCTCAAGGACAAGACGCTGGCAGTGAATGCGCTCGGCGCCGGGGTCGATATCGGCATGCGCGCCTTCCTGCTGAAGCATGGGATGCAGTACCAGCGCGACTACAATCTCGTCGAAGTCCCGTTCCCGAGCATGAAAGCCATGTTGATGGACGGCAAGGTATCGCTGATCACCGGCGCCGTGCCCTTCATGTACGACCCCGAGCTGCAGGCGAATGCGCGCACCCTCTTCACCTTGACTGACGCGCTCGGCGGCACCGAGCTCTCCTTCTGGACCATGCGTGCGGGCTTCATCGCCAAGCATCGCGCGGCGGTCGTCGATCTGCTCGAAGACACGGTGCGCGCCTACCGCTGGTATGCCGATCCGGCGAATCACGACGAAGCCGTCGATATCGTGGCCCGGCAGACAAAGCTGCCGCGCGAAAAGCTCGATGCCTGGGTCTTCACCGCCAAGGACAATTATCGCGATCCGAACGGCGTTCCCGATCTCGCCGAGCTGCAGCGGAATATCGATGCCGAGAAGCAGCTCGGCTTCATCAAAACCGATCTCGAGGTCGCGAAATATGCCGATCTCAGCCTGGTGAAGGAGGCGGACCAGCGGCTCAAGTAACGCTGCCGATAGGGCGATGCGCCTCCGTTTGGGCGCCCGTCAAGCGGCTTGGCGCGAATAGGCGATCGACCCGTTGACGATCGCCATATCGACCGGGATGTCCTTGATCTGCGCCGGCGCGACATCGAAGAGATCCTCGCTGAGAACGGTCAGATCGGCGAGCTTGCCTGGCTCGATCGAGCCCTTGACGCGCTCCTCGAAGCCGGCGTAGGCCGCCGTCATCGTGCACATGCGGAGCGCCTCCGCGATGGCCAGGCCTTCCTCGGGCTCGAAAGTGCCGCCCTGCCAGGTCCGCCGCGAGACGGCCGTGCCGAGATCCCGTAACACATCGATCGGCCAATAGCCGGGAGCGTCCGAGCCCTGCGTAACCACCAGCCCCGCATCGAGGAGCTGGCGCAGATTGAACGCCTTTTTCATGCGCGTCGTGCCCAGGCATTCCAGCATCGATTCCGCAACATGATGCAGGAACGAGACATTGGGGATCGGCAGGATGCCCAGCCGCTTCATGCGAGCGATCCGCTCGGGCGTGCACATGTTGTTGCCCATGTGCTCGATGCGATGGCGGTGATCGGCGCGCGGGTGGGCGGTGATGGATTTGTCGAGCGCATCGAGCGCCATGTCCATCGCCACGTCGCCCATCGCGTGGATGCAGACGCGCTGGCCCGCGCGATGATAGGCATCAACCGTGCCTTCGAGCTCGTCCGATTGGATGCGGATCATGCCGCAATTGCAGGGCTCGCCGACATAAGGCTCGGAAAACCGCGCATTGCGCCCCGTCAGCCCGCCATCGATCGACATCTTGACGCCGCCGATGCGCAGCCACTCGTTGCCGAACCCGGGTCCGATGCCGAGATTGAGCAGGCTCGCGGGAACGATATCCGCCTCGATGATGCGAATGAGCATGGTCACGCGCAACGGCAGCCGGCCCTCGGCTGCCAGCTCCTGATAGGCGCGAACCGTCTCCGCGTCGGTGACGATGTCGTGGACCGAGGTCACCCCCTTGGCCAAACATTGCTTCGCCGACCAGACCATCGAGTCCTTGCGGTCCTCGTAGGTGTAGGCGGGAAAGTGCCGACGCGCCAGCGCCTGCGCCCGCTCCTTCAGCATTCCCGTCAGCTCGCCCGTCGCTGGGTCGTGCTCGATCTCGCCGCCCGCCGGCGCAGCCGTGTCCTTGGTCAGCGCGGCGATCTCGATGGCCTTGGTGTTGAGGCAAGTCAGATGCGCGCCAAAGCTGATCGCGACGGGATGATCGCGGGTTGTCTTGTCGAGGTCCGCACGGTTCGGATAGCGCTTTTCCGGCATGCGGCTGTCCTGCATCGGGCTGCCATGCGCGACGATCCAGGTGCCCTTCTCCTGCTGCGCCGCATGCTCCTTGATCTTGGCCAGCACATCCGCCAGCGAGCGGATGTTGGTATAGAAGTCGCGACAGTCGAGCTTGTAGCGCTCGGCGACGCCGTTGTCGGCGAGGTGAACGTGAGAATCAATGAGGCCGGGCAAGACCGACCGCCCTTTGAGGTCGATCACCCTGGTTTTCGGGCCGCGGAGCGCGAGCACGCTTTTCGCGTCGCCGAGCGCCACGATGCGGCCCATGGCGATGGCCACTGCCTCGCAGACGGAGTCCCGCGCATCGACCGTCAGAACCCGGCCGTTGGCGAGGATGATTTCCGGCGTCAGAAGGGATTCGACCATCGGGAGCTTCCTGCTGTGATGTCGGCCGCGCCGGCGCCGCCCACGATCGGCCGTCCCAGGGAATGGCGGCGCATTTCGTCGCCGTGGCGTCGCGCGCTCGGTCGTGTTGCGGCAAATTTATACCGCGCCTGTGGGGCCAACAAGAATGTTGTTGGCCAAGCCGACGCCCATCGGACGACGGACTGGCGGCGAGCCGGGCCTAGTGGTTTGATTAGAGTGACGCGAAGCGACCGGCGCAGGTGGCCAGGATGAAAATCAAGATCGACATCGACTGCAGGCCCGAAGAGGCCCGCGCCTTCCTCGGGCTCCCCGACGTCAAGCCGATGCAGGAGGAACTGCTCAAGGAAATCCAGCAACGCATGACCGACGCTCTCAAGGTCATGAACCCGGAGGCGATGCTGAAGACATGGCTCCCGGCGACAATCAAGGGCTTCGAGCAGTTGCAGGAGATCCTCCTGTCGCAAATCGGATCGGCGAAGCGGCCTGACAAATGAACGAGACCGAGGCAAGCGGGAAAGCCGTGCTCGTCGGAAACCTCTATGCAGATGTCGCGGAGAGGCTCGACGAAGAAGAATTCGTCGAACTGCTCGTCGCCGCGAACGTCAGGATCGAGCGCATCGTCTCGACCGGCCAGGCCGGCACTCCCGGCCATTGGCTCGACCAGGACTGGGCCGAATGGGTACTCCTGCTGCGGGGCTCGGCCGGCATTCTCTTCGAGGGCGAAGATGGCCCAAGAGTTCTCGGGCCCAGCGATTACCTCCGGATTCCCGCGCATGCGCGACATCGCGTCGAATGGACGGCGCCGGACCAGGCCACAATCTGGCTCGCGGTTCACTACCGCTAGGACGAGGCCCCATGCCGCGCGCCGCTGCGGCCGCTCACGCGGAAGCGCGCGTCGGGCATAAGCTCGAGGACCGTGCCCTTAAATTCGATGATGTCCTGAGTCGTCGCGTGCCGCTGAGAACAAAAAGGGGCGGCCGAAGCCGCCCCTATTGCGATCAGGTTGCCTGGAGATTGCAGGCCGCAGTCTTTCCGGTTCGCTTGTCTTGCTCGACATCGAAACTGACCTTCTGGCCTTCGTAGAGGCTGCCGATGCCCGAGCGCTCGACAGCGGAGATGTGAACGAAGACGTCCTTCGAGCCGTCTTCGGGTTGAATGAAACCATAGCCCTTCTGGGCATTGAACCACTTAACGGTTCCCAGCGACATGTGTCGTTCCTCGGATAGCGCGGCGCCACGCGGAATTGCTCGGCGCATCAAACTTTCATGGATTTTCGGGGAGCAGGTCCGGCGCTCATGGCGAGCGAGGAGAGCAGGCCGAACCCATCAAGTTCGATGCGCCATAGTTGAGCACAGCACATCGGATTGCAAGCGTCGCGTTGCTCTGCTGGCATAGCAGCGCCGGCGCACGCGAACGAATTTTTGGAATTGAGACCGAGGTTTGCGGGCTTGGACTGACGACGCAGATCGATAGCAAGCTGCGCTTGCGTCGCCATGAGAAGCTCTCGCGAAGCATCGGGCGAGGCCGCCAACGGCGCTTGCGCAGCGCCAACCGGCCGCGGCAGGATCCCGCTTCACCCCGTCTCCGGACGCCCTATCATCGCCAAGGAAGTTGCGACGCCAGCAAAAGGAGAACAGGTTCATGCCGCGCATAACCGTGCCGACCGAGATGACGGCGGAACAGAAGCCGGTCGCAGAGCGGATCGCCAAGGCCTTGGGAGTAGTCGGCGGTCCCTATAGCGCCTGGATTCATCGACCCGAGCTGGCCTCGCGCATCTTTGATCTCCACGATTATTTTCGCAACGAAGCGGCGATCCCGGGCCGCCTGCGCTTGCTCGCGGTGCTCCTCACCATCCGCCATTGGGGCGCGGACTATGCGTGGAGCGTGCAAGTGCCGCATGCGCTCGGCGCCGGGCTCTCGCTCGCGATCGTCGCCGCGGTCGGCGAAGGCAAGACGCCGTCCTTCACCGATCCCGACGAGGCGGTCGTCTATCACATCGCCACCGAACTCCTGGAACGCCGCGCGATTTCCGACGCGACCTATCAGCAGGCGCTCGATCGGCTTGGCCAGCCGGCGCTCATCGAACTGGTCGCCGTGATCGGGCATTTCTCGTTAATTTGCCTGACCGCAATTGCCTTCGACATCCCTCCGACCAAGAACCCAGCCGTGCCGCTGCGTAAGAACTAGGGCGAGGTCGAGAGCGTCAAGTCCCGCGGCGGTTGCGACGA
>Ga0181536_10005478_pt1 | contig 13011 bp, 14 predicted proteins | sample PEATcosm2014_Bin_41_FD_121105 | JGI IMG/M metagenome (GOLD analysis project Ga0181536, IMG submission 121105) | Peatland microbial communities from MTU Mesocosm Facility, Houghton, MI, USA - PEATcosm2014_Bin17_60_metaG | ecosystem: Environmental > Terrestrial > Soil > Wetlands > Peat | place...
TCAAGGCCCTGAAACACGATTATGGCACTACATTGAAAAACCGCGGGCCACTCGACTATATATCAGGGTTTTTCCGTATTCGTTGCAGAAAGTGACGGGAAAAGTGCTAAAGATGGGTTAAGGGAGTTGGTATTAATCTCTGTGCCTTAGTGTCTTTGTGGTGAAGCTTCTTCTTCCGAATAGATAACGAAACCATGGGTTATGATGGACAAGAGGTATACCAACACGTTTAATGCGTGACTCTTGCCCGTCACGTCATGGCCGGGCCATGGTGCGGAAGAGTGCGCTGATATAAATGCTCTGATTCAAACCGAAAATGCTCTGGTGTCGCATGATGGTGCTGACCGGGCGCGCGTCATTCATCAAGGCCGTTGGCACTACCGGCCGATCTCCAGAAAAATCGGCGTGACCGGATCAAGCGTCAGGACCAGGTGCTCCTGACCGCCATAATCGTGCTCCGTCGCGACGTCGCGAGCATGCCATTCGTGCAAATCAACAGTGACGGTTTCGGGTGTTTCCCCGGGAGCGCGGCGTTGCATTGCCAGCAATCGCCGGCCACGAGACCGGAACAAATAAGTCTCGACATCGTTGGCCGGAGCCTCGACTCCGAACGCGGGTGCGAGCGTCAGGACCCGCGGTAAATCGCCTGGTGAAACGATCATGGCCGGAGTGGCCGGCGCGGTCCGCCGCCGCCCATGGCCATCGAACTGACCCGGTGGTGTGTCGGCGATCACGAGCCCCCCTTTGGCGGCGAACGCGGTAATCGCGTGCGAAGCCCGGTCCGACAGGGCGATACTGTGCGGCAAGATCAGCGCGATCGCGGGCGGCGGCCCACGCGCCAACTGGTCCTCGGTGATGAACCGGGGATGCAATCCCATCCGCCCAAGCGCGTCGGCGTACCCCCGTAGCGAGGCGCGCCAGGCGTTGTCCTGAAGCTCGATCTCCGCGGAACGGTGCATCCAGGCGTCGCCGTCCCGGCGATGATCGAGCATCCAGTTCACCCGAAAGCTCGCCGGGGAATACAGGATCGTCACCGGATCATAAACTGGTTCCGCGTCGATCAGGCGGCGGCCGATCTCGCCGCGCAGCGCCGCGAATACCGGAGCGTAAACCGCCGCGCGCGGTCCGGGTGACGCGTCCGGGCGAACGATACTGTCGTCCTCGTCCCACAGGATCAGGCCGCGCGCGCCGCGCAGCACGCTGCGCCAGATGCCAAACAGATCGGCGCGCGCGGCGCCGAAACTGGTGATCAACGGGACCACATGGGGATTGATCGAGCGGACGAGCGGTAAATTCTCGTCGCCGTCATAAATCTCCATCAGGTCGACGGCATCTGACAGCTTCGCGTAGTCGTAGCCGCCCCAACCGGGGACCTGTACGCCCTCGATCGCGCCGCGCGCGTTCGGATCGGCGCGGTGGATCGCATCGGTGCCAAAACGCAAGGCGTTGGCGAAGGCGGTGTCCATCCACGCTTTGAAGTCGTTCCAGGCGGCGAAGTTATCATCGGCGCGCCGCATGGCTTGCCGTGTCGTCTCGGGCTGGATCGCGTCCCAGGCGGTGTACGCCGTGCCCCACTCGGCATTCAATGCCGCCAGTGAGCCGTAGTGGCTCCGCGACCATGCCCGAAATCCCGCGATCGAGGCCGGTGACAGGTCAAAATCCCAGTAAGCGGACAGGTCCGCGATCCCGGTTTCGTCGCCGAGCGAGTAATACAGCGGATGGCTGGATTTTTGTTGCCCGACCGTTTTGGTCAACCGGTCGCGAATCCGATCCCGCCAGGCCGGGTCAGGCAATGCCGGCTCGCGGAACAGCGCGGTATCATCGTCGGGGTTGGCGCGGTACCGTTCCTGCGCTTCGAGGAAACGCCAGTTCACCGGCCGGCCCGGCGTGTATCGATGATAGGACGCATAAAAATCGGTGGCGATGTTCTCGATGTACCAGCGCAGACCGGCCTCGCGCGGTGCGGCGGTTTGTCGCGCCAGCGGTGTGCCGCCGCCATCCCGGTCGGCGATGACGGCGACCGCCGTCACCCCGAGATGCCGCAACGTCTCCAACCGAGCCGCGGTACGCGGTTGCCACTCAATGATCTCGAACGAGTCCCACGCGGCGTACGCGGGGGAGGCCAGCACCAGCGCGACCGCCAGAACGAAATTCCGCCAGCCGGCTTTCCCATCACGACGCCGCGTCAGGCCAGGATGGGACGGAGGACAATGCGGCATTCTACTGACTGGCCGGCTGCGGAGAGCTTTCGGTCCGTATCGAGACGAAACGAATGGCTTCATTGGTCAACACGCGGAACGTAGCAGTCCCTTTGTTCGTACCCACGAGCGTGGCAATGGCTTCGTTTCGCCTGCGATGACGGCGGCGGGATAGCGGACGCGCCCTGATCGGCAAGCGCGCTAAGCGGCATCGTGCTTCAATACCTCGCCGGCGAGGTAAAGACTGCCGCAGATCAGCACGCGCGCCGGTCCGCCGCCGCGTGGCATGTGCCGTAACGCATCCGTGACCAACGGACCGGGCCGCGCGATGCCGCCGGAGGCCGCGACGATCGCCTCGACCGGCAGGGCGTTATGTTGTTCCGGTTCCGCGACAGCCCAGAGCGAGGCGGCCAGCGGGATCAGCGGCCGCAGGAATTCCGCGGAATCCTTGGCTTGCTTCATCCCGACGACAAGGTGGATCGGGCGGTCGCGCCAGGTCGCCAGATGCGCCGCCAGGGCCTCCCCGGCGCCGGGATTATGTCCGCCATCGAGCCAGAGTTCCCAGTCCGCCGGCAATCGCGACGCAAGCCGTCCGGTCAGGCGCTGCAGCCGCGCGGGCCACTCCGCCGTGGCGATGCCGCGCGCGATCGCGTCGTTCGAGGCACCGAGGCCGGCCGCGCGCAGAGCGGCGATCGCGATGCCGGCGTTATCGAACTGATGCGGACCCGGTAACGACGGGTGGGGGAGATCGATCTCCCCCACCCGGTCGGCGAAACGAAGCCCGCTGGCGGTTGCCGCGACCGACCAGTCGCGCCCGCGTCGCAGCAGGGGCGTGCCGATCCGTTGCGCCTCCGCCAGCAGCACCGCGATCACCGCGTCCGGCTGCGCGCCCGTCGCGAGCGGCACGCCCGGCTTCATGATCCCCGCTTTCTCTCGCGCGATCACCTCCGGCGTCGGCCCGAGCAACTCGCGATGGTCCAGCGAAATCGAGGTGATCGCGCATGCCGCCGGGGGTGGAATGACGTTGGTCGCGTCGCCGCGGCCGCCGAGCCCGACCTCGAGCACGCAAAGCTCGGCGGGTGAGGCGGCGAACAGGTGGAACGCCACGGCGGTGATTACCTCGAAGACGGTGATCGGCGCGGCGTCGTTGACTCGTTCGATCGCCTCCATCGCGGCGGTCAGATCGGCATCGGACACCAGGGCGCCGGCGACCCGGATGCGTTCATTGAAACGAACCAGATGCGGCGAGGTATAGACGTGCACCCGCATCCCCGCGGCCTCGCCCATCGCGCGCAGAAAGGCGCAGGTGCTGCCTTTGCCGTTGGTGCCGGCGACGTGAATGATGGGCGGCAGCCGCCGTTCCGGGTTGCCCAGTTTCGCCAGCAGCGCGAGCAGCCGGTCCAGGCTAAGATCGATCAGCCTGGGATGCAGCCCATGCAACCGCGCGACGATACCGTCAATGCGTCCCGCGCCGCTTCCGTCGACGCCCCCCGCGCTGTTCCGGTCGGCCCGCCCGCTCACGCGGCCGCCGGCAGTTCCTTGACGCGCAGCAACGAAATGATGCGTGCCAGGGTTTCCTTCATGTCGGCGCGCTTCACGACCATGTCGATGATGCCGTGTTGCAACAGGTATTCGGCGCGCTGAAAGCCCTCGGGCAGTTTTTCCCGCACGGTCTGTTCGATCACGCGCGCACCGGCGAAGCCGATCAGCGCGCCCGGTTCGGCGATCTGAATGTCGCCCAACATGGCGAAGGACGCGGAGACGCCGCCGGTGGTGGGGTCGGTGAGGACAACGATGAAGGGCAGGCCCGCGTCTTTGACCAGGCGCGTGGCGATGACGGTGCGCGGCATTTGCATCAGGCTGATCGCGCCTTCCTGCATGCGCGCCCCGCCCGACGCGGTGAACACGATCAGCGGCGCCTGTTGCAACACCGCGAGGCGCGCCGCCGCGACGATCGCCTCGCCCAGCGCGGCGCCCATCGAGCCGCCGATGAAGGCGAATTCCATCGCGGCGACAACCGCGGTCTGGCCGCCGATCGTCCCGTGGCCAACCACCACGGCGTCATCGAGATGGGTCGCCTCGCGCGCTTCCTTCAGCCGGTCGGCGTAGCGTTTGGTGTCGCGGAATTTCAGCGGATCAACGACCGCCTTGGGTAATTCGATCCGGGCGTAGCCGTCTTTGTCGAAGGTCCATTCCAGCCGCTCGATCGCGGTGCCGCGCATGTGATGGCCGCAATCGGTGCAGACGCGCATATTGGCCAGGAAATCCTTGGCGAAGATCATGCGCTGGCAGGCGGTGCACTGGCTCCAGAGATTCTCCGGCACCTCCCGCCGCGCGAACAGGTTGCGAATTTTCGGGCGGATGACTTCGGTCAGCCAACTCATGCGATGGACCTCGTTATATTCGAACCGGGCCTGGTGTCATGGCCCGGCGCGCCGCGTTCAACCCGGCAACTCCAGCACGTTCCGGGCCAGGATATTGCGCTGAATTTCGTTCGATCCGGCATAGATCGTCGCCGGTCGCGATTGGAGGAACAGCCCGGTGGGATTGAGCTCCTGATTGCCTTCCAGCGGACCCATGCCCGCGCCGTACTCCCCGGCGATGTCGAGCATCGTTTCGGTAATGCGCTGGAACAGCTCGGTCTGATGCACTTTCAGCATCGACACGTCCTGACCGAGCGGTTCCCGCCGCCGCACCTTCTCGACGAACGTCTCATACAGATCCTTATGATCCTCCAGATCGAGCCGCAGCCGGGTGAACCGTTGCTGGAAGTCGTCGTCCTCCCACACGCCCATCCGCTCCGCGAGCAGCTTCAACCGTTTCAGCGCGTAGGACGCCTGCCGCGGGGAGCCGGAGCCAATCCGCTCAAAGCCCAACAGGGCCTTGGCCATCGTCCAGCCTTTGTTGATGTCGCCAACGATGTTTGCTTTCGGGACGCGGACATCGTCGAAGAAGGTTTCACAGAACTCGTCCGCCATATCGATGTTGGTGATCGGACGGACGGTGATGCCGGGCGTGTCCATCGGCACCAACAGGAAGCTGATGCCTTCCTGCTTCTTCGCCTGCTTGTCGGTGCGGACCAGCAGAAAGATCCAGTTGGCGTCCATCGCCAGCGAGGTCCAGATCTTCTGCCCGTTCACCACCCAGTGATCGCCCTCCGGCACCGCCTCGGTGCGCAAGGAAGCGAGATCGGAGCCCGCGTTCGGCTCGCTGTAGCCCTGGCACCAGATGTGCTCGCCGGAACGGATTTTCGGCAGGAAATGTTGTTGTTGATCCGGACGTCCGAAGCGGATCAGCAGCGGGCCGATCATGGTCATGCCCATGTCGTTCAGCCGCGTGCAGCCGTGGCGCTCTTTCTCCTCCAGGAAGATCAGTTGCTTGCTGGCGGAGATGCCCATGCCGCCGAACTCTTTCGGCCAGTTCGGGCAGAGCCAGCCTTGCTCGGCCAGCTTCATGTACCAGGGCTTGTTCTCGTTGAAATGCAGCCGGCGCGGCGGATTGCGCAACTCGGGCGGATAATTCGCCTCGATCCAGCCGCGGACATGGGCGCGAAACGCGTCGTCCGAGAGTTGGTCGAGATCGTCCGGTTCGGCATTGGTGACAGCGGTCATGGCACTCTCCCTCGCGCCGCGACCTTAGCCGTTCAGGTGGCGTCCGGCTACCGGGCCGGGTGCCGATCGGTGGTAGGCTTCGCCCCGCCTGGGACAGAGCCGATGATGGCCGCCTTCACCCCGGCGGGCGATCCGAGAGCGCCGCGAGCTGTTTGCGCAACGTCCGGAGTTCTTCGAACCTGGCCGTCGCATCCCGCATGATCGCGGCGATGCCGGTCATGCGTCCCGCGTTATCGGTAAACGGCACGATGGTGAATTCGACCGAAAGGCGGGTGCCGTCCTTGCGCGTCGCCGGCACCGCCAGGATCTGGCCGTCGCCATACCGGGTTTGCCCGGTTCGTATGGTCTCGCGATAACCATGCCAATGCCGGTCGCGCAAAGTCATCGGGATGATAATGTCGAGCGGTTGGCCCAATGCCTCGGCTTCCGTGAAGCCGAACATGCGAACGGCGCCGCCGTTCCAGACGCGGATCAGTCCGGTCTCGTCGGCATGGACGATCGCATCGGGCATCCCGTCGACCAGCGTGCGGGCAAAGCTGTCAGGATCAAACGGCATGGTTCCTCCAGTCGGGCGGCAAAGTCTCGCGTTGCTCGGTCAGCACGGCATCCATCGGAATGTCGTGCGGTTGCGGAAAGATTGTCTCCAGGGCGCCGAAGTCATGACCGATGCCGATGACCATCGGTCGCCGCCGCAGGGAGGCCAAAGTCCGATCGAAATAGCCGCCGCCATAGCCGAGCCGGTAGTTGGCCTGGTCGAAGCCCACCAAGGGTGCCAGCATCAGGTCCGGCGTCACCACCTCGCGGCGAGCGGGTACCGGAATGTCCCAGAAGCCGCGCGCGAGCGGCTCGCCTTGGGTCCAACGCCAGTATTCCAACGGCGCGCCGCGGGTCACGACCACCGGCAAACACAGGACCAGGTTGTCCCGCCGCCCCAGCGCGTCAGCCCAGTACAGGAGATTGATTTCGTGTTTGATCGGCCAGTAGAGACCGATCGTCGCGAAGCGCCGGGTCGCGACGATGGCGTCGAGTTTCTCCGCCACGATGTCCGCCGCGCGCCGCCGTGCTTCGGGCGGCATCGCCGTTCTCTGGGCGAGGAGCCTCGCCCGTTGCTCGCGGCGCCAGCGCGCGACCACCGGATCCATCAACCTGGCGACCCGAATTCCGCGCCGGTCCCGGACGCCGCGGCGATCCCAAGCAGTACCGCCAGCCTGGCCCGCGGGGCGATGAGGTCGGCCAGCGTGTAGCGATCGAGGACGGTCAAAAACGCGGCGAGCGCCTCGTGCAAGACGATTTGCAGCACGCAGGCCTCGCTGATCGCGCAAGTCGCCGCGCCGTCGAAGCAGGCCACCAGTTCCATGTCCACCTCGGTTCGCCTGACCACGGCGCCCAGGTTAATGCTGGCGGCCGGCTTGCCGAGGCGTAGGCCGCCGTTCCTGCCGCGCATCGTCTCAATGTCGCCGGCGATGCCCAACTGGTGCACGATCTTCATCAGGTGGGTCTCCGAGATGCGATAGGCCCGGGCGATCTCCGCGATGGTGGCATGACGGCCGGCATTGACCGCCAGATACATCAAGGTTCTGAGGGTGAAATCGGTGTAGCTGGAGAGTCGCATGTGGCGTTCCCGTCTAACGTCCGCCGGTTGGCGTGGCGCGCGCGGCCACTCCATCGGGCGGCACGCCGAGCCTGTGGAACAGCGCGAGCTGGAGGCTGGTGGCGATGCGGCGCGCCTTGTCGACAAAGATCGCCGCCGGCTCTGGCGCGAACAGTTCTCTCGCCGTTGTTTCGAACAAGGCCAGCCAACGCGCGAACATGGGTCGTTCCAGGCCGTGAACCGCTCGGTGCACGGCCACCGGGTTGCCCGAATAGCGACCGGTCGTGAGCATGACGGACGACCAGAATCGGCGCATCGTCGCGAGGTGTTCTGGCCATTCCTCGTCGGCGATCGTGGTTTCGAACACCTCCGCCAGAACCGGATCACGACGAACGGTGGCGTAGAAGCTGTCGATCAGCACCGCGATCGACGCTTCGGTCACGCTGGCGAAACGCGGCGCGGCGATAGCGGAGATCGGTCCTGGCATCACCACACCAGAACGACGATGAGGACCGCCGCGATATTCCAGAACAGCATGTTCACCAGTGTCCCGATCATCATGCGGTCATCGCCGGCTTCCACGTGGCAGGCGTCGCAGATCTTGTTGCCAGGCCAGAGGAAGACGCCCCGCAGGATTTGTCCCATGCCGCTCACCTATAAGATTGACCTACAATGTATCTTATAGGGCCGGCCGGAGAAAAGCAATATCAAAAATCGATCTTTAACCTGATGACGCTCAGTTGACCGGCCTCCAGGAGGCCGGGACGAGTAACCGGCGGAAGACACGATGAGATTTGATGCGATGCGCGACGGCAAACTGATCGGCCATGTGGAGGCGGCAATTGATCGACGGCGGGATCGTCCGCCCGGTGGCGTCCCGCTACTGGATCGCCATGCCTTGCAGCCGGATCAGCCCGTCGGGCACCTGGCGGAAGCCGGTGATGGCGGCTTTCAGGCCGACGATGTTGGCGGGCGCCCACAGATAAATCAACGGCAGATCGTCGCGCTCGTGCTCCCACACTTTGGCGTAAAGCGCTCGCCGCTGCTCGACCGAGGCGACGGTGCGCGCGTCGTCCAGCGCCTGGTCCACCTCGGCGTTCTTATAGTGCCCGTAATTGAACGTCCCGGTGCCGTGCAGCATTTGCCACATGTTGCCGTCCGGATCGGCGCGGCCGGACCAGCCGATCAGGTAGGCCTCGAAGTCGCCGGCATAGCCCGCCTGCAACGATGAGGCGAACTCCATGGACCTGATCTTCACGTCGAACCCGGCCTCGTTCGCCATCGACTGGATCACCTCGCCGGCCTGCTGGTTATCGGTCTCATTGGTGATCGTCAGCACCACCGCCACCGGCGTCTTCACCCCCGCCTGGGCCAGCAGCGCCTTCGCCTTCGCGACGTCGCGCGGCGGCGGCTTCAGGCTTTCGTCGTAATACGGCGAGCCGCGCGGGTTCGCCTGCGCGGTTGGCTGGTGCATGCCGTTGAACACCACCCGCACCAGCGCGTCGCGGTCGATCGCCAGCTCGAACGCATGGCGCACCAGTTTGTTCTGACCGATGATCGGGTTCGCCGCCGGACCGTTGCCGATGTTGAACGTGATGCCGGTGTAGGCCAAGGAGCCATTGGTCGCGATGCGCAATTTCGGATCGCGCTTCACCGCGTCCACATCGGTCGGCAGGATATACTCGACGAGATCAAGCGCCCCCGCCCGCAGGTTCTCCAGCCGCGCGGTGGCGTTCACGTTCGGCTGATAAACCACCTCATCGAAATGAATCGAGTCCTTGTCCCAATAGCCGGGAAACCGTTTCAGCACGATCTTGTCCTGCGCCACCCGCGACTCGAATGCGAACGGGCCGGCGCAGACCGGATGCAGGCCGAAATTGTCGCCTTCCGCCTCCGCCGCTTTCGGTGAGATCATGATTCCCGCGCGATCGGTGAGCTGCGCCAACAGCGGAGATGACGGGGCGTGCAGGGTCAGCAGAACCGTAAGCGGATCGACCACCTCGATGGTGTCGATCGAATTGATCTCGCCGCGGCGCATGCTGCCCTTGGCGGTCAGGTCGCGGTTGAGTTTGTACTTCACCGCCTCCGCGTCGAATTTCTCGCCGTCCTGGAAAATGACCCCTGGGCGTAACCGGATCAGCAGGTGCGTGGGGTCTTTCCACTCATAGCCGGTCGCCAGTTGCGGAACGATATTCAGTTTCTCATCGATATCGAACAGCTTGTCGCACAACCCGGAAAACACGATGCGCCCGACATAGGATGAGCCGAGGGTCGGATCGAGCAAATCCGGGTCCTGCCGCAACCCGATGTGCAAGGTTTGCGCTGAAGCCTGGGTCACGGCGAATACCGCGAGCGCGGCGAGGATGGATCGGCGCATGGCGTTCCTCATGTCGGTGGCACCCGGTCGCGGGCGATGGTCGAGTCGATCGTGTTCCGGTCAAGCATACCCCAGGCGCTGTCGTTGCCCGGCAGGAAGCGGCGGAACACGGCGAACCGTTCCAGGCTGACGCGATACAGGCGGCGTAGCTCGGACAGCGGGTCGGGGTGATCGTCGGCACGGATGTCGAGGTCGGGGTACGGATCGTTTGAGGCGACTTTCAGCCCGGCGGATTGTTTGCCGCGTTTGTCGCCACCGGCTTTTTCGCCGGCTTCCATCGCGGTCAGCAGCCGCTCGGCCATCGATCCGGTGGCGGACAGCCAGGCCGCCAACGTGGCGCGGACGGTTGCTTCCCCGGCGAGCATGTTGCCGGCGACCGACACGTTCTCCGCCGCGACGTGGCCGGCCCAGGAGACGCAGTTTTTCCCGGTGTGTTGGGCGATGCGGCCGGTGGCGTCGATTATGTGGAACTGGCGCTGATCGGCGCCCGGGTCGGGGGCGACGAGCGATGCCAGCACCGTCGCCGGGTCCTCGCCCGCGCGCAGGCGGGGCATGGCGTGGACGGCGTACATCGGGTTGACCAGCGCCTGGGTTGCCAGCGCCGCGACCCGGCCTTCCACGAAGGGGCAGATGGCGCCGACGGCGAAGAAACGGGAGGCGACGGCAACGCCGAGCGTGCCGGTCGCCGGATCGCGGGCGAGGATGGACCAGGTCATGAGGACGGACGATAGCGGAAAGGGTTGTCGTTGCCAGAGGGGAGGCCGCGCTCCTATGATACGTCAGCATTTCGCTGGAATATACCTATGCATTCAGACGGGTTGGCATCGGACGTCCGACGGAAGCAGACGGGTCTGACGATCGACGCCGAACTGGTCGAAAAGGCCAAGGCGGCCGGGATTGATGCGTCCGGCGTCGCGGAGGCGGCGTTGAGCCGGGCGCTGGTGGAGGTCGACCGGGAGAAATTGCGCGCGGAGATCGCGCAGGATCTGCGTGCGATGGAAGACTATGTCGATGAGCATGGCGATCCACGATCAGAGTGGCTGCGAATGCGTGACAGACCGACTGCAACATGACGTAATCACGCGCGATTGCCGGAAAGTCGGTGTCGTTGCAGAATAGGATTCGAGTTGGTTTTGCAAGGAGGCGAAAGTGGCTTCAGGCACTGTGAAATGGTTCAACGCCACCAAGGGCTTTGGCTTCATCATGCCTTCGGATGGCGGCAGGGACGTTTTCGTCCACATCACCGCGGTTCAGGCCGCTGGCCTGCGCGGTCTCAATGAGGGCCAGAAGATCAGCTTCGAGATCGTAACCGAGAGGGGTAAGTCCGCCGCCAGCAAAATCAGCCTGCTAGGTCCGCATGGTGACGACGGAGGCCCGAGAGATCTGACGGGCACCCACGGTGACGACGGGGACAACCGAGACTGACCATGAAGCCACCAATTACGATTGGCAACCGATTCTTCTTTCGGGTGGTCTTCCCTGGAGCAGTGATGGCCGCGGTACTCGCCCGGTTCACGCACACTTTTCTGTTTCAATGGGGCCTGAAGATTCCACTCGAGTATGCATTTCCGGTAGAAATGTTCATTTGGGGCTGGATGTTCGTGGTTCTTGATATGCCCATCTACATGGCGTTTGAGGGGCGGAGGTTCTGGCCCGGTCCGCTCTGGTCTTTTGGTATACGGCGTCAGAGAGGCCGTCTGCTTCGCTTGTACCTGGACATCCGCCGCAATGACACCTCACGGAATGTCGACCAACATTACTGGCAAAACCGGAAGGAGAATGCCGATCGCCGCTACCTTGAAGCGTTGACGGACCTGGGCGGTTTTCCACTCCACCGGAAGACAGCCTTCCCCGACGTAATTTCGCCCACTCGCCTTGGCAATTTGATCAACGCCTATGAACAATATTCGGACGTCAAGTACGGCTTGAACGCAGTGTTTTTCTGGCCGAGACTATGGGTCGCGATCGATAAAGACCTGCGCGAAGAGATCGACAACCAGCAAGCCCAGGCGGACGGCTTGCTGTATCTTGTAACGGCGCTCATCGCGGGTTGCGTCGTGCTTGTCAGCTATGCGGCGATCGATCACATTGCGCCCGGATATTTGATGTATCCGGAACCACCGGCATGGGAGCTTGGTGCCGCGGCGGGGTGCCTGGTGGGCGCGGCGGTTATTCACCGTCTGTCTCTATATACCCACGCCCAGTTTGGCAATTTGTTCAAGTCGGTGTTCGATCAGAAACGATCTCTGCTTGAGGTCCAGGATGTGACGGAACTCATCGCCGAGATCACCGACGATCCAGGACTTCTCTGCCGTATTGGCATTCTTCGCAACAGGGCCGTTTGGCGACTGCTGCGTTGGCACACTGTCAGGCTACCCGGCGAGAAGGTGAATCGAAGAGTTCGGCTTCCGTAGTGGTCGAGGCGGGCGGCGACGTTTTCAGGTTACCGGCTATCGAGGGTGCACTGGCGGACCTGGTGCATATTTGTAATTCCCGGTCGCCGGTTTCGTAGCTTTTATCCCTTTGTCGCCGAGCTTCAGGCGAATGTCGCCGATGCCCATCTGCGTGCATTCCCGCTTATCCCTTCCTCATCCGCGTTAAAATTCTTATCAGGGGCCAGTCTGCGGTGTTTGGATCGAAAAAGGAATTTAGCGCGGATAAGAACGAGATAAGCCGGGATGCACGCGGATTACTTCGAAAATGTCACGATCTGGGAAAATACCGATGACACCAGAATTACTCCGACTTTCCAATAGGATGATTCCGAACAAATCCTGACAGCGCCGGCTCACTTCACCGCGGCGCGATACCACGCCGGACGCCGTTTCTCCCGGAACGCCGAAGTCCCCTCCAGCCCCTCGGCCGAAGCGCGCTGGGTCCAACCCTCATGCGCCAGCAGCGTCATCTGCCGCTCATCCAACAGCAGCCCATTGGCACCCAGAAAACTGCGTTTGGTCATGGCGACCGCATCCGGCCCGCTGAGGAAAATCGCGTCCAGCACGGCGGCGAGTTTGGCCTCCATCGCGGCCTCGTCGACGATCTCATGCACCAGGCCAATCCGCTCCGCCTCGCGCGCATCGAACCGTTCGCCGGTCAGCGCGTAGCGGCGGGTGTGGCGCAGGCCGATGGCGTTGACCATGTGGGTGGAGATCGGCGTGGGCGAGACGCCGACGCGGACCTCGGTGATGCCAAACAACGAGTCGGGTGTCGCGAACGCCACGTCAACGCAGCAGA
>Ga0181536_10005479_pt1 | contig 13010 bp, 11 predicted proteins | sample PEATcosm2014_Bin_41_FD_121105 | JGI IMG/M metagenome (GOLD analysis project Ga0181536, IMG submission 121105) | Peatland microbial communities from MTU Mesocosm Facility, Houghton, MI, USA - PEATcosm2014_Bin17_60_metaG | ecosystem: Environmental > Terrestrial > Soil > Wetlands > Peat | place...
GTATGAGGGAGGACCCGTCTAATCCAAAAAATTGGAATCACCCCGTAGCCTCAATATTTTGTGGATCAGCCTCCGCCCTTACCCCCCAAGCATACTCGCAAATTGATCCAGGATTGTAGCTAGGCGGGTACGTATGCAGCAGGAGCGCCATGGAATTGAGCCGACTCGATGCCTCCAAAGCGGCATGTCGAGGGCCATGCCGATGCAGTAATCTCTATCCCGCTGGTCCAAAAAATCCGTCAGGTCACTACAGTACACCATGGGGATATGCGCGAAATCCAGCGCGCACCAGCAAAGCCAATTATTGTGTAGGTAGGCACGGAATGATCTCACCAACATGCTTTGTTACGCGGCGTAAAATCCGCAAAGTCGAGATTAGATCAGAGGCCTCTTGAGAGATAAACGCCTGCCTTGTTCTCAAGACTACTAAGCGCCGAAGCGATGTCTTCATCTGGGCCCAACTGGTTGGCCGCGTTAACCCAGAAACGCGTAGCCTCCGTGATTATATCTACGCTGACGCCCCCCTCGGCAGCCTCCTCCAAAGCAAGGCGCAGATCTTTACAGGCACTTCCGATCAAAGCCCCCGCCGGCTTGCCGGACAGCACGGCCTGCTGGAACCTGTTCTCGCTGGACCAACTTCGCCCGGAGCTCGCATTTAGCACTTCTACGGCAGTCGACGGGTCGAGGCCCCCCTTAGCCGCCAGCACGACTGCTTCCATCGTTAGCGCGAGGGTTGAAAAGTAAACGACCTGATTAACGAGCTTCATCATTTGGCCCGCGCCGCTTGTCTCGCCCAGGTCGAAAATCCGGGAGCCCAACAAGGAAAGGAGGGGCCTTGCCCTTTCGAGACCGATGCGGGACCCAGAAACCATGATGGTGAGAGATCCGGCGGCTGCTCCATTGACGCCGCCGCTCACGGGGGCGTCAACAGCTTCAATGTTTCTGATCTTCAACTCATCAGAGACCGATCGAGCCGCTTTCGCCCCAGTAGTCGACAAGTCGACATAAGTTTTGATGGCCTTGCCTTGAGACAATCCATCCGGCCCGCTGACCACGTTCAGAAGAATGTGAGGAGACGGGAGGCTCACAAAAACGAGTTCGGCCATGTTGGCAAGATCGGCTGGCGAGGAGGCAACAACAAGACCCGATTTTATGAAAGGAGCGCAAGCTTCGGGTCGCACGTCGTAGACTACAAGCGGATGCCCCCCTAAGCGGAGGCGCTCAGCCATCCGACTGCCCATTTTGCCAAGGCCGACGAATCCAATTGTGGTCATCATAAATCCTCACACGTACATAGTGAGCATTGTGTCCACCGGATATGCTGTAATTTGCTGCATCTATCAATGCCAATTGGTTGAAATAACACCGCAACTCCACGGCACTCGACACGGTTGAATAAGGCGTTGAGTTGATTCATAAAAGCGCTTTTTGCCTGGCAAAGAAAGATCGCACTTGTGCAATCGATATTCTCGAACGTCTTATCCAGGGCGGTAGCCAAACACATCGGTCTGTCTGCGGCAATGCGGGAGACGCTAAGCTGGCGCATCAACTCCCGAGAATGATCGTCGCCGGTCGGTTGGGTGACGTCGGAGAAGGTCATCGCATCGCTCATAGAGACTTGCAAACTGTGCGGTGTCGATCCGCAAGCCTACTTCGCCGACGTGCTCACGAAGCTGGTCAATCTCTGGGCCGCCTCGCGCCTTGACGAGCTCATGCCCTGGACCTGGACGGCTGAGCGTCCGGCCGGCAAACTCGCGACGTGACCCCAGGACACTTCTGGCCAATGTCAATTAGTCAGAGAAGTGGGGCCAGTAGGCCGCTTACCGCGCGCCCAGTCGACGACGGTGTCGAACTCGATCTCGACCACGGCACGCAAGAACTTGCGGCCGTGGGCGAACTCCACCGGCTCTGTGGAAGGCCATGACGTTTAATCCGAAGCGCGCGAGGTTGAGCTCGCTAACGATCGCAACGCGTTTCATCAGCTATCGGTCATGCCGCCGCCCCCGATGCTTCTCGCGGCTTCACGTAATGCTGCTCAATACCTTTGATAATGGCGACCAGCGTCTTGAGGGTCGGCGTCGGAATGCCGTGCTTGTCGCCCAGCGCGACGACGGTCCCGTAGATGTAGGCTACCTCGCTCGGACGCCTATTGTCGATGTCACGGCGCATGCTCGACTTGTTGCGATGCGAGCCGTGCGGCGCCACGAGTTCGTGGAACGTTTCTGTCGTCTCTTCCTGAGACATGGGCAGGCCTTCGGCCGCCGCTACCGCGGCCGCCTCATCGATGGCTCGCAAAGCGGTTTCGCGCAACTCGGGATGGCCCGCCACCTCGCCGAGCGTCAGATTGGTCGCCCCGCTCGTCGCGGAGAAGGCAATGTTGGCGAATAGCTTTTTCCATTTGTCCTTCATGATTTGGGGTTTTGCCTCAATCCGCAACTTGTGCTCGTTGAGGACCCGGGCCCAAAATTGAGCGCGCTCCGAGAGGCCGCCGGCGATCTCGCCGAGGCCATGCGGCAGGTCCGTATAGCTCCTCACCACTCCCGGTGCCTCTAGGGACGCGCCTCCCACAGCTAGCCCCGCCAGGACGTTTTCCTTTCCGACGATTCTGCCAATCACACCCTCGTTTCCGAGGCCGTTCTGAAAGCTGACGGCAACGGTTTTCTTGCCTCCACCAAACAAGTGGCGCACGCTGGTAGCAGCATCCTCGTTGGAGAGTGCCTTGCATTGGAAGAAAACGATTCCAGCCTCGCGGACGGAGGAAGCATCGGTCGTCGCTTTGATTGGAATCAGGCGCTCGCCCCCAAAGCCAACGATACGCAAGACCCCATTCCGATTGATCGCCTCGATATGGTCGCGCGCCACGTCCACTAGCGTCACCGGAAGCCCACCTTCGGCGAGACGGCCGCCGAACAGTGATCCCATTGCTCCGGCGCCGACGATTACTACGCTGGGCTTCGTTTGGTCGGTCATATCGTTGCCTCCTCAATTGTATAGCTCCGCTCCTCGCAAGTCTCATCAAGGAGGTGTTGGGACCGGTGAAGAAAGGCACTACCGCGTATCGCCCTGTTCCCGTCGCCGATCGGAATCCGCCGCAATGCCGACGAGCTCGCAATCCGCACTCTTCTGGATTGCCTCGACATGACGACGGTCGATCGCGCCCAACTCGATCAAGCCCAATCTCGGCGGTGCCATATCGGCCGCCGCACAACGCGAGCGGCCGCCTTTGCTTCTCACCCCAGAAAGTTTCGAAAGCAATATCCAATCGAAGCACACCTGATCAGATAATGGCAAGATGAATGCCGATCGTTGACAAAATCTGATTTATTGATAACAGGCTAAGGGTGATCGTGCATTTTTTGTATTGACGCGGAAAATTGCTTAATAACGTGACGTGCCAAAACGGCGATGTAGCCGTTCGTTTTGCGGGAGGGATCCATGAAACGATGGGTGGGCGCGACCGCCGCCGCTATGGTGACCTTGGCGGCTCTCGGCATGCAGCAATCTTCGGCGCAATCGAGCAGGACGATCCGGATCATCGTACCGTTCGCACCAGGCGGCTCGGCGGATCTGCTCGCCCGCGTGCTGCAAGCGCCACTAGGAAAAGAGCTTAATCAGACCATCATCGTCGTAAACCGCGCCGGCGCCGGCTCCAATATCGGCACCGTCGAAGTGGCGCGCGCGGCAGCCGACGGCAACACGCTCCTTCTCACCACCAGTGCCTTCGTCGTCAATCCGGCGCTGTACGAGACCATTCCCTACGACCCATTCAAGGATTTCGCGCCGGTTGCCGCACTGCCGACCGCGCCGAATATTTTCGTCGTCATGGCCAACGCCGGCGGCGGCATCAACGCGCTCAGCAGCGTGATCGCCACCGCGAAGGCCGATCCGCAGAAGCTCAATTATGCGAGCCCAGGCCACGGCACGACGCCAGAACTGACCATGGAATTGTTGAAGCTGAAGGCGGCCATCGAGATCACCAACATCTCCTATAGCGGCGGCGGACCGGCGATGCAGGCGTTGATGGCCAGAACGGTGGACATTCTGTCGATCGCGCTGCCCGTGGTGCAGTCGCAGGTGCAGGGCGGCACCATGAAAGGCATCGCGCTGACCACCACCCAGCGCTGGCAGGCGCTGCCCAACGTGCCGACCTTTACCGAGCTTGGCTTCCCCGATATCACGCTCGCCACAGAGCATTTCCTGCTGGCGCCGGCGGCTACACCGCCGGACGTGATCGCGCGGCTGACCAAAGCCGTACTCACAGTGGCGGCACAGGACGCTGTCAAAGAGCGCGTGCGCCAGATCGGCTATGATCCGATCTCCGGCGGGCCGGAGCTTGCCAAGCAATGGATCGCGCGCGACGTGCCGTTCTTCAAGGAACTTGTGAAAAACGCCAAGATTCCTCAGATAAAATAGCGGCAAGGGCCGGCGCAGCGGCTTGAGCAAGAATCTTTGCGCGCTTGCCAATCATTCGATGCTAATTTGAAACTTGAATGTATTGTAAGGCTGCCGACTATAACCGCAACGGAAACATTGCAGTGCCTACGGACCTGAAAACCTCATAAGAACTTGGGCCAGTGGTACAGTTTGAATTTTTAATCTGTGTGTACCGAAAACCTCATCCGCATTTATTAGCTGACGGAATCACCTAACGTCAGTGGACCATGTTCGGACTGTTCTTCTTCGTCCTGGCCTCACCATGCGCTTGAATAGGGCGGGGTGGTTAGATGAAACAATCTTTGCCGGTGCACCGGTCACGACAAGGTCATCCGCGCCGTTCTCGACGGCGCCGCCGAGCTGCGGAGGAGTGATACTGTTTCCGAGTAGACCCGGGCAAGTCGGATTCCCTACGCCTAATCGGCACCGTCCGCAGCGAGTGCTTGGATCGGATGCTGATCTTCGGCGAGGCGCATCCGCGACAAATTCTTTCCTCACGAGTGGCCATCGTTGGCCTTCGGCCGCACACGAAGGCCAATCAATCGATGACAGACTGAGGCTCGATCAACCGAAGATTGAATTTACCATTGAACAGTTTTGGACCAATATTTTGACCAAACGGGTCGAAGTTTATTACGATCGACCCCGCCCCTATTTATCCCTAGCGAAGAACATATCAGGGAGGACAATGATGAAGATTAAGCGTATCGAGCATGTCGGCGTGGTGGTGCGGGACATCGAAGCGAGCAGGCGGCTCTGGGAAGACTGCTTCGGCATTCCCCTCAGTGGCGTTGAGCACTCTGCAGGACGGCCTCAAAAGATCGCCCTCTATCCCATCGGCGAATCAATGGTCGAGTTGCTCGCGGGAACCACACCCGATAGCAAGTTTGCGCGCATGTGCGCCGAGGGCAAGGGCGGGATCAATCACATTTGCTTCGAGGTCGAAAACATCGACGAGGCGCTGGTGGAACTGAAGGCAAAAGGAATACCGCTGATCGACCAGGTACCGCGCATCGGCCACGCCGGCTGCCGCATTGCCTTCCTTGACCCGGCTGGCACCGAGAACTGCCTCATCGAGCTCGCGGAGCTACCCGCTGAGCCCCCGCATAATCCGTGAGTCGGGAAGAAACAATCACACGGACCCAACAGCGGCGGGCTTTTTTGTTTTTCACCGACCCTTGCTGGAGTTTCTAGTCACGACGCGCTCTGGGGCTTCGCAGGCGCTTGCTTGGCTGGCGCCATCCCGGCTTCACTGCTCACAACGAGGTGAGGGTACCGACGGAGGATGCCGAAGGCAGACAGAACCTCGCCGGCACCATGCTGCGTGCCCGATGTCCCTTAAGAAGATGAACTGAGGCGAAGCACTTTTCTCCCGGCGCGCAGCGCACCTTGATTTAGATCAAAGCCTCCCATTTAGATTCTTGTCAACTTTTATAGAGGAACAGCAAAGCTGTCACCGGCGAAGTCGAATTAGAGACGTTCCTAGTGCCAATTTCCGTCAGTTTTATCCAGGAGGAGATGAGGCGTGCAGGACGTCAGTAATGATTCACAACTTGACGGCAGTGCTATTATCTCGGCGTTGATCAAGTCCTCTATCCAGGTCGTTGTAACGGTCCCAGATATCATCACAAGCGTGGGGCTTCTTTGGCCGCTGTCTCGTCATCCGGGAATCAAGTTGGTTAGGGTGTGCAAAGAGGATGAAGGAGTTTCGATTTGCTCCGCGCTCTCATACTGCGGTCGTCGTTCCGCACTACTTATGCAGCAGACAGGATTGTTAGATTCCCTCAACGCAGTGAGAGGAATTGCTGTCGAATATAAACAACCCATTTGCATGCTTGTGGGAATGGTTTGGAAAGAGCCCGGTCTGCCTTCTCGTCTCTCCAAAAAATATGCGGTTAGGATCGTTGAACCAATCTTGAAGGCCATGGAGATCGATTATGTCTGCATCGAAGATGACACAGATGTTAACCTTATAGGTGCTGCTATCGATCGGGCTTATGAGATGTCTCGACCTGTTGTCGTGCTCTTCGGCAAGGGAATAAGGGAATGATGGTCCGCAGAGAATGTCTTGCAGAAATAGCCAGAAGACGTGGCGATGCGCTCGTTGTAGCGGTGTATTCTGCTGGTTTCGATTGGATAGAAATTTCCCCACATCCGCTGAACTTTTTTTCCGTTGGCGCAATGGGGCAAGCATCCTCCAACGCTCTTGGGTTTGCGATCGGCCTTCCTGACCGACAAATCATTGTCCTCGACGGCGATGGAAGCCTGTTGATGAATCTTGGTAGCTTGGTCACAATCGCCGGTGTGGCGCCTACGAATCTAATTCATTTTGTGTGCCAGAATGGCTGCTACGAAGTTAATGGTGAACATCCGATTCCGGCGCAGAATCTGGTCTCATTTGCGGGGCTTGCACGTGCTGCGGGGTATCGAACAGTTGCTGAGTTTTCAGATATTGAAGTCCTCCGCTCTGAATTGCCTGGAATTATTCAAGCGCCCGGTCCAACATTCGCGACGCTTCATATGCGACGAAGTGTGAAGCCGCAGCGGGACTTCTCGGTGCTTTTTGCAGCCACGGCTCAGGAGCGGTTTCAATCTGGGCTCGCCAACGCGATGAAAGATAGGAAACCTAGCCTTTTTTAGGGGATGCGTAGCTTACCCATCGACCGTCGTCGTCATCTAATGCGCCGGACTGCCTGCGATAGGAGGCATAACGGAGCGCAAAAAGGCATTCCCGATCGACTACTTCCACATCGACATCGCCGAAGTGCGCACCGAAGAGGGTAAGCTCCACCTGTTTGTTGCGATTGACCGCACTTCAAGGTTTGCATTCGCTCAACTCCATAAGAAGGCGAACCGAAACACGGCAACTGCCTTCTTGAAGGCATTGATTGCGGCCGTCCCCTACAAGATCCATACCGTACTCACTGATAACGGCATTCAGTTCTGCGACATGCCAAAAAAACCGCTTGGGGCCGACGGCCAGGTGGAAGACCCACATGTTCGATTTGCTCTGCCAGGCTCACGGGATCGAGCATCGGCTCACAAAGCCGAATCACCCATAGACGACCGGACAGGTCGAGCGGATGAATCGCACCCTCAAGGAAGCAACCGTTCGACGTTGTAACTACGATAGCCACAGCCAGCTTGTGTCGGGTATGGAAAGCTTCCGCAGTTCCTGCAAGCCGGCAATTCAGAGAACGTCATCCAGTTCCCGAAATCGCGGACTACCATTGGAAGTGGCGTTGGAACTATGGAAATCTGGCATGAGATGTTGGTCAAAATCGAGTCGAAGAGCGTCCGATTCCGATTCACCCGTCGCATGTGCCGTAATCGCTCTCGATCCGATGATATGAGGCGCTGACACCTCTATCTGAATCGGCGTAAGAGCTGCTCAATTCAGTGAGCTCATCCGGCAAATGCGGGCTCTAGCAACAGCGCGTTCCAGGGGGAGCGAGGGACACGTCCCCGACTTCGTCAGTGATAGATGCCCATGTGTCACCTGACAATGTCTGGTGGCCGGTGACAACCTCAAAGGGCGGTCGCTTGTCGATTTGCGACGACTAAAAAGTTCGCGCCATGTAAACCGAACCGGGATCCTTCACGCGGCAATGCCTTCTTGCTATATCTGCTATAATTCCTTCGTCTTTGCAAAACCGCTATGTGTTACATGTATACTCCCTCCAAGGACTGATACCAATCAATTACCCGATAAGCAGCATTTCCGGGAGGGACCATGGCTTCGGGTGTAGGTGTGAATGCCGGCGCGCGGCTCGATCGGCTTCCGATCTCTTCGTTTCACATCCGGATCATGGGCCTGATCGGAGCCGGTATGTTCTTCGACGGCTATGACATGTACGTCGGCACCTCCGCGCTGGGCGCCGCGGTGCAGAGTAAGTTCGCGACCCTCAGCCAGGTCCCGCAGTTCATCTCGCTCGGCTTTCTCGGGATGACGATCGGCGCTTTCGTCACCGGCTTCCTCGGCGACAAGTTCGGGCGGCGCTTCAACTACCAGTTCAACCTAATGATCTTCGGTCTCGCCTCGCTGGTGGCGGCGGTCGCACCCGACATGACCGCGCTCAACTGGATCCGCTTCGTCATGGGGATCGGCCTCGGCGCCGAGACCGTTGTCGGCTTTTCGACACTGACCGAGTTCGTGCCGCCGCGGGTGCGCGGCCGCTGGTGCGCGGCAATGGTGCTGATCGTCGCTTTGGGCTTGCCGGCGACGGCAGTCCTCAGCAACTTCATCATTCCGGCGTTCGGTTGGCGGCCGATGTTCGTCATCGCCGGTATCGGCGCGCTAATCGTGTGGTACCTGCGCAAGTCGCTGCCCGAATCCCCACGCTGGCTCGAGTCGCAAGGTCGCATGGCGGAGGCCGAGGCGCTGATGCAAGAGATTGAGCGGGAAGCGGCGACCGCCGGCCCGCTGCCGCCCCCGTCCCCGCCCGCTCCGGCGGTATCGTTCAGTCTCGCGTCGCTGGTGAGCCCGGCGCTGCTTCCGCGCATGGTCGTTGGTTGCGTCTGCCTCATCTGCATCAATACGGTAATCTTCGGCTTCGTGCAGTGGCTGCCGACGTTCTTCGTCCAGCAGGGATTGAGCATCACCAAGTCGCTCAACTACACACTGGTGATCGTGCTCGGCTCACCGATCGGCGGCATCATCGGCATGTTCTGCGCCGATTATTTGGGTCGCCGGCCGAGCATTATTGGCGCTTCCATATTCACCATCATCTTAGGCGCGATCTACGCAAACGTGACCGATCCTACCACTATTTTGATCGTCGGTTTCTTGCTGATCGTGTCGATCTACGTGCAGGCTGTGGTCTTGTTCGGCGTCTATACGCCGGAACTGTTCCCAACCGAGGTGCGGCTGCGCGCCGTCGGTATCTGCAATACGTTCGGACGGCTGTGTAACATCGTAGCGCCGTTCATTGTGCTCTCGCTGTTTACGCATTACGGCATCAGCGGCGTGCTCAGCCTAATGATCGGCCTGGTTGTGGTCCAGATCGCCGTCGTCTGGGTGTGGGGCATCGAGCCAGTCAATCGGCCGCTCGAGGCGATAGAGCCGGCGCCACGAGGGGCTAAAGGTATCCATGAAGTAGGGACCACGCAGTCATCTGTGGCTCAATGACGGATTGTAAATGCGCGTGCGCGGCCTGTGTGTACCGAAAACATCATGCGGCGCTATTTTCAAACTTTGGCAAGTTAAATTCCCTGTTCCTAGGCCAAAATTCCCTGTTCTCCTGAAATAATTCCCTGTTCTATTGTGTAGGGAATTCGTATCGGAAGCCCCGTAAAGACCGCGTTATTTGCAGTCCGAGGCGCTCCTAAAATCGGGATTTTGACCTGACGGATTTTTTGGACCAGCGGGATAGAGCTTACTGCATCGCATTGGACCGCTTTGCATATTTGGACCGATTTAATTGAGAGCTTCCGGCGCTTCAGCGCTCGGTCAGGTGCACGCCCGGGGGCTTCGCTTTGTCGGCGGCGAGTTGCGTCGCGGCGTGATGGATGTGATTGGCCGCGGCTTTTTCCGCAACGGCCTCTTTCGCCGGAGCCTTACCTTTGACCGATGTCTTATTCGCGCCGCCGGCGGCGGCGGTTGCCGTTGCGTGCTTGCCGGTCTTGTCATGCGCGAGTTTGGCGGTCTTTACATCTTCGTGTTCGGTGGGGGGCGGCGCTTTCCGCTCATCGGCGCGCCTCGGCGGCAGCGGGATCCGGTCGGGGCCATCCCAGGCGAGCAGGCCGGCGGCCTCCTGGCATGGCGCGTGGCGCTGCAGCTTGATCGCCGGGCTGCCGGCCTCGGCGATGGTCCAGCCTTCGGGGCGCCGGCCGGTGATGGTCTTGACGTAGTCCTGCGTCTCCTGCGGCAGCTTGCCTTTCTGCGCCAGCCAATCGTGGATGCGTTTCGGCCCGGCGTTGTAGGCGGCGGCAGCGAGGCCGAGATTGCCGAAGCGATGCGCGAGATCGCGTAAGAGGCCGGCGGCGGCGGTGATTGCCTGCACGGGATCGAACGGATTGTCGAGGCCGCGGCTTGCCGCCGTCTCTGGCATGAATTGCGCGACGCCCTCGGCGCCGGCCGAGCTCACGACGCCCGGACGGAAGCCGCTTTCCTGGAACAGCAGCCGGATGAAAAACGGCGATGGCAGATTGTTGCGCTGCGCCGCGTCGGTGAGCGTGTCGCAGATCTCGGCGCGCGAGCGTGGGATGATCGGCTTCACGATCGGCTTGAGCGACCGCGGGCGCGCCGGTACAGATTCGGCGATCGGATCGGGAATTTCGTACTGGTCGGCGTAACCGGTCGAGGCGACGAGCGCCGCAGCGTTGGCCTGCATCTGCGCCCCCTCGTCCGGTGCCGGCTTTGCCGCGCCAACATCGATGTCGATGTCAACACCGATGTCGGCATGTGCGGCTTGCTGCCCGATTTGATCGGGCAGCTTGGCCAGCGAAACCTCCGGTCCGACCATGCCGCCGCCGGTCAACAAACCCAGGCAGCAGGCAGGGACAAACAGATGCCGCATTACGTTCGGTCCTCGAACTCGCGCGGGCCGACGCCACGCGCGGCGCGACACATTGGTGGTAAAGGAGAATCCCCGTTCGTGCACATCCTGAGTGGTATCAAATCGGGACAAATTTGCGGCTCGCATGCGGGCAAAATCATGGCGAGGGAACCATAGTTCCCTCGCTCGACCGTGAAATGAATTATTCGAATGCGAATCAAATGCGCGGCGCCCACCCGCGACGCTGGAGCCTTGCCAGGAACCGGGGGCGGCCGCAGCGCGTTGCGTTTAGCCGGGAACGAGTCGTTGGCTGCGCAATGCAATTCATCGTCTACGTGGTGATCTTGGTTGTGGCGGTGTTCAGCGTTGGCCTCGAATGGGACGCGCTGGTGTCGCCGTCGACCAAGATCTCGAACGAGATGCAGACGGTGAGCCATCTCGGTAAGCCGCAATCGGCGCCGGCCGACAACGCGCAAATCAAGACTGGCGACGGTGCGCAGGCTGCGGACGACGCGCAGGCGCAAAAGACCGTCGCGGCGCGGCAATGCGACGTTAACGTCTGTGCCGCCGCCTATACATCGTTCCGCGCCTCCGATTGCACCTATCAGCCTTACGGCGGCCCGCGTCGCTTGTGCAGCAAGGGTGCGCCGCAAGTGGCGAGTGTCGATGCGCAGGCCGAAGCACCGGCTAGTCTCGCGCGCTGTCATTTGCGCGCTTGCGCCGAAACCTACAGTTCATTCAATCCGCAGGATTGCACGTATCAGCCGTTGGACGGTCCGCGGCACGTTTGCGAGAAGTGATAGTTCAATAAACCACCACGTGCCGCGATTATGCCTTGCTGTTCTTAGAGGTGATGCGCAGTCTTGGCTTTGGCGCCCTGTGTGTATCGAAAACCTTATCCGCATTGATTAGGCGAACGAATCGCCTAACGTCAGCACACTATGATCGCGCTGCTGTGTTTCGTAATGGCCGTCTTGGCCGCGCCATTCAAGTCGAAGAGCCGGCTTGAAGCCGAGAATGCGGCGCTCCGACATCAGTTAATTGTTCTGCGCCGCAAGGTGCCCGGACGCGTTCGGCTCACGCACAATGACCGCTGGTTCTTTATCCAGCTGTATCGCTGGGTCCCGTCGATTCTGAAGGTTCTCACGATTATCTGCCCTGAGACGCTTGTGCGGTGGCATCGGGCCGGCTTTCGCTGCTACTGGCGTTGGAAATCGCGTCCACGGGGAGGGCGCCCCCAGATCGATGTGGAAGTGCGCGCGCTGATCCGGCGAATGAGCATCGACAATCCACTGTGGGGAGCCCCACGCATCCACGGCGAGTTGCTCAAGCTCGGCTTTGAGGTCGCACAGTCGACTGTGGCCAAATACATGGTCAAGCGATGGAAACCGCCAAGCCAGGGATGGCGCACCTTTCTACGGAACCACGCGCCGGACATTGCCGCCATGGATCTATTTGTTGTCCCAACTATTGGCTTTAACCTGCTCTATGCCTTCGTCATCGTTAGTCTGGGCCGTAGAGAGCTGGTCTGGATCAATGTCACACGACATCCGACGGCTGAATGGATCGCACGCCAGTTAACTGAGGCGTTCCCCTGGACCGCGCCGTCGCGCTATCTCATCCGCGATCGGGATAGAATCTATGGCACCGTAGTTGTGCGCCGAATTCGCGCCATGGGTATCCGGGACAAGCCTACCGCACCGGCCTCGCCTTGGCAGAATGGCTTTGCCGAACGGCTGATCGGATCAATCCGGCGCGAATGTCTGGATCATTTTATCGTCTTGGGCGAAGCGCATCTGCGCCAGATTCTGCGATCCTACGCATGCTATTACAACGGCGTAAGAACGCACTGGTCGTTGCACAAAGATGCGCCGCTCTCTCGCCCCGTTCAGCGGGTTGGGAACATCGAGTCACACGCGATCCTTGGCGGACTTCATCACCACTATGTTAGGGTTTAGGTTTTCGGTACAGACAATGGTGCATCTTTCTGCGCAACCACGCGCCGGACATCGCCGCCATGGACCCTTTCGTTGTTCCGACTATTGGCTTCGACCTGATCTATGTCTTCATTGTCGTCCA
>Ga0181536_10005480_pt1 | contig 13008 bp, 11 predicted proteins | sample PEATcosm2014_Bin_41_FD_121105 | JGI IMG/M metagenome (GOLD analysis project Ga0181536, IMG submission 121105) | Peatland microbial communities from MTU Mesocosm Facility, Houghton, MI, USA - PEATcosm2014_Bin17_60_metaG | ecosystem: Environmental > Terrestrial > Soil > Wetlands > Peat | place...
CCCGGAGACCTGGTCGGTGCTGGAGGTATCGAGTTTTCAACTGGAGACCACCGAGGAGTTTCGCCCGGCCATTGCGGTAATCCTGAACATCACCCCAGACCATCTCGACCGCCACGGCAGCTTCGAAAACTATGCGCTGGCCAAGGAGCGCATCTTTGCAGCGCAGAATCAGGACGACTGCGTGGTGCTGAATGCCGACAATGCGCGCGCCACCGCCGCCGCCGTTCGCTCCACGGCAACCGTATATTGGTTTTCAATCGAGCATTCGGTGCCACAAGGCGCATGGATCGAGCAGGGGTACGTAATCTACCGTTCCGCGATCGACGCCCCCGCCGAGAAAGTAATGCCTCTGAGCGGCATTCCGCTCAAGGGCGCGCACAACGTGGAAAACGTATTGGCCGCGGTGGTTGCGGCCCGTCTGGCAGGCGCTTCGGCGGAAGCTATCGCCAAGACCATCGAGAACTTCCACGCCGTCGAGCATCGGCTCGAGTATGTGGCCACCCTCAATGGCATTGAATTCTACAACGACTCCAAGGCCACCAACGTGGACGCCACCGCCAAGGCCGTCTCCTCATTCTCCTCCGGCATTCACCTTATCCTCGGCGGCAAGGATAAGAACTCCGACTATACCCAGCTCGCTCAACTGCTGCGCCAGCGGGTCTGCGCCGTCTATACCATCGGCGCGGCGGCGGCCAAGATCGAAGCGGAGCTGCGCGGGGTGGTCTCCATCTACTCCTGCGAGACGCTGGACAAGGCCGTGCATGCCGCCGCCGCCGCCGCGCATCCCGGCGAGGTCGTGCTGCTGGCTCCGGCCTGCGCCAGCTTCGACCAGTTCGATAACTACGAGCATCGCGGCCGCGTCTTCAAGGAACTCGTCCATGAATGGCGAGGTTGGAAGGTATGGCCAAACGCGTAGGGGTCGATAAGTGGCTGTTCTTCACCACCCTGCTGCTGGTGGTGGCGGGGCTGGCGATGGTCTTTTCCGCCTCGGCCGTGATGGCCCAGGATCGCTATCACTCGCCTTATGCCTTTGTCGGCAAACAGGCTCTCTGGGCGCTGGCCGGCGTGCTGGCCATGCTGGTGCTCATGCACATCGACGTGAGCCGCTATAAGTCTCCGCGCTTTATCTATCCCGCTCTCTCGATAACTACCATCCTGCTGGTGCTGGTCTACTTCTTTCGCGACTCGCACAATACCCATCGCTGGATTCGCTTTGGCGGCTTCTTCACCTTTCAGCCCTCGGAGATCGCCAAACCCGTCCTCATCCTGTTTCTGGCCTGGTTTCTGCATACCCGGCTCAACGAGATACGCGACTGGAAAAATACCCTCTTGCGCGCCATCGTCATGCCCCTGGTTTTTATCGTCTTGGTCGATCGCCAGCCCGACCTGGGCACAGCGCTGGTGCTGGCCGGAGTTACCGCCATGATGCTGGTGCTGGCCGGCATGGAGTGGAAGTATATATTCATCGCCGCCGCCGCCGCTATGCCTGTGCTGGCCTACCAACTCTTCACCGTCGGTTTCCGCAAGCAAAGGATGCTGGTCTTTCTCAATCCCGACTCCGACCCGCAGGGCGCGGGCTTCCACATCAATCAATCGCTGATCGCCGTGGGCACCGGCGGGCTCGCCGGACGCGGCTACATGGAGGGCGTGCAGAAGCTTTTCTACCTGCCCGAAGCCCACACCGACTTTATCTTCGCCAACATCGCCGAGGAGTTAGGCTTTATCGGCGCCATCCTCATCGTTCTGCTCTTCGTAGTCTTCGGCGCGCGCGGCCTGCGCGCCGCCTACCGTTCCCAGGACCCCTTCGCGCGCATGGTAGCCTTCGGCATCACCACAGCCATTCTGCTGCAAGCCTTCTTCAATATCAGCGTGGTGCTTTCGCTCTTGCCCACCAAGGGGATTCCGCTACCCCTGATCTCCTCCGGCGGGACTTCCTTGTTCTGCACACTGGCCAGCATCGGGATATTGCTGAATATCACCAAGAAGGTGGAGTGATGGTGCTCTCAGCAGCAGATATCGAACCTTCAATCAGAGTTACGACTCGATCATCTGCTCTATGTCGTTTCCCTCATCTTCCTCATCGTTGTAGTTGAACTCAACTTTGCTTTGAAGAATGATTTCATCCATGACATCTTGCAGACGCCCCGACTGGAGAACTTCTTCGAATGCCTTCACAAGGTCCGCGACGTTAATAATCTCTTCGACTACATTCATGTACGAGTCAACAACGGCTTCGATCTTGTATTTTGCGATGGCCCGCTCGCGTATCGCAGCTCGAATCTCGTCTTCTGTGTCCGTTGCCTTCACAACAAATGTAATCGGGAACCGCTGCACTTTATCGATATCGAGAAAATACTTGGTTACATCTATTGTCTCGGTTACCTGAAAGAACCGACCGAGGGGCCTCATCACAAAGTCAATGCCGCCGTCATTCGCATTCGTACGGCCAGTTTTATAGAGGACCAGAACTTCCTCGGCAACGCTATCTTTAGTTTCTCCTATCCAGACCGTTTCAAGTCCGTACCTTGCCTTTAAGACGGCATAACTTATTATCTCGAACACCCTTGCATCAATGTTAGGCTGCAATTGCTGAAAGACGAATTCCATGGCGTACTTTGGGTCACCCTTGCCAAGCTCGGAGATCTTTCGACACGTTTCAAGGAAGCCTTCAAAGGCGGTACGCTTCTTCGCAATGTAGGCATCTATGATTTCGATGATTGTCGGAGCGATGTTAAAACTCTCGTCTTTGCCATCTGTGCGGCGTATCTGAACCAACAAAAGGTCTTCCTGAATCCAGTAGCGCTGAGTTGACACGTCACGAACGATGGGAGGTTTCCCAACGGTCGGATAGAATTTCTTGAACTCGTCATTAAGGCGCGAGTTGAGTGCATGGTTTTGAAGCTTTGCTCCAAACGGCAATTCTCGTTGTCTTCGAAACAGGTCAGAGAAACGCGCGCCCTCGTATTTTGAGTATGGGATATTGGCTTGCCTGTTGTAAAAGCCCTCGTGGATGTAGTCTTCGACCACCACATAAAGGGCGTAAAGATTTGCAAATGCTCCGCGCGCCTTGGAACCTCGGTTGGCGGATCTAGTCTTGCTGTTGATATATCCCAATAGAGAACTGGCGCTAAGAACGTCCTTGGCATACTCGTGAAAGTGACGTTCGAGGATTTCAAGGATTGCGGCTGTGAAGGAGTGTTGGACGATTTCCATTTTAGACATCGAAAAGTCCTACTTGCGGTTCATTTAGAGCGCCCCCGCGAATGCCATTGGCATTTCTGCGAATATAGCCCTTGTCGAGCGGTGATAACTCTTCGCCGTGGAAGCACGTGGCTATCTGTAGACGGCGCAAGCCGATCTTCACGTACTCAGCCTGAGACTCGATACCGATAGAGAGCCGTCCCAATCGTTGCGCCACAGCGCACGTGGTAAAAGTGCCACCAAACGGATCGAGCACAACATCCCCCGCGTTGCTACTCGCCTTGATGATCCGCTCCATCAGCGCTTCCGGTTTCTGCGAAGGATGCTCTTCGTATTCTGGCATACGATAGCGGACCCTTGGGATGTACCACGCATTCCCGGGAACCTTCGTGTTTCTGTATGGCGTAGGAACTTCTTTGCGATAGTCGATCAGCTTGCGAATAGCTCCCGTCCTGGCTTCCACTTCAATATCGGCAACATTAAAGGTATAGTTCTTGGCATCCTTCACACAAAACAGAATAGGCTCGTAAAGAGACCCGAAATGCTTCTTCGCCTGGACGCCGGAACTGTCGTAGTGCCAAACGATACGAGATAGGACAGTTAGTCGATCGCGAAGCCACAAATCAAGGTAGGGCATCGCTTGTGTGCTTGTCATCACATACAGGCTACCGAATGGCTTCAACACTCGGATGCATTGTGTAAGCCATTTCCGACACCATGCGGCGTATTCAGCATCGCTCAGCCATGTGTCGTCAAATTCTGAGAATCGCTTCCCAATATTATAAGGGGGGTCGGCAAAAACGAGATCAATAGATTCAGAATGAAAATTAGACAAAACTTCAATGCAATTTCCGTGGAAAACGGTCGCTGTGTCGTTGCAGTACTTCTCGATCATTTTTCCACCTCAGCCTTTGCCTGAATGATTCATTATGAATCCTGTTGGCGTTCTGCTCCAAATAGTCGTCTCGGCAACTATTCGGACGGACGCTTTCGGAACAGACCCCCTACTCTTTCCAAAATAGACCTTTTAGGGGAATACCGCCATTTCCATTTCCATGAAGGGTTGCAAAATGATTACAGCCCGAAAGATCTCTCGCGGACCGATCAAGTTGTTCCTGCTGGATTTCCCTGTATTCTTCGTCGCTGGGGTGGCTGACCACTGAGCATCCAGCCTTCCTTCTTGCCTACCAAAAAACAGTTCTTTGTACTCAAAATAAAGGTTCAACTTCGGAATTCAGGATAAAGTCTCCGTTGCTGCAAACTTCATGATTCAAAAGACGCTCGTAGCTTCTCCTCAGACTTCGTGTTCGAAGCCCGGATTGTCGAAGCGGGTGAACTTCGATACGAAGTTCAGATAGACCGTGCCGGTGGGGCCGTTGCGCTGCTTGGCCAGGATGATTTCCGATTTGGCTTTATCGGCCTCGGCCATCTCCTCGTCGCGGTTGTAGTAGGACTCGCGGTGAATGAAGGCCACCACGTCGGCGTCCTGCTCGATCGATCCAGACTCGCGCAAGTCGCTCAAAAAAGGACGCTTGTCTTCGCCGCGGCGCTCGCTGGCGCGGGAGAGCTGGGAGAGGGCCAGCACCGGCGCATCCAGCTCCTTGGCCAGGGCCTTCAGCCCGCGCGAGATGGCGGAGACCTCCTGGGTGCGGTTCTCATAGCGCTTGCCGCCGGCCGAGGGCAGCGTGGACGACATCAGTTGCAGGTAGTCCACCACGATCAAGTCGAGGCCGCCGGCATTCTGCCTGAGCCGCCGCGCCTTGGCGCGCATTTCAGCCAGAGATATACCCGCCGTATCGTCTATATGCACGTTCGACTCGACCAGTTGATTGAGCCCTGTTACCAACTTATCGTGGTCCTCGCGACCCAGAAAGCCAGTTTGCAGTTTGCGTTGGTCTACCCAGGCTTGCGAGGCCAACATACGGCGCAGAAGCGCCTCCTTGCCCATTTCCAGGCTGAAAACGGCCACCTTGGCGTTGTGGTTTATCGCTGCGTTCTGGGCAATGTTGATAGCCAGCGCCGTTTTACCCATCGAAGGACGGGCGGCGATGATAATCAACTCGCCTTTTTGCAGGCCGCTGGTCATGCGGTCGAATTCCGTGAAATCGGTTGCCAGACCGGTCACTTCGCGGCTCTGTTTGTAAAGATTGTCAATTGAGCCAAAGGAGTTGGCAACAATCTCGGCGATGCTCTGGAGACCGTGGGTTATGCCCTTTTCGCCGACCTCCATCAGTTGCGACTCGGCCGCGCCGAGCACTTCGAGAGCCGTCTCGCCCTGATCGGCGGCCCGCGCAATGGCCGCCGAGCAGATGAGCATGAGCCGTCGCAGCAGGCTCTTGTCCTTGACGATCCGGATGTACTCCTCAATGACCGGCCGCCGCGGCAAACCCTCGGTGAGCGAAAAGAGATAGGCTCGTCCGCCCACGGAATCGAGCTCCTTGTAGCGGTCCAACGCGTTGGCCAGGGTCACGATGTCCACGGCCCGCTGCTCATCCATCAACTCCGTCATGCGCAGGAAGATGCGCCGGTGCGAGTCGAGCGAAAAATCGTCCGCGTCGAGCTTTTCAGCCGCTTCCGAGTGAGCGGCATTGTCCAGCAGGATCGCGCCCAGGATGGTCTTTTCGGCATCGGTATTCGCGGGCAGACCCGTGTCGAGCGCCAAGTTTGGGATAGTGGCCATATGAGATGAGTCTAGGCGGTGGGTGGGCTGTGCAGAAGACGGGCGAATATGGAAATCTGGAAAAGTGGCCGGAAAAGGCTCGCTGGAGTAAATCAATCCCATCTCAAAGGCGAGATATGAGGCACGATTGTTTGCCGATCGCTATTCTTTTGGCCGCCAGCGGAGGATGGGCTTGCGGGCCGCAGTTACCTCATCGAGTCTTGATACGCGGGTGGAATGGGGCGCGGTTTTTACCAGCTCCGGCGTTTCCTCGACCTCCTTGGCAATCGAGCGCATGGCGTCGATGAACAGGTCCAGTTCTTCCAGAGACTCGCTTTCCGTTGGCTCGATCATCAGCGCGCCGGGGACGATCATCGGGAAGCTGACCGTGTAGGGATGGAATCCGTAGTCGATCAGGCGCTTGGCGATATCGCCGGTCTTCACGCCCTTCGCCGCTTGCCGCTTGTCACTGAAGACAACCTCGTGCATGGAGGCGGTCTTATACGGAAGTTCGTAAAGGTCTTCGAGCTTCTTGCGAATATAGTTGGCGTTGAGCACAGCGTCTTCGGTGGTCTGGCGCAAGCCGTCGGGTCCGTTGGCTAGGATGTAAGCCAGGGCGCGAATGAACATTCCCACGTTGCCATAGAAGGCGCGGACGCGACCTATGGACTTAGGCCGGTCATAACTCCAGCGCAGTTGATTCGCAGTTCCCAGTCCCTCAGTCCCCGCCGCGCGGCGCAGCACCGGCGTCGGCAAAAACGGCTCAAGAAACGCCTTGCAAGCCACTGGCCCGGAGCCGGGACCGCCGCCGCCGTGGGGCGTCGAAAAGGTTTTGTGCAGGTTCAGGTGCATCACGTCCACGCCGAAGTCGCCGGGCCGCGCCTTGCCCACCAGCGCGTTCATATTGGCGCCGTCCATGTAGAGCAGCGCGCCCTTGGCGTGGAGAATCTCTGCGATCCTGTGAATCTGACTCTCGAAAACTCCAATAGTGGACGGATTGGTCAGCATCAGCGCGGCGGTCTCTTCATCCACTTGGCGAGTTAGAGCTTCTAAGTCAATGCCGCCCTCGGCGTTCGACTTGAGATTCTCGACTATGTAGCCGCAGATAGCCGCAGTGGCAGGATTGGTTCCGTGGGCCGAATCGGGGATAAGTATCTTGCGGCGCGGATTGCCTTGGCTTTCGTGCCATGCGCGGACCAGCAGAATGCCGGTAAACTCGCCGTGCGCGCCGGCCGCCGGCTGAAGCGTGATCGCATCCATGCCGGTGATTTCCATGAGACATCGCTGAAGCAGATCAATAACTTCAAGAATCCCCTGTGCCAGCGAGTCGGGCCTGTAAGGATGCGCCTCGGCGAGTCCTTCGATGCGAGCGACTAACTCATTGACGCGCGGATTGTACTTCATGGTGCAGGAGCCAAGCGGGTACATTCCCAGGTCGATAGCATAGTTCCACGTCGAGAGCCGCGTGAAGTGGCGAATGATCTCGATCTCGCTTAATTCGGGCAACTCCGCTCTTTTCTCTCTATGCGTTGCACCAAGCAGAGTAGCCGCATCAACAGCAGGCACATCGAGCGGATGCAACTTGTATGCGCGCTTGCCGGGCGAGGACTTCTCGAAGAGCAGCGCCTCGTTCTGCGTCTGGTGCGCGCGGACTTTGCCAATCGAGCGTGAAGCAGAAACTTCAGAGGATGCCATATTCATACCTTGCTGCAAAACGGTTAAAACTTATTTTGTCAAAACTTCATTTGTCGAAGATTCCTGTGTGAGCGCCTTCTGGTATCGGCTCTCATTGGAACTCCATCCCCACATTCCAGCAATAAAACCCCCAAACATACCCCATAATATGGGGCCAATTGAGTTCAAAAATATCTTGCCCAGCGGGAGGTGATGAGAATAGGCACGAAAGCCGACATCAAAAACGCACACGGAAACACCTGTAATCAGCACATCGCGGAGAACGTAGGCGGCTTGTCCGTGTTCGCGGCTTTTTTTCCACGCCTGATTCCGTGTGTCGAGGTTGACTATCTTCTCGCCATTGAGGAGCGTCTGCATACTTCCGTCGACCTTGACTGGCCTTTCCCTCAGGGGCTAAAGCCCGATTCATCATTGTTTCGGTTGATGCAGGGCTAAAGCCCTGACCTACCCTTTCAAAACCTATGCCTCCACCTGTGCGGCGGACAGAACCTTGGCCGCGGCGTCGATCTGCTCACGGGTAACAATTTCGGTTGCGCACCAGAGGGTGCAATTTTGCAGTTCGGGATACCAGTGGCTCAATTCAATGCCACCAACAATCTTGTTGTCGAGGAGGCGTTGACTCCATACTGCTGGAGCCTCGTCGGTTTGCAGAACGAACTCGTGGAAGCGCGGCGCGCCGTTGAATAGAAGCTTTGTCCCCGGCAGGGCTGAAAGAGTTTGCGCTGCATAAGAAGCTTTGGCCAAGTTATGCTCAGCTAACTCGCGGATGCCTTCCTTGCCGTAGACGGTGAGGAAGATCGTAGCCATTAGCGCGACCAATGCTTGATTGGTGCAGATGTTGGAGGTAGCCTTCTCGCGGCGAATATGTTGCTCGCGGGTCGAAAGAGTCAAAACAAAACCACGGTTCCCGATGCTGTCTACAGTCTGGCCGACCAAGCGGCCCGGCATCTGGCGCAGGTACTTTTCCTTGGTCGCAATGACTCCGCAGAACGGGCCGCCATAACTGAGCGCCACGCCGAAGGATTGCGCTTCGAGGCTGACAATATCCGCCTCCACCGGCGGGCGCACTATGCCCAGTGAGACTGCTTCCGCAATGGAGACGATTAGCAGCGCACCCTTGGCGTGGGCGATCTCCGCGATAGCCGGAATGTCTTCAATAACGCCGAAAAAGTTGGGACTTTGCACCAGCACGGCTGCCGTTTCTTCTGTGACGGCTGCTTCTAGCGCGGCAAGATCAATGCGGCCGGTCTCGCGGTAGTAACCAACCGAAGTCGAGGGCAACCCTTGATGCTTGGCATAAGTGGCCAGCACTTCGCGGTACTCCGGATGGACGGTCGCGGCAACCACTGCCTTGTGCCGGCCAGTCACGCGCACGGCCATCATTACCGCCTCCGCAGCGCCAGTCGAGCCGTCGTACATACTTGCGTTGGCAACGTCCATGCCGGTAAGTTCGGCAATCATGGTCTGAAACTCGAAGATAGCCTGCAACGTGCCTTGACTTATCTCAGCCTGATAGGGAGTATAACTGGTAAGAAACTCCCCGCGCTGGACGAGCGAGTCGATGATGACCGGGCGGTAATGGCGGTAAGCGCCCGCGCCGAGAAAACTCACATAGTCGGTCGCGTTCTTCGCTCCCGCTGCGCGGAAGTAGTCGACGATCTCGCTTTCGGCATACTGGCGCGGCACGGCCAGATCGCGGTCCAGCCGGTATTCGGCGGGGATGACGGCGAAGAGGTCGTCGATGGAGCCGGCGCCGATCTCAGTGAGCATCCGCAGGCGTTCGGCGGGCGATTTGGGAAGATAGCGCATTTCAGCTACTAGCTCTCTTCCGAGATAAACGCCTCATAGGCCGCGGCGTCGAGCAGGGAGTTTAACTGAGCGGGGTCGGAAAGCTCGACCTTTATGATCCAGGCGCCATGCGGATCCTCGTTGATCTTGTCGGGCGAATTCTTCAGTTCCTCGTTGACGGCGGTAACAGTGCCGGTGACGGGCGAGTAGAGGTCGCTGACGGCCTTCACGCTCTCGACCGAGCCGAAGATCGCGTTGGCGGTAACCGGATCGCCCACCTTGGGCGCGTCCACATAGACGATGTCGCCCAGAGAGTTCTGCGCGAAGTCGGTGATGCCGATGGTTCCGATGACGCCGTCGAGCGCGATCCACTCATGCTCACGGGTGTAACGGTAGTTCGCGGGATAAGGCATGGCTGGTCCCCTCCAATTGATCGAAACTCCAGTGTACGTCGCGCGCGTTCATGGGAGGCTGAGGAAAAGGAGCATATAATCTGCCTCATGGCGGCAAATGCACACGCGGATTCAGCACAGCTCGAACAGGCGGAAACGGCCGGGAAGCTGCGCTCGCTAGAGGCGCGGCTGGAGCAGCTGGGCAATCTGATGGTGGCTTACTCGGGCGGCGTGGACTCGGCGTTTCTGGCCGCTACGGCGCACCGCATACTGGGCAACCGGATGCTGGCGGTGCTGGCCGATTCTCCCAGCCTGGCGCGGCGCGATCTGGAACAGGCGCGCGCCTTTGCAGAGTCGCTGCAGATGCCGCTGCGCGTGGTGGCGACCAAAGAGTTGGAGCGGCCCGCATACGCGCGCAACCAGGCCGACCGCTGCTATCAATGCAAGGACGAACTGTTTGCGACTATGAGGGAGTTAGGTGGCAAGCTGGGATTCGACCGCATCGCGTATGGCATGAATGCCGACGACAGGCAGGATTATCGTCCCGGCCAGCGCGCCGCCGAGGAGCACGCGGTTCTCGCGCCCTTGGCCGAGGCCGGACTGACCAAGCAGGAGATTCGCGCGCTGGCCAAGGCGGCCGGTTACTCGCTGTGGGATCGTCCGGCGGCGCCCTGCCTTTCTTCGCGCGTCGAGTATGGCCGCGCCGTGACCCGCGTTGTGCTCGCACAGGTGGAGAAGGCCGAGGAGAGCCTGCGGCAGTTGGGATTCAGCGAACTGCGCGTTCGCCATCACGGCGAGTTGGCCCGCGTGGAGATTGCCCGCGCCGAGTTGCCGCGCGCTCTTTCAATGGAGATGCTGGACGCAATCACGGCCGCTCTCAGACAAGCCGGCTTTCAATACGTGACGCTGGATTGCTCGGGATTTCGGTCTGGTTCGATGAACGCAATTTTGCCCGTCGAAGTTCTGGCGCGGCGCGGCGCATAGCCGGCAGTTTAGAATCACAACCGATGCGTACTGGATATCTGGAGTGTTTTTCCGGCATAAGCGGCGATATGCTGCTGGGCGCCTTGGTGGACGCGGGAGTTCCTTTCACCTGCCTTGCGGAGACGGCTGCCGCGCTGAACGTGGGCGCGCGGCTGGAAGCGCGCAAGGTGAGCCGCGGCGGGCTGGCCGCAACCAAAGTGGATGTTATTGCGCCGGAGCCTGCGGCGAGTGAGCCGGACCATGCGCACAGCCACGCCCACGCCGCGCATCGCTCTCTCTCCGCGATTCTCGCCATCATTGGTTCCGCGCCGCTCTCTGAAACAGTGAAGCAGCGCTCCATGCGCGCCTTTCAACTCTTGGGCGAGGCGGAAGCGGCCATTCATTCCTTGCCCATCGAAGAGGTGCATTTCCACGAAGTGGGCGCGGTGGATACGATCGTCGATATTGTGTGCGCCGCGGCGGGCGCAGAGTTACTTGACGTTGACCGCTGGCTCAGTTCGCCCTTGAACGTGGGCAGTGGAACGGTGGTTTGCCGGCATGGCACGCTGCCTGTTCCCGCGCCCGCAACGCTGGCTCTGCTTGCCGATGCGCCGGTGTATGCCGCGGGCGAGCCGATGGAGCGCGTAACTCCAACCGGCGCGGCGGTGCTGCGGATGCTCGATGTGAGTTATGCGCCGCTGCCGCCCATGCGCATCGTTGCTTCAGGTTACGGAGCGGGCGGACGCGATACTCCCGGCCAGCCCAATCTGCTGCGTATCTTAGTCGGCGAGGAAGAGACCGATAACGCCGCGACCGAGCAGATAGCGGTGATCGAGACTGTGATCGACGATTGCAACCCGCAGTTACTCGGCTATGTAAGCGAGTTACTGCTGGCTTCCGGCGCATGGGACGTTTATCGCGCCTCGGTGCAGATGAAGAAGGGCCGCGCCGGCGTGCAATTGACTGTGCTTTGCCGTCCCGATCTGGCGCCTGCGCTCAGCAACCTGCTCTTCCGCGAGACCACCACCATCGGCCTGCGCTGGCGCATCGAAAACAAGCTGGCGCTGGCGCGGGAGTTTGTTGCAGTCGAGACTCGTTGGGGCAGGGTGCGCATCAAGGTCGCCCGTTTTCCCAACGGCGAGCAGGCCAACGCCGCGCCCGAGTATGAAGATTGCCGCAAACTCGCCGCCGAGCATTCGGTCCCACTTAAGCTGGTCATCGAGGAGGCTGCGCGGAGTTATGCGGCCCTGAACGCGGCAAAGGAGCGAAACCGATGAATCGCGCTGCGATTGAAGCACTGCTGAACGAAGTACGCGAGGGCCGCGCCGCTGTCGGCGACGCGCTCGACCGGCTGCGCGATCTGCCCTTCGAGGACCTGGGATTCGCCAAGCTCGATCATCATCGCGCGCTGCGCACCGGAATGCCTGAAGTTATCTTTGCCGAGGGCAAGACCGCCCAGCAGGTGGCAACCATCTTTGCCCGCATGGCCCAGGCAGGCGGCAATGTGCTGGCCACGCGCGCCTCTCGTGAAATCTTCAATGCGGTTTTCGCCGTCGAACCCCGCGCCGAGTTTCACGAGACGGCTCGCGCCATCGCGCTCTCTCAGTCCGCGGCCACGCCCGGCAAAGGAACCATCGCCGTGGTCTGCGCCGGAACCGGCGACCTGCCCGTGGCCGAAGAGGCCGTGGTCACCGCGCGCCTCATGGGCAATACGGTCGAGTTGATCGCCGACGTAGGCGTGGCCGGCATTCACCGCCTGCTGGCGCAGAAGAGCGGGTTGCAGGCCGCGCGCGTGCTCATTGTCTGCGCCGGCATGGAGGGCGCGCTGCCCACCGTGGTCGGCGGACTGGTGAACGCGCCGGTCATCGCCGTGCCCACCAGCGTGGGTTATGGCGCTTCCTTTGGCGGAGTGGCCGCGCTTCTCGGTATGTTGAACACCTGCTCGCCCAACGTCTCGGTCGTCAACATCGACAACGGCTTCGGCGCCGCCTGCATTGCTTCGCTCATCAATCGCCTGTGAGAGCACGGCAGAATACTCATTCATTGGTCTGTCGGGCTTCAGCCCCGGCAATATAGTCTGCGGGATCAACGGGGTTTTAGCCCCTGAGGGATGTTTTCCATAGATTGAATTGCGTTCATTAAAAGGCTACAAATATTTTTCCACAACATGACCAAAGGGGAGGCATGCGTGTATATTCGTACCTGAGCCGCTGTTACGTCCGGCTCGCCGCAATCCACCAAAAGGAAGCACCGATGCGCAAGTCAATAGGCAAATTTGGGGAAGCAATTGTAAGTCCATTCCTCCGCGCC
>Ga0181536_10005483_pt1 | contig 13004 bp, 15 predicted proteins | sample PEATcosm2014_Bin_41_FD_121105 | JGI IMG/M metagenome (GOLD analysis project Ga0181536, IMG submission 121105) | Peatland microbial communities from MTU Mesocosm Facility, Houghton, MI, USA - PEATcosm2014_Bin17_60_metaG | ecosystem: Environmental > Terrestrial > Soil > Wetlands > Peat | place...
ATAAGCGCGGGTCGTCGGCGGCGCCCGGAATCTCCTTGCGGAATTCCGGGGCGAATTCGCCAAAAACGGTCGAAACGTGGACGCCGACCTTTTCAAAGACGCGGCCCTTCATCATCGCCATGACGCCGCCGCCACCACCCGCGCCGGTGTGATCGGTGCGGTTCCAGGGCGTGCGCACGAAGCGGCCCGCCGGCCGATCGGCCAGCGACGTGCCGGCGGGAAGGGCATCTTCCAGCGCCTCGAACGCCGCGCAGATGTCGTCGCGCAACGTTTCGAACCATGCGCGTGCACGGTCCTTGCGCTTTTCGATCTGGTCAATAGCCATGGTCCGCCACAGTGCAGGCTAGCAAATTTATGATTCTAGTGGTTTTTGGATTTGAAGTTGCTTTGCGAGTTTGCCGCCGGATCACAGGAACTTCAAATCCACCGCACGGGCTTTGTCCACAATGTCACAAAACTGCGCCAATATTGATCCATTGAAAACGGCATGCCGAGACCCATTATGCCGATCCGGGCTTTTCCAAGCCGCCTCACCCGCCGCCGATTGGTCACGGGCGCAGCCAGCGCCGGCCTGGCTTTGATCGCGGCGCCCGCCATGCTGCGGCACGCTGTGGCGCAAAGCTGGCACGCCGGCAACCCGTTCAGCCTTGGCGTTGCGTCCGGCGCGCCGCGCCCGGACGGCTTTGTGCTGTGGACGCGGCTTGCGCCGCAGCCCCGTTCGAGCGATCCGGAAGCGCCCGCCGGCATGACCGGCGGCGATGTCACCATCACATATGAAATCGCGGCCGACGCCGCCATGCGCGACGTCGTGCAACACGGCGAGGCTATTGCCGAGCAGGTCTTTGCCTATTCGGTGCATCTCGATGTGGCCGGTCTTCAGCCCGGCCGGCCGTATTGGTACCGCTTCACGAGCGGCGACGCGACAAGCCCGGTGGGACGCGCCATCACCTTGCCGGCGGCCGGAGCATCGCTCGATCGGTTGCGCTTCGGCTTTGTATCCTGCTCCAATTACGAGCACGGCTATTTCTCCGCATATCGGCATCTCATCGACGAACAGCCCGAGGTCGTGCTGTTCCTCGGCGACTACATCTACGAGACCATCGAGGAAAATCGGCCGATCGTGCGCCGGCACAGCGACGGCATCGAAGCCGCGACGCTGCCGACCTACCGCAACCGTTATACGCAATACCGCCTCGATCAGGACCTGCAGCGCCTGCATGCCGAGGTGCCGGCGCTTGTCACCTGGGACGATCACGAGGTGCAGAACGATTATGCCGACCAATGGTCGGAATATTTCGACGATCCGGCGCAGTTCCTGCTGCGGCGGGCGGCGGCCTACCAGGCATTCTACGAGCACATGCCGATGCGGCCGGTCCTGTCGCGTCCTAATGGACCGCTCATGCGGGTCTACGATCGATTCACATTCGGCGACCTCATCGAAATCTCGATGATCGATGGCCGGCAGTATCGCTCGCGCGAAGCCTGCTACGGCCCGCCGAACAAGGGCGGCGGACATTTGGAGAGCAACGCCAGCTGTCCGGAGCGGCTTGCGGCCGGCCGCACCATGATGGGCTTCGCGCAAGAAGCGTGGCTCTACTCCGGCCTGGCCCATACCAACGCGCAATGGAACGTCATCGCCCAGGACGTTCTGATGGCGCAGTACCGGCAAAAGCGCTACGACGTCGAAGGTTTCTGGACCGACGATTGGGATGGCTACCCGGCAAATCGCGCGCGCCTCCTCAAGCGCATCCATGACACCAACGTGTCCAATCCCGTCGTCGTCGGCGGCGACAGCCATTCGTTTTTCGCCAACGATCTGCGGCTCGACTTCGACGACCCGGCTTCGCCGGTGGTGGCGACGGAGTTTGTCGGCACCTCGATCTCCGCGTACGGGCCGCCCTACGACTTGATCGCGCAGACATTGACGGAGAATCCGCACGTTCATTTCTTCGAGAGCCGGCGACGCGGCTATGTCTGCGTCGATCTCGAACGCGCGCACATGCAGGTGCGCATGCGGGTGGTCTCCGACGCGCACGATGCAAACGCCGACATATCGACGCTGAAGACATTTGCGGTCGAAAGCGGCCATCCCGGCGTGGTCGAAGCGTAACGCTACCGTAGGGCCTACTCGGCGTCGACCTTCTCGGCCAACCAGACCTTGATGAGAGATTGATACGGCACGTCGCGTTTATTGGCGGCGACCTTGATGCGATCGAGCAATCCCTGCGGCAGCCGCAGCGAAATGGCCGTCGTGGACAGTTTCAGATTGGGAAGTTGCACACGCCGAGCCTTAGTCCAATCCACGTAGTCCGTGGAATCATGGGTTTCCCAAAACCGGCGTTCTTCGGCTTCACTGCGAAAGCGAGGGATTGGCTTAAGCTTCCTGCTCATAGCGGTCTCGTTCCTTGCGATTCATATTGCGCACAGAAATCACGCGAATTCTCGTTTGCCGGTCGCGTAGCGTGAATGTCACATGCAGCAGCCGGCCGTCGAACGTCCGTCCCAATGCGTGATAACGCGCTTCTTCCTGACTGTGCTTCACATCGTCCGCGATCAAGAGCTGGCTATCTGCGAACACCTGCTCCGCCTCGGCTTGAGACACCGAATGCTTCTCAGCACTCTTGAGGCTGTTGCCGTCGTCCCAATCAAATCCGACGATTTGGCTCAGGTCGAGCATTTTTGTATATTAACATAATATACAAATATCGCCAAGGCTTATTCGCCCGGACCACGCAGGGACGGCGTCCCGCCGGTCTGTCGCAGTGCTTCGCCGGCCACCATGGCGGCCGCGACCGCGACATTGAGCGAACGTTGGCCGGGGCGCATCGGGATCGCGAGGCGGGCGTCGGCGGCGCCGTGAACTTCTCGCGGCACGCCCGCGGATTCGCGGCCGAACAGCAAGACATCGGCGGCCTCGAAGCGGTAATCGAGATAGGACAACGTTGCGCCGGTCGAAAACAGCACCAGGCGATGGCGCTCGCGCCGCCGCCAAGCCTCGAAATCGCGCCACGAAGTATGCCGCACGATCGTCACGGCATCGAGGTAATCCATCCCGGCACGGCGGAAAGCGCGGTCGGAGGTCGGAAATCCCGCCGGTTCGATGATGTGAGCTTCGATGCCGAGGCAGGCGCACAGGCGCAGAATGGTTCCCGTGTTCTGAGGAATATCGGGTTGATAGAGGGCAATGCGCATGGCCGATATTCGAGCGGTTCAGTGCCGACGAGGCCGGACTTGTGCGTGCCGGCACGCCACACTTGCACTCTCCCGGCAAGGGTGCCAATAAAACTGCGCCGGAATGCGTCGCCGCTGGCCTTCCCCAGGTCGGCGCGACCGCTCCATACGCCGCCTAGCCCCGTCCTATCCTCCCCCGCTTGCGGGGAACGGCAGGGAGGGGGCGGCGGTTCGCAGCGCGGATGGAGTGATCGGCAAGACGGAAGAGGTTTGAGACTGTGACAGCAATCTCATTGGCGGAGCCCAGGCGCCGCGATTTCCTTTACATTGCGGTGAAACCACGCCCACCAAGGCATAAGGTTCGACTATGAGCGGACATTCGACCTACCAGCCGCACAGCCCGTTCATGCAATGGTTCGAGCGGCGGCTGCCGATCGCGGGCCTCGTGTATTCGTCCTTCGTCGCCTATCCGACGCCGCGCAACCTGAACTATTGGTGGACATTCGGCGGCATTCTCACCTTCATGCTGGGCGTGCAGATCGCGACCGGCATCGTGCTCGCGATGCATTACACGCCGCATGTCGATTATGCCTTCAATTCCGTCGAAACGATCATGCGCGACGTGAATTACGGCTGGCTCTTACGCTATCTGCATGCCAACGGCGCCTCGTTCTTCTTCGTCGCCGTCTACATCCACATCGCGCGCGGCATGTATTACGGCTCCTACAAGGAACCGCGCGAGGTGTTGTGGATCCTCGGCGTTATTTTATTCCTGCTCATGGTGGCCACCGGCTTCATGGGCTACGTGCTGCCGTGGGGCCAGATGAGTTTTTGGGCGGCAACGGTCATCACCAATCTGTTCTCGGCGCTGCCCGGCGTCGGCGAACCGATCGTCACCTGGCTATGGGGCGGCTACGCCGTCGGCAATCCGACGCTCAATCGCTTCTACTCGCTGCATTACCTGTTGCCGTTCGTCATCGCCGGCGTGGTCATGCTGCATATCTGGGCGCTGCACATGGTCGGCCAGAACAACCCGACCGGCGTCGAGCCGAAGACCGAGAAGGACAGCGTGGCGTTCACGCCCTACGCGATCGTGAAGGACGGCTTCTTCATCGGCGTGTTCTGTATCATCTACGCCTGGTTCATCTTCTACATCCCGAATTATCTCGGCCACTCCGATAATTACATCATGGCCAATCCGGGTCAGACGCCCACGCATATCGTGCCGGAATGGTATTACCTGCCGTTCTACGCCATCTTGCGCGCGATCCCGAGCAAGCTCCTTGGCGTGATCGCCCTTGCGAGTTCCATCATCATTCTCGCCTTCCTGCCATGGCTCGATACGTCGCGCGTGCGTTCGGCGAATTACCGGCCGCTCTACCGGCAATTCCTGCTGATCTTCTTCGCAGCCGTGATCGGCCTCGGCTATCTCGGCTCCCAGGAGCCGTCAGGAGGCTACGTGGTCGCTGCCCGCATCCTCACCCTGTATTACTTCGGCTTTTTCCTGATCATCCTGCCGCTGCTCGGATTATTCGAAACGACCAAGCCGCTGCCGCACTCAATTTTGGAATCGGTGCTGCGCAAAGGTGTTCCGATCGGCGCGTCGCCGCCGCCGCCGTCGGGCGCCCCAGGTTAGCGGAGGCCGGATATGAATCCCCATCGCATCCTCATCGGGTTCGTCCTCGCGGCGTCGCTGTCCGGTATGGCAGTGCGGACGGCGTCGGCCCAGGAGGCCCCGCCGCGGCAACATTGGTCGTTCGCCGGTCCGTTCGGCGTATACGACCAGGCGCAGCTCCAGCGCGGCTTCAAGATCTATCGCGAAGTCTGCTCAAACTGTCATAGCTTGAAGCTGTTGGCGTTCCGCAATCTCGCCGACCCCGGCGGCCCCGGCTTCACCGAGGCGCAGGCCGCGACGGTCGCGGCCAGCTTCCAGGTGACCGACGGCCCGAACGACCAGGGCCAAATGTTCCAACGACCTGGCGGCATTGCCGATCATTTTCCGCCACCGTTCCCGAACGATCAGGCCGCCCGCGCCGCACTGGGCGGCAAGCTGCCGCCGGATATGTCCGTGCTCGCCAAGGCGCGCAGCTACGAGGCCGGCTTTCCCAAATTCATCTTCGACGCTTTCACCGAATATCAGGAGGACGGCCCCGACTACATTCACGCCATCCTCGACGGCTATACCGACCCGCCGGCCGGGTTCCCGCTGGCGCCGGGCACCCAGTACAACAAGTATTTTCCCGGCGGCGCCATCGGCATGCCCAAGCCGCTCAACGACGGACAAGTCGAGTACACCGACGGCACGCCGACCACGGTGGACCAATATGGTCACGACGTCGCCGCCTTCCTGATGTGGGCGGCGGAGCCGACGCTCGATACGCGCAAGCGGGTCGGCTTCCAAGTGATGATATTCCTCATCGTCTTCACCGGCCTGCTCTACTTCACCAAGAAGCGGGTCTGGCACGATGTCCTGCATCACCCGACCGGCTGACACCGCAGCCGCCGACAGAATATTCGCGGAGCTGATTCAAGCCAGAATGTTGTGAGCGACCGAAACGACGTTGTCGCGGTCGCGCGCGGCAAGTCTGCCGGCGCGTCTCAGGATGAAGTTGTTCGGAACCGTGAACAGCTTCCAGCGGACGACGCAGGGACGATTGAGACCGGCGGGTTTCAAATCTTCGATTGCAACGTCACTCGGCCATTTGGACCGAACAGCGGTGGTGCTCATGGCGCAGATCGAATGGCCGGGTGTGTCGTTGAAGGTCGTGTGAGAGAGAGAATGAGGGAGGGTCGGCGTTTTTCTGCGGCGAACTCAGCGAAAGGAAAAGGCACAACGACCACGTCGCCGAAATCACAGATCACGAAACGCCTCTTCGTCCTCAGGCGAATTCCATTCCGACAGCGGTGTTGCTCAAAGCCGCCAAATAGGCGTCGGCCGTCCGCACCTCGCGGATTTCGACAACTTCGCCACATCGGGACTGCAACCTCTTCCAGACCTTTTTCATGTTGCCGATTGGCTTGATGGATTGCTGCGGCCGGCCGTCCTTGCCGACTCGGGTTTTTTCCCAATTGCCGACGATGCCGTCGACTTCAAGCTCGATGACTTCGCCAGGGGCGAGCGGATGCGCTCTTTCAGGACTTTGCCGCCCTCGATGTGGTTTGCCCACATCGTGTCGTCTCGAATCGCTAGGTAGGCCATGTGCCATACCTCCGTAAAATTCCGATTTTGGAGAATCTTGGGGGTGGGGGTGGGTCAAGACCCCCTTCGTCCTTTTCGGACCGTAGCGCCGAGATCAACTCAGAACGACCACCGCCGCATCATGACGAAGCCGCCATCGCCGACGAACCAGGCGATCAGGGTGGTCACCAACATCAGCAGCAAGCTGACGATGATCGTGGCCGGAATGGCGGCAAGCGCCGCTTTGATGAAGAACAGGACCAGGCGGGCAAAGGGTATGCGCAGGTCGACGATGACGAAGCGCTGGGCATCATTCTCGCTCATGACGGGGTTCTCCGGTTGCGTCGGCCGCCATGGTTCGCCAGAGTGACCGCCGGCTGCAAGCCTTCCCGCCGCTCCGGGTGAAGTCGGGACCTGCTGCGGCGACTCGGTCGGGAAATGAAATGGGGCTCGAAATCATGACCACTGTCGCGTTCGAGAATGATCTCAAGACTGCGATCCGCACCATCCGGGACTATCCCAAGCCGGGCATCATGTTTCGCGACATCACGACGCTGCTTGGCGACGCGCGGGCATTCCGGCGCACCGTCGACGAACTGGTGCAGCCCTGGGCCGGCGGCAAGATCGACAAGGTCGCCGGCATCGAGGCGCGCGGCTTCATTCTCGGCGGCGCGGTGGCGCATCAGGTGTCGGCCGGATTCGTGCCGATCCGCAAAAAAGGCAAGCTGCCGTTCAAGCGCGTGAGCATCGGCTATTCGCTCGAATACGGCATCGACGAAATGGAAATGCACGAGGACGCGGTGCTGCGAGGCGAGCGCGTGATCCTGGTCGATGATCTCGTCGCCACCGGCGGCACCGCGGAGGCGGCCGTCAAGCTGCTCAAGCAGATCGGCGCCAATGTCCTCGCCGCCTGCTTCATCATCGATCTGCCAGACCTCGGCGGCGCCGAGAAAATCAGGAAGCTCGGCGTGCCGGTGCGCACGCTGGTGAGCTTCGAGGGGCATTAGGGCAGGTTCGCCCAAGCCGAATTAGCGGGCTGATCGTAAATCGCGTGCGGGTGTCGCGGCATTGCCGCCGAGCGAGGCACCGAGCTTGCCCATCAGCAGCCGCAGCTCGAGTTCGCGAAACTCGGTGAAGATGGTGGCGATCCAGCCATGGATTTCGGTCGGCCCGCCCGGCCGCTCGGTCATATAGGCGCCGAATGAGAAACTCGGCCGGTCGATGACGCCGCGCACGATCGGCGAGAGGCGCGGTATGCGGATGACGCCGTATTCGGCGCGAGTCGGCGGAAAATCCGCCTTCGTGAACATGACCGACACCGACTCGTTGTGCACGGGCACGACCGCGGTCGTCCCCAACTGGCGCCGCAGCTCGGCATAGCTGCGCACCGTCGCCGGTGCCGGATCGCTAACGAACAGAATGATCGGCTCGATCAGCCGCCGCCGCGCCGCCTGCACGAAGCCAATCTCCGTCATCACCGCAAAAAACTTGTCGAACGATCCGTATCCCAGGTCGATGATCGTGGTGCGCGGAGGGCTCGTGATCAGCCGGTCGAACAACGCCATCTGCCCGCGCGTGTCGGCGATATCGACCGTCGAAACGAGGTCGGGGAAATGGCCCGCGAGCGCCGGCTCGCGTGGCTCCAAATCGTAGCCGATCAGGGCCCGGTCGCTCGCGCGGATGAATTCGATCAGGAGTCGCGCGATCAGCGTCTTGCCAACCCGTGGACGCGGCGATGCGATGATGTAGAGCGGCACCTGCTGCGGCATCCTGGCAATCGGTCCATTCCGATTCAACCGCCCGCTCCGTTCGCTCCCCGCTCGCGGGGAGGGAACGGAGCGGGCGTGCGCGTGGCGAATGACTTACTGCGCGGACCTGACGACTTGCACGCGCGGACCGCCCGTCGCCGTACCGCCCGTCGCCGTACCGCCGCTCGCAACAATGTCGTTGAGCTTGATGCGATCGTACTCGCCCCACACATTGCCGAGCCAGTGCCGGACATAGCCGCGCAGCACGAACGAATAATTGGCCGCTTCGCCCTTCAGGCCCTTGTTGGCGACGAAGGTGAGGAAGGGAACGGAGGCGAGCTCCACCTGCTCATAGGCCATCTCGTTGAGCTTCGGGATGGTGATCTCGATGGCGTCCTTGAACTTCTTGAAATACGAGGCATAAGTGGGCTGGTCCCACTCGAAGAAACTGGTGTTGTTGATGAAGTTCTTGACCAGATAATATTTGCCGTCGGTCGTGAAGGTGGACGTATCCTCGATTTCGTTCAACGAGGCGATGGACGAGCCGAGGATATGGAAGACGACGAAGGTGAGCTGGCCCTTCTTCACCGCTTCGAGGAAGCCGATGTCGCGCAATGAGCGCAGCGTGGGCGACAGCAGACCGGCGCGCACGTCGATGACCGTCACGCTCGCGTCGGTGGTCGACAGCGTGTCGAAAATCCGCATCTGGTCGGGGACCGAGGTGACGTCGACGACGTCGCTGATGTCGGGATGAAAGCGCTGCAAGGTGCCTTTGGGCGATTCGGTATCGAAGGCGCGCGTCGGCACGTGATGCGCCGTGAAATAGTCGAGCAGCGTGCGGGCGACCGTCGTTTTGCCGACGCCGCCCTTGTCCGCGCCCACCACGATCACTGTTGGCTTGGCCATTGTCTTTATCCCCGCTGACGCCGTGCCGCCGCAAGGCCCGATCCGTTCGGCTCAGCAATCCACCGGAAGACTGCGGCAAAATTCAAGCGCGTCCCGCAATGCTCCCCAACCGAAGTTCTACACATCCCAGGCTCTGTTTGGAAGCCTCCTGATGCGGCGCGCAGTTCCGAACTCGATATGCGCAGCCTATTTTCAGCTCGATATGGTTAATTGTGACGCGATTGCGACTAATTGCCGGTGTGCGGACCCCACGGTCCCGAAGATGGGTCGGACGCCGGGCCGGGCGAGGGGCCTTTAACCTCGGCCGGCGACCGCGCGGGCGGCAACGGTCCGTTACGCGCGGCTTCGCCCGGTCCGCTCTCGGCAGAACCCCACGGGCCGCTGGGTGCTGGTCGATCGGCGTCGGATCGATCATCCGCATCGCTTCCTTGCGGAGGCAGCGCCAGCGGGCCGGGATCATGGCCGCCGGCGAATTTGACGAGCGCCGCGACCCGGCTGGCGACGGTCGGATGGGTATCGAACAGCTCGCCAAAGCCCGCGCGCGGGTTATCGACGCACATTTCCATCACCGCGGAGGTCGCGCGCGGAAGTTCGCCGCGGCCCTCGATCTTGCGCAGCGCCGAGATCATGGCATCGGGGTTTTTGGTGAGTTCCACCGAGCCGGCATCGGCGAGGAACTCGCGCGATCGTGATAGCGCCAGGCGAATGATGAACGACAGGACGTAGGCGAGCGCGATAAGTCCGATGGCGAGCAGGATGGCCACGCCCGCACCGCCGCGCCGACGCTCGTCCGATCGCGAGCCGCGGAAGCTGAAGCTGTTGTAGAACCAGAGCCGAAACACCAGTTCCGCGAAGAACGAGACGACGCCGGCGATGATAACGGCGATAACCATCATGCGCACGTCGCCGTTACGGATGTGCGTGAGTTCGTGGCCGAGCACGGACTCGACCTCGGCATCGTTGAGCCGATTGAGCAGCCCCGACGTGACCGTGATCGAGTATTGCTTGGCATTCATGCCGGTGGCGAAGGCATTGAGCGCGTCGCTCTCCATCACCTTCAGTTTGGGCATGGTGATGCCGCGCGAAATGCAGAGATTCTCCAGGAGATTGTAGAGCCGCGGCTGTTCCGCGCGCTGCACCTCTCGGCCGCCGGTCATCGCATCGATCATGCTCTGGTGGAAGAAATAGGCGATGACCACCCACAGCGCGGTACCGACGGTCGCCCACGGCGCCGCCGTGATAAGATCGATCCACGCCTGCTGCATCAGCGTGTTGAGATCGGCGTTGGTCGACAGCGCCTCGGCCGTCAGCGCGCCGGCATAGACCAGCACGTAGACGAGCAGGAACAGGCCGACGAGGAGCGCGATCGAACGGCGTCGGTTCGACTGGATATGGCTGTAAAGACCATAAGCGGCCATGGCGGATTACTGCGTTTGCCGGAGTCCCAGGGACTTATCGGTTCTGATGGAATCGGAACTAGGCTCTAGCTTTCGTTTGAGCATGATCTTTTCCGAAAACCGGTATCCACCCCGGATCAAGTCCGGGGCAAGCTTTTTCGGGATCATGCTCTAGAACTTCACCTGCGGCGCCTCTGTTTCGGTCTTGCGGTCCTCGCCGAGGTCGAAGAATTCCTTCGGCGCGAAACCGAACGAAGAGGCAAAGAGCGCGGCGGGGAACCGCTGGATGCCCGCGTTGTATTCCTGCACGGCATTGTTGAAGAAGCGCCGTGCTGCGGCGATCTTGTTCTCAAGATCGGTCAGCTCCGCCTGCAATTGCTGGAAATTGGCACTGGCCTTGAGATCGGGATAGGATTCCGAAAGTGCGAAGAGCTGGCGCAAGGCGCCGGTGAGCATATTTTCGGCCGCCGCCTGCTGCGCCGGCCCCTGCGCGGTCATCGCTGCGTTGCGCGCTTTGACGACTTCGTCGAGCGTGCCGCGTTCGTGCGCGGCGTAGCCCTTCACCGTCTCGACCAGGTTGGGAATGAGGTCATGCCGCTGCCGCAGCTGCACGTCCACGTCGGCAAAGGCTTGGTTAACCCGTTGCCGCATGGAAATGAGACTGTTGTAGACCGTGATGACCCACAGAATGAGAACGACGATTACGGCAAGGACGATCAGGGTCGAGGTGGACATGACGGACTCCTTCAGCATTCGCCCTACCCCCCCGCAAGCCGGGGAGGGTAGGGAGGGGGCGTGGGTTTGCAGCCGCAATCAACAGCATAGCCGCAATCTATGACAGCGGCGAGCGGCCGTCGCGCGGGCCGGCCGGTCGGCCGAAGCCCCTGCATTTACCTCCAGATATTGGTGAGTTAACGCGTTCGTTAAGCTTAGCTCTTGATGATTGTCGCGCGGCTTGTCCTGTCGTTGTAAATCCTCAGAGGACAAACAGGTATGCGCCATGCTGAAGCAATATCTAGGCTCGCTGTCGTCTGCCGGTTCGGATGCTGACATCGTCTCGCTCGAGCATCGCCGACGTGACGTGGTGCTGCGGGGGGACCCGAACGAGATTTCAGAGGACGCCAGCGGGCTCGCACAGACCGTCCGCGATCAGCTGGCGCGCGAGGTCGCCGACATCGAAACCGCGACCGCTGCGTTGCGCAGGGCGGAGCCCGCGCTGGAGTCCTGGACCAAGACGGCGCCGCCGACCGGTCGCAAGCCGCGCCCAGTATGGCTGATCATCGGGGTGCTTTGGCTTTCGACGGCGCTTGTCACCGCGGGTGCGGTCGTCGTCATCGCCACGCTCGCCGGCTAGATCGAGCGTAATTCGATCAATCGAATTCGGCTGCTGTTATCGGCTCGTCCCCGCGCTTTCGCCGGAATGAACGGCAAGCAGGATGATCTGCTCAATAAGCGTTGCGGTAGCCGGCGGGCGAAAGCACCGTGCGGGCGATGATCTTCAAGTCGAGCCAGAGCGACCAATTGTCGATGTAGAACAGGTCATGCTCGACGCGCTTGCGCATCTTTTCGTCGGTGTCGATTTCGCCGCGATAGCCGTGAATCTGCGCCCAGCCGGTAATGCCCGGCTTGACGTTGTGCCGGCGCGCATACAGCGAGATGCGGCGCTCAAATTCGTGATCGTGTGACAGCGCGTGCGGCCGCGGGCCAACGAGCGACATGTCGCCGGTGAGCACATTAAAGAGCTGCGGGATCTCGTCGATATTCCAGCGCCTCAGCCAGCGGCCGATTCTGGTCAAACGCGGATCGTCGCGCGTTGCCTGCGCGATGACCGGACCATCGTCAAGCGTGCGCATGGTGCGGAATTTGATGATGCGGAACGGCTGCTGATTGAACCCGTAGCGGCGCTGCACGAAGAACACCGGGCCCCGTCCGTCCAGACTAATGAGGGCGGCGACGACGATGAGGAGCGGGGTAAGCGCAATGAGTGCGACCGCCGCGACAATCAGATCGAACATCCGTTTACGTGCGATCTCGATGCGCGACAGCGGCCGGCGCGTCAGCTGCAGACTGGTGAGCGGGCCGAGCTTGGAGAGTTTGACTTCTTCGAACTTGTGCAGAATCTGCTCAGGCCCGATGTGAATCTCGACCGGGAGCGCCAGGAAGGTCTCGGCGCAGCGTTGGATGATATCGGTGGCCGACCAGGGCAGCAGCAGGAAGATCGCGTCGGGCTCGAGGCTGCGCACGCTGGCGACCGCCTCGGCGAAGTCGTTATCGAGCATCGCCAGCCGCGCCTCGGCCGATGCAGTGGCAGCAACCGGCGTCAGAAAGCGGCAACCGACGATGTTGATGCCGTGCGTCCACGGCTCGTAGCGGTTGATGAAGGCGCCGACATTCGCGCCGGTCCCGATCACGAAGATCCGCTGCGCGGAAATCAGGCCGGTGGCGCGCGCCAGCGCGGTGACGCGCACGATGAAGAAGCGCAGCACGATGAGCCCGGCGAGCGTGGCGATATAGAACAGCACGATCCAGCCGCGTGAATAGTCGACGCTGATCTGCGCCAGAAAGCCGAGCATCAGCAGGCAGATCAGCGTGACGTTCCACAAT
>Ga0181536_10005486_pt1 | contig 13001 bp, 14 predicted proteins | sample PEATcosm2014_Bin_41_FD_121105 | JGI IMG/M metagenome (GOLD analysis project Ga0181536, IMG submission 121105) | Peatland microbial communities from MTU Mesocosm Facility, Houghton, MI, USA - PEATcosm2014_Bin17_60_metaG | ecosystem: Environmental > Terrestrial > Soil > Wetlands > Peat | place...
AGTGCCGTTCATCGTTGCCATGCTGAGTCTCTTTCCCGCCCTGCTCACTAATTGCGGTCACACAAGATGTCTCAGTCATGTTGGCACAGAGGGTTGATCGCGAAGTTCACGTTCTGCGGAATGTCGCCGGTGGCGCGTGCGATCTTCAGGGTGTCCAGCTTTGACACCACCACGCCGATCACATTCCCACTCTGGTCCAGGAGGGGACCGCCACTGTTTCCGGGTTGCACCGGCGCGGTAATCTGCAATAAGCGGGTATCATCGCTGGGGCCAGCCAGTGCGCTGACGTTGCCCGTGGTGACATTTGCCCCCGATGCGAGCAGCCCGCGAAGCGGGTATCCGACTGCCATCACAGGCTGACCAACCCGAACCGGACCGCCGCTGAAAATGGCGAACTGAGAATTCGATTTTGTCGATTTCAGGAGTGCAAGGTCATTCTCTTTGTCGCGAGCAATCAAATTGAGTACGTCGGTCTGGGCCTTTAGCGCGTTACATCCGTCAATGACGTGATAGTTCGTCACGAGGTGTCCCTGGCCGGTGACGAAAAAACCAGTTCCGGTGGCTTCCAACTGGGAAAGAGAGCCAGAGATACTTGACGACTGCCCATCTCGGGCGATGGTCCCCGTAGGCTTCCAGTTCCGCGCCATCTCCTGCGCCTGCGCGATCTGTTCCCGCGACATTTTCCGGGCGACTTGGTCACGTAAGTAATTTCCAAGTACTACGTCTCCTGCTGCCGCTAGGTTCAACCACATGTATGCCTGAACGTAGTCCTGGAGCATGCCGAGGCCCAGATCGTACATCACACCAAGGACGCTTTGGGCTTTCGCGTCCCCCTGATTAGCGGCTTTGCGAACCCAGGCTGCGGCCACCGCATAGTCCTGCGGGACACCTAGGCCGTCGCGATAAAGGACGCCGAGTTGTCTCTGGGCATCGGCATTCCCTTGATCTGCGGCTTTGCGATACCACGCTGCGGCCTGAACGTAATCTTGTCGAGGCACGCCGTGGCCGAGATCATAAAACCAGCCGAGACTGAACTGGGCAGCAGCTAAACCCTGATCAGCGGCTTTGCGATACCAGGCTGCGGCCTGGACGTAGTCCTGCGGTACGCCTTGACCGTTGGCATACAGCACGCCGAGATCGTACTGCACCACAGCTTGCGTCTGGGCTTGGTCTGCGGCTTTGCGAAACCACCGCGCGCATTCGGCGTAGTCCTGCGGTACGCCCTGGCCAACGCAATACATATTCCCGAGTTGAGCCTGGGCCGCAGCAAAACCCAAGTCGGCGGCTTTGCGATACCAGCGGGCGGCTTCAGCATAGTCCTGCGGTACGCCTTGGCCATTGGCATACATCACGCCGAGATTGTACTGCTCCGTGGCTGTCATGCTTGTCTGCGAATCACAATGCGACACCGAGACCAGCGTCAAAACAAATACGACTCTCAGAGTCATTGGCTCACACTTGTCTTTTATTGTCGCCTATTATCGCCGCGTAGCGTTGAGCGCCGGATTGTGAGCCGGGAACCCGCCGTCGTCCTTGACGATATACGAGTAGAGTATAGTGGTCCCAATAATTCAGACCAAGCAATTAAGTTAAGATTTCGGCGAGTCCTTGACCTAAGGAGAGTTGATGACGACGACGAGAAAACAGTACAGGCCGGCTTTCAAGGCACGGGTGGCTATTGAAGCGATCCGGGGCGAGAAGACGCTGGGACCTTTGGCTCGCAGTTCAAAGTGCATCCCATCCAGATCGCGAAGTGGAGGATGTCCGCGATGGAGCAACTCCCGGAACTTTTTGTGGATGGACGGGCCCGAAAGGGAACGGTCGTTGAGACGGGAAACGAAGCCCTCTATGAAGAGATTGGCCGGCTGAAAGTCGAGCGGTACTCCCTGGGTAAAGCCTTGAGGCGCTGGGCAAGAAGCCTATATGCCTGATTACTCAAATCAGTTGGAGGAAATTGCGAAGGCGCTGAACCGGCCCGCAACGCCCCAGTGGGTTATTGCGGCGTTAGGGTTCATCGGCGGGATTATCACGCAATCGTTGATGATGCTGATGACGGATTTCCACCGTCGATACGAAATGCGCAGAGTGCTCTATATCGACCTTGTCAACATGTTTTGGGCGGTCGATGGATTTACGGATATTCCGCAATCGGAGAGATTCGGGCAGAAAGAGCAGTTGAAGAAGACTCTACTCTTTCGCGGCGAAAAACACTGCCTCGACAATCCGGAAATCTACATTCAACTGTCCGAACGCCGCGCCGGGGAAATGGTTTATCCGTACTTTCACCGGATTTTGGATGATCCACAAAACGGGCTGAATGCCAACATCGGCTTGGCGTTGAGTGTTTTCTCACAGGTTGTTCACGATCGGACACTAAAGCGCATGTACTTGCGGCTATTTCTTGGCAGGAGGGGAGCAGCTACACTATGCCACTCGGCTGAAAAATATTACAGACAAGACGAAAAACTTCTTAAGCGCATGAGGGGCCGCAAGGCGACTACTGAGCATAGCGAGGAGCTCAATGATTCCGAGTCTTCCAAATAGCGCAACATAACGCGAGCTTTTATGTCCGGTTCCGATGGCGCCGCGGAATGAGCCGCACGGATTCAGCGTGCCGCTCTCGCGTGCGTCGCCCCGACATCCCGAATTTTCTGGTTTAGGTACGGTGCTCAGCACCCGCGTCTATGGCAGCAACTCAAGTGCGCGATTGAGGCGCGGGCCAACGCGGATTTCGCTGAAATCGCGCCGGTCGGTGGTCAGAACGCGGTAGACGTGGCGGCGCTCGGCGATTGCCGCCACCGTCCCGTCGACGAGTCCAAGGCGGAGTTCTCCGAATCTGGCGTCAAGCTCAAGCGCGCGGGCGATATCGGCCGGGAGCGGCAGTTCGTACTCGTAGCGGGTACCCGGATCGAAGATCTCCGCGATCAGTTTGCGCATCACTCTCCGGTCGGATCGAAGGAAGTAATCCACCTCCGCGAGAACGAGGCCAGGGACGATGACTGCGGACGCCGAGATCAGGATTTCCCTGTAGTCCGGGAAACTGGCCTTGCCTTCCGGTGTCCTGGCAAGCGCGCGCAGCAGCCCACCCGTGTCGGCAATGACCGCCGGGATCAAACTTCGAGGTCCCGAAAGAGTTCCGATTCATCTCCGAGTTTGGCGTTGGTGGATTCGAACAGAAGCGTGGAGGGCGGCCGCCGTCCCGAATAATAGCGCGACGCCACCACGCGCAAACCTTTGCGAAGCAGGTCGGAGGCGGAAAGGCCGTCCGCGCGGGCGCGTTTCAGAGCCTGAACATCTTCTTTTCCGAGACGGACCGTGGTCGAGATCAGGCGTGACATACATTCAACATACCTTAGATTGCGCCGAGTCCCGGCGGCTGTACAGGAATTCTTCCCCGTGATATCCTGAATTTTCTGGTAGAGGTGCGGCGGTCAGCACCAGGCGTCGTTATTCCCGCGATCACGGGAGGCGCCTGTGAGGGGCCTTTCGCCGAAATCGGCGCGGCTGGTCGGGCGCGTTCGGTTGGGGGCGCGAGTTGAATCTCCGTCACTGTCATCCGGGTCCAATGAGTCCGGATGGAGCGCTATCGGGGTAGTGAACCTTTCGTCTTCCCTCACTCTCCTCGTCCGCGCATTCCAGACAGGCTGCTATGCACGTATATGAGCTGACACGAGAGCTGATCGACATCCCTTCCATTACACCGGAAGAAGAGCGCGTCGGACTCCATCTCTACGACCTTTTGTGGCGCCTGTGCGCCGCTCACAACGGCTGGGTCGAAAAGAACGAAGTCGAACCCAATCGCTGGAACGTGTTTGCACGCTTCGGCGATCCCGTCGTGACTCTGTCGACGCACATGGATACGGTCCCGCCCTACGTCCCCTGGCGCGAAGACGATGAATTCATCTGGGGCCGCGGCGCGTGCGATACCAAAGGCATTATCGCGTCCATGATGGTGGCCGCGGAAAACCTTCTGCAACAGGGCGTCCGCAATTTCGGGCTGCTGTTCGTGGTTGGCGAGGAGCGGAACAGCGCCGGAGCCTATCACGCGGCGAAGAATCCGCGCGGGTCGAAGTACATCATCAACGGGGAACCGACTGAAAACCATCTCGCCCTGGGATCGAAGGGCGCGCTGCGATACGAGCTCGTCGCGCGCGGCCGGATGGCGCACTCGGCGTATCCGGAGCTGGGCGATTCGGCGATCAACAAACTACTTGATGTCCTCGCGGCTATCCGCGCCATCCAACTGCCGGTGGACGAGGTCCTCGGGCCGAGCACGCTGAATATCGGAACCATTCACGGTGGCCGCGCGCCCAACGTGATCCCCGACGAGGCGCGGGCGGAGATTTTCATCCGGATGGTGGGCGATTCCGCGAGCACGCGTGAAGCGATCCGGCGCGCGGCGGGCGAGAAAACAGAGATGCACGAAGTGCTCGAGATTCCCGCTCTCCGTCTCACCCCCTTCGAAGGATTACCCACTACTGTGGTCGCCTTCACGACCGATATCCCGGCGTTCGGCGGCGCGTGGGGACAGCCGTTCCTGCTGGGTCCGGGAACCATCCACGTCGCGCACACGCTCGACGAACGGGTTCCGAAGCGGCAACTTCTCGAGGCAGTTGAGATTTACCAGAAAATGGTCAGGCAATTACAACAATGAAGAAAATCGAAGTCGGTATTCTCGGCGCCACCGGCATGGTGGGCCAGCATTTCATCAAATTTCTGGACGGGCATCCCTGGTTTCAGCTCACATGGCTGGGTGCGAGCGAACGTTCGGCCGGCAAGCGCTATGCCGAGGCCGCGAAGTGGCATCTGGGAGCCGCGCCGCCGGATTCGATCGGAGGGCTGACGGTCGCGGAAGCGAAGCCGGGTAACGCGCCCAAGCTTCTGTTCTCCGCCATGGACGCCTCGGTTGCAACCGAAATCGAGCAGGCGTTTGCCCACGCGGGCCACGTCGTGGTCTCGAACTCGAAAAATCACCGCATGGATCGCGACGTGCCGCTGCTCGTGCCCGAGATCAATCCCGATCACCTGCGCCTCATTCCCGGCCAGCAGCGGGCGCGCGGATGGCAGGGGCAGATCGTGACCAACCCGAACTGCTCCACCGTTGTTCTCACGATGGGCCTCGCCCCGCTCAAACAATTCGGCATTACGCGCGTGATCGCAACCACGCTGCAGGCCATCTCGGGCGCTGGCTATCCGGGCGTTCCTTCGATGGACATCATGGCGAATGTGATCCCGTTCATCGGCGGCGAAGAAGAGAAGATGCAGCAGGAGACGCAGAAAATTCTGGGGCACTTCGCGGGCGACCGCATCGAGCCGCTGGCCGCGAAGGTCAGCGCGCACTGCAATCGCGTGCCGGTGGTGGATGGACATACGGTGACCGTCTCAGTCGAGTTCTCGTCGAGTCCTTCGGAAGCCGATCTGCGCAACGCCTTCGAGACTTACTCGAGCGTGCCGCAGGAGCGAAATCTGCCCAGCGCGCCGAAGCATCCTGTGCAGTATCTGCACGAAGCCGACCGGCCGCAGCCGCGTCGTGATGCCGAGCGCGATCGCGGCATGGCGGCGTTTATCGGACGGCTGCGTCCCTGCTCGGTCTTCGACTGGAAGTTCGTCGCGCTCGGACACAATACCGTTCGTGGCGCTGCGGGAGCGGCCGTGCTGAACGCCGAACTGATGCACTCGGAAGGCTTACTGGATTGATCGGGCTGGACTGAAATGATCGTTATGAAATTCGGCGGCACGTCCGTCGAATCCGCCTCGGCCATCGAACGGGTCGCCTCCATCGTGAAGGCTCGCGCGGAGCGTCACCCGATCGTGGTGGTTTCGGCCATGGGCAAGACGACCAACAAACTCCTGGCCATCGCGCAGTCCGCCATTGAAGGCAAGCGCGACGATTACATTCGCCAGTTACACGATCTGCGCGATTTTCATTCGCGCGAAGCCCGGCGCGTGGTGCCTCTGGAACACCGAGCCGAGCTCGACCGCACGCTCGACGATCATTTCGAGGAGATGACCGAACTCGTGAAGGGAATCGCCGTGTTGGGGGAGCTGACGCCACGCTCGATCGACGCAATCTCGAGCTATGGCGAGCGGCTGTCGAGTTACATCGTCACGCTGGCGTTCGAGCACTTCGGCCTGCCGTCCGTTCACGTCGATTCGCGCCGCCTGATCGTGACCGACCACCGTCACACGCAGGCTGCACCGCTGTTCGCCGAAACATACAGGCGTCTCGCCGACGTGCTGCCTCCGCTCGCGAAAGACAAGGTAGTCGTGATGGGCGGATTCATTGCGGCTACGGAAGAAGGCGTCACCACGACGCTCGGCCGCGGCGGGTCCGATTTCACGGCCGCCATCGTGGGCGCGGGCGTTGGCGCGGAGGAGATTCAGATCTGGACCGACGTCGACGGCATGCTGACCGCCGATCCAACCATCCTGCCCGGCGGCCACCGCGTGAAGACGATCTCGTTCGCTGAAGCCGCTGAGCTGGCCTACTTCGGCGCGAAGGTGCTGCATCCTTCCACAGTCATTCCGGCGGTGGAACGCAATATACCGGTGCTGATCCTGAACTCGCGCCGTCCCGACGTGCCGGGTACGCGCATCGTCTCCGAAGCCGTGCCATGCCGCAACGCCGTTAAGTCCATCGCGTGCAAGAGAAAGGTCACGCTGGTCAATATTCACTCGACGCGGATGCTGATGGCGCATGGATTCCTGCGGCGTATTTTTGAAGTTTTCGACCGGTTCGAAACCTCGGTCGACATGGTGGCGACCAGCGAAGTCAGTGTGTCTCTGACCATCGATAACACCAGCCGGACGAGCCGGATTTGCGAGGAGTTGAGTGAGTTTGCAGAAGTGCAGATGGAACCGGATCAGGCGACCGTGTGTCTGGTGGGCGATAACATCCGCTACACTCCGGGAGTGGCTTCCCACGTCTTCAATGCTCTGAAAGACGTCAATATCCGCATGATCTCGCAGGGGGCGTCATTGCTGAATCTGGGAGTCGTCGTTGCGGAGAAAGATCTGCGGCGCGCGGTCGAGGCTCTCCATACCGAATTTTTCACCGAGCTCGATCCGGAGGTCTTCGGTTGAAGATTGCCATCGTGGGCTACGGCAAAATGGGCCGGATGATCGAGAGCCTCGCCGCAGGGCGGGGAATTGAAATCGCGCTGAAGCTGGACGAGTTTAACAACGCGAACTTCGAAGGGATCACGGCTGCGAATTTTCGAGGTATCGATGCGGCGATCGAGTTCTCTGTCCCGTCAGCAGTCGCCGGCAACATCGAGCGTATCGCCGCGCTGGGCGTGAACATGGTGATCGGTACTACCGGCTGGGCGGACCAGATGCCGCGTGTCCGCGAGATTGTCGAGCGCTCTGGTGTGGGTCTGGTCTGGAGCCCGAACTATTCGGTGGGGGTGAACGCGTTTTTTCGCATCGTGAGCGAGGCGGCCAGGCTTCTGGCGAATGAGGCGGAATACGAGGCCTGGGCGTGGGAAATCCACCATTCGGCGAAGAAGGACGCGCCGTCGGGTACTCTGCTGAAGCTGGTCGATGAGATGCGCGATGCCGGATACAACCGGAGCATTGATATTTCCTCGAGCCGCGCTGGCAAAATCCCAGGCACGCACGAGATCGGATTTGATTCCGCGGCAGATACAATTACTTTGCGGCACACCGCGCGCGGCCGCGAAGGATTTGCGCTCGGAGCGCTCAAAGCGGCGGAATGGGTTGTGGGCAAGAAGGGATTTCACGAGTTCGGAGAAGTTTTGTTCGTGCGCTGAAGCGCCGGGAGGTGGCACATGTTTACGGGATGCGGAACAGCCATGGTCACGCCGTTTCGGCGGGATGGCTCACTGGACGAGGAAACGCTGCGCAAGCTGGTGCGCCGCCAGATCGAGCAGGGCATCGACTTTCTGGTGCCGTGCGGAACCACGGGCGAAAGCCCCACGCTGACCCGCGAGGAACATCTGCGCGTGGTCGCGATCACAATCGAGGAAGCCAGAGTCAAGACCCGCGGCCGTAAGACCCCGGTGCTCGCCGGCGCCGGAGGCTACAACACGCACGAGGTCATCGAACTCGCGCGCGCGTGCCAGAAACTTGGGGCCGATGGGATCCTTTCAGTCACTCCTTACTACAACAAGCCAACGCAGGAGGGCCTCTACCAGCACTACAAGGCCATCGCCTGTGCCATCCAGATTCCTGTCATTCTCTACAGCGTGCAGGGCCGCACCGGAGTCAACATCGAACCGGCCACCGTCGAGCGGCTTGCCGGGGTCGATAACATCATCGGCATCAAAGAAGCTTCGGGTAATATCCTGCAGATTGCCGATGTCATTCACCGCGTTCCGGAGAACTTCCTGGTTCTGTCGGGCGACGACGGCATGACGCTGCCTGTGATTGCGCTTGGCGGACGCGGCCTGGTGTCGGTCGCTTCCAACCAGGTACCCGGCGCGATGAGCGAACTGGTGCGCCTGGCGATGAAAAGCGATTTTGGCCTGGCGCGCGAGTTACAGCGGCGCTATATGCCACTTATTCAGGTCAACTTCATCGAGGCTAACCCGATTCCGGTCAAATGGGGAATGTGGCTCATGGGACTGGTCGAACCCGCTTACCGGCTGCCTCTGGTCGAGCCTTTGCCTGCCAGCCAGCGGAAGATCGAAGAGGTCGTGGCGGCCGTCGGCCTCCTCGCCGCGACGGAGGCTGTCTGATTGCAGCAGGCCATCGAACAGCTTTTCGACAACAAGCCCGATCAGTATGAGGCCGGCGATTTCGAACTCTTCACCCGTTTCAAGCAGGCGCTGAATGCGGGCGAGATTCGCGCGGCGGAGCCCGAAGCGTCCCAGGCCAGCGGCTGGCGAGTGAATGGCTGGGTGAAGAAAGGTATCCTGCTTGGCTTTCGCATGGGCGTGATTGTCGATATGTCGATCGACGCCGCGCGCCAGCCCTTCCTCGATAAGTCGACTTATCCGGTCCATCGCTTCAGCCCCGCCGACGGCGTTCGCATCGTTCCGGGCGGGTCCAGTATCCGGGATGGTTGTTACATCGGCAAGGGCGTTACCTGTATGCCGCCGATGTTCGTAAATGCTGGTGCATATGTGGGCGATGGCACGATGATCGACTCCCACGCGCTGGTCGGAAGCTGCGCGCAGATAGGGCGCAATTGTCATATCTCCGCCGCATCGCAGATCGGCGGTGTGCTGGAACCGGTAGGCGCGCTTCCCGTGATCGTCGAGGACGACGTTCTGATCGGAGGGAATTGCGGCGTGTACGAGGGGACGGTCGTAAAGGCGCAGGCTGTGCTCGGCACCGGTACGATACTGAACCGTTCGACGCCGATCTACGATCTGGTCCGCGGGCAGATTTACCGCGCTATGGACGAAGATCCGCTCATCGTGCCTGAGGGCGCGGTGCTCGTCGCGGGATCGCGTGCGGTTACCATTGGCCCTGGCCGCGACTGGGGGATTTCCATCTATACGCCCGTCATCGTGAAGTACCGCGATGAAAGAACTGGCGCGAAGATCCAGCTCGAAGACTTACTCCGCTAATTCACATCCCGCCCGTGCGCTGATTTTAGTTAACGGCAATACGTTAACTATCTACCATAAATTTCGACAGTACGCGCGTCCTTGTTTCTTTTTAACAATCGGTGCTCAAATAATAGATACAGAAGAGTATGCGGAGAAAGATAACGGCGAATCTGTTCCTCTACGGCGTAATTCTCGCCGGCGCCGCTGCTATCGCCTCGACGACCGTTCAGGTGTCCATACCGGAACCAGTCAAGTTCTTCTGTTACTGCGCAATTACTCTGGCGGCGGCCACACTGAAGGTAGTACTCCCTGGCCTCAACGGAACACTGTCGGTCAATTACGTCTGTGTCCTGATCGGACTGGCGGATCTGAGTCTTCCGGAGTGTCTCATTGCGGCCTTAGCGGCTGCGATTCTACAGTGCTATTTCCGCGTACAAAGAAAGCCAAAGCTGATTCAGATAGCGTTTAACCTCGCGAACGTCGCCATATCCGTCGTCGCGTGCAACACCGTATTCTCTTCCGTGTATCTGCTCTCCCACGGCATCGGGATGCTGATGCGGTTGACTTTCGCAGTGGCTACTTATTACGTCCTCAATACATTCGCAGTGACATCGATCATTTCACTGACGGAGGGAAGACCCCTCCTTCGCGTCTGGAGGGCGTGCTATCTCTGGTCGTTCCCGTTCTTTCTGATGGGAGCCGGATTAGCCTGGGCGTTTCATCGTGTGGCAGCGACCTTCGGCTGGCAAGCGGCCATGCTGGCGATGCCCTGCGTCTATGTCCTGTATCATGCGTACCGGTTTTACCTCGCGAAGCTGGAAAACGAGAAACTGCACGCGCAGGATATGGCGTCGCTCCACCTGCGTACCATCGAAGCCCTTGCGATGGCTATTGACGCCAAGGACCAGACCACTCACGATCACTTGCAGCGCGTCCGTGTCTATGCCAGGGAAATCGCGAAGGAACTGAATGTTTCCGAATTGGAAATTGAAGCTATTCAGGCCGCCGCCATTCTTCACGATGTGGGCAAGCTGGCCGTTCCGGAGCACATTATTTCCAAGCCCGGCAAGCTTACGCCCGAAGAATTCGAGAAGATGAAAATCCACCCGGTGGTGGGCGCGGAGATTCTGGAACGGGTTCAGTTTCCTTACCCCGTGGTGCCAATCGTTCGTTCCCATCATGAGAAATGGGATGGAACGGGATACCCGGATGGCCTTGCCGGCGAAGCGATTCCGATCGGCGCACGCATTCTCGCCGCAGTGGACTGCCTCGATGCCCTGGCATCGGACCGCCAATACCGGAAGGCCGTTCCGCTGGATCACGCGATGGAAATGGTGACGGAACAATCGGGCAGAAGCTTTGACCCGAACATCGTGGCAATTCTGCAGAGGCGCTACAGAGAACTGGAAGGTACGGCTCGCAGAGAAGCCATTCAGGTCAAAGGACTGTCGACGAACGCCACTATTTCACGCGGCGAACGGCCGGCCGCCGGTTTCGAGGAGACGCGGGCGGGGGCGTCGGCGAACGATAAGATCGGCTTCCTTAAGTCGATTGCGTCGGCACGCCTGGAAGTGCAAACGCTGTTCGAGTTGTCGGGCGATCTGGGGCAATCTCTCTGCCTGAGCGACACGCTTTCGATCTTTGCCTCCAAGCTGAAGATCATGATTCCGCACGACCTGATCTGTATCTACACCATTCGGGAAGATGTCCTGCACCCGGAATACGTAACAGGCAGCGAGCATAACCTGTTTTCGTCCCTCAGAATTCCGGTAGGGCAGGGCCTGTCAGGGTGGGTTGCGGAGAACAATGCGGCAGTAGTCGGCGGCAATCCCGCAGTGGAGTCTGGTTATCTGAATGACCCCACTGTAACTACAAACCTGAAGTCGGCACTGGCGATTCCGCTGGAGGAGGACGGCAGTGCGATCGGTGTTGTCAGCTTATACTCCCGGGATAAGGGTGCTTTCAGCCGGGACCATCTGCGCGTTCTCCAGTCACTGGGCCCCCGTCTTGGAGCCGCGCTGAGTAACGGCAGAAAGCTGAGTGAAGCCCAGGACAGCGCGGTCACCGACTATCTCACCGGACTTCCAAACTCCAGATCGCTGTACCTTCACCTCGACGAGGAAATGGCGAGGTGCCGCCAGCGTGGTGCTTATCTGGCAGTACTCCTGTGCGATCTGGACGGTTTCAAGAAGATCAACGACGAGTACGGCCACCTTGAGGGAAACCGAGCGCTCAAGGCTATCGCGGCGGCATTGAAGGAATGCTGCCGGAGCTCTGACTACGTGGCAAGAATGGGCGGCGATGAATTCGTGCTTGTGCTTCCGGGTCTGGATGAGGCCAAACTGGAAGAAAATGTTGCGCGTTTCCGAACAGCCGTCGAAATGGCCGGAATAGAGCTTGGGTTTGCGGGATTGTCTTTGAGCATCGGGGCGGTGTTCCTTTCGGATTCCAACGGCGATGCGGATGCAGATGCGATTCTGGCGGAAGCGGACCGGAGAATGTATGCCAATAAGCGGCGCAGGAAGGCGCTTGCGGGCAGTTCCCATGAATCAGCGGGATCAAGGCGACACACCGGCGTCGATGACAATATCGGTCACGGCGGCGTGGAGACAGTCGGCAGCGGTACCTTTGCCGGAGCAGGGACTCTCTGACAGCGGAACCCGCGGCTAAAAAGTATCACCCGCACAGCAGCGGCTCTGCGGGTGCCTTCGGTACCGCCAGCTCGGAATTGGACACTCGTTAACGTCGACTTAGGGAACGGTGGTTTTTCCGTTGAATGTTCGCCGCTGTCAAGGGCCTGATTATTCGAGCGCTCTTTCCGCAACACCCTTCCTTCCTGCAACCATCGGCCACTATCTGCTTGCCGATCGGCACCTGATCGCCACATGTTCGGGTTGTGTCGCAAACCGATTGGAGGCGCCGAACAGGGTTGTTCCGAGGGCGACATTTCCGGAGCGAGATCATCGTGCTGTGCGTGCGGTGCGATCTGTGGCACCCTCTGAGCTATCGCGAGATTCGGCGTTTTCGCAGATTCCGGTGGTTCTGCGTCTGCTGCCCTTCCGGCATCTCGATCGGCATCAGCGCGGCGACGCACGCAGATGCGAACAAGGGTCACTGCCGAACCGTACTCAGTCACTTGGATTAGAAAAGCCGTTTGGTTCGACCGACAAGATCACAGGAGTCAGCCGATCATTATGCAGAACCTGCCGGAAATCAGAGCCGACAAAGCTGCCGAAGTGAGCACGCACCAGATAGCATTCGCCGACACCGTCTCGGCGCGCAATTTCCACGGAACCAACGAGTGCCACGGTTGGATGGGCGTCAAGTACCAGGCTCACCCGCGCGATGAAGACAGCCAGGTCCTCATCGACGTCCGGATGCTCGATCACGAAAACAGTCTCCAGCAGGAGGCGCTCGGGAACCAATCAACTTATGATGCTCCGCCACGCTCGTAACGAAAAAATCGGCGCCGCAGCCTTTATC
>Ga0181536_10005488_pt1 | contig 12995 bp, 15 predicted proteins | sample PEATcosm2014_Bin_41_FD_121105 | JGI IMG/M metagenome (GOLD analysis project Ga0181536, IMG submission 121105) | Peatland microbial communities from MTU Mesocosm Facility, Houghton, MI, USA - PEATcosm2014_Bin17_60_metaG | ecosystem: Environmental > Terrestrial > Soil > Wetlands > Peat | place...
CCAGAACAGCGGCACGGTGACCGTCCAGAATTTTTGATACAGACCGGAATTCACGTCGAGCACAAGAAGGCAGATACCGTAGGGGACCAGAGAAATCAGATAAACGAAGAAAAACCGATATCGGCGATATAGTCCGGATCTGAAGAGCTTGAGGGCGGTCAGGCCGGCGCCTAACAGCGAAACCCACTCAAAAAACAAAACCAGCGCGGAGCTCGGCATCAGCGGCTCTCAAGCCCGATTTTAACACCGGCTGCCGCGCTGGTTTGACGCCTTCCTTAGGACTACCGCACCCACGGGCAGGGATTGCAACCCGGAAGCGGCCCCTGAATCTTGCCGGTCTGAGCGGTGGCCACAAAGGCAAATACAGCCAATGCGAGAAGAATGAGCTTTCTCATGTGGTATCCTTTCTACTAACTTAAGACAGTACGCTGAGTACTATACTAGACGTGACCATACCCTCATAAGGGGTTTCACTCAAAAATTTTCCGAAACCGGAACAGAGCTGAAAATTCATGGGTCTACAGGAACTGAGTTACGTCGAGTGGCAGCCAAACTGTCGCAGTCGAACTCCTACATAGATCGGATGTCCTGGTACTCTTAGGCCATGGAGTGCCGGGTTCCTTTCAGGGGTTTGGAGACTTCTCGGGCGCGGATGAATATCGGGTATGGCGGTGTTTCCTCGATTCCAGAAGCATAGCCACGCCGATCACTTGGCCGATGATGTCGATCTCCTTGGGATACTCGAACACCAGCGGCGCGCGGTGCGAGGCGGGATGCGGCTGGACCAGCAGCCGGTTGTCCGACAAAACGCACCAGCCGCACACCCAGCCGCCGCGGTGCTCGAGAAAATAGATCGGGCGGTCGAATTCATTGATCCAACCCGAACCGGCGATTTTCCGCCGGCCTTCATCGATCGCCACCAGCGATCCGGGCTGCAAAATCGGATACATCGACCAATCTTCCAACCCGATTAGGCCGTAACGGTACTCTCGCAAGTCCAGACTATCCAGAAAACTAAGCGGCATTCTGCCCCAATTTCGGACCAAATAGCTCAGAAAAGTTGTCTTATGTGGGTCGATTTCGAGATCCGGTGGCTGAGGAACAGTCACGGTGCCGCTCGGCTTGAACTGGATGGCGTGGGTCTCATCCAGGCCGGCGTGCAGGGCCTCGGACGCCAACTGGTCCAAGGGGACCCCGTACCAGCCGAGCACCTCGGTTAGATCCTGCCGGTAAATGGCGCAAAGCGTGTAGAGCCGGTACATGGTGGGTACGGTGCCCTTGTTCTCGATGTCGGCCAGGCGGCTCAACGCAATCGCAAACTCGTCGCTTCCGCGGCGTTCGGCGATCTGCTGGCTGGCTCTTTCCACATCGCGGTAGGTCAGCTTGAGCCGTTCGCGAATCCGCTTGAGCTTTTCTCCGGGACGCTCCATGATATGATCCTCGCTATACGGTTGCGTGAACGACGCACCCGAACGGCATTATATCCCCCAGGGGTAATTCGGGCAAGCGGAAACGCGGATTTTTGTTCCGATTGCGGAACAGAGGCGGGATTGTGGCGGAGAGACCGGCGTGAGAATCATCGTGGGAATCACGGGCGCCAGCGGCGCGATTTATGGATTGCGCCTGCTGGAACGGCTCCGCAATCGGCAAGACGCCGAAATCCACCTGGTTCTGACCAGGTCCGGCGAGAAGACACTGTACCTGGAGACCGGCCAGATGGCCGCGGACGTAAAGAAACTGGCGGATTTTTGGTATCCGCTGGAAGACATCGCCTGCCGGCTGGCCAGCGGCTCGTACCCCACCGATGCCATGGTGATCTCCCCGTGCTCGATCCACACCATGTCCGCCATCGCCAATGGAATCAGCTCGAATTTGCTGGTGCGCGCCGCGGACGTCGCGCTAAAAGAAAAACGCAAACTGATTCTGCTGGTCCGCGAAAGCCCCTTGCATCTGGGGCATCTAAGAAATATGACCGCTTTGGCCGAAATGGGGGCAATCATCGCTCCCCCCATTCCCGGCTTTTATAATCATCCCCAAACCGTGATGGATATCGTCGATCACAGCATCGATCGCGTTCTGGACCTGATCGGCATCCCCGACGCCCAAGTGCGCAGATGGGAAGGAGCGGAACAGTGAGTGCGAGAATCAGCCGGGCCAAGGAAACGCCCCCGGCATCGATTGCCTTTCAGGGCGCGCGCGGCGCCTTCAGCGAAGAAGCCGCCCGCAAGTTGCTGGGGCCGGGAGTCGCCGTTCTGCCGTGCGAACGTTTCGAAGACATTTTCCGCGGCGTGAAGGAGGGCCGCGCCGCCGGAGCGGTGGTGCCCATCGAGAATACGCTGGCCGGGTCGGTGCACGAGAACTACGACCATCTGGTGGATTTCGAGCTGCCCATTGTGGCCGAGACCAATATCCGCATTGTGCACAATCTGATCGCTCTAAAAGGTGTGCCATTTTCCGGAATAAAGAGAGTATTTTCCCATCCCGTGGCGTTGAATCAGTGTCTGAATTTCTTTGCGCGGAACCCGCGGATCGAGAGAATTCCCTTCTACGACACCGCCGGCAGCGTCAAAATGATAGCCGAGGAGAAGCTTACGGACGCCGCCGCGATCGCTTCCTCGGTGGCCGCGGAGATTTATGGCGCCCGCATTCTGCGCAGATCGATTGAAGACGACCGCCGGAATTTTACCCGGTTTTTTCTTCTCCGAACGCCTGAATACGCGCGCCGCCATCCCCTCCGGGTCGACCGGCGCGCGGTCTGGAAAACCTCGCTGGTGTTCAGCACGCGCAACGTTCCCGGATCGCTGTTCCGCGCCCTGAGCGCTTTTGCTCTCCGCGACCTGAATCTGATCAAGATCGAATCGCGCCCGCTGCGGGGAAAACCGTGGGAATATCTTTTCTATCTCGATTTTCTGGGCCGCGCGGATTCGCCCAACGCGCAGAATGCGCTCAACCACCTGCGGGAATTGGCGGACTTTTTGCGCGTGTTGGGCTGCTATCCCAAAGGGGCGTAGCCCGGAAAGCGGAAGACGTTCGTGCCAGTCGCCGAATTTCTAGTAGACTCTAGAGCGTGAAGCTTTTGGCGCATCTATTCTGGGCCGCCGTGGCCGGGGCGGCGGCGTTCTGCCTGGGCGCGATCGCCCTCAATCGCGGAGAACACATCAACAGCATCTGGCTGGTGCTGGCGGCGGCTTGCTCCTATGCCACCGGCTATCGCTTTTACTCCCGGTTCCTGGCGGCGCGCGTGTTGGCGCTCGACGACCGGCGCGCCACCCCTGCCGAGCGGCTGCGCGACGGCCAGGATTTCGAGCCCACCAACAAGTGGATCCTCTTCGGCCATCACTTCGCCGCCATCGCCGGGCCGGGCCCGCTGGTGGGGCCGGTGCTGGCGGCGCAGTTTGGCTACCTGCCTGGAACGCTGTGGATCATTATAGGGGCGGTGCTGGGCGGGGCGGCGCAGGATTTCGTCATCCTGTTCGCCTCCATGCGGCGCGACGGCAAGTCGTTGGGCCAGATGGCGCGGGAAGAGATCGGCAAAGTGGCCGGTTTCTCCGCGTTGATTACGGTGCTGCTGATCATGATCATCATGCTGGCGGTGATGGCGCTGGTGGTGGTGAACGCGCTGAAAGGAAGCCCGTGGGGAGCGTTCACCATCGCGGCCACCATACCGATCGCCGTATTCATGGGCCTCTACCTGCGCTACTGGCGGCCCGCCAAAGTGCTGGAATGCTCCGCCATCGGCGTGGTTCTGGTGATGGCGGCGATCTTCGCCGGGCGCTCGGTGGCACAATCGGCCGCCGTGGCTCCGCTGTTTACCCTCAGCGCCATGGCGCTCGCGATCGCCATCATCGTGTACGGATTCCTGGCCAGCGCACTGCCGGTGTGGCTGCTGCTGGCGCCGCGCGGCTACCTCAGCACCTTCGTGAAGCTGGGGGTGATTCTGATGCTGGGAGTCGGCATCCTGTTCGTGCGGCCCGAGCTTCAGCTCCCGGCGTTCACGCGCTTCGTCGATGGGACGGGACCCATTTTCGCGGGCAAGATCTTCCCCTTCTGCTTCATCACCATCGCCTGCGGGTCCATATCCGGGTTCCATGCGCTGATCGCCTCGGGCACCACCCCGAAAATGATCGCGAAAGAGGGCCACGCGCGGCCGATTGGCTATGGCTCGATGGTGCTCGAAAGCTTCGTCGCCATCATGGCGATGATTGCGGCCTGCGTGCTCCAGCCGGGCGTCTACTTCGCCGTGAACTCGCCCCCGTCGGCCGTGGGTTCGACGCCCGCCGCGGCGGTGGCGACGATTTCCTCGTGGGGCTTCCCCGTTACCGTGCCGGACCTGACCGGCCTCGCGCACGAGGTGGGCGAGCAGACCCTGTTCTACCGCACCGGCGGCGCCCCTTCGCTGGCATTGGGGATGGCCCGAATCTTCGCGACCAGCGGCGGTGGACGGGCGTTGATCGGGTTCTGGTATCACTTCGCCATCATGTTCGAAGCGCTCTTCATCCTGACCATTCTCGACACCGGCACGCGGGTGGGCCGCTTCATGCTGCAGGATTTCCTGGGGCACGTCTGGAAACCGCTGGGCCGGACAAGCTGGATGCCGGGCGTGGTGGCCACCAGCGCGGCGATGGTGGGGGCGTGGGGTTACTTCCTGATTCAAGGCGTGCGCGATCCACTGGGCGGAATCAACTCGCTGTGGCCGCTGTTCGGGATTTCCAACCAGTTGCTGGCCGCCATCGCGCTGTCGCTGGCCACCACCATCCTGCTCAAGATGCACGGCGCGAAATACCTGTGGATCACTTGCGCGCCGCTGGCCTGGCTGGTCACCGTGACCTTCACGGCCGCGTGGCAGAAGATCTTCTCTCCCCTGCCGGCGCTCGGTTTTCTGGCGCAGGCGGACCGGCTGGAAGCCTCCTTGCGCGCCGGCACGGCGGCGGACCCGGCAGCCACCCAGACCTTGATCTTCAACGCGCGGCTGGACGCCGTACTGTGCGGCGTCTTCCTGTTGCTGGTGACCACCATTCTGCTGGATTCGATGCGCGTCTGGATCGGCATTTTGCGAGGCACGCGCGAGGCCCGTGTATGCGAAGCGCCCTTCGTGCTTTCGCAATTGCGCGCGGAGGAGTTATGAAGCGCCTGGGCAGGTTCATTCTGGCGCTATTGCGCGAACTCGCCGACGAGAGCGCCTACCAGCGCCACCTGGCGGCGCACGGGCGCGTGCATTCCACCGCGGAATGGCGCCGCTTCTCCGAGGAGCGGCAGCGCGTCCGGTCCGCGATGCCGAAGTGCTGCTGAAGCCGGGCCGCTACTTCGACACCGAGACGCGCCCGGAGAACCCGTCGATCTGAACCTCGAGCAGGTGGTTGATGCGGATGCCGTAGATGCCGTCGGTTTTGGCCATCGCCCCGGTCTTGGGTTCGGAGTGGACCACCACGCCGTTGACCACGAAATCGACCTTATCGGCGCCGACGCGCACTTCGAGGGCATTGACGGATTGTCCGCTGGCGTCCGGTTTCTTCACCGCGTCGTTGGGCGTTTTCGGGGCAATGATGGGGGTGGCGGCCCCGGCGCGGCTCTTGAGCAGCCACGTCCCGTCCTGCGCCACCACAAAGTACAGATAGGCCTGGTCCGCGCCTTCCAGAGCGCTGCCGCCAAACACCAGGCCGTAATAGTTGGTGTGGCCGCTGGGCTTCATCAGCGTAAACGTGCCCTTCAGAGTATACGCACCCGACGCGGTATTGGCCGGATTCCAGTACACCGCCGCTTGGGGATTGGTGGCGTGGAAGCCCGATCCCATGGTTACGAACTTGATGGGGCCGGAGGCGTCGGGGTCCGTGGCCGACTGGCTGCGATCGACGCGCTGTTTCCAGCCCTGCGGCGTTTGGGCGACGAGCGGCGCCAGAGCGAGCACCGCGAGTAGCGCTACATGAATGTGACGTTTCATCTTGTGTTCCTCCTTCAGTTTCCTATCTGGCCACTATATTATATATCCCGACGCTCATATTCTTGAGAACCTCGCCTGTTCGGCGGCACTACTCTTACTACAACCAATGATCCGAATCTGCTTGCTGCTGATCGGCGGCATCGCCCTCACCGCCGCCGAGCCGGGCGTCAAGGCGCAGTTCATGGGCGGGACGCTGGCCGGAGTCTCCGCCAAATCCAGCGCGCGCCTGGACTTGACCGGCGCCGAGGCGCTGGTGTTCCGGTGCGGCCAGACCGAACTGCGCATCCCGTTTCAGAAGATCGACACGCTCGAATATGGCCAGACCGTGAGCCGGCGCTACGCCGCCGCAGTGCTGATTTCGCCGGTGCTGTTGCTGAGCAAATCGCGCAAACACTTCGTCACCATAGAGTACCTGGACGGCGGAGGCAATCAGCAGGCGCTGGTGTTTCGGGTGGAAAAGGGGGACATCCGGTGGGTGCTGTCCAGCCTGGAGGCGCGCACCGGCCGGCGGGTGGACTATCAGGACGACGAAGCCAGGAAGGGTAGCCAATGATGAAACTGCCGCTGATTCTCCTGCTGGCGGCGGCGGCTGGGGTGCCCTCTGGGCCCGGCGCAGACGATCCGCCCTCACAGGCCGCCATCGAAGCGGCCGGCCTGCGCCAGTTGCTCTCCATCCGGCGCGTGTACGTGGACCGGCTCACGGGCGGCGAAACCGCCGCGCAGATGCGCGACATTCTCATCAGCAGCCTGGAGGGCGCCAAGCTCTTCATCCTCACGGAGAAAGAGGAGCGCGCGGACGCCGTGCTGCGGGGCGCCTCCGAGGACCTGGTGTTCACCGAGGTGCACACCTCATCCGACGGCATCAACGCGCACGCCAACTTGGGCGTGCGAACCGGCGGCAGCACGCGGACTTCGCGAGGCGATACCGCCGGCGTCGGCGTGGGAGAAAACGAATCGGACCATTCGGCCGAGCGGCGTCACGAAGCCATCGCCGCAGTGCGCCTGGTGAACAAAGACGGGGATGTCATCTGGTCCACCACCGAGGAGAGCCTGGGCGCGAAATTCCACGGCGCCAGCGCGGACGTAGCGGACAAGATCACGGCCAGGCTCAAGGAAGACTTCGAGAAGGCGCGGAAACTGAAGTAAGCAATTCGATTGTCTCCAGCAGCACCGGTATTTCCACGGGCTTGACCAGGATGCGCGAGACCATCTGCTCTTCCGGCTCGCCATACAGATCCGCCGGCCAGCCGGAGAGCACCACCACGGGCAGCCGGTATCCCGCTTCGCGGATGCCGCGAATCAGCGCCATGCCCTCGCGGGAATCCGGTTGACCGGCCGCGTTGGGAAACCGCAGATCCATCATGCAGAGGCCGGGCGCGCTCCGCTCCAGCTCCCGAAGCGCCTCGGACGGGCACCTGGCCACGACGACTTCATGCCCCATGGCTTCGAGCAGGAGCTTGTTTACGGCGAGCTGATCGAGATCGTCGTCGGCCACCAGAATCCGGGACACAAGACCTATCTTAGAAGATCTTCGAGCTGGATCTTGGTGTCGGTCCTGGCGTCCCGGTACTTCACGATGACGGGAGTATAGACCGAGATTCCCCAGTCTTTCCCCGGGCCGCTGGGGAGCGCGCGCGATCCGGCCACGACCACGGCCGCTTCGGGGATCACAAGCGGCTCGTCACCGGTGGCGCGGTGGATGATGTTGCGCACCAGGTCGTAGACCGGGGTCGAGCGATTGAGAATGGTTCCGGTGCCGACGACGGCGCGGCGCTTGACGACGGTGCCTTCGTAGATGCCGCAATTGCCGCCCACCAGGACGTCGTCCTCCACGATCACCGGCATGGCGCCCACCGGCTCCAGCACGCCGCCGATCTGGCTGGCGGCCGAGATGTGGCAGTTCTTGCCCACTTGCGCGCAGCTTCCCACCAGGGCGTGCGAATCCACCATGGTTCCGTCGTCCACCCAGGCGCCCGCGTTGATGAACATGGGCGGCATCGAGACCACGCCCTTGCCGATATAGCAGCCGTCGCGGATGCTGGAGCCGCCGGGCACGATGCGCACGCCGCTCTCGACCGTGAAGCGCTTGACCGGAAAGGTGGACTTGTCGAAGAACGGCTGGCGCTCGGAATCGACGGACATGTCGACGACCGCGCCCATGCGAAAGCCCAGCAGGATGCCCTTTTTCACCCAGGCATTCACGCGCCAGCCGGTGCGGGTCTCCGGGCAAGGCTCGGCCGCACGGACGCGGCCTTCGTTGAGCGCGGCTTTGAACTGCTCGAACAGGAGGAAATCCTCGTCCGTGTAGACGGAGGGCGCAACGTCGAAGAGGCGCTCGATTTCAGCTTGCAAGGGGCACGCTCCTCAGCAGGCCGGCGGCCTCCAGAACCTTCGCGATGCGCGCCAGGTTGGCGGGGCTGGGCGGCGTCATCGGCAGGCGGTAGACCGGATCGAGCAGCCCCATCAGCCCCATCGCGGCTTTCACTGGAATGGGATTGGACTCCACGAAGTTGACGTTCATGAGCGGCAGGTAGCGGGCCTGGACGCGGCGCGCGGTTTCGAAATCGCCGCGCAGACAAGCCTGCGCGAGCTGCGTCATCTCCCCGGGAATCTGGTTCGAGACCACTGAGACGATGCCGCGCCCGCCCAGCGCCATCACGGGGATGGTGACGGCGTCGTCGCCCGAGAGCACCGTGAAGGTTGTGGGGACCTCGTTCAGGATGGTGGCCACCTGCCCGATGTTGCCGGAAGCCTCCTTCACGCCCACGATGTTCTCGATCGAGGCCAGGCGCGCCATGGTGGCCGGCTCGACGTTCACTCCGGTGCGGCCTTGCACGCTGTACACCACAATGGGGAGGCGGACGGCGGAGGCGATGGCTTGATAGTGCTGGTACAGGCCCTCCTGGGTGGGCTTGTTGTAGTAGGGCGTCACCGAGAGGATGCCGTCTACGCCCATGCGCTCCAGCTCGCGGGCCAGCTCGATCACCTCGTTGGTGTTGTAGCCGCTGGCGCCGGCCAGCACCGGGACCTTGCCGCGCGCCTCTTCGAGCGCGATCCCCACCACGCGCAGATGCTCGGCGCGGGTGAGCGTGGGACTTTCGCCGGTGGTGCCGCAGGGAACCAGGAAGTCGATGCCGGCGTCGATTTGGCGCCGGATCAACGCGCGGAGCGTCTCTTCATCGAGCGAAAGATCGCGTTGGAAGGGTGTTACCAGCGCGGTGCCGCAGCCTGTGAACATGTGCCACCTCCTCTGAAAAGCTTGTGGGGCAGGTTTGTAACCTGCGGGCCGAGTGGCACTCGGCCCGCGCGGCGGGCCCAGAGGGCGCCCCCAATCGCCGCGCAGGATGCCATCCTGCCCCACAAGGTCACCATATCTCACTGAACTCGTGAAAACCTGTTCTGCCTGTCAACCAACGCGCGGCTTTGAGGGCGCCGCGGGCGAAACCTTCGCGGCTCCGGGCGGTGTGCCGCAACGTAATCGTATCGGCGGAAGAATCGAAGCCAATCTCGTGCGTGCCGGGGTGCGCGCCCGCACGGTTGGAACTTACGTTGATCGCGCGCGCGTATCCCGCCTTCTTCATCTCATCCACCAGCTTTAAGAGTGTACCCGACGGCGCGTCCTTTTTGGTGGCGTGGTGGATCTCCCAAGCCCAGGCGCCGTACTCCGGCTGGGTGGCCAGCAGGCGGGCGGCCTCCGACACCAGATGGAAGAACGCGTTCACGCCCACGGAGTAGTTGGGGCTCCAGACCAGGCCGATGCCGTGCCGGGCCACGGCGGCCTTGACGGCTTCCAGGTGTTCCAGCCAGCCCGTGGTCCCGATCACCATGTTGACGCCCAGCGCCGCGATTCCCTCCACGTTGCCGAGCACCGCCGAAGGGATGGAAAAATCGATGGCCACGTCGATGCCGCGGAAATTCTCCGGCGTGAGACCTTCAAAGGCCGTGTTATTGAATTCGTCGAGCTTGAGCGCCACGGCGAAACCGTACTCTGGGGCGAGCTGCTCGACCAGCTTGCCCATCCTGCCGTAACCTACGATTGCCAGCTCAGGCATGGATGGCCTCCCTTCGTTCGAACACGTCCGGATCCAGCTCGGCGAAAAATTCCTCATGCAATGCCGGGACCGCGCGGAGCAGGTCCGCCTCGGCCACCACCAGGCTGATGTTGAGCAGCGACGCGCCCTGCGAAATCATGCGGATGTCGATGCCGTCGAGGGCGTTGAAGACGCGCCGGGCCACCCCCGGAGTGCGCCGGATGTTGTCGCCCACCAGGCAGACAATCACCTGGTCCTTCTCGATATCGACCTCGGCGAATTGCTCCAGCTCGGCCACGATGTCGGAGAGGCGCGCGGGATTGTCGATGGTGAGCGAGACGCTGACTTCGGAGGTGGCCACCATGTCGACCGGCGTTTCGAAGCGGTCGAAGACCTCGAAGATGCGGCGCAGGAAGCCGTGCGCCATCAACATGCGGGTGGAATGGATGTTCACCAGCGCGATTTTGCGCTTGCAGGCGATGGACTTGACCACGTTGGCGCAGGGGACGGCTTCGGCCACGATGCGCGTGCCGGGCACTTCGGGCCGTCGAGAGTTCAGGATCAGCACGGGGATGCTCTTCTGAATGGCGGGCAGGACCGTGGCGGGGTGCAGCACCTTGGCGCCGAAATAGGCCAGCTCGGCGGCTTCCGCGAAGGAAATGGTCTTGACACGATGGCCGCCGGCGAGGATGGTGGGGTCGGCGGTGAGCATGCCGTCCACGTCGGTCCAGATCTGGATCTCTTCGGCGCCGATGCCCGCGCCCACAATGGAGGCCGTGAAATCGGAGCCGCCGCGGCCCAGGGTGGTGGTGACTCCGTCTTTGGTGGAGCCGATGAATCCGGCCATGACCACCACGTTTTCCCGAGCCATGGCGGGGATGGTGGCTTCGAGGCGCGCGTAGGTCTCGGGGAAATCGGGCGCAGCCTGGGTGTGGCGCTTGTCGGTGACAATCACCCGGCGTGAATCGAGATGCACGGCGTTCATGCCGAAGCGCTGGAACGCCAGCGTCACGATTACGCTGGAGAGCCGCTCGCCGTAGCTCGAGATGGCGTCGATGGAACGGGGCGTCAGCTCGCCCAGAACCGCCAGGCCCTTCACCAGCTCGGTGAGTTCCTGGAAGTGCTCGTCGAGGGTGCGATCGAGCTCGGCGCGCTGGTCGAGAGGCGTCACCAGACGCGCCTCGCGCGAATGGGTATCGCGCAGGTCCTGGATCTGGCGGATGTATTCCTCGCGGTGGCCGGCAATCGCGGCGGCGGCAATGGCCAGCAGCTTGTTGGTGGTCTTGCCCATGGCCGAGACCACCACCACGGGCCGGCGGTCTTGGCGCGCCTTGACGATGCCGGCGACGCGCTCGATGGCGGCGGCCGATTCCACCGAGGTGCCGCCGAACTTCATGACGATCATCGGTCGAGCATCCCTTCCGATTGCATCAGCTCGGCGTTGAGCACGGCCGCGCCGGCGGCGCCGCGAACGGTGTTGTGGCCGAGGGCGACGAACTTGTAATCCAGCACCGGGCAGGGGCGGAGGCGGCCGATGAAAGCCGCCATGCCGCGCTCGCGCTCGGCATCCTTGCGCGGCTGCGGGCGGTCGGCCTGCTCCATGTAAATGACGGGGTGCGGCGGCGCGCTGGGAAGCTGGCGCTGCTGCGGAACGCTCATGAAGCCGTCGAAAGCGCGGCGCAGATCGGCTTGCGAGGGCTTGGCGGAAAGCTCCACCGAGACGGTGACGGTGTGGCCGTCCACCACCGGCACGCGATTGCAGTGGGCGCTCACACTGGCGGGCAGCGGCTCGATATGGTCGCCGCGGAATTCACCCAGGATCTTCTGCGTCTCCCGCTCCATCTTCTCCTCTTCGCCGCCGATGAAGGGGACGACGTTGCCCACGATGTCCATGGAGGCCACGCCGGGGTAACCCGCGCCCGAAATGGCTTGCATGGTGGTGGCGATCACCTTGGCGATGCCAAACGGTTTGAGCGGCGCCAGGCCCATGGTGAGCACCACCGTGGAGCAGTTGGGGTTGGTGACGATTTGGCCTTTCCAGCCGCGCGCGCGCTGCTGTAGCGGCACCAGCTTGAGGTGGTCGGGATTGATCTCGGGAACCAGCAGCGGCACATCGCGCTCCATGCGATGGTTCCTGGAGTTGGAGACGACGATGTGCCCGGCTTCGGCGAAGGCGCGCTCGATTTCCGTGGCCACGGAGGCATCCATGGCCGAGAACAACAGCCGCGGGGCGTTGCCGGGCCGGCAATCCTCCACCGTGAGACCGGCGACCGTGTCCGGCGTGCCGCCCGCCAGGTGCCAGGTCATGGCGTCGGCGTACTTCTTGCCGGCGGAGCGGTCGCTGGCGCCCAGCCACGTGAGGTGGAACCACGGGTGGCCCTGCAAGAACTTGATGAAATGCTGCCCCACCATTCCGGTGGCGCCCAGAATACCTACTTCGATTCGCGTTTGCATAAGTGCCTTACGATTCGTTGATATAGTTCGACCGCTTCGGTCAATTGCGATTTGGCGACGCGCTCCTCGAGCGTGTGCGCCACGTGGATGGACCCCGGCCCGATCAGGAACGGCTCGCCCCATTGGCCGGCGAATGCCGGGATATCGGTAGTAAACGCCACCACGGTGGTGGGGATGCCCTCCATCGAGTTCAGGCGGAGCGCGGGGATTTCGAGGACCTGGCGCAACTCGGCGCGGCCCTGGGCGGCGCGGGCCAGGGCGGCTTTGGTTTCGGCGGGATCGCCTACCAGGCGGATCATGATTTCGGCGCGGGCTTCATCGGCGATGACGTTGGGCGCGCGGCCGCCGAAAAGCGTGCCGATGTTGAGCGTGCTCGGCCCGAGCAGCGGATCCACGGGCAGCGGGATGCGCCGCATATCGGCCAGCGCGTCGATCAATTTGTGGATGGCCGAATCGCCCAACTCGGGGTAGGCGGAGTGCGCCATCCTGCCGGTGGCGGCGACCTCGTAGCGCAATGCGCCCTTGGAACCCAGCGCCATTTTGTTGCCGGTGGGCTCGCCGTTGACGATGTA
>Ga0181536_10005493_pt1 | contig 12988 bp, 11 predicted proteins | sample PEATcosm2014_Bin_41_FD_121105 | JGI IMG/M metagenome (GOLD analysis project Ga0181536, IMG submission 121105) | Peatland microbial communities from MTU Mesocosm Facility, Houghton, MI, USA - PEATcosm2014_Bin17_60_metaG | ecosystem: Environmental > Terrestrial > Soil > Wetlands > Peat | place...
ACCGCCTGCGCCACAAAAGGCAAAAGCTGTGGTTGCAAATGTGGGGCAGGCGGTTCCGCCTGCCGAGCACAGGCCTTTCAGCCTGTGAAAAGGCTGCTACCAAGTCGCCACAACCCGATGATCGCCATGCGGGAGCATGATGGCGCAATCGCTGGATTCGGCGCACGCAGTGGAAAACGGCGCGCTGTCCACTTCAACGTGCGATGGCTTGTGGTCGAAGCGGGCGATGGCGCGGCTGTCGCTCGAGTACTCAAACATGATCCGCCTGCCGGATTCGATCGCAGCCGATCGCAGCGTGGCGTTGAGATCGATCAGCGCAATCGATTCGCGTCTCGCAGCCGGTTCGATCGTGTGCGATCCCGCGGGCAGGCGAATCGCGGTGGGCGACTGGACCGGCCAGGACTTTCCATCCACCAGCGCGCCTTCGCCGGTCCAGTTCATCTCAATATCGCCGGGCGATTCGACCGAGATCCGGCGGCGGTCCTTCGAGTAATGAGTCACTACCGCCGAAGAGGCGGCGAGCAGCGGCAGATCGGGCTTCAGAATACTATTCTCGAAGTAAAGCGCCACGCGCGGAAAAGCAGTCGAGGCCAGGTGAACCAGCTCGAACAGCTCGGTGCCGGTCTGCTGTTTGGTCGGATAGACGTCCTGATAGCGGTCGACGATGTTGATGTCGATGGCCAGTTTCTCCGCGTGCGGCGTAAGGGGCAGATAGCGCTTCGCAATCTCGGGGTAACGCTGGGGTCCGAGATTCCAGACCGTAGCCGGATCTTCGATGAGGAACGAAAACGCGTGCGTGTTGAGCAAAGGCAACACGCGCGCCGCATCCGCTCCGATCGAGTCTCGCATACCCGTATCGAAGCGATCGTCCACGTGCGTCAGAACCACGTCGAGGTCCGGGCGGAACGCGCGGAAGGCTTCCACGGTCTTGAGCCAGTCTTCTTGCATGCGGCGCGCCAGATCCGCGCGAAAGTCCAGAAACTGCCGCAGCGATGCAGCGTCATTATGCTCGCCCCATATCTCGATGGGATCCCAGCCGGATTGGGTCTGGAATGCCGCGCGCACATCGTCGTTCATGGGCGTGAAACGGGCGGGGTTGCCGGCGCCTTCGAGCGATTCGAAGTAGAGTTCGGCCAGGTTGACGCCGTCCCAGTCGAAGTGCTCCGTCATCCGCTTCAATCCATCGCGCACAGCGGCGGCGCAGGCGGGGTTCTGAAGGTTCATGAGCTTCCGCCAGTCGAGCTGTGCATCCTGGAGAACCGCGGTTTTCTCGCGCCACGCGGGGTGATCGTTCCAGAATTTCTCGCTGACGTGCGGCATCTCCAGCCACGCATAGACCAGAATGCCGTGGCGGTGACAGGCGTCGATGAGGCGCTTCAGGTACGCATCGCGCTCCGGGTCCGGATCATAGAAATGCCAGGCAGCGACGTGAAGAGCGGCGATCCCGGCTTTGCGCCAGTGTTCCGCGAGATAGTCCGCGTCGGCGCGCGTCCTGTAGGAATAGTCGAAGAACGCCCAGAGGCGCGAACTGCGAAACGACGGTTCGAAGCCCAGATCCGCGAGCGCCTGCATCAGGTACGGGAAGCGTTCATATCCGTTCGGGCCGGGGTCGGCCGCGACCCACAGCACGGCGCCGGACCCCACCCGCAGGCCCGCGATCAGCGGCGCGCCCGTCCAGCGGTCCTTCGCGAAAACGCGCGCGTTTTCAGGCACGTCGCTGCGGGGTAATTCAACACTCTTGCTCCAGATCACGGACAGAGCGGGATTGTGAACGTCGACGACATGGATGACCGAAACGGTTTCAGGCCGGGGACGAAAACCAAAGCTCGTGGCGAGAGGCGATGAACCTTCGAGAATCAGCGCCGCGCCATTCTGCACTTTGTTCCGCCAGTCCGCCGCGGCCGGAGTGCCGGGCGGGGCGACGAAGATGTCCGCCTCCGTGGCTGGACCGGCGATGTGGCCGACTGAGGAGAGAACAGCCGGCCACGACCCGGCTCGCGGCCCGAGGACCGCGAAGGTTCCGCCAGCGCCGGCAGGCGCCAGCAGAATTGCAAGAAGGAGAGTATTACCGTACCGCTTGCTCACGCGCGCGGCTCCGAAACGTTTTCTGAGCCGTGACCGTAAGGGAGCGGTCGTGCTATTTCGTAAACGCATACCAGATCCCCGCGCGGAAGTCGTTGAAGTTGGGCCGGCGCGGATTCCCCGCGTTGATCAGATAGATGCCCCGCACGACGCCGATCGTGAACGCGAGCGACGGCGGCGTATTGGGCAAATGCACACGTACGCCGGGCCCTGTCTCGGCGAAGCTTGCCCAGTACTGCCGCTTCGCGTCGAATGTGAGGTTGTCACTCCAGAAGGCCTGCGCTTTAACGCCGCCGAGGATCGCCGTGTAGCCCAGGCGGCTTTGCGAATAGTTGATCAGATCGTCGTTAAAGCGGCTGATGAAAACGCTGTCGACGGTGGTTTCGAGGAACCGGCCACTGTGTTCAGCCGCGAGGGAAGCGCCAAGAGTGCGCGAGTACGACGCGCCGCCGCGAAAGTCTCGTGAGGGGATTCCGGTGATGTAACCGACGCTCGTGCCCGCTTCAAACCAGCCCATGACGCCGCGCCACGACCGGGTGGCGACGCCCATGCCGAAGATGACCGCGCTCTCGGAAAGATCCTGCGGCCCCGCGCCCATGATGCGGTTGGCATCGCCCACGATCCGCATCGATGCGTACGGTCGAAACAAAGCCACCTTCTTCAGCTTGAGTTCGGTTTTGAGCTGGCCATATCCGAAAAGATCGTGCCAGCGGGAGGAGTACATCGGGGCAATCCACAGCGTAGTGCGAAAACGTTCGGTGCCGGGGCGCAGATTGTTATAGGCCCGACTGGCTTCAGCGGCGATGGCGGAATCCAGACTGCGGCGCGCGAGATTGAACCACTGGAGCGCATCCTCGTCGTCGTGCAGCAGATTGTAGGTCCACCCAAGCTTCAGCTCGATGGATGTGTCCACGGGATTTTCTGCGTGCGCCTGCAGGAAGTAGCGTCGCGCGTCCTTCAGGAAGCCGGCCTGGTAGCTGCGTTCGCCCAGGATGCGCGGGTCGATCGCCGACTCCGCCGGATGTGAATCTTCCAGTACCAGCGGCATCTTCAGAGCCATGCGGACGCGATTCGCCGTAGCCGGATCTGCGTGCTGAAGAACCTTCTCGAAAAGCGGCATGGCGAGCGTTTTCTGGTTTTGCGCGAGATAGAGCAGTCCGAGCTGCGCCATGGCGAGATAGTCCTCGGGCGATGCCGCGCCGATGGCCGCGAAGTCTTTCTCGGCCTCGGGACCGAGCGCCGGTTCCTTCTCCGACATGCTGAGGAGCAGGAACGCGAGCTCCCTGTGCAGCGTTTGGTTTTTCGGATCGAGTTCGAGCGCTTTGCGGAACTCATAGACGTACGGATAGCGGGCGGGAAGCTGCTCGCGGGCGAGTTCGGCGGCGCGCGGTTCGTCTCCGCGGGAGGCGGCGAGCAGTGCGGCCATCGATCCTTCCGGATTGTTGCGCGCTTTCTCGACACGCGCCAGATCGAGCAGCACAGATTTGCGTTCGGACAAAAGCTGAAATGCCGCTTTGTAATTGGCGGCGGCCAGGTCGAGTTCGTCGCGCTGCTCGGCGAGCTGCGCCAGTTCATAGTGCGCGCTGAAAGTGGGGGGCGACGTTGCGAGCACCTGTTGCCAGCGCGCGATGCCGCTGGCCAGCGGCTCGTCGATGTTCCGGAAGGCCTGGGCCGCGGTGGCCCGGGAGGCGTCGTCTCCGGTATCATTTCCCGGATCAGCGATGCGGGCGAAGATACGGCGGGCTTCGGCTTTGCGGGCGGACGCGTTGTCGCGCGCCTCGAAGCACAGGAATGCGTATTCGAGCGCGACATGAAGATCGGCCGGATCGAGGCGCATGGCTTCGCCGAACTGGTCGCGCGCCAGATCGGTGTCGCCGGTCTTCAGCAGAGTGTAGGCGAGGTTCTTGCGGATATCGGCCCGGCCGGGTGCAAGGGCGCTGGCTTTGTCGAAAGACGCGATGGCGGAATCGTAGTCGCGCAGGCGCAGCGCGTCGAATGCCTTCGAGAGGGGTTCATACGCGGGATCCTGCGCGAACGCGGTGGCGGCGAACAGGATGAAAAACGCGGCTAAGACCGCACGGACGGGCATCGTTCTCTCCCATTGGTTTGAGTGGCGGCGGCGGCGAGAAATCTCATCGCCGTGCAAACCCTATAATCGGGTCAGTGCCGAAAGTGACGTTCCTGCCCGCGAATGAGACATTTGAGTTCAATCCCGAGAAACTGCCTTACAAGGGACACGGATTTCCGGGATCGCTGCTCGATGTGGCGATGAATTTCGGCTTCCACCTGGAGCACGCGTGTGGCGGAAGCTGCGCCTGCACAACGTGCCACGTGGTGGTGAAGCAGGGGCAGGCGAATCTCTCCGAGATGGAAGACGACGAGCTCGACCGCGTCGAGCAGGCCGCCGACTTTCAGCTCAACTCACGCCTGGGCTGCCAGGCGGTGGTGAAAGGCGACGTCACCGTCGAGATTCCGGCCTGGAACCGGAACTACGTCAGCGAAGGCCACTAAATTTATTTTTGTAACCCGATTGTAATTTTTGTAACCTTGCTGTAATGTATGCTAATGTCTGGCAGGACATTGGCGTCGAAGACGGTCCTGATCTGCTCGATTGGCATCACCGCTAACCCCCTGTTCAGCGGGGTAAAAATGCATTTTCGCGAAGGCCTCCCGGTTGTGGACGGCGTCTACGTGAATGGCCACGGCCCTTACCGGTTCCTCGTAGACACCGGGACCAATATCAACCTGATCGAGCCGCGTCTGGCGAGGACCATTGGCATGAACGCGACTTTTCAGGATGAAGTCGCGTCGCCCGCCGGGATGACCCGGTTGCCAGGCAGCGACGGCAATGAGATCGAGCTCGGTCCGGTCAAAGCGCACGAGCAGCGGTTCGCGTTTTCAGGCGCGGTGCACAGCCTTCTGCCCGATGTTCAGGGAGTGCTGGGGCAGTGGTTTCTTTCCGGATTCGATTACATGCTCGACCTCCGCGGTAAACGGCTCGAATTCGGGAAGCAGGACCTGAACGGACGGCGCGCCCCGCTCAGAATGCGGAACGGAAGGACGGCCGTCTCCACCAGCCTTGGCGACCTGGTGCTGGATTCGGGCGCGGTCCGGTTAGTCCTCTTCGGTGTGGATCCGGACCGGGACCGTGGCGACCAGGGCTATCTGCAGACGGTCGGAGGTCCGCAAATTGTGGGCTTGGTATTCAGCAGGCTGACGATCGAAGGCCGGCATATCTGGAATGGAAATGCAGTGGCGATTCCAAGCCGAACCGAGCCGGGAGTCGCCGGCCTGATGCCTCTGCGTTTGTTCAAGACCATCTTCGTTTGTAATTCAGAAGGCTACGTCATTTTCGAATGATCGCAGTAACTCCTGCATTGCCTGAGGCCCCATGAACGAAGGTTTGGCATGTTGCAAATATCTCCGCCACGAGGTCAGCTGAAGGCCAGTCTGTCCGTCGCCGCCACCAGAGCACGACTGTTCGGCGGATCGAAAGCGCTGTGGCCGCTGTCGGGAGTGATGATCAGATCGGCTTCGGGCCACTCACGGTGCAGCGCCCAGGCGCTCTCCATGGGGCAGACCACGTCGTAACGGCCCTGCACGATCACCGCGGGGATGTGGCGGATACGCGAGGCGTTGCGCAGCAACTGGTCGTCGGTTTCCAGGAAACCCTTGTTAAAGAAGTAGTGGACCTCAATACGCGCGAAGGCGAGGGCAAATTCATCCTCTTCGTAGTGGCCGGCGAAATCAGGGTCGGGCAGCAGCTTGGAGGTGACGCCCTCCCATCGGCTCCAGATCTTCGCAGCGGCGAGCCGCACAGCCGGATCGTCGCTGGTAAGGCGGCGGTAGTATGCGGAGAGCAGATCGCCTTGCTCAGCAGCGGGGATGTGGGCCAGATAGGACTCCCACGCATCGGGATAGAGCGCCGACGCGCCGCGTTGGTAGAACCAATCGATCTCCTGCTTCCGGAGGAGGAAGATGCCGCGGAGGACGATTTCCGTAACGCGATCCGGATGAGTTTGAGAATAAGCGAGTGCGAGGGTAGAGCCCCACGATCCGCCAAACACCTGCCAGCGCTCGATCCCGAGGTGCGCCCGGATTTTCTCGATGTCGGCGACCAGATCCCAGGTGGTGTTGGCCTCGATGGATGCATAGGGCGTGCTCTTCCCGCAGCCGCGCTGGTCGAAGTTCACAATGCGGTACTTCTCGGGGTGGAAGAAGCGGCGCTGTTTCGGATCGGAGCCGCCGCCGGGGCCGCCATGCAGAAAGATCACCGGCTTGCCGGAGGGGTTGCCAGTCTCCTCGAAGTAAATCTCGTGGATGGGTGTGACCTGGAGCCGGCCCGTGTTGTAGGGCTCGACAGGAGGGTACAACCAGGTGACGGGATCTTTCATCGCAGATCCGGAAAGGCCGGCGTTGGACATGGTGGGCAGTATACCCCGTTTGTTCCCCGATGGTCGCGCTGAAGATTAAACAGTTTTTTGAGTAAGCTTGAAGTATGAAAAGACGCCCTGCGGATGACGATGACTTGCCGATCGGCGATGTGACCGATGTGGCCGATGACGCGAAGCGGCCGGGTCCGGGATCGGCCGGGCAGTCGGGCGACCTGGAGGGATTGTCCGATGTCGAAGGCGCGACTTCGGAAAGCGTCGTCGAGCTTCTCGAAGAAGGTCAGGCGTTCGAGGCGGGCATCGTCAGCGGAATCGAAAACGCGCCGGATGCGGATGAGGGGCCGGTCAGAACGCGAGAGGTGCCCGAGGACGATGTGCCGTTCGAATACGACGAGAAGGATCTCGGCGATCAAAGGTGATTCGCGGTCAGCGGGAAGAAGGCGTAGCTTCTGTCATCTTCGATCTTGTGCGAGCCGGGTAGAATCGGGATCGCTGCGCGGCCGTATCCACAGCTCTCGATCAGATCGACAACAGTCCGTCGATCGACGCCGCGATGAAATTCGATCACGAGCTTTGGCTTCCATCGGCAAAGGACACTTCGCATGCCCGACAGAACGTCTCCTTCCATACCCTGCACATCGATCTTGACGCCGTGGATCACAGCATTACCGTCTGAGACCGACTCCCACAAAGAATCGAGACTCACCGTGTCGATCGCCTGATGGGGCGCTGTTTCCGCGCCAATGCTCTCGGCCATGCCGCGCGACACAGGCAGGCAACGCGGACGAAGTTCCGGATCGGCGGAAAGCCCGATAGGCACGATCGTCAACTGACTCAGGTGGTTCAGATCGCGGGTCCGCGCGATGCAGCCGGCGGTAGCAGCGACAGGCTCGAAGGCGAACACGCGGCCCGTAACCCCAACCAGTCTCGCGAGCGCAAGGCTCGTGTATCCGTAGTGAGCCCCGATGTCGAGCCAGGTCTCGCCCGCCATTACGTGGCGCGCGAACCAGGCCAGTAATGGCGCTTCCGTTGTTCCCAGGATGGCGCCCGGATAGTCGTGCCACGAGGTATAGATGCGGGCGCCCCGCACGGGGCCGCGCTGAATCCTGTGGACACCGATGCTCGTGGGCAGCAGATCGCGGATCGCCTCTTTGAGTTTTGCGTTCACGCCCGCGCCGCCAGGGCCTCCGCGTCGCGCTTCGCGAGTTCGCCTTCAATCCACCGGTAGGTCGCAGCGAGCCCGCGCCGTAAAGGCGTTTGCGGCTCCCATCCCAGCGTTTTACGAAGGAGCGAGTTATCGCTGTTGCGTCCACGCACACCCTGCGGTCTGGAACGGTCATGACGCTTCGCGATGTTCTTGCCGGCGATGGCCGCGACCATGTCCGCCAGCTCGTCGGCGGAGACGAGTTCCTCCGTGCCGACATTCAGCGGCTGGCGAAAATCGGAACGCATGAGGCGGTCGATGCCCTCAATGCAGTCGTCAATGTACATATAGGAACGCGTCTGCAGGCCGTCGCCCCAGATCTCGATTTCGCCGGGATTCGCCGCCAGCGCGACCTTCCGGCACATGGCGGCGGGAGCTTTTTCGCGCCCTCCTTCCCAAATGCCCATCGGTCCATAGACGTTGTGGAATCGCGCGACGCGGGTTTCAAAACCCAAATCCTCGCGGTAGTACTGGCACATCTTCTCCATGTAGAGTTTTTCCAGTCCGTAGCCTTCTTCCGGATCGGCCGGCCACGCCATGTGTTCGGCCAGGGGAGCCACGCCGGGAGACTTCTGCATGTACTGCGGGTAGATGCAGGCAGAAGAAGAATACAGAAATCGCCTCACGCCGCTGTGGAATGCGGCATCGAGCGTGTTCAGATCAATCGATGTGTTGTTGCGCGCCAGCAGCGCGTGATTCCCGGAAATGAATCCGATTCCGCCCATGTCGGCGGCGAGATGGTAGACCTCCTCGACCCCGCAGGTCGCCTCGAGAGCTTCCTCGGGCTGGCGCAGATCGAGCCGCTGAAATTCCTGGGCGGAGGTTGCGCCGAACTCGGGGTGCTTGAGGTCGACGCCGCGCACCCAGTAACCTTTGCTCACCAGGTACGCGGTGAGATGGTGTCCGATAAAGCCACCCGCTCCCGTCACCAGAACTCTGATTGCCATGTTGCTCCTTCACTTAGAAATCAGCTGCATGTTTCCGCCGGTGGGGCGGTCCCCCCGGACCGCAGCCGACGCCCCCGTCGGCCTGCTCGGGCGCGGAGAGCCGGACCGGGGGGCCGGCGCGGACGAGGGCGTCCGCCCCACTTCGAATACCGCATCGAAACGCGCCGCAATGCGCCGGATATCGAAGGTGTTGCGCGCCCACGCAACCGCGTTCGCCCCGCAGCGCGTGCGCAGAACGGGGTCGCCGTAGAGCCGTTGTGCAGCCGAGATCAGCGCCGCCGAGTCGCCCGCCGGCGTCACGAGCCCGGCGCCGCTATCGGAGACAATATGGGCGGCCAGATTGTGCGACGGGACGGAAACAAGAAGCGGCCGTCCCACGCACATACACGAGAGGACCTTGGAAGGCACGGAGAACGCTCCCGCCTCGGCGTCCAGCAGGGCCAGCAAAACGCTCCCTGCAGAGAGCACCTCGGGCATTCGCTCCCAAGCTTGCAGCGGAATCGTTTTCAGGTTTCCGAGGCCGCGCGCGGATGCCTCGGTGCCGAGCCAATCGGCGTTGAAGCCTTCGGAAACGACGGCGACCATCGCATCCGGATAGCCCTGCATCGCTTCGGCCAGATCGACCAGCAGGCGCGGATTGTGTTTCATGCCGAGCGTCCCGGCATACAGCAACACAAACTTGCCGGCGAGTCCGTGCTCGCGCGACCACGCATTATCCGGCGGACGCGCGCGAAGTTCGTTCCAGGGCGCCCAGTTCGGAATGGTGTGGATGCGGCCCGGCATCACGTCCCAATCGTTGAGTGCAGGACGGAAATCGGGACTGACGATCACCACCGCATCGCTGGAACGCAGGAGCCGGCCCTCGAGCCGGCTGTACCACGTACCGACGGCGGAGGCGAGCGGAAAGTGTTTCTTACGCAGGCAAGCGCCGATGCCGGCGCTGTAGACATCCTGCAGCCAGAAGACAAATTTGGCGTCAAGTTCCCGCGCAGCCGACTGGAGCACGCTCTGCGCGTCCAGCGGCGTGTTGCCCGACAAAAGAAGGTCGGGACGGTATTCCGCGATGCGCCGGGCCGCCTTTTTCCCGTAGCGGATCTCCTGGCGCCGCCGCCGCGCGAAGTGGCTGTATTTGTCGAAAGGCTCGTCCAGGCCGATCCCTTCAACGCTGAAGGAGGGCGGATCGTCCGGCCGCCTTTGCAGTGGGCCTTTTGGCGTCGGAAAGGAAGCGGAGTACAGATGCAGGACCTGATGGCCCTGCCACGCCAGTTCACGGCTTAGCTGTACTTGAAAAGGATGGCCCGAGTAGTCATGGACAACGATACGCACGGTCTGAAAGCCCTCCACATGGCGGAAGCTGTACGCCACTGCGGGCCGTCAGTTTTTCGTAGATCGCGCTCCAGTCGGGAGCCACAAAATCGGGAAGATCGTCGGCGACGGAGAACGTGGTGTTGCGCAACCAGATGGTCGAACAGCCGGCGTTCCTGCCGCATTGAATGTCGGCCTCGCGATCGCCAATCATAAAGGACTCCGCGAGATCGATGGCGTGTTCGCGAGCGGCCTGCTCCACCAGCAGCGGAGAGGGTTTGCGGCATGGGCATCCGTCCTCCGGCGCGTGCAGGCAGAAGTAAGAAGCGTCAATCGGCGCGCTGGCCGCCTGCATCAGTTTCTCGAAGCGGGTTTGGACGGCGCGCATCTCGTCCGGCGCGATCAGGTCCCGGCCCACGCCCGACTGGTTGCTGATGACGATGAGCTTCCAGCCTTCGCGTGCCAGCTTCGAGAGCGCGTCGGCTGCGCCCGGAAGCAGCCTCACCAGTGCCGGATCGCGCATATATTCGCGATCTTCGATAATCGTGCCGTCGCGGTCGAGGAACAACGCGCGGTTCATTTCCGGGCCGCCTCCGAAATGCGATCGATCAGATCGGACGTGGAGCGGCCCGGATGGAGCGGCAGAAATTGGATCTGGCCGCCGTAACTCAATACCGTCTCCTTTTCCGGCATCGGGCGGGTGCCGTCAGCGTATTCGGCACCCTTGCAATGGATGTCGGGACGCAGCCGCGAAAGCGCCGCGATAGGGTCGGGTTCATCGAAGATCGTTACATAGTCGACAGGTTCGAGTGCGGCGATCAGCTCCGCGCGGTCGTCCTGCCCGATAATGGGCCGGGCGCTGCCTTTGATCGCGCGCACGCTGGCGTCGCTGTTAATGCCGACGACCAGAATGTCTCCCAGAGCTTTCGCGTCGCGCAGGCTGCGCACATGTCCGGCGTGCAGCAGATCGAAGCAGCCGTTGGTCCAGACGACGATTTTCCCTTCGGCGGCCCACGTCTTCCGCAACGCCGCCAGTTCGTCCACCGTCCCGATTTTTGAACCAGCCTTCATGCCTGCCTGCATGGTCAGGATGCCTTGGAATCCTGACGGTAATAGCGCGTGTAATAGCCGTAGTAATAATAGCTGGCGCTCATTTCTTTTGTCACTTCGTTGAGTACGATCCCGAGCGCCCGCGCGCGCAGCCGGGCGAGCGTCGCCATGACCGTCGAGACAGCCTTGCGGCTGGTATGGCCTGCGCGCGTCACCACGAGGACCCCGTCGACATTCGCCGCCATCTCGAGCGGCTCGGGAAATCCGATCAGCGGCGGCGAATCCAGGATCACAAGATCGTATTCCCGCGAAGCTTCTTCGATGATGTCGGGCAGCGCCCGCCCAATGAGGTCCGCGGCCCGGCGGGAGGCTGGCCCGGCCGGCATAATGTGGAGATCCGGCGACGCTCCCGCCTGCTGCACCACCTCGCGCCACGCCGCCCAGTTCGGCAAAACGGTGGACAGGCCGGCATCGGAGCTGACATTGAAGAATCGGTGCGCGCTCGGGCGGCGCAGGTCGGCGTCGATCAGAAGCGTTCTGTGATGCTGTTGCGCATGCGCCGAGGCCAGATGCGCCGCGACCGTGCTCTTTCCTTCGGAGGGAGATGCGCTGGTGACGAGCACGGAGCGAATGCGGTGATCGAAATCGGTCAGAAGAATGGAATTGCGCAGCGTCCGGATGGCTTCCTCATAACCGGACATCGACTCGTCCCGCCCGGCCGGCACGAGTTCCAGCGACTGGTCCGCGCTGCATAACGCATTCAGGCGTCCTCGCAGGCTCCGCACCGTAGGCAGGGTGCCCACCACCTCGGTCCGCAGTGAACGCGCGATCTCTTCGGGGTCCCGGATCGTATCGTCGACCAGGTCCGTGACGATGGCCGCGCCAAACGCGAACAGGCTCGAGAGCGCGAAGGCGATCAGCAGGTTCAGTTTGATGCGCGGGAAAACAGGATGCGCCGGCGTCCGCGCCCGATCCGCGATCCGGATGGAGTTGTCCTGGAATGTCGAGTTGATGGCGGCTTCCCGAATCTTCCGGATCAGCTCGTCGTAGAGTTTCCGGTCCGCCTCCGCTTCCTCTTTCAGCGCCTGGTAATTGAACGAGCGCGCGTTGAGACGGTCGAATTCGGCGCGGGTTTCCTCGACCTGCTTCCCCAGCATGTTTTCGCGGTCGAGCGCCTGCCGGTATTCGATCCCGACCCTCTCGGCGATGCTTTGTCTGGTCTCGTCGAGCTGCTGCTGCAGGTCCGTCATCTGATCCAGCGCGCGCGGATATTCGGGATGGTTCTCGCCATAGCGCGCCTTGACCTGCATGAAATTCCGGCGGGCGTCGCTCAGCTGTTCCGACAGTCTTTTGAGGGACTCGCCCTGCGTGGAGGCATAGGCCGCGCTGAGCGAGCCCGACTGGACGGCATTCCAGGCGGCCTCCTTCAGAACGCGATCCGCTTTGGCGGTGTTGTAGCCCGTGTTGAGCTGCAGAAGGCTGGCCGACTGGATGCTGGTCTTCTGGTCCGGGTTGATGACATTGAGCTCGCGCTCGAAATCGGCGAGGCGCTGACTCGATCCCTCCATCCTCGCTTTGAGCTGATCGAGTTGTCCGCCCATGTAAGTTCCGAGTTTCTCGGAAGAGTCGATGCGTATCCGGTAGGAATGCTCGATATAGGAGTCGGCGACGGCGTTGGTGACATCGGCCGCCAGCCGCGCATTACCGGAACGGTATTTCACCAGCAGCAGGTAAGTGTTCGGCGGACGGACGACATCCAGTCCGCGGAGGTAGATGGGAGCTTCCTGTGTTTCGGGGGTCGTGACCGTAGCGCCGTAATCGGGTTCGGTCTCTTTCAGGCGCAGCTTGTCGACCACGGGCCGCAACACGGAATCGGATTTGATCAGACCGCTTTGTGTGGCGAGGAACTGATCGGCATCGAGAGGCGATTCAACAGCGGAAGCAGCGGTCGAATCTCCCATGGTTCCGCGCGGCATCTGGCGGTCGATGTCGATGGTGGTGATGGCTTC
>Ga0181536_10005494_pt1 | contig 12985 bp, 12 predicted proteins | sample PEATcosm2014_Bin_41_FD_121105 | JGI IMG/M metagenome (GOLD analysis project Ga0181536, IMG submission 121105) | Peatland microbial communities from MTU Mesocosm Facility, Houghton, MI, USA - PEATcosm2014_Bin17_60_metaG | ecosystem: Environmental > Terrestrial > Soil > Wetlands > Peat | place...
GCTACACGATGCTGCACGCGCATCTGGCCATGGTCGCGCGCGACCGGCTGCGGCCCTATCGCACCTTCGAGATCGGTCACGTCTTCGCCGACGCGCAACCGCATCCGGCCGAACGCAACGTCGCGTTGTTGGTGGCCGCCACGGCGCACGTCGACGAGCCGGCTTGGCGCAGCACGCCCTACGCGGCGCTGTTGTCCGACGTTCTGGCGGCGTTGCGCGCGTTGACCGGCCGCACCGCCGAGGTCGAACGCGCCACGGCAGCATGGCTGCATCCGGGCAAAACGGCCGCGCTACGCATCGACGGCACGCTCGTCGCGACGGTCGGCGTCGTCGATCCGCGCTTGCTGCGCGCGCACGACGTCGACGACGACGTCGTTGCGGCGAGCATCGAGATCGAGGCGCTGCCGCAGCGCACGATCGCGCCGTTCGTTCCGCCGTCGCGCTTCCCGCCCGTCGAACGCGATCTCGCGCTCGTGCTGCCGGCCGAGATTCCCGCCGCCGAGGTGTTGCGCGCGGTGCGCGCGCACGCCGAAGTGCGCAGCGCCGTCGTCTTCGACGAATACCGCGGCGCGCAGATCGACGTCGCGAAGAAGTCGTTGGCGGTGCGGGTTGCGCTGCAGCGCGACGACGCGACGTTGACCGATGCGATCGCCGACGAGACGATCGCCGCGATCATCGGCGACGTGCGCGCGCGCTTCGGGGCGACCTTGCGCGGCTGATGCTGGCCTGGCCCGATCTCATCATCGGCGGAATCACGATCTACTTCGCAGTGCGCGGTTTCACGAAGGGCTTCGTCTCCGAGCTGGCCGGGGCGGTGGCGGTGTTCGTCGCGATCATCGCCGCGTTCAACTACAACGGCGCGCTCGACGGCTTCGTCACGACGTTGACCGGGCTCACCTCCGGTTCGGCGCACGCGGTCGGGCTGCTGGTCTTCGCCATCCTCGCCTACGCGCTGGTCATGCTGGTCGCGTGGCTGTTGGGCCGCGTCGCGCACCTGCCGGTCGTCGGGCTCGTCAACGGTATTCTGGGCGCGCTGCTCGGCGCGTGCAAAGCGCTCTTCGGAGCGTTCTTGGTGCTCTACGTCGTGCTGTTCTTTCCGCTGCCGATCGATTTGCGTCACGATCTGCACCGCTCGGCGCTCGTGGCGCTGGTCGCGCAACCCGATGCCGGCGTTGACGCCGCCGTACGCAGCTTGATGCCGTGGTTCGTGCGGCCGCTGGCCGCGCCGTTCTTCAGTCGCCACCACGTCTAAAAATAGCGCGGGATCACGCAGGAGGGTGCGCTCGCCGCGCGTCAAGTCAGGCGGGCGAGGTACGCTGATGCAAACGAAGATTACGGGCGAGACGCTGCCGGTCTTGGAGATCGGCCTCGAGGCCGGCGACAAGATCGTCGCCGAGCCCGGCGAGTTCTCGTGGATGACCCAAACCGTCCAGATGAACACGACGCCGATGGCCGCGGGCGCGAAAGGCTTGTTCGGTGTGTTGGGCCGTGCCATCTCGGGCGGCGGCTTGTTCATGACCGAGTTCACCGCACCGGGCGGACCCGGTTTGGTCGCGTTCGCGGCCAAGGTTCCGGGCCGCATCATGGAAGTGGCCGTCACGCCGGGCCAGGGCTATCTGATCCATCGCCACGGTTTCCTGTGTGCGACCGCGGGCGTCGAACTCGGGATCGGCTTCCAGCGTTCGCTGGGAGCGGGCATCTTCGGCGGCGACGGATTCATCATGCAGCGCTTGAGCGGCTCGTGCACGGCCTGGATCGAGTTGGGCGGTGAGGTGATCACCTACGACTTGGCGGCCGGCGAAATGCTCCAAGTGCACCCCGGCCACGTCGGCATGTTCACCGAGTCGATCAACTTCGACGTCACGCTGCTGCCCGGCATCGGCAACATGTTCTTCGGCGGCGACGGCTTGTTCGTCGCGCGGTTGGTCGGTCCGGGGAAAGTTTGGCTGCAATCGCTGACGCTGCCCAATCTCGCGCACGCGATTGCGCCGTATCTCGGCGGGCGCGAAGCGGCGCCGCCGGCCGTGCAGGGCGGCGTTGCCGGCGGGGTGGCAGCATCGGTGCTCGGCAGCTTGTTCGGCAACAACCGCTAGCGCTTGATAATCTGTTAGGCCGACGGCGGCGGAGCGATCGTGTCGATTTCGGCGAGATCTTCGGGGGTGAGGGTCCAGCCGGCGGCAGCGACGTTTTGTTCGACTTGCGCCGGCGTGCTGGCGCCGGCGATCACGCTGCCGACGCTCGGACGCGCCAGCAGCCACGAGAACGCGAGCTCGAGCAACGTGTGGCCGCGCGCTTCGGCGAAGGCGGCGAGCCGGTCGGCAACGGCGCGATTCTCCGCCGAGAGAAAGCGCGCGCTCATGCCGCTCTGGCCGGACAGACGCGTGCCCGGCGGCGTCGCACCGCCGCGGTACTTGCCGCTCAGCAGCCCGCTCGCGAGCGGGAAATAGGGCAAGAAGCCGATCCCGTGCGCGACCGCTGCCGGGAGTACCTCGCGCTCGACGTCGCGCACGAGCAAACTGTATTCGTCCTGGCACGAGATGAAGGGCGTGCAGTTGCGGCTCTTGGCCGTCCACACCGCATCGATCATGCCCCAGGCGCTGAAATTCGAGCAGCCGGCATAGCGAATTTTGCCTTGCCGGAGCAGGTCGTCGAGCGCGCACACCGTCTCTTCGATCGGCGTGCGCGGATCGGGCTGGTGCACTTGGTAGAGGTCGATCCAATCGGTCCGCAGACGCCGTAAGCTCGCTTCGACCGCGGACATGATGTAGTGCCGCGAAGCGCCGCTCTTCGTGCCCGCTTCGTCCATCGCCATGCCGAACTTGGTCGTGATGACGACGCCGGCGCGGCGCCGGCCCAGCGCGTCGCCGAGCAGCTCTTCGGAGCGCCCGCGGGCGTTCATCGGGTAGCGGTCGGCGGTGTCGAATAGCGTGATGCCGTGGTCGAGCGCCGCGTGCACGACGATGCGCGAAGCGGCGGCGTCCAAGCGCTGGCCGAGGTTGTTGGTGCCGAGGCCGACGGCCGAGACGCGCAGCCCCGACGCACCAAGATTGCGAATTTCCACCTTGCGGCGTTATGCCGGAAGGGGCTGACTCGCCTCCATGAACACGCGCAGCGCGGCTTGCACGCCGCTGCCGACCGTCAACTTGTAACCCTGGTTCAGCAGCTCCATCTCGAGCGCGCCGAGCATGCCGAGGACGTCGGTCTGCGAGATGTCGCCCATCGTGCCGATGCGGATGATCTGGCCGGCCAGCTTCTCCTGGCCGCCGCCGAGCACGTAGCCGCGTTCGACGCGCAGTTTCTTGCGGATCTCATCACCCTTCACGCCGGCCGGCATCTTGATCGCCGTGACCGTCACCGAACGCATGCCCGGCGCCGCGAACAGCTCGAGGCCGACGGCTTCCGCGAACGCGATGATCGCGTTGGTGTTGCGTTCGTGACGCGCCCAAACGTTCGCCGGACCCTCTTGGGCGTAGCGGTCGAGCGCGACGTCGAGCGCGAACGCAACCGAAACCGGCGGCGTGCACGGCGTCTGACCGATGGCCTGAAAATCTTTCGCTTTCTTCAGGTCGAGGTAATAGCGCGGGCTCTTCACCGTGGCCATCTTGTCCCACGCGCGCTTCGAAACCGCGACCATCGCCATGCCGGGCGGAACGCCGAGCGCCTTTTGCGAGGCGGCGACGACGACGTCGAAGCCCCACGCGTCCATCGTGAATTCGCTGGCGGCCAAACCGCTGACGGAATCGACGAGCGAATACGCGCCGTGCGCGCGAATCGCGTCGGCCAGCGGACCCATCGGATTCTGCACGCCCGTCGACGTCTCGTTGTGCGTGAGCACGACGCCCTTGATCTCGCGCTTCGTATCGCGTTCGAGGCGTGCGCGCAGCGCGGCCGCGTCGACGCCCTGACCCCATTCGGTCTCGAGGATCTCGACGTCGACGCCCCAGGTCCGCGCGATCTCCGCGAAGCGGTTTCCGAACACGCCGACCGGCGCGACCAGCACCTTTTCGCCGGCATCGAACATGTTGGTCATCGCCGCCTCGAGGCCGCTCGTGCCCGAGCCGCCCAGCAACAGGACGTCGCTGGTCGTGCCGAAGATCGGCTGCAACTTGCTGACGATCGACGCCTGGAGTTCCTTGAACTCGGGCCCGCGATGATCGATCATCGGCTTGGCCATGGCCGCGAGCACGGGCTCGGCGACGGTCACGGGGCCGGGGATGAACATCAGCTGCTTGGACACGATTCCTCCGTCAAATGAGTGCGATGGATACGCCTAATGTTGTATCCTGCGGACATGCAATCCCCCGGCACGGTTCGCCTGAGTCTCTGCTCGCGCTTCGGCGGATGTGCGAGCAAAGTCGGCGCCGCCGACCTGGCCCGGGTCCTCGAGGGCATCCGCTTTCCTGAAGATTCGAGGGTGCTCGTCGGATTATCCACCTCCGACGACGCCGGTGTCTACCAGTTGAGTCGGGATACGGCAATCGTGCAAACGGTCGACTTCTTCACGCCGATCGTCGACGACCCGTTCGACTTCGGCCGGATCGCGGCGACCAACGCGCTCAGCGACGTCTACGCGATGGGCGGCACGCCGATCACCGCGCTCAACATCGCCGCCTTCCCGATCGATACGCTGGACGAGGCGATCTTGCGGCGCATCCTCGAGGGCGGCGCCGCAGTCGCCGCCGCGGCCGGGGTCGTCATCCTCGGCGGCCACACCGTCAAAGACGAGGAGCCGAAGTACGGCATGGCCGTCACCGGCACGATCCATCCCGACCGGGTGGTCAGCAACGCCGGGGCGCGGCCCGGCGACCATCTGCTCCTGACCAAGCCGCTCGGCGCGGGTATCCTAACGACCGCTCGGCGGCGCGACGGCATTCCGGAATCCGACCTGGCGCCGGTCATTGCGGAGATGACCCGGCTCAACGCCGCGGCACGCGACGCCATGGTCGCCGGCGGCGCCCATGCCGCGACCGACATCACGGGCTTCGGGTTGGTCGGGCACGCCGTCGAGATGGCGCGCGCGTCGCACGTCGGCGTCGAGATCGACTCCGCGTCGGTGCCGTTGTTCGCGCGCGTGCTGGAGCTGATCGACCTCGATTTCGTGCCCAGCGGAACCGAGAGCAACCTGACCTATCACAGCGAGTTCACGTCGTACGCCGACTACGTGACCGGCGCGCTGCGCGTCGCGCTCTCCGATGCGATGACGTCGGGCGGCTTGTTGATCGCCGCCGAACCGCGCGCGATCCGCGCCATGCATGCGGCGCTCGCGCCGACGCACACGTGCGCGATCGTCGGCCGCATCACCGAAGACGGCGACGGAACGATCTCCGTGCTCTGAGCGGATTCGCCCTTGCCGATTCCGCGGTGCGCGTGATTGGCGGGCATGGTTTCGTTCGTTCACTACGGTTCGCTGCGCGTGGCAGCATCGGCGCAGCGCGACTTCGATAGCGCGGTAGCCTATCTCAGCCGCGATCCGGTCGAGCGCGCGCTGTTCGAGCGCCTCGAGCGCGGAGCGCAACGCGTGACGCTGACGGCGAACCATCATGACGCCGACGACTACGACCCCAACACGCACACGATCCGCTGGGACCCGCACAGTGCGCTGCGCACGGCGGCCGGCGGACGCCAGTCACCGGCGCTCGGTTTGGGTCATGAAGTCGATCACGCCGTGCACGACGGACCGCGCGAATGGCAGCGCGCGCAAACGGCCGATCCGCGTTACGATACGGCCGAGGAACGGCGCGTCATCACCGGTTCGGAACGCCATGCCGCGCGCACGCTCGGCGAAGCGGTTCGCCACGATCACGGCGGAGCAACCTACCGCGTGGCTTCACCGACCGCGATGCCGCTGTTCGTCTGAGGAGTGCGGCACCGCGCGCGCGAACCGCTCGCCTATGTTCGCGATCGTGCTTTCCACGCTGCTCGCGCAAGCGGCACCGGCCTACCTTGCGTCGTGTCCCGCGCAGGCGGGCCGGGTCACGTTCCAGGCCCCGTTCATCGCGCCCGACAGCGGCGTCCACCCGACGAACCGCCGCGCGCGGTTCTTCCTCGACGTCGGCAGCGACGGCAACGTCCGGCGTGCCGTGCTGGTCGAAACGTCGGGCGATGCGACCTTCGACGGCGAAGCGGCTGAGGCGGCGAAGAACTTTCGCTTCGCGCCGCCGACCCAAGGCTGCATCAGCACGAGCTCGGTAGTGCCGGAAGACTTCGACGTCTCGCTGATCACGCTGGTCCGCCCGCCCGTCGGCCCAACCGGCGTTCCACAAATCCCGGCCAATGCGCCGGCGAGTGCGGTCGCGGTGTGCAGCAGCACGCCGCTCGCGCAGCTGAAGGGCATCGACGCGGCCGATACGCGTCAAGCGCCGGGAACCGTCGACATCGACGTCGGCTTGAGTGCCGCCGCGAAAGTCACCAGCGCCAAGATCGCGAAACCCAGCGGCAACCCGAGGACCGATGCGACCGCGCTCGCGCTGGCGCACGACGCCGAGTTCGAGCTGATGCTCGAACCCGGCTGCTCGGCGCGCCCGACGGTCTATCGCCTCGAGCTAACCTTCCACTAACTCCTTATAACCCTGAGCGAAGTCGAAGGGCCACTAGAAGGACGCTAGGTGCGCTTGCGCGAGGCCGCGCCGACCGGGGCGCGGCGTTTGCGCGTTTCGGGACGGGTGCGCTTCGCGCTGGGCCGCAACGCCACGACGTTGTTGCTACGGCGGCCCTCTTCGGGGACGCCGAGCAGCACCGGCGTGATGATCCGCTTGCCCAGCGCGTGCATGAACACTTCGCTCAACTCTTCGACGAAGAAGAACTGGATCGTGTCGCGCACTTCCTTCGGCACGTCGTCGAGGTCCATCTCGTTGCGTTTCGGCAAGAGGATCTTCTTGATCCCCGCGCGCTTCGCACCGAGCACCTTTTCCTTGACGCCGCCGATGGGCAGCACTTGCCCGGTCAACGTGATCTCACCGGTCATCGCCAGATCGCTGTCGACCTTGATGTTCGTCAGGAGCGAAGCGATCGACGTTGCGATCGCGATACCGGCACTCGGACCGTCCTTCGGCACCGCACCCGCCGGCACGTGAATGTGCAGGTCGTGCTTGCTGAAGTAGTCGTCGGGGAGCCCGAGCTCCGAAGAACGCGAGCGCAGGAACGACACCGCCGCCGTGGCCGACTCTTTCATCACGTCGCCGAGCTGCCCGGTGAGCGTCAGCTTCCCGCTGCCCGGCATCGCGGTCGTCTCGATGAACAGGATGTCGCCGCCGACCGGTGTGTAGGCGAGCCCGGTCGCGACGCCGACCGATGCGACCCGCTTCTTCACTTCGTTGTAGAAGCGCGGTTTCTGCAGATAGTCGACGACGTTCTCGGGTTTCACCCGCGCACGATACTTTGCGTTTTCTGCGATCTTGCGCGCGACCTTACGGAATACCGTACCGATCTCGCGTTCGAGGTTGCGGACACCGGCTTCGCGCGTGTAGTCGTTGATGATCGTACGGATCGCCGGATCGGTGATGCCGACCTGGATTTCCTTGAGACCATTGGCTTTTTTCTGCTTGGGCACGAGGTAACGCTTGGCGATCTGGAGTTTCTCCATCTCGGTGTAGCCCGAGAGCGAGATGATCTCCATACGGTCGCGTAGCGCGCTCGAGATCGAATCGAGCGTATTGGCCGTGCAGATGAACAGCACGCGCGAGAGATCGAGCGGCAAATCGAGGTAATGATCGCGGAACGAGTTGTTCTGTTCCGGATCGAGCACTTCGAGCAGCGCCGATTGCGGGTCGCCGCGATAGTCGCCGCCGACCTTGTCGATCTCGTCGATCATCATCACCGGGTTGTTCGTCCCGGCGTCGCGCAGCGCGCGCACTATCGTGCCCGGCATCGCACCGATGTAGGTGCGCCGGTGACCGCGAATCTCGGCTTCGTCCCGCACGCCGCCGACCGAGAGCCGCACGAACTTGCGGCCCATCGCCTTGGCGATCGACTGCCCGAGCGACGTCTTGCCGACGCCCGGCGGTCCGACGAAGCACAGGATCGGGCCGGTCAGCTTGTTCTTGAGCTTACCGACGGCCAAGTACTCGACGATGCGGTCTTTGATCTTCTCGAGGTCGTAGTGATCCTCGTCGAGGATTTCGCGCGCGCGGGCGATGTCGATCTGATCCGACGTGGACTTGTTCCACGGCAGTTGCACGAGCCAATCCAAGTACGTGCGGATGACGCTGTACTCGGGACTCGCCGTCGGCACTTTGGCCAACCGGTCGAGCTCGCGGTCGGCCGCCTTCTTGACGTCCTCCGGCATCTCGGCTTCGTCGATCTTCTTGCGCAGCTCGTTCGTCTCGGCTTGCTGCGGATCGGTCTCGCCGAGTTCTTCCTGTATCGCGCGGAGCTGCTGGCGCAAGTAGAACTCGCGCTGGTTCTTCTCCATCTCGCGCTGGATGTCGGATTGGATCTTGTGCCCCAGCTCGACCACCTCGAGTTCCTTGGTGATGAGCATGGTGATCTTGCGCAGACGCCGTTCGGTGTTGCGTTCCTCGAGGATCGCCTGACGGTCGGCCGTGTCGAGCCGCATCGTCGACGCGACGAAGTACGTCAGCAGGTTCGGATCGGAGATGTTGTTGACTTCCATCTCCATCTCGCGCGGTGCCTGCGGCAGATAGCCCAGCAGCTTCTGGAACAGCGTGGCCAGATTCCGCTGCATCGCGACGAGATTGTCCGTCTCTTCGGTGATCTCGGGCAGCTCGTGATACGTCGCGGCCATGTAGGGCTCGGTCGAGACGATCTGATCGATCTCGAACACGGGTCCGCCGGCGACGATGCAGCGCAGCGTGCCGTCGGGAACCTTCAGCATCTTCTGGATGGTGCCGATCGTGCCGATGCGGCGCAGATCGTCCGGACCGGGATCCTCGATGTCCTTGTCTTTGAGGACGACGAGGCCGATCTGCTTGCCTTCGCGCAGCGCTTCCTCGACGAGTGCGATGCCCGGCCGTTTGATGACGGCGAGCGGAATCACGGTGTTCGGGAAGAGTACGGCGTCTTGCAACGGCAGTATGCCGAGCACGTCGGGGGTGATCAATTTACGGGGTGACATCAGGCGAGGGTCCTTTTGACGGTCATGCGGATCTCGGTCCGCACCACCGAGACGCGGTCGCCGGCGGCGAGCGGAAGCTCGATCGTCAGGATGCCGTCCCGATACGTTGCGGACGCGCCGGCATCATCGACCGGCAGCGGCAGGCGAATGCGTTTGAAGAACTCGCCGTAGAGAATCTCTTTTTGGAGGATGGAGGCCGAGCGGTTCTCGGCGCGATCGGTGCGGGTTCCCACGATGTAGAGATAGCGGTCGTCAACCGCGACTCTCAGCTCGTCGCCGTCCGACCCCGCCAACTCGACGTGAACCACCATCCGGGCCCGGCCTTCGTCGATGTAGACGTCGGCGTTGGGCTCGAAACGCCCATGGGCGCGGGTTCCGAACGCGCGGTCGACTTCGGCAAAAAACGGGTCTTGGCGCACGCTACGAGCCTCCTTACCTCCGGTTAGCACTCGCATAAACACAGTGCTAGGGACCGAAGGTTGCTGCCGTCCCGTCCCGTCTTACTGCTGCTGCTGCTGCTGAGTGCCCGCCAGGGCCTCCATGGCGACGTTCACGGACATGTTCGACCCCGGTGCCCCCTTGTATACCCCGCGCACGGGGCTGACGTCGCGGTAGTCGCGCCCGACGGCGATGCGGGCGAAGCGGTCGTCGATCAGGGTGTCGTTGGTCGGGTCGTAGCCGACCCAGCCGTGGGGTCCGAGATACGCCTCGCACCAGGCGTGGGACGCCTCGGCGCCCAGTACCGCCCCGTCCTCGCCGCTGAAGACGTAGCCGCTCACGTAACGCGCCGGAACGCCGGCGTAACGGCACAACGCCACCAGAATGTGGGCCCAGTCCTGACAGACGCCGGCCCGGGCCCGAATCGCCTCGTCGATCGTCGTCTGAACGGTCGTCGCTTTCTTGTCATAGCTGAACTTCTGCTTGATCGACGTGCCGGCGTGGAGGTACCAGGCGACGAGATCGTCCCGGCCGGGGTCCCCGACCTCGGCGGCAAACGCGCGCAGAGCGGGGCCGAACACGACATACTGGCTCTCGTGCAATTCGTCGTAGAGCCAGCGCACGTTCGGGTCGGCGGCCAGCTGGTCTTTGGTCACGGGAGAGGGCGCACCGGGACTCGGCGGTCGCACCGTGATTACCGACGAGCGCGCGGTGATCGAGAGAACGTCGTGATCCGGCAAGACGGCAAAATGCTGGACGTCATTGCCAAATCGGTCCGAGTAGGAGAAGATGCGAGTCCGCGGTGCGACGTTGAGTTCGTACTTCGTGCAGTATTGGGACGAATCGCTCCGCGGCCGCAGCCGCACGATGCTATAGCTCTCGTGGATCTTCCCGGGATAGCGATATGTGGTCTGATGCAAAATCGTGAATTCCACGCTGAAATCAGTCTCCCCGACTGTCACGGTGCGCTGCCGTACCGACATTGATTGCCTGGCTGGGTAGCATCTGAACCACCGTACGGCCGGCGCTTTTGCCGGCCTCGCTACGAATTGACGTCAAGGTATCTCCATCTCTACACGTTCCGGTAACACTCTTCTCGATTCGCTCATGAGCGAAGGCGGATCGGCGCTTTCCGGCAAGCTGGAGACCGTCAGCTTGTCCGTGCGCCAAACGCTGTACGAAGACGGCTCGCCGGCCGACGTCGTGTACTTTCCGATCGATTGCGTGGTCTCGGTCGTGACGACGATGAACGACGGCTCGGCGATCGAAACCGCGACGGTCGGCCACGAGGGGATGTGCGGCGCGCAGGTCGCGCTCGGCTCCTCCGAGGCGTTCGGGCGCTGGTTTTGTCAAATTCCCGGCCGAGCGTACAAGATGAGCGTCGCGGACTTCCTGCGCAGCTACGAAAGCGAGGAACGCTGGCGTTCGACGGTGGGGCGGTATCTGCAGGCCGTGATCGACGTGCTTTCGCAATCGGTAGCCTGCAACCGTCTGCATCTGGTCAGCGAGCGCTGCGCTCGCTGGCTGCTGATGAGTGCCGACCGCGTCCGCTCGGACGATTTCCCGCTCACGCATGAGGCGCTGGCGACGATGCTCGGCGTTCGCCGGGCCGGCGTCAGCGTCGCGGCGGCCGCGTTGCAGGCGGCCGGCTATCTCAGCTATCGCCGCGGCCGCTTTCACATGATCGACAAAGCCGGTCTCGAGCAGGCGGCTTGCGAATGTTACGCCGTGACCCGTGCGATCTACGATCGGCGTCTGGCCACCACCACGACCTGACCCCACTCACCCCACCGGAACGCGCGGGAAGTAGCTGGCCTGCATCGCCGAGCCGATGGCATCGGCCCGCTCCGCAAAACGCGCCGCGAAACGGTCGCCGCCTTCGTCGAGGATCTCGCCGATCTGCACGAAGTCGAGCATCGCCTGCAACCGCCCGGTGACCCGCTCGGCCTCATTGGAATACGCCCCCATCGCCGTCTCCGAGATGCGGTGCAGCGCCCGGTCGACCTCGTGCGTGCAAAAGCGGATCGAGCGCGGAAAGCTGCGATGCAGAAAAAGGAAAGCCAGCGCTTCGTTCGGGTCCGATGACAGGCGCTGCGCCTTGGCGAACGGCTCGCTGGCGCAGCACATCTCCAAGAGCCGCTGCCATTCGTGCGCGGAGTCGTCGCCGAAATCGTGGTTGCGCAGGATGCGCGCGGTCATCGCGGCGCGCTCGAGGTAGCGCCCGATCTGCAGGAAATTCCACTCGTCGTCGTGCGAGACCGTAGCGTCGACGATGCCGCCGAACGCTTGCGCCGTGTCGCGCACGCTGCGCAGAAACGACGACGGGCCCTCACGCGCGACCGAGCGCGGCGATTGCGCCTCGACGAACAGGTAGAGCCCGTTGAGGCACTCCCAGACCTCGGTCGACAACTCGGCCCGCACGCTGAGCGCGTTCGAGCGCGCGATGCGGATGCAGGAGACGATCGACGTGCGGTATTCGGTCGAGAACGTGCAGCGTTCGAACGCCGCCGACGCGAGCGATGCGCCTTCGAGCAGCTCGACGTCGACCGAGATGCCGGCGATGTCGAACACGCTGCGCCAGATACGTGCGGCGCGCTCGCGACCGGCGGCGTTGCGGTCGACGGTGCGGTTGTAGTTCACGTCGAGAACGCGCGCCAGCGTTTCGGCGCGCTCGACGTTACGGCTCATCCAATAGAGCGATTCTGCAACCCGTGAAAGCATGCTTTATTCGTCCAGGATCCAGGTGTCTTTGCTGCCGCCGCCCTGCGAGGAATTCACCACCAGCGAATTCTCGGTCAAGGCGACTCGCGTGAACGCGGTCGGCGGAACGTCGACTTCCTCGTTCATCAGCACGAACGGACGCAAGTCGATGTGGCGCGGCGCCAGCGTATCGCCGATGATCGTCGGATGGCACGAGAGCGGGATGATCGGCTGCGCGATGAAGTCGCGCGGATTCGCTTCGATCGCCTCTTTGAAGCGTGCGCGTTCGATGGCCGACGAGCTGGGCCCCATCAGCATGCCGTAGCCGCCCGACTGGTTGGTGTTCTTCACGACCAGCTCGTCGAGGTGCGAGACGACGTGGCGGCGCTGCAGGTCGTCGGTGCAGTCGTAGGTCGGCACGTTGGGCAGAATCGGCTCTTCTCCCAAATAGAAGCGGATGATCTCGGGCACGAACGGGTAGATCGCTTTGTCGTCGGCGACGCCGGTGCCGACGGCGTTGGCGATGCCGACGCTGCCGCTGCGATACGCGTTCATCAACCCGGCGACGCCGAGCGTCGAGTCGGCCTTGAAGATCAGCGGATCGAGGTAGTCGTCGTCGATGCGCCGGTAGATCACGTCGACGCGCTGCAGGCCTTTGGTCGTTTTCATGTACACGATGTTGTCGTGGACGAGCAGATCGCTGCCCTCCACGAGCTCGACGCCCATGCGGCGTGCGAGCACGGTGTGCTCGAAGTAGGCCGAGTTGTAGATGCC
>Ga0181536_10005498_pt1 | contig 12980 bp, 12 predicted proteins | sample PEATcosm2014_Bin_41_FD_121105 | JGI IMG/M metagenome (GOLD analysis project Ga0181536, IMG submission 121105) | Peatland microbial communities from MTU Mesocosm Facility, Houghton, MI, USA - PEATcosm2014_Bin17_60_metaG | ecosystem: Environmental > Terrestrial > Soil > Wetlands > Peat | place...
GCGGCCGGATTTTCGCTCAGGAGTCGCGACGGCGCCATGAACACGGAAAAAGTCAATGTCTTTTGAGCGCGTCCTGCGGTGGTGCACCTCGCGCGCCTGCGCGCCCGTGTGGTCGAGGACCTGCCGTCGGAGAAGATCGACCGCTATCTCGTTCGCGACGCCCAGCGCGTGATCGAGGCGGCGGTTTCGGCCGATCAAGGTCACGATCGTAACCGAAACTTGATATCGATCAAATCGTCTGATTTCGTGGCTGCTATTACACAAAAATGGCTGCGCTTATTTATCGATGCTCCGCGACCGGGATGAAGGTGCAGCATTGGTTTGCCGACGGCGGGGCATCCGACCGGCCCGCGGATTCCTACATCAGCGTGTCATGCCTAGCATGCACCCGGATGCATTTCGTCAATCCATCAACAGGGAAAGTCCACGGCGAAAATAGCAACTGACAGCCATATCGAGAGACCATGCCTGGCATAAGGAGCCCAGCAGCGGTTGCGCAGCGACCGGGGCAACAAGTCTCGATCATAATTGCGCGAGCGGCATTGCTGACGATTACGCGAGCTTGAATCTCAGCACCGGATCGGTGCTGCCACCGCTGCTTGCCGAACGATCGCCGATTTGATCTATCGCAAAGTTTCGCGCCGGAATTGGGCAGAGCATGGTCTTGGCTTTGCATGCGAGCGAGCGCCCAAATGCGTCGCAGCGATCTTAATCCTTGGGAGGATTCACCCGATGCCCCAAATCATCGACATTTTGCGCGAAGAGCACCACAACATCGAAAAGTTGTTGCTGGTTCTCGAGCGCGAGTTGGGTGTCTTTAATCGCGCGGAGCGGCCAGATTATCACATCGTACGGTCAGTCATCGAGTACTTTCAGGACTATCCGGATTGCTGCCACCATCCCAAAGAGGACATCATCTTCGAGAAACTGAAAACGCGTGATCCTATCGCGGCGGCAAGCGTCGGTGACCTTGAAGCTGAACATGAAAGCGGATCAAAACGCCTGGGGCGGGTGGCGCGGACCGTCGAAAGTATCCTGGCCGACCGGGAAATTCTGCGGCAGACCGTCGATGAGATCATACGCGACTTCATTGACCATGAGCGGCAGCACATGGCGATGGAAGAACGCGTTCTGTTTCCGGCCGCGGTTCAGGTCTTACTACCTCAGGACTGGGCCGAGATTAGCGCGAGATTAACCACCAGGAAGGACCCCTTAGACACCGCGCTGGAAGACAAATACCGCATTCTACGAGACCTCATCTTGCAATGGGAGCAGGAGGCGGAATTGGAACGAACGCAGCGGAGCTACGCTCCGAGTTCATGAAGGAGGGCGATATCTGATCGTGAACCGGGCCGGCCAAGTATGGCGGCTGGACGCGTCGGCCGAGAAGCTTTCCTTCAGCAATGAGCAGCCAAATCTGCGCTGGTACTTCGCCTAACGCCGCAGCAGGCGCGATGTCTGACCTTGGCAAAGCAAATTAACTGGGCTTTCCAGCCACGCAATATTGCAAAGAAAATTAACTACCGACCTATCGCCGTAGCTTGATTTAAATCAATGAAGTATTTCGGCAATAGTCGAATTTGCAGATTGCTGGCAATCGGTGATGGCAGTTGCCTCATATGAAATCAATTCTGGTACCGACCGGAGGTAGCGATACGGACAATTCCGTATTCCAGACAGCGCTTGCCGCAGCCCGTTTGTTTTCAGCCCATCTGCAATTCGTACATATCCGGGTGAGCCCTGCACAAGCAGCAGCTTACACACCCGGTGTCAACTTCGCGATGGGTACGGCGGCGCTCCGGGATGAACTGAACCGATTACGGACGGAGGCCGATGATCGTTCGAACGCGGCCTCGCGCCACGTCCACGAATTCTGTAGCCGGGAGATGATCGATTTCGTAGATGCGCCGAGTTTCTCGCCGGCCGTGACGGCAAGCTGGCGCGAGGAGGAATGCGACCCCTGCGAACGCCTGATGTTTTATTCTCGCCATAGCGATCTCGTTGTCATGGGTCGGGCCAAGCGTCCAAATGGACTGCCTCTCGACCTGATTGACATTTTGCTCCTGGGCTGCGGACGCCCGATGCTCCTTGCCGCCGCGACAGCACCAAGCCGCCTTGCCGGAACCATCATTGTCGGTTGGCGGGAAACACCGGAAGCGGCCCGTGCCGTGGTGGCCGCCATGCCCTTGCTGACTAAGGCCGAGCGTGTCGTGTTCGTCGCGGTTGATGAAGGCGCTGAGGGCACGGCGGACGCGGTCGATGACGTCGCCCGACAATTCAGACGGAATGGCGTTCCCACCGACGTAGAACTCGTCGCGCCGGGAGGCCGTTCGGTCTCGGAGGTCCTGTTCGCCGTGGCGCAAACCCGGGGCGCCAATCTCATGGTGATGGGAGCCTACGGTCACTCACCGATTCGCGAACGCATATTCGGCGGATGTACGCAGGCGGCCATCCGGCATGCCGACATACCCGTATTGTTGCTGCATTGACGCCGGGACCGGTTGGATTGCGGCGGCTCTCATTCTGGTCGCGCTGATGACGATCCAAGGTGTCGGCTTCCAAAAACCCCGATCAACGGTCTCGTCTGGTTGCAAAAGATTGAGCCTGATTTAAACAAAATCAGCGCTTGGATACGGCGATATTTTTATGCCGTCGCGACTCAGGGAGCGATGCAGGCGGCGATCATTGTCATCATGACCCGCCTTCGCGCGGGTATCTGACTGCCTCTTGCAAGTATCTGATACGATGCTTTTTTCTGGAAATAAGATCATGACCCCGGAAGAGATGGTGTCGCGGCTGCTCTATCGCGATGGGCTGATGCTGGTGATCGACAAGCCGGCAGGGCTCGCGGTTCACCGTGGCCCCAACGGCGGCGCAAGCCTCGAAGACCATTTTGACGCGTTGCGCTTCGGCCTGCCACGCCCGCCCGCGCTCGCCCACCGGCTCGACCGCGACACGTCCGGATGCCTGATCCTCGGCCGCCACCGCAAGGCGCTCGCGCAACTCGGCCGGCTGTTCAAGAACGGAGCGATCGACAAAACCTACTGGGCGGTCGTCGAAGGCGGGCCGGACGCGGACGAGGGCACCATCGAGTTTCCGCTCGGCCGGCTCGATGTGACGCGGGGGTGGTGGATGAAGCATGACCCCAAAGGCCAGCCGGCGGTGACGCGCTGGAAGGTGCTGGGGCGCAGTTCCCGAACCACCTCCCCCTGCAGGGGGGAGGTTGACCTGCCGAAGGCAGGTCGGGTGGGGGTAAGTGATAGACCCACCTCACCCGAGTCACCCCACCCCGCCGGCTTCGCCGTCGAGCCTCCCCCTGCAGGGGAGGGTAAAATGCTGAGTTGGCTCGCGCTCGAACCTGTGACCGGCCGCACCCACCAGCTCCGAGTGCATTGCGCCGAAATGGGCTGGCCGATCTTAGGCGATACGATCTACGGCACGGCGCGGCGCAACGGCGGCCTCATCCTGCACCTTCACGCCCACGAAATTGTCGTGCCGCTCTACAAGAACCGCGCGCCGATCCGCATCAGCGCGCCGGTACCGCAGCACATGCACGCATGGCTTGCGCAGTGCGGCTGGGAAGGCGAGGACACTCCTGCCCCCGTCATTCCGGGGCCCAAGCGAAGCGAGGGAGCCCGGAATCCATAACCACAGTCGGTAATCGTTCTGCGCCGATTGTGATTATGGATTCCGGACTCGCCGGTTCGCGGCGATCCGGAATGACAAATCAACCTAGCGAGAGATTAGTTCAGGCCGCCAGCAATTGTCTGCCGTCGTGCGCGGCCATTTCCAGGTCGAGGATTGTTCCCGGCTCGGTCGGCGTCGCGAGCCTGACCGGCGTGAACTGCTCGGTGCGGCCGGTTTCATGCGACTCGGTCAACACGCGTCGCGTCGCGCCGACCTCGGCGTCGAGATGACGCCGCAAAGCGAGCGCGCCGCGCTGGCGCAGGCGCCGCGCACGTTCCTTCACGATCTCGCGGCTAAGCTGCGGCATCCGCGCCGCCGGCGTCCCCGGCCGCGGCGAGAACGGAAAGACGTGCAAATGGGTCAATCCGCAATCCTCGACGAGGTCGAGCGATTTTTGGAACATTTTTTCCGTCTCGGTCGGAAAGCCGGCGATCAAGTCGGCGCCGAACACCACGTCCGGCCGCAATCGGCGCACTTTGTTGCAGAACGCGATCGCGTCGTCGCGGCAATGCCGCCGCTTCATGCGCTTGAGGATGAGATCGTCGCCGGCCTGCAGCGAAAGGTGCAGATGCGGCATCAGCCTGCCGTCCTGCGCGAGCGCGTCGAGGAGATCATGGTCGACCTCAACCGAATCGATCGACGATAGGCGCAGTCGCTTGAGCTCCGGCACGTGCTTGAGAATCTGCTTCACGAGAAGGCCGAGCTTGGGCGCGCCCGGCAGGTCGGGACCGTAGCTCGTGATGTCGACGCCCGTGAGCACGACCTCGCGATAACCGTTGGCGACGAGCCGGCGCACATCCTCCACCACTGCGCCCATCGGCACCGAGCGCGAATTGCCGCGGCCATAGGGAATGATGCAGAAGGTGCAGCGGTGGTCGCAGCCGTTCTGCACCTGAATGAAGGCGCGCGTGCGGCCCTCGAAGGCGTCGATAAGGTGCGCCGCGGTCTCTTTGACCGCCATGATGTCGTTGACGATCACCTTCGGCGCATCATTGAGGTCGAAGGCGGCACGCGCCTGCGCCCACGCCGCGGCACTGAGCTTCTCCGCATTGCCCAAAACCTGATCGGCCTCGCGCATGGCGATGAAAGTTTGCGGCTCGGTCTGCGCCGCGCAGCCGGTGATGACGATCTTTGCCTGCGGGCGCTCACGTCGCAGCGCCCGGACCGTTTGACGCGCCTGACGGACCGCTTCCGCGGTGACCGCGCAGGTATTGACCACGACCGTGTCGCGAAAGCCGGCACGCTCCGCCTCACGGCGGATCACTTCCGACTCGGCGGCATTGAGCCGGCAGCCGAAGGTGACAACCTCGACGCTCATCACGCCGCACCCGCATCGACGAACAGCGCCGCATCGAAGCGGCCCTTGTGCTCGTACTCGACCGGGCCGGTCATCAACACATGGTCGTCCGCCTCGCGCCATTCGATCGCGAGGTCGCCGCCGGGCAGGGTGACCGTCACCTTGCGGCCGGCGCGCAACAGCCGCACCGCGCCGACTGCGGCGGCGCAGGCCGCCGAGCCGCAGGCCTTGGTGAGACCGGCGCCGCGCTCCCAAGTGCGGATCACCACGTGGTCGGGCGCGACAATGGCGGCTAGCGTGATGTTGGCGCGCTCCGGAAACATCGGATCGTTTTCCAGTCGCGGGCCGATTCTGCGCAGATCGTACGCTTGCGGATCCTTGACCCAGAAGATTGCATGCGGATTGCCCATGCTGACGACCGAGGGCGAATGCAGGATCGGTGCGTCAGCCGGCCCGACCGTAAGATCGATCGCGCGCGTGTCGGGTATTTCGCGTGCGAGCGGAATCTCGTCCCAGCGAAAGCGCGGCTGGCCCATATCGACCGTGAATAGCCCGTTGCCCGATCGCCAACAGGCGATGAGCCCGGCCGGCGTTTCGAATGTCAGTTTCGAATGACCGGTCTCGGCGCTGACGAGCGCGGCCACGCAGCGCATGCCATTGCCGCAGGCGCCCGCCTCCGACCCGTCGCTGTTGTAGATGCGGATCGACGCATCGGTGCTGCCGCGCGCGGGATAAAGTGCCATGAGCTGGTCGTAAGGCTCGTATCGCGCGGCCGCGCGCGCCTCGGCCGCGGAAATCGGGCTTTGTGCACTCAGATTTGGCGCGCGACGCAGGTCGACGATCACGATCTCGTTGCCGAGACCGTTCATCTTGACGAAATCCCGATTCGCCAGCGTGCTCATGATAATGCCCGAATGTGAACCACTTATATGAACCACTTATATGAGGACTCGATCATTGAGCGCCAGTCGGCTGATCGCAAATTGGGCACGTCGGGTGCGCCCTGCCATGCTAGAATTTCAAAGGGACGAAAGAACAACGAGGCGACGGCGCCGCCCGGCGGCGCAGATCGCCGATACAAGGAGAACCTGATGTTGCTGCGCTTTGCGCTGTGTACCGCTGTGGCGGCCATGGCGATCGCCATGACGCTGGCGCTCGCCGAGCTACAACCAGCATCGGCGCAAACGCCGCCGCCGGCAGCCGCGGCCAATCCCGCCGTCAAGCCGGCCGAGCCGGCGCAAGCTGCTCCCCAAAGTCCGACCGCCGAGCCGACCGAGCCGTTCGGCGAGGATATAACGCTGACGGCGAAGACGATCGTGTATGTGAAGGGCAAGGGTACCTGGGACGACGCTTTCGAGACGATCACCAATTCCTTCAAGAAGCTCAAAACCTATGTCGATAAAGAGGGCCTCAAGACGGATGGCCTGGAGATGACGATCTTTACCGCGACCGACGATGCCGGCTTTGAATACGAGGCAGCCATCCCGATTGCCGAGCCGCCCAAAAACCCACCGCATGGCGAGATCGCCGTCGGCCAATTGCCGGAGGGTCATGCGCTGAAATTCATCCATCACGGCTCTTATGACGAATTGGACAACACCTACGAGGCGATCACGAATTATCTCGACGAGAAGCGGCTTGAGGCCAAGGACATGTTCATCGAGGAATATGTGACCGATCCCGTGTCCAGCGACCAGAACAAGCTCACGGTCAACGTCCTCGTCTTGCTCAAATGAACGCTGGTTGACAGCATGGAACCGGCTCACTAGGTTCCGGCCGCTCTCGCAAGAGATCGACTTTGCAACCGCCGACCGGCCCCGGAGGCCGGAGGCAACCGCCCGACAGCGCGATGCGCCCTCGGGCGCTACAAGCGTTTGCTTTGCCGTGTCTTACGCGACGATGCGTCGATTATTATTTTCGTCATTGCCGGGCTTGACCCGGCAATCCATCTCCCCCTCCCACATCCTCCCCCGCAAGCGGGGGTAAGGGAGGGGGATCGATGCCCGGGTCGAGCCTGGGCATGACGAGTGAAGAAGGCCGACAAATGTTCGACAGTCTTTCCGAACGGCTGAATGCGGTCCTCGATCGCCTGACCCGGCGCGGGGCGTTGTCGGAGGCGGATGTCGATGCGGCGTTGCGCGAGGTGCGGCGCGCATTGCTCGAAGCCGACGTCGCACTCGACGTCGCGCGCACCTTCACCGACCAGGTGAAGCAGCGCGCGGTCGGGGTGGACGTGATCAAGTCGGTCACGCCCGGCCAGATGGTCGTGAAGATCGTGCACGACCAGCTGATCGAGACCTTGGGGTCGGATGCGCAGCCGATCGACCTCAATGCGCCGGCACCCGTCGTCATCATGATGGTGGGACTGCAGGGCTCGGGCAAAACCACGACCACCGCCAAAATCGCCAAGCGCCTCGCGGAAAACGCCAAGCGCAAGGTGTTGATGGCCTCGCTCGACACGCGCCGGCCAGCCGCCATGGAACAGCTTGCCGTGCTCGGCCGCCAAGTCGAAGTCGACACGCTACCGATCGTTGCCGGCCAGACACCGGTGCAGATCGCCAACCGCGCGGTGCAGGCGGCGCGTCTCGGCGGCTACGACGTGCTGTTGCTCGATACTGCCGGCCGCCTCACGCTCGACGAGGCGATGATGACCGAGGCGGCGGAGGTCCGCCGCGCGGCCAACCCGCACGAAACTCTCCTCATCGCCGACGCGTTGACCGGCCAGGACGCCGTCAATCTCGCGCGGTCGTTCGACCAGCGCGTGGGTTTGACCGGCATTGTGCTGACACGGATCGACGGCGACGGCCGCGGCGGCGCGGCGCTCTCCATGCGCGCCGTCACCGGCAAGCCGATCAAGCTCATCGGCACCGGAGAGAAACTTGACGCCATCGAGGACTTTTATCCGGCGCGGATCGCCGACCGCATTCTCGGCATGGGCGACATCATTTCGCTGGTCGAGAAAGCCGCAGCAACGATCGACGCCGAGAAGGCGGCGCGCGTCGCCGAGAAGATGCGCAAGGGCGCCTTCGATCTCGCCGATCTGCGCGAGCAGATCGTACAGATGCAGCACATGGGCGGCATGACCGGGCTGATGTCGATGCTGCCGGGCATTGCCAAGATCAAAAATCAGCTCGCCGAGCGCAATCTCGACGAGAAGGTGCTCAAGCGCCAGATGGCGATCATCGATTCGATGACGCCGCAGGAGCGGCGCAACCCTGATGTGCTCAAGGCGAGCCGCAAGCGGCGCATCGCCGCCGGCTCGGGCACAAAGCCTGAGGACATCAACCGCCTGCTGAAGATGCACCGCACCATGTCCGACGTGATGAAAGCCATGGGCGGCGCCAAGCGCGGACCGATGGCCGGCCTCGCCAACATGCTCGGCCTCGGCGGCGGTATGCCGAGCCCGGAACAGATGGCGAAGCTTGCCGAAAAAATGCCGGGCGGGCTGCCGCCGGGAATGCTCGGCGCGGGCGGCCTGCCGCCGACAATGCCGGGACTACCACCGAATTTTCCGGGACTACCAGGTGGACTACCGGGTCTTGGTCCTAAATTCCCGGGCGGCTTTCCCGGATTGGGGAAGAAAAAGTGAGCCTCTACCGCGCTATTTCCGTCACCCTGAGGTGCGAGCCAACGGGTCCGGCCTTCGGCCGGCCCGATGACAGGCTCCGCGAGCCTCGAAGGGCGACGGCCCGGACGCCTCGGCCGACATCCTTCGAGGCGCGCCTACGGCGCGCACCTCAGGATGACGGATCAAGAATCCAACGTTTCAACATAAGAAAGGAAAACTGAATGTCTCTCGTGATCCGTATGGCGCGTGCCGGCACCAAGAAGCGGCCGTTTTATCACATCGTCGTAGCCGACAACCGCGCGCCGCGCGATGGGCGCTTCATCGAGCGCCTCGGCCATTTCAATCCGCTGCTGCCCAAGGAGCGGACAGATCGGCTGAAGCTCGATCTGGAAAAGGTCAAGGCGTGGATGGCCAAGGGCGCGCAGCCTTCCGACCGCGTCATGCGCTTCCTCGACGCCGCCGGCGTGATGAAGCGGCCCAAGCGCAACAATCCGGAACGAGCGATCCCGCGCAAGGAACGCAAGGCGAAGGAGGAAGCCGCCAAGGCCGCGGCGGTTCCTGGCGCGGCTCCCGCCGCTGGCGCAGCGCCACCGGCCGCTTAGCAGGCGCGAATAATGGCGGGCGGCGCTCGGATCTGCCTCGGTCAAATCGGTGCGGCGCACGGCGTGCGCGGGGAAGTCCGGCTGCGCTCGTTCACGTCCAATCCGGCCGCAATCGCCGGCTATGGCCCGCTCGAGTCCGAGGACGGCCGCCTGTTCGCGATCGAGTCGCTGCGGCCGGCCAAAGATCATTTCGTGGTGAGGCTTGCGGGAATTTGTGACCGCAATGCCGCAGAGCAACTCACAAACATCAAGCTCTACGTGCCGCGCGACCGCTTGCCCGAGCCCGAACAGGCCGACGAGTTCTATCACGCCGATCTCATCGGTCTCGCTGTTGTCGATCGCGCGGGTCAGAAGCTCGGCACCGTCGTCGCGATCCACAATTTCGGCGCCGGTGACCTGATCGAAGTGCGGCAAGCGGAAGGCGAGCCGACGCAGATGCTGCCGTTTGACGAGGCGACCGTCCCAGAGATCGATCTTGCGGCGGGGCAGCTGGTTGTTGCAGCGCCGGAGGGAACGTTTGCATCCTCTCCCGCAAAGGGAGAGGGCTAAGATGTGGCGCGCGAGCGTTCTCACCATTTTCCCGGAAATGTTTCCGGGGCCGTTGGGCTTAAGCCTCGCCGGCAAGGCTATGGCGGCCGGCGCTTGGTCGCTCGATGTGGTCGATATCCGTAACTTCGCAACCGACAAGCATCGCACCGTCGACGATACGCCGGCCGGCGGCGGCCCCGGCATGGTGATGAAGGCCGACGTGCTGGGCCGCGCGATCGACGCGGCGGCGGCATCCGATGCACGGCCACGCCTGCTCATGTCGCCGCGCGGTGTGCCGCTGACGCAGGCGCGGATCGAGGCCCTCACCCTCGACGCCGGCGTTATCCTCATCTGCGGCCGTTTCGAGGGCATTGACGAAAGGGTGATCGCGGCGCGCGGCCTCGAAGAGATCTCGATCGGCGATTATGTGCTGTCCGGCGGCGAGATTGCGGCGATGGCGCTGATCGACGCCTGCGTGCGGCTGTTGCCCGGGGTCATGGGCGCGCCGGCCTCCGGCGCCGAGGAGAGTTTTGCCGACGGCTTGTTGGAATATCCGCAATATACCCGCCCGCAGCTTTGGGAGGGTCGGCCGATCCCCGAAATCCTCACTTCGGGCGATCACGGCAAAATCGCCGCCTGGCGCCGCGCCGAGGCCGAGCGGCTGACCCGCGAGCGCCGGCCGGACCTCTGGGCGCGTCATTTCGGGGCGCGGGCAAAACCCGCGAGCCCGGAATGACGATGACAGGTGACTGGAAGGTGACAAAGCCCGCAGGGTGGCGTAGAAGCTGCGCCAACCCGCTAGCCCCCGGTAGGAGCCGCGCACCGCAAGCGCCGCCGATGGAGAATTCACCATGAACCTGCTCAAACAAATCGAACAAGAACAGATGGCGAAGCTCACCGCCGGCAAGGAAATCCCCGATTTTCAGCCGGGCGATACGGTGGTGGTCAACGTCAAGATCGTCGAAGGCGAGCGCAGCCGCGTCCAGGCCTATGAAGGCGTCTGCATCGGCCGCGCCGGCGCCGGGCTGAACGAGAATTTCACCGTCCGCAAGATTTCCTACGGCGAGGGCGTCGAACGCGTTTTTCCGCTTTATTCGCCACTGATCGACTCGATCAAGGTCGTGCGCCGCGGCCAGGTCCGTCGCGCCAAGCTTTATTATTTGCGCGGACGCCGCGGCAAGTCCGCGCGCATTACCGAGCGGCAGGAGCATGGAGTGGCGGCGACTGGCGTGGTGGAGAAGGCGGCGGAGTAATCGATGGCCAAGCCCCGCACCCTGTACGACAAGATTTGGGACGACCATCTGGTCGACGAGCAGCCGGACGGCACCTGCCTCATCTATATCGACCGGCATCTCGTGCACGAGGTGACAAGCCCGCAGGCGTTCGAAGGATTGCGGCTCTCCGGCCGCAAGGTGCGCGCGCCGGAAAAGACGCTGCTCGTTGTCGACCATAACGTGCCGACGACCGACCGCCGGCAGAAGAATCCCGACCCGGAGAGCGAAGCGCAGATCGCCTACCTTGCCGAGAACGCGAAATTCTTCGGTCTCGAATATTTTGATGAGTTCGACAGGCGCCAGGGCATCGTCCACATCATCGGCCCGGAGCAGGGCTTTACGCTGCCCGGGGTAACGCTGGTGTGCGGCGACAGCCACACGGCCACTCACGGCGCCTTCGGCGCGCTCGCCTACGGCATCGGCACCTCGGAAGTCGAGCACGTTCTCGCGACGCAGACGCTGATCCAGACCAAATCGAAGAACATGCGCGCCGTGGTCGACGGCAAACTGCCGCAGGGCGTCGCCGCCAAGGACATCATCCTCGCCATCATCGGCGAGATCGGCACTGCCGGCGGCACCGGCTATGCGCTCGAATATGCCGGCGAAGCGATCCGCTCATTGTCGATGGAAGGCCGCATGACGGTGTGCAACATGTCGGTCGAGGCCGGCGCCAAGGCCGGTTTCATCGCGCCCGATGAAAAAGCCTACAGCTATTTGAAGGATCGCCCGAAATCGCCGAAGGGCAAGGCCTGGGACGAGGCCATGCGCTACTGGGCGACGCTGCAGTCCGACGACGGCGCCCATTTCGATCGCGAGATCAGACTCGACGCCGCCAAGCTGCCGCCGCTCGTGACCTGGGGCACGAACCCCGAGCAGGTCGTCGCGGTGAGCGGCCGCGTGCCGCGCCTCGAAGATATCGCCGACGACAACAAGCGGCAGGCCGCGGAACGCTCGCTCACCTATATGGGACTGAAAGGCGGCGAGAAGATCGCCGATATCACCCTTGACCGCGTGTTCATCGGTTCCTGCACCAATGGGCGCATCGAAGATTTACGCGCGGTCGCCAAGGTCGTCGACGGCAAGACGGTCAACGCCAACGTCAAAGCCATGATCGTGCCGGGTTCAGGCCTGGTCAAAGAGCAGGCTGAAGCCGAGGGCCTCGACAAGATCTTTCTCAAGGCCGGCTTCGAATGGCGCGAGCCCGGCTGCTCCATGTGCCTCGCCATGAACCCCGACAAGCTCAATCCCGGCGAGCGCTGCGCCTCGACCTCAAACCGCAATTTCGAGGGCCGGCAGGGTTACAAGGGCCGCACCCACCTGGTCTCGCCGGCGATGGCCGCCGCCGCGGCGATCGCGGGACATTTTGTCGACGTGCGGGAGTGGAATTCGGCGCGGTAATTACCCGCGCACCCACCAGCAGTGCATTTGCGGATAGAGCACCGTGCCGCTCGGCCGGTTCTGCAACTCGTACCAGTCGACGCAGCGCCGGTAGAGCAAGGGCCGCGGGTTGATCTCGATACGCCGCCTCACGACACGCGGCGGCAAGGTCGGCTCGCCGGGACGTGTAATCCGTGACGTCTCGCGCTGTGCCGCAGCCTGTGGCGCCGTGGCGAGCAACGGCAGTACGGCGAGGGCCATGATCGCGATCAACGGTTTGCCTGACATCGCTGCCTCGCAGTCTAGCTATCCGCTCATTCCCGCGTAAGCGGGAATCCAGCAACGGGGTCCCCGCTTCCGCGGGGACGAGCGGAAAGCTGCAAACAACGCTACATTAGGATTATGGCCGATGTCGGTTCCGATCCGCTGGCCTGGCGGCCGGTCAAGGCGCCCTCGCTCGCCGCGCTTGAAGTTCTCGCCGGCGAGGTGTTTTGGCATTTGCCGCAAGGATTTCGCGATCTGTGCACCGGCCTCGTCATCCAAGTGGACGATTTCCCGACCGATGAGGTGCTCAATGAGATGCAAGCCGAGAGCGAGTTCGACCTGCTCGGCCTGTTCCAGGGCATCGGCCTGCCGTTTCGTTCGGA
>Ga0181536_10005501_pt1 | contig 12978 bp, 9 predicted proteins | sample PEATcosm2014_Bin_41_FD_121105 | JGI IMG/M metagenome (GOLD analysis project Ga0181536, IMG submission 121105) | Peatland microbial communities from MTU Mesocosm Facility, Houghton, MI, USA - PEATcosm2014_Bin17_60_metaG | ecosystem: Environmental > Terrestrial > Soil > Wetlands > Peat | place...
AATCCGTCGCGATCCTTGTCGAAGGGACGGCTGGCGCGGGTGGGTTCGTCGTTGCGAGTGGAGAGCGCGCGCATGGCGGCAAAACCGCCCACCGACAGAGGCGTTACCGCAGCCTCCGCTCCGCCGGCAATCATCACGTCCGTGTCGCCGTGCAGGATCATGCGCACCGAGTCGCCAATGGCGTTGGCAGAGGTGGCGCAGGCCGTGGCCGTAGCCGAGATCGGTCCCTTGGCTCCGTAGCGAATGCTCAAATGGCCGGAAGCCATATTCACGATGGCGGCGGGAATGAAGAAGGGCGATATCTTGCGCGGGCCGCCCTGTAGCAAGTTGGTGTGCTCGCGCTCGATGATCTCGAAGCCGCCAATGCCGGAGCCGATGAAGACGCCCACGCGGTCGGCGATCTCCGGCGTGATTTTGAGGCCCGACTGAGAGATGGCTTCGTGGGTAGCGGCAAAGGCGAAGTGGATGAACCGCCCCATCTTGCGCGCTTCCTTTTTGTCCAAGAAGTTGAGCGGGTCGAAGTTTTTGACCTCGGCGGCGAAGGTGACCGGGAAGCCAGTGGTATCGAAGCCCTGAATCGGACCCATGCCACTGGCGCCGGCCAAAAGCTGCCGCCACACTTCGGGAGCGGTGTTGCCCACACCGCACACCAGACCGATTCCGGTGATGACGACTCTGCGGGGCGAAATGGACAAGGGCTACTTGCCGCCTTTCGCGTTCTTTTCGATGTACTCGATCGCGTCCTTGACGGTTTTGATCTTCTCGGCGTCCTCGTCTGGAATCTCCAGATCGAAGGCCTCTTCGAACTGCATCACCAGCTCGACCACATCCAGCGAATCCGCGCCCAGGTCTTCCTGGAAGCTGGCGCCGGGGGTGACCTCGGCTTCATCCACCTGCAACTGCTCAACGATAATGCTCTTGACTTTCTCTTCAACGGCCATGCGTGCTTCTCCTCTTGGGTTTCGGAACTTGGGAATCTCTTCGGGACAAACTCATTCACATTCCGCCAGCTTACAATACTGTCTCGCGGCAGGGGAACACCACCGCTAAGCCAAAAATGCGCATGGCCCCGAAATTTCAAGTCTACCGGGCCGGTGGAGGTGTGTAAAGGCTTGCGGGACGAGAGAACTGGGAATAGTGGACAGAGAATCGAAAACCGGCATGATTTTGGCCGAAAATGCACAGATAAAGGGCGTATATTAGGCGAAGCAGGAAAGAGGAGACGGATGCAGGAAATGATTCTTGGAGTTGCCGTTGCAATCTCAGCGATTTCGGGGCTGTTGCTTGGAGTTTGGCTGGGAATTGGAACCGGAAAGGGAGAATCCAAGGCGCAAGCGGATCGAATCGCCAGCCTGGAGGCGGATAAGACGCGGCTGGAGGGAGTGGTCGCGGCGGAAAAAGAACTAAGCCAGCAATTGAGGGAGCAAGCGGCTGGCGCCAAGGAGCGTGAGAAGGCGCAGGAGGAAAAGTATGCGCAGATGAAGGCTGACCTGGAGAAAGCTTTTGGAAATCTGGCGGCCGAGGCGCTGAGGGCCAATAACCAGAGCTTTTTGACCATTGCCAAGCAGGAGTTGGGCGGACAAACCAACGAAGCGAACAAAAAACTGGAAGCCAAGGAGTTGGCAATCAAGAATATGCTGGACCCGCTTGGCGTCGCGCTGAAGAGCCTCGAAGAACAGGCTCGCGAGATGGAAACCAAGCGCGTGGGAGCGTATTCCGAGGTAAAGACTCTGGTCGAGAATATACAGAACTCGATTCCCGCTTCGCTGGATGCGCTGAAAAACGAGACTGCGCAATTAATCACTGCACTGCGCGCTCCCAAGACTCGCGGCAACTGGGGCGAACTGCAACTCAAGCGTTGCGTGGAATACGCCGGAATGGTGCAGTATTGCTCCTTCTCCGAGCAGGTGACGACGCGCGATGAGGACGACAAACTGTTGCGTCCCGATATGACCATTCAACTGCCGAATGGCCGCGAGATCGTGGTCGATGCCAAGACTCCGCTCGATGCCTTTCTGGACGCCAGCGGCTCAACGGAAGCAGCCACGCAAACCCTTCGCTTTGCGGCCCATGCGCAGCGCGTGAAGGCGCATCTGAAAGAGCTCTCAGGCAAGGCTTACTGGAAACAATTTGAAAAGGCTCCGGATTTTGTGGTCTGCTTCCTGCCCAGCGAGGCTCTGTTCAGCGCGGCGCTCGAAGCCGATCCGTCGCTGATCGAATTCAGCGCGCAAAACCATGTGGTGATGGCCACTCCGACGACCTTAATCGCGCTGCTGCGCGCCGTCGAGTTTGGATGGCAGCAATCGGAGATTACCAAGAACGCAAAGGCTATTCACGAGACGGGCCGCAGAATCTACGATAAGCTGATGGTCGCACAAGGGCATCTTGAAAGGCTCGGCAATGCGCTCAGAGGCGGAGTCGATTGCTATAACAAGTTCCTCGGCACCATTGAAGGCAAGGGTGGAGTCTTCTCTCACGGACGGCAGTTGGGCGATCTGGCTCACTCCGACGGAGAGTTGGAGGAGATCACGAAACTGCAAGTTGAGATACGCGAGATGGAGTCGCCGGAGTGGTCGCAGCCGCTGCTGGCAATCGCCGCCAGCGCTGCCGAATCCGAGGAGTCGGCGGAGTAGAAAGAGACTCGCCAATTGGAACCTGTCCAGACTATGAAGTTGAATGGGACGAGCTTTGCCCGTCCGTTCAGAGTCGATTCGAGTCTCGGCTTTAGCCGCTGAGGGAAAGAAAGCTGCCACAACAAACTTCCCTCAAGGAATAATGCCCTATCCAGTACTGCCTTTGATGTACGAGCTTTTGCCCGTACCCTTCACCCCAAACAAGTTATTGGAACGATTCTTCGTTTTTCGGCTCCTTGCCAGCCCGTTTCCTGCGCATTCACCGCCGGTCTAGTGTATTTTAGTATTTACTGTAGACTGCTGTAACAGCTTTTGAACCATGCTTGTGGGTTGTCCGGGGTGATGAGCTGGATGGCTTCGGCAATAGCCTCTTCGAGCACGTTGGCTGGTTCTTGCTTTTGCCCAGCGGAGAAGTTGTTTGAGCTTTGACCAAGCCTTTTAGATCGGGTTCAGGTCGGGCGAGTAAGGCGGCAGATAGAGCGCTTTCGCCCCTGCTTTTTCGGTCGGACGGCTCACGCCCTTGATCTTGTGATAACTCAAGTTATCCATCGCCACTATGTCGTCGGGCTTGAGCGCAGGACACAGGATATGTTCGACGTAGGCCAGAAATATGTCGTCGTTCTTGGCCTCTTCTATAATCATCGATGCAATGATTCCGCGCAGGCTCATCGCCCCCAGAACGGTCATTATTTTCCAGCGTCCGCCGGACGTTGTTTCACAGATGCGCCCGCCTCCGGCGCCGCGCGCATAGAGCCGCGTCATAAAGTTAGCGACCCAGCTTTCGTCCAATAAGATCAGGCGTTCCAGTACGATCGTCGCAATGCGAGCAACGCGCAGTTTCTTCGACTCTGTTACACCCCGCTCAGGATTAATAAGTCGATCGTAATTCAAGACTTTCTCGTCCATTCGGCGAGTAAAATCTTAACCTTTTCCAGCGTAACTCCGCGCAGCAGGAATACCTTGCTTCTCGATAATACTCCCGTAGTCAATTCGACCGCGCTTTTCGGCACGGCAAAGGTCTCGGCGAGAAAAGCGATGAGGGCTTGATTGGCGCGGCCTTCGAGAGGCGGAGCATGAACGGCTATCTTCAGTTGCGCTGCCGGGCCTTCGCCGTAGACGCCGGTAATCGCGGTCTTCTTCGCTCCCGGCTGGGCGCGCACGGCCAGGGTAACTCCGGCAGCATGAGCACGCAGCATTAGTTCTTCCCCAACGCCGGCCTGTGCCCGAACAAGCCGGTTCCTATGCGGATGCGAGTTGCGCCTTCGGCAATGGCCAGCGCGAAGTCTCCACTCATGCCCATCGAGAGCACGTTGAACGCAAGCCGTGGATGCGCGACAGACCAGCGGTCGCGCCACTGCCGCAGGCTGCGGAAACAGGCGCGGGTCTCCGCTTCGGGCACATCGAAGGGAGCAATGGTCATCAGCCCGCGCGTCTCCAGATGAGTCAGGTCCGTCAGCCGCTCCAGCAGTTGGGCGGCCTCGACTGAGTTAGGATCGAGACCGGCCTTCGACTCTTCGGGACTGAGCTTGACCTCGATCAGAATCGGCAGACGCTTGCCTAACTTGCCCGCCGCTTCGTTCAATCTCTCGGCCAGCCGCAGCGAGTCCAATGAGTCGATCCCGTCGAATAACTCCACGGCGCGAAGCGCCTTGTTCGATTGCAGGTGGCCGATCAGATGCACGCGAATTGGACCGGCTCCTGCGGCAGACCCGCGCAGCGCCTCCAGTTCCGGCGCTTTCGCCGCAGCCTCCTGCACACGGCTCTCGCCGAAAAGACTCAGCCCCAGGCTGGCAGCCTCCACGACCGTAGCGGCTGGGTAGGTCTTCGAGACCGCCATCAACTCGACCTCGGCGCGCAGACGGCCAGCGCTTCGGCAAGCGTCCGCAATCTCCGCTTCCAGCCGTTCGAGATTTTCCCTGAGATCGCTCAGTGCCCGTGCTCCTCCAAGAACTTTTCCGCTTCCAGCGCGGCCATGCAGCCCGACCCGGCAGCGGTAATGGCTTGGCGGTAGCGACGGTCCTGCACATCGCCGCAGGCAAAGACGCCGGGGACGACCTTGCCGTTGAGTGTGGTCAGCACGTTGCCCGCGGTGCGGATGTAGCCGTCGCTGTCGAGATCGATCTGGCCGGCAAACATCTTGGCATTCGGCTCGTGGCCGATACCGAGAAACAATCCGCTGATGGGCAGGGTGCTAACTTCGCCCGAACTTACGCAGCGCAGCCGCAGACCTTTGACTTCCTTCTCTTCCACGCCCAGCACTTCCTCGATGATTGTATTGGCGCGGAGCACGATATTCGGATGAGCCGTAACCCGGTCCAGCATGATCTTCGAGGCGCGGAAGGCATCGCGGCGATGCAGCAGCGTGACCTTAGAGGCGAAGCGGGTGAGAAACAGCGCCTCCTCCATCGCCGAGTCGCCACCACCCACCACGGCGATCTCCTTGCCTCGGAAGAAGAAGCCATCGCAAGTGGCGCAGCTTGAAACCCCGTGGCCGATGAGGGCCTGTTCGCTGGGCAAGCCGAGCCAGCGGGCGCTGGCGCCTGAGGCTACGATCAGGCTGCGCGTCGCGATCTCGCCGGTCGAGGTTTGCAGCCGAATCGGGCGGTCGCCAAGATTAACTTGATTGAGATGGGCAAGCTGAAAGGTCGCGCCAAAGCGGGCGGCCTGCTTCTTCATATTGTCGATCAACTCGGGACCCTGAATGCCCTCCGGCCAGCCGGGAAAGTTTTCCACCAGCGTGGTCATGGAGAGTTGGCCGCCGGGCTCGTGGCCTTCCAGAACCAGTGGGTTGAGGCCAGCGCGGGCAGTATAGATGGCCGCCGTCAGTCCGGCGCATCCGGAGCCGAGAATTACGGTATCGCGAATCTCTGTCATAGGGGTTCCCTTATTGATTTTAGACTCTTGCAGAAGGCAGCCGTTCGGTTCGGGCTGGCCGTACTCTATTGATGAGGTTCGTAGCCGATTGGACTCATCTCCCCAACTACAGGCGCTCCACGGAGACGAGGATGCCGCCGGCACGGTTGCGATCGACGGCTACAAGAGCAAGTTAGCGGATGTTTGCGGCTCGTCTGTCCCTGCTGCCATCCATCGCTGTTGCAATACTCCAGTCGCGACGTTTCTGGAACTGCCTTTCCAATGAGTATTTCTCAAAACAAGTCACATTATAGACAGTTAAGCCATTGTATCTATAAATCTGTTGTTTTTCGGCACATGATGAAAACTTATTTATAAATACTTCTTGTTACTTTAATCCTGTCAATTCAGATTTAGCGATACTTGCCAAACGAGCGCGGACCGATTAGAAAACTGTGGCCGCCTTGAAGCCGAAAGATCTGCATTCATTGGAAAACACAAAGGCGAGCCGGGATTTCAAACCTGGAGCCCTTTCGTGTTCAACTCCGTTTCCGCTCATTCTCGCAGCATTGCAGCCTGTCTTTCTGGACTGTTGTTTTTGGCGCCGGGCGCGGCTTTTGCCGGCGGACCGAAATACGTGGCCGGGGTCAGCTACTTCAATCCAAGCGTACTGGGCCAGCCTGTTCACTGGGCCAATGGGAAGGTCGGCTACTACGTAGATCAGGGACCGCTGAACAGTTTCATCTCTAACCAGCAGGCGAAGGCGATGGTGGATGCGGCGGCGGCGATCTGGAGCGCCGTTCCCACCGCTGGAGTAACTCTGGTGGACATGGGCCAGTTGAATGAAGACGTGAGCGGCTCAAACATCGCGGTGAGCGGTACAAACTTCACGGTGACGAACGAGCAAACCAACCAGTTGGGCTTGATCACCGCGCCGGCCGACGTTGCGCCAGCGGCAAACGGCTTTCCGGTGGGAGTGATCTTCGACGCGGACGGCTCCGTAATCGACGCGATCTTCGGCGCCGGTGCCAGCCAGCCGACCAGTTGCCAGAACAACGGAGTAATGTTCTGGCTGGATAACATCTATCCGGATGCGACCATCGCTCACGGCATCATCGTGGTCAACGGTTTGTGCGCCACTAACTCCAACATGATGAATATGATGAACTACGAGTTGGAGCGGGCCTTCGGGCGCATTCTCGGCCTGGACTACGCGCAGGTAAACCCCAACGCGCTGGTGGATGAGTTGCCCGGAGGAACCGCGGGCTGGCCGGTGATGCAGCCGCTAAGCGGAGTATGCACCGAGAGCGGCGGCATTTGCATTCCCGACCCCACAGTGCCGCGGTACGACGATATTGCCGCCCTCAACCGCATCTATCCCATCACCGCCGCTAACTTGAGCAGTTTTCCGGGCAAGCAGATCACTGCTGCCAATACGGTCTCGATTACGGGCACGGTCAGCTTCCGAACCGGCCTTGGAATGCAGGGCGTGAACGTGGTAGCAAGGCCGCTGGACGCGAACGGCAATCCGCTCTACCAGTACGCCGCGAGCTTTGTCTCCGGCGGTTATTTCAATGGCAACCACGGCAATCCTGTCACCGGCTTCACGGACGCGAACGGCAACCTGCTGACCAATTGGGGATCGAATGAGGCCGCGATGCAGGGTTACTTCGACCTGAGCGGAATGCCGCTGCCGCCGGGAGTAACTACGGCCAACTATGAAGTTACATTCGAGGCCATCAATCCACTTTACATCCTTACCGACTCGGTCGGTCCCTATATCGACGGGCAGGTAACTCCCTCCGGCACGTTACAGGCCATCTCTGTGCCGTCTCTAACGGCAGGCAGTTCGCAGACGCTCATCGTAAACGTGGCAGACTCGGCGGCGGGCGGTTACTCGGACACGATCGGGACTGAAGCTTCGCCGCGCGTGCTGCCCGCCAGCGGAATGTGGTGCGGACGGCTGAGTCAGGTGAGCCAGAACGATTGGTTTACCTTCCCGGTTCGCGGCGGGCGATCTTTTACAGTAGTAACTCAGGCTCTGGACGAAACCGGCGCTCCCACGGAAGCCAAGGCTATGCCGGCGTTGGGCGTGTGGGATGCTTTTGACCCGGTGGGCGCAACGGCCATCGGCGCGGGGCCGGGAATGAACGGCCTGGCCACGGGCGAGAGCTGGCTGCAGGTCACGGCAAGCGCCGATGACCTAGTGAGGATCGGCATCGCCGACCAGCGCGGCGACGGACGGCCCGACTATGCCTACAACGGCTGGGTACTCTATGCGGATACGGTGCAGCCTCTGCGGCTGCCTGCCGCGGGCGGGCCAATCGTCATTCACGGCATGGGCTTTCGTCTTGCGGATACAGTGCTGGTGGGCGGCCGGCAAGCGGTCGTAACCAGTATTTCGCCCAACGAGATCACGGCGATTGTGCCTCCGGCCGCAACTGGCGTTACCGGCTCGGTGAACGTCGAGGTGGACGATCTGCCCGCCTTCAATGCAGCGGCCGTCATTGCCGGCGGCATCAGTTACGACTCCGGCGCCGGCGACGCGCTGACCCTGCTGACAGCGCCCATGAACACGGTGCCCATCGGCGTACCGGAGGCCTTCACCGTGACCGCGCTGGGGCCGAATCTGATCCCGGCCGGCGGAGTGACCGTGATCTACACCGTCGCCAGCGGGACGGCCACGCTGGCCTGCGGACTGCCCACTTGCTCGGTAACCGCAACCGGCGATGGCCGCGCCAGCCTGAACGTGACGGCGGTCGACGGAAGCTGGTCGATCGTCACCGCATCGCTCACCAATGGATCCAGCCTGCAGGCGCAGTTCGCCGGCGGAACTCCGCCGCTGCTGGCAGCGCTTACGCAGCAGCTATCTCTGGCTGCGGGTGCTACGGTGACCTGGACCGTGCAGGCCATGGTGTTAAGCAACGGCGCGCCATTGAGCGGCCAGACCGTGGCTTGGCAGACGAGCGCCAGCGGCATCGCCGCTCAGGGTAGCTCCGCCAGCATCACCAACGCCGGCGGCATCGCCACCAAAACTCTCACCGTCGGCCCTCTGACCGAAGGCCAGCAGGCGAGCGCAACCGCCTGCCTGAACGGCACCAGCCAGTGCGTCACCTTCAACGTCTTCGGCGCGCGCCCGGAGTATGCCAGCCTGGAAGCCGTCTCGGGAACCAAACAGAGCCTAGCCGTTTCCGGGACCGCCAGTCAGATTACGCTGCGCCTGCTGGATATGGACGGCAACTTCATGGCCGGAGGCACGGTAAGCCTCTACCAGGCGCTTTATGCGTGGTCTCCGCCCTGCGCTCCGCACGGGGTCTGCGCCCAGGGCGCGTTGCTGGCCACGCAGGCCGCCACGGCCACCTCGGCTCTAGACGGAACCGTCACCTTCACTCCTGCATCGCTGCCCGGCGTAGCCACAAATCTGCTCGGACTGGCCGCCTCCGGCTACACTTCAAGCCTGAACATCGCCGTCGAACAGCATCCATAATGGTTCAAAGACTGCATCAACGGTCGACTGTAAATCATAAAATACTCTAAGTCGTCGACTTCGCGGAGATCAAGGCGGCATTCAAGACCATCGAGGATTATATCCTGGCGCTATAAGACAAAGAGAGAGCTGTCCATTTTTTCGTATTGTATCTACAGCAGTGTACGCTATCATATACGCGGCTGGCTGTGACAGTATGGGCATAGGCCATTATGGAGGGTTGTGTGCGTATCGTTGCCAAGACAGGTCTATTTGCTGCGAGCATGGCGGGCTGACGGCTGTAGCAATAAGCAAGGCTCCTATCCAATTGAATTCATCGCTTCGCAAAATCCCTAGAAACCATCTCATAAACACAATTCAGTCCACAGAATACATCTCTCAGGGGCTAAAGCCCCCAGTTATATTTGACATTCTGCGGCACAGCTAAAGCCGTGCCCTTTCAAAACTGGTTTATGAGATAGCTTCTAATAAGTCGTCATCCGCACCCGCAGCAGAACATTCTCATCGGCCTTCAGATTCAGACCGTAGTCGGTCTGGTCGCCGTTCCAGAGGCGGACGGTCTTCCAGTTCCCTGCACCGTCGTAGCTGCCTTCCTCGACTTTGAGCCAGAAGCGCTTCATGCCCGGCTCGAAGGTGGGAGTAAAGTCCACCCGCGCGTGGTGGCCGGCGACAAGAAACTCATTCGGCCCCAATTGCTCGATCGCCACTCCGCCATCGGGAGGCGTGTTTCCCTTGGGCGGTATCCCGTTGCCGAACGCCGGCAAGCCATAACCGATCTCAGCCCGCCAGCGGTCGAAGTTGAGCTTCTGAACGTGGTTGTCCGGGTCTTCGCTCACGCCTTGGACCTTGCCTTCCAGGTTGGCCCTCGCCAATCTGCTGGCTATAGGAGCCAGCAGTTCATACTGCTGTGCAAAAGGCTTTAACGCGCTCGACTCCATCGCCTCAGGCCCCTCGGTCTGGTTGCTGTAGCGGGTCAGGTCCAACCCGAACGGCGCCCAGCCGATGGCGCCTTGGCCGATGGCCGCGTAAACATAATGGGCATAGATCGCCGCGTTGCCGGTCTCCGGAATCAGCAGCGGATTGTCCTTGCGCTTGTAGAGTTCGATCGACTTCATATACTTGGCGTACTCCGGCATATAAATGTCCGGAGCCACAACGCCGATGGACGGAGCGGCAATCTTCCACAGGTCGATGTTATTGTCGGTGGGCGCTCCGGACTCATAGCTGGGCGCCTTGCCGGGATTGAAAGGATCGCGCAGCGCCGCATTCACGTAAAGCGGAAGCGGATACTCGGCCTTGCCGGCCGCGGCCACCTGCTCGATATAAGTGGCGATGTGCCAGGCCTGGAAGGTCTCATCGGCGGCATCGCCGAATACCTGCCGCCAAGTTCCCGGCTGTTTGCCCAGGTCCTTGACCAGCTTCTCCGGGACCTGTCCGGCAAAGGACTTTTCGGCTTCCGCGCCGTAGTCGCGGACCCCGCCCCAGATGCCCGCTTCGTTCTCCACCTGCACCATCAGCACGGTGCGCTGAGCATCGGTTTGCTTCAGATGCCGCATGAGCGCGCGAAAGGCCCTCTTGTCGGCCTCCAGCCGTGGCGGAGAGAACGTAGACGGCGAATCCAGCGTTTGCCCGTCTTTGTCGCGCACGAAGGGGTACCTGGCCTGATCCAGCTTGATCCATTCCGGCGTGTAGTGTGAGCTGGCGTTCTTCCACGTGCCAAACCAGAGCAGAACCAGACGCAAACGATGCTCACGCGCCTGCTTGAGGATCAGGTCCACAACGCTGAAGTCGAATTCTCCTTGCGTGGCCTCAAGCTGCTCCCAGTAGACGGGCAACTCGACAGTGTTGGCGTGAAGCGTCTCGGCCGCCGGCCATACCTTGTCCAGGTAATCGGGCCAGGCGCTGGAGTTATTGGCTTGCACGCCCAGCATCAGGTACGGCTCGCCGTCGACCATAAGGGCGTAGCGGCCGTCCTTCTCGATAATCGCGGGCAGCGGTCTGACCAGTGCCGCAACGGCAGGCGCGGACTGTGCCAAGGCTGCCGGCAACGCTGAAAATGTTCCCGGCGAGCACAGCATTATCGCTATTCCTATCGGAAAACTCCACCGAAATTCTCTCTGTTTCATCTCTCATTTCTCCACCAGGCCGCTGCCGTCGCTTGAAAACAATGCTGCGAGTATAACGCGCGCCGCTCACGGCAACGCTTTTCGATCTACACTGTTAGATCAGGGAGTCGCAGAATTCTCATGGATAAATTTGTCGTTCGCGGGGGCAATCCGCTGGTGGGCACGATCCGCGTCTCGGGAGCAAAGAATTCGGCGTTGCCTTGCATGGCAGCGGCGATTCTGACCGAAGAAGTGGTTACGCTGGAAAACATTCCTCAGGTGCGCGACATTGAAACTGTGCGGCGGCTGCTGGCATCAATGGGCGCCGAAGTCGAGTTGGGCTACGGGCGCGCTCAGCATCGCACCACGATTTGTTGCCGCACGCTCTCCGAAACGGTAGCCAAATACGAGATCGTGAAGACCATGCGGGCCAGTTCCCTGGTGCTTGGTCCGCTGGTGGCTCGCGCCGGAATCGCGCGGGTGGCCATGCCCGGCGGATGCGCCATCGGCGGCAGGCCTATCGACCTGCACATCAAGGGGCTGGAAAAGATGGGCGCTGTCATCACCCAGGAGCACGGCTACCTGGTGGCGCAGGCGAAACGGTTGCGAGGCGCGCATCTGGTCTTTGACAAGATCACCGTGACCGGCACGGAAGACCTGCTGATGGCGGCCGTGCTGGCCGAGGGCGAAACCCTGATGGAGAACTGCGCCCGCGAACCCGAGGTCGCCGACCTGGCCGCGCTGCTGACGGCGATGGGCGCCCAGATCAAGGGCGCGGGCACCTCGACCCTCCATGTGCAGGGCGTAAGCAGCCTGCATGGCGCGCGCCATCGCATTCAGCCCGACCGCATCGAAGCGGGCACATATCTGGCGGCCGGCGCCATCACGCACGGAGACCTGATTGTGGCCAACTGCAATCTGGCTCACTTGACCGCAATCATTGGCAAGCTGGAAGAGGCTGGGGCGCGCATCGATGTTCTTGGGCCAGATACGCTGCGGGTGCGCGCCGACGGCAAGCTGCGCGCCGCCGATATTTCCACCGAGGAGTATCCCGGCTTTCCCACCGATATGCAGGCGCAGTATATGGCGCTAGCCACGCAGGCCGAGGGAGTGAGCACGGTCAAGGAGAACATCTTCGAGAACCGTTTCATGCACGTGCAGGAACTGGTGCGGATGGGCGCCAACATCAAGGTGGACGGCAAAACGGCTACGGTGCGCGGACCGGCAAAGTTGTCGGCGGCAGCCGTCATGTGCTCGGACCTGAGGGCCTCCGCGTCGCTGGTGCTGGCCGCGCTGGTGGCCGACGGAGAGTCCATCCTGGATCGCGTTTACCACATGGATCGAGGCTATGAGCGCATCGAGGAGAAGCTGCGCGGCGTGGGAGCGCAGATCCGGCGCATGGGCAACGTCTTCACTCCCAAACAGGAAGAGTCGTAAGTCGATCGGCCGGACCTCATTTCATATTCAGCTGGCAACTAAGGTTTGAGCGCAGCCAGTCGTTGGACAGGAAGCCACTGCACAAGTTTCAACTCCGCGCACTGCTTGGTTAAAATGATAAGTAAGGGGCGAGGGCGATGGGGCAGTTATTGATCCGGCAAGAAAATTCAGTCAAGGAAGCTCTGAACAAGTCTCAATTAAATAAATCCGCATTCCCTCAGGGGCTTAAGCCCATTGATTTTGCAGGGTTTATGTGCGGGCTAAAGCCCGTACCCTTCAAAACATCGACTTATGTAAGTATCCACCGGCAGAGCCGGTGGCTTTACGGTTGCTGGCCCCTCAAAGGGGCCTGACCGCAACCGTCCGAAGCAAAAGCAAGAACAAAAGCAAAAGCTCGACGCCTCATTGACTGCAACAACATTTGCCGAAGCCAGGCTTAAAGACTGACTCCCATAAATGTCAA
>Ga0181536_10005503_pt1 | contig 12971 bp, 13 predicted proteins | sample PEATcosm2014_Bin_41_FD_121105 | JGI IMG/M metagenome (GOLD analysis project Ga0181536, IMG submission 121105) | Peatland microbial communities from MTU Mesocosm Facility, Houghton, MI, USA - PEATcosm2014_Bin17_60_metaG | ecosystem: Environmental > Terrestrial > Soil > Wetlands > Peat | place...
ACGCTAACCAGCGTCGTTCTAGGCGGGGGTACCCCGCCGAGGCGTGGGCCATTAGCTCAGTTGGTTAGAGCGCATGCTTGATAAGCATGAGGTCCCTGGTTCGAACCCAGGATGGCCCACCATCAAAACCCCGTAGCCACGGGGTTTTTATTTGCAACGCCACACGGGTCACATGAGGGAACCTTGTGGCCGTTCACAACGTTCACTTCCAGCACCAAAGTCCCGCAAGGATGAAGATCTCCCGCCGGGCGATTCATGTAATTTCCATCGGCACGCGGCACGGTGTACGAGGAATTATGAACGATATAATGCGTGCGCCTGACTCCAAGGCCGCCGAGAATTCGTCCGAACGCTCGACTCATAGATCCAGTGTTTTTGAACACGTTGCCCCCGACCTAAGCGACCGCCAAATCGACCGGCTGATCGAGGCCAACGTCAACGGCGTGATGATTGCGGATACAGCCGGGAACGTCCACGAGGCGAACGATACGCTCTTGGAGATGCACGGCTTCACGCGAGAAGATATGGTCGCTAAGCGGGTCAATTGGCTTGCCCTGACCCCCGCGGATTGGAAACCGCACGCAGCCGCTTTCGCCGCCCGCGTCTTCGAGCAGGGCGCTGGATCGTATCGAATGGAGCACTTCCACAAGGACGGACATCGCATAGCGCTGTCGCTCGGCGCCACACGCATTGGTGGCACCGATTTGGCCCTCTGCACGCTCGTCGACCTCTCTTCGCTGGTCTATGGTCGCACGATCAATCCACAAGCAGCTTACTTCGCAGCTCAGAAGCGTTTTGGTCTCACGCCCCGCGAACACGAGGTTCTCTCGTACCTGATCGAAGGATTGTCCAACGCAGATATCGCCGCTGCGCTCTTGATTTCACCACTGACCGTCACCGATCACGTGCAAAACATCATGCGCAAGGTCGGCGTACAGAAGCGTTCTCAACTGTTCAAACGCGTGTTTCTAGAATAAATGCCAGCCTGGCGACACGACGCGCGCAATTTGGGAAGGTGATAGCGCGGCCTACTTTGTGGGGGGCGCTTGATCGGAACTTCTCGCGTGGTTTGGGCAACTCGCTCCGGTCCCCAAACCGGAGCGAGTTGCCCCTCATCGGCGGCCGGCGTGCTTTACCTCGCGGCGCCCGCTGGGGCCGTCGATTGCTGGCTTCCTTCCTTGCCGGAAGGCTCCGATGACCCTTTGATCGTTGGTATCGTATTCGCCGAGACGGACTGAACGGTGATGCGCCGTGGCTGCCGCTCCGGACGCTGGTGCAAGTTCAGGGTCAACATGCCCTGATCGACGTTCGCCGAAATGCCGTCCGGATCGATGTCCTCGGGGAGGATGAGCGTACGGGTGAAGTTCCGCCGATCGCTTTTTCCGGACACCATTACGGTCTCTTCTTGGACCGTCACGTCGATCTGCTCGGGACGGAAGCCCGGCACCGGAATTTCCACCGTATAGCCGTCCTCCGTTCGATTGATCTCGACACCGAACGTGCCTGGCGCCTGACTCAATCCCGGAAGGAAGCCCCGCAACGGATCAAAGCCGAGAAGATCCCTGAACGAGCCTCCGGCCGGCCGGTTTTGAACGTTTTGCGCCTTCGAGCCAGCATCTGTCGGACGTATCGATTCATTAGCCACTGTGTTCTCCTTGCGTGTGTGCGGAATCCGTGAAGGCGTCCTGACAACGCATTGCCGCACAGTCGTGCGCGACGTCGTTCGTTACGGGACGATTCCGTAATCCGCAAACGCTTATACCCAGCGGCGCGGGTCAAGCATGGTGGAAGGTTGGGCCCCGCTCGGTTAGTCAGTAGACTAAACAGCAGGTTCGGACAGCGGTGAAGGGTTGCGGCATCGACGCGCCGCCGGTGCGAACGACGAACCGGGTCAGCGCGAGGATGCCTAGGATAAGGTTTGGGCCGGTTTTTCTGCTCGTCCGGCCGGCCGCTGGAGCGCACCGGCAGTGGGGGCAAACCCGATGATATTGCCGAATTTATCACGAGATGGTCTCTCACTCGGGGCCCCGCCCATGAACGCGCCGGACGGCTACTATGACGGCCTGAATGAAAAGCTGCTCGACGCCGTGCCGGACGTCGGCAACGTTCTGGAACTCGGCTGTGCGAACGGCCGGCTGGGACGCCGGTACAAAGAGCTGCACCCTCGCGCCCGGTGGTACGGCGTCGACGTCAGTGCCGATGCCGTCGCGACGGCGGCGCTCGTTCTGGACGGTTCGTTCAAGCTCGATCTCGATGTCGATTCATTGGCCGGCGTCGGTTCGGAGTACGACGCCATCGTCATCGGCGATCTGCTCGAACATCTGAAGGAGCCGGAGCGTGTGCTCTCGCGGTTGCGAGACGTTTCGACTGCCGAAGCCCGGCTGGTGTGTTGCGTTCCGAACATGGCTCATATCACGGTTCTGGAACGCATGCTGGCGGGCGACATCACCTACGATGAGAACGGCCTGCTCGACAAGACCCATTTACGCTTCTTCTCGCCCGGGTCGATCGTCAAGATGTTCTTGGATAGCGGCTGGATGCCGCACCTTGCCGATCACTACTGGGTCACGCATCCGAATCTGGCCTTTGCGGACGCTCTCATCGCCACCGGCGCGACCCTCGGGGTCCCGAAGAAAACGGTCGAAGGGAACATGTACATGTATCAGCTGATCGTCGAGTGCACGAAAGTGCCGGACGTGCAGCCGGTCGGTGGGCCGCCGTTTACGGTGATCGTTGCGGTCAACCGGGACCATCAATTGCAGGCGAATCTGCTGCACTCGCCCGGCCTGGCCGAAGTCAACCCGCAAGTAGTGCTGTGCCGCGATGCAACCTCAGCCGCCGAAGCGTTCGAACGCGGGCTGCAACAAGCGGAATCGCCATGGGTGATCTACGCGCATCAGGACGTGTATTTTCCGAAGAACAGCGGCTATGCGTTGAGGCGCCTCTTCGCGTCGATTCCCGAGAACGAAGCCGCGGACACGCTGATCGGGTTTGCGGGCATTGCGCTCGACGAGCAATCACGAGCGTGTAAATCCGGGCTCGCCATCGATCGCCTGCATCGATTCGATTTTCCGGCCAGCGATCGCGGGATTTCGATCGACGAGTTCGCCGTCGCCGTGCACCGCTCGACCCGCCATCGCCTCGACCGCGAACTCGGCTGGCATCTGTGGGCGACGGACCTCTGCCTCGCGGCGGCCGTTCACGGGCGGCCGATGGCCAAAATCGTCCGCATCCCGCTCTTTCACAACTCGTTCGGCGATTCGATACCGCCGCCCGACCTCTTCGCCAGCGCCGTGCGTCTCGGGGAGAAATACCCGACGGTTCCGGTCATTCCGACGCTCCACGGCGACATCGGCGCCCCCGCGCGTTGACGATGGTCGCACGGGCCTTGCTTCTTCTCTTCGCCGCGCTCGTGCTCGGCGGCGGGCTCGCGCGGGCGGATACACCGCCGGCAACAATTGCGATCGAGGTCGGCGCGATGCCGATCGCCACGGCAGCCGAAGTCTATTACGCCGAAGATCAAGGCTTCTTCAAGGCGGCCGGGCTCGACGTCAAGCTCACGATCCTCAACAACGGCGCGGCGATCTTGGCGGCGGCGGCCGCGGGAAGCGTCGATATCGGCTTCGGCAGCCCCGCGCCGGTAATTGCGGCACGTCAGCGCGGCATCCCGGTGCGCTTCATCGCGCCGGCGGTGTACTACCAAGGTGGACCGAACCCTCAAGCTCCCACCGTTCTCGTCGTTGCGAAAGACTCGCCGATCCGTACGGCTTCCGATCTTAACGGCAAGACCGTCGCCGTCGGCGGCCTCAACGATCTCGGCTACTATTCGACGGTGGCGTGGATCGACAAGAACGGCGGCAATCCGGCCACGATCCAGTTCGTCGAAATGCCCTATTCGGCGATGGGAGCAGCGCTGCAGGCAGGCCGGGTGAGCGCCGGCTGCTCGATCGAGCCCTACTTGAGCGCACTGACCGGTACGCGAGACCTGGGTATCGTGAACGACGCCGTGTCGAACCGGTACATGCTCGCGGGCTGGTTCGCCATGGATCCGTGGATCGGGCGCAATCCCGAAGCGCTCAAGCGCTTCGGTGCCGTCCTGCAGCGCAGCGCGCGGTGGGCGAATACGCACCAGCGAGAATCCGCCGCTATTCTCGCGCACTATACCGGAACGAGCCCGGAAGCGGCCGCGACGATGGCGCGCGTGTCCTACGAAACGAGCACCGGCGTCAGCCCGCAGGTCGTCCAGCCGGTCATCGACCTGCTGCAAAAATACGGCAAGCTAACGTCGCCGCCGGCGACCTCCGATCTCACGACGCCGAGCAAACCGTAGAAGCTCGAGGAGAAACGCACCGATGCTGACGCGCGAAGAGAACGAACTCCTGTGCCGGGTCGAGGGCGATGCGCCGATGGGGCGGATGCTGCGGCGCTACTGGATTCCGGCGGCGCTGAGCACCGAGCTGGAAGCCGGCGGTGCCCCGCGGCGCACGCGGCTTTTCGGTGAGGACTTGGTTGCGTTTCGCGCTGCCGACGGCACGGTCGGCGTGCTCGACGAACACTGCCCCCATCGCGGCGCGTCGCTGGTCCTGGCCCGCAACGAAAACTGCGCGCTGACGTGCATCTACCACGGCTGGCGGGTCGCCGCCGACGGCCGCGTCCTCGAAACGCCGGCCGAGCCGCCCGAGCACCGCTTTGCCGACCGCGTGCGCGCGCAGTCGTATCCGTGCTACGAAGACGGCGGCATCGTCTGGGCGTACCTCGGTCCGCCGGGCACGGACCCCCCGCGCATGCACTTCGGCTGGATGTCGCTGCCGGCCGAACAGCGCATGTTCGTGAAGGTTCGCGAAACCTGCAACTGGGTGCAAGGTCTCGAAGGCGTGATCGACACGGCGCATTCGAACATTCTCCACACGAACGGCATCAAACCGGCGGCGGTCGGCGATGCGACGGTGGGCAACGACGACGGTGCGTCCTTGCGCCCGTCCGCCGACCCCGCGCCGCGCATCGAATGCGAGAGCACACCTTACGGCTTCCGCTACGCCGCGATTCGCCGCCCCCTCGTCGACGCCGACACGCGCGATTACGTTCGCGTGTCGCTGTTCATCGCGCCGTTCTTTGCCTTCTTCCCGAATCCGGTCGGCTGGCAGTACATGCAGGCCTTCATCCCGATCGACGACGAGCACACGACCTTCTTGTTCGCCCAAGCGAAGCTCGATGGACCGATCGACGAGCGTGCGCGCCAGGCGCGGCTGAAGCGCGCAGGCATGCAAATCGGCATCGACTTGGATAACGACTACCGGAAGACCCGTACGCGTGAGAATAACTGGCAGCAAGACCGCGCGGCCATGCAGGCCGGGGACTTCACCGGGATCCACGGCGTCAACAACGAGGACATCGCGGTACAGGAAAGCATGGGGCCGCTCTACGACCGCACCAAGGAACACCTCGGCGCGAGCGACACGGCCGTGATTCGCATGCGGCGCATCATGCTCGACGGCTTGCAACGCTTCATGCGCGGCGCCCCGCCGGTCGGCCTCGCCGAACCGGTGACGTACGAAACGCTGCACGCCGAAGAGCGCATGATCCCCAAAGGCAGCGCCTGGCAAGGCGAACTGGTCGGCTAGGGCCGTTCGCGCGCATGAATCGCTCGTCGTTCATCGCATCCTTGTCAGCCCTGAGCGCCGGGGGTCTGCCACGAAGTGGGCTCGCGCAGACCCCGGTGTTGAATCTGCGGATCGGCGCGAACGCGAACGACACGTACGCCGCGCCGTACTACGCGCAAGACGAGGGTTTTTTCGCCCGGTCCGGTTTGAACGTCGATCTGCAAACGATGGCGAACGGAGCCGCGATCGCGGCGGCCGTGGTTTCCGGGGCGGTCGACGTCGGCGTGGCCGTGCCCGTCACGTTAGCCAGCGCGCACCTGCATGATCTTCCGTTCGTGATCGTCGCCGCGGGCGCGATGTCGCTCCCGACGGTGCCCGCACTGCGTCTGTGCACGGCAAAAACGTCAACGCTCAAGACGCCGAAGGACTTCGAAGGACACGTCATCGCGATCAACGCCCTGGGCGTCGGCGCGGATTTCCAACTCCACGCCTGGCTGGCGCAGAACGGCGCCGACTTCTCCAAAGTGAAGCTGGCCGAGGTCCCGTTCTCGGAGATGGGTTCCGCGCTCGATCACGGCACGGTCGATGCGGCACTGCTCGTCGAGCCCGCATTTACGGTCGCACTGCGCCAGTACAACATCCATGTCGTCACCGCCCTCGACGCGATCGTCGGCGCACCCTATCTCGTCTCGTGCTGGTTCACGACGCGCGATTTTGCCGACAAGCATCCCGACCACATCAACCGCTTCATCCGCGTGATCTACGAGACGCAGCATTGGGCCAACGGCCACAAGTCCGAAACCGCGGCGATTCTTTCGAAATATTCAAAACTGGATATCGCGATCGCGCTCGCGATGACACGCTGCACGTGGGCGGATCAGCTCCGCGCCACGGACATCCAAGTCTACCTCGACATGGCTGCAAAGTATGGCGGCCTCGCGCGCCCCGTGCCGGCCGCCGATCTCATCTACAAGCCGGCCTAGTTAGCGGCGATCGGCCGGCGTGTAAGGCGTCACCGGGCCGGCCCACTCCGTGTCGTCCGCGGGCGGCAGGCCCGAATCGTAACGTTCGGTGCGCGGCCTGACTACCGGCACGGTCTCTTCCGCCTCGTGGCGGCCCGAGGGTGCATCCGAGAGGTCGCGGAGCATCCGGTAGTTCTGAAGCGTGAACACGGTCGCGATGATGAGCAACCCGGTGCACACCGCAATGAGACCGGCGCAGTATGCAAGCAACACGGGCGCATTATGCCGGATGAAACGCAAACGCCCTTGGGACCTAAGGGCATCCCGACTGAGGAAAAGGTCCCCGTCCCGAAGCGAACCTACTGGGTGGCCGAGACGTGCAGGCCGATGCCCGATTGCGCGAGCGAGTCCGGCGTCGCGTTGTTGCCGATCGTCTGCCCCTGCGATGTCCCGATCGGATTCGGCGTGTTGACCGCGTTGAGTTCGTGATCGACGGTCGAGGCCGTAAACGTGTGATCGGTACTGCCGGGGACGGTCTGCGTCAGCGGTAAGTTGCTGGCGGTGCTGTTGGTCGGCGAGGCCTGGTACGGCGCCGTCGACGACGTCAGATACGTGTTTACATGCGGGGGCGTCTGGGCCGACGCGACGGCTTCGATGCTCATATCGTCAGTTTAGTCGAGCCGGCCCCCCTTGCGCAACGGCTGACTACGGCTTCTTCGTGGGGAGGGCCATTGGGACGCCCAGCTGTTTGATGACCGTTACATCCGCCGACGTCTTTACCGGACAATTCGTATTCGGGGATGCGTTGACCGAGAGCGCGACGGTGTCGGCGCTGAGATTGACCTGAACCCGCGAGGCCAAGTCTTCTTTCGTAACCGTCCCCGAAAAAGCGCAATCGAAGGCCGTGAACCAGGCCTTCGCAACGGCGTCGTATTGGTAAATCGTCACGTGTTCGCTCACCGAAAGGGTGCCCGCAGCCGTATGTCCGAGCACGTCGACCTTTTGCACGTTGCCACGCGAGGCCGAGAACTGAAGCTCTACCGGGTCGCCGATACTCCCACCCCAACGGAAGCTCGTCAGGTCACCGACGACGGAGGTCGCGGCGCCGCTGATCCCCTTGGGAACGGCGCTGCTCTCGTCGGCCGTCAGGCTCTGGCCCCCGAGCGAAAACGTGGTCAGCTGGCCGAACACGTGTCCGGGGCTCGTGGTGTAATCCAACTGAGCGGCCCACGCGGGTTTGGCTACGAACGCGAGCGCGGCAATTGCGAACGCGCAGCACAACCACAAACGAGTTTTCATGGCGGCAATCCTCTCATGTTTCGTCTGCGCGGTCACGACCAGGCTGCGAACGCCATCGCGGTGCCGGTTCCGGCTTCCGAGCGGTAGCACGGAACGTAGTCGATCAGGTCCATCGATAATCCGGTGGCGCTCATCGCCGACACCATCGGCAGCCAGTTCTTGAGTTCGGCGGTCCCGCCCGAGAGCAGCCACGGTTCGTCGATGGCGGCGAGCGCCGGCAGGTCCTTGTTCTTCATCGCGTCGAGGACGCGGCGGTCGAACTCCTCGTCGATCGCGTAATGGGTGAGACCGCCCGACGCGATGACGGCGACGCGCACGTCTTCGGGCCACGAGGCGATCGCCTTCGCCAGCGCCTCGCCGAACGCGACGCAGCGCGCGGCGGTCGGACGATTCGGCGGGTAGTGCGTGTTGACGAACACCGGTACGTTGGCGACCACCTCGTCGTGCATCAGCCGCCGGTACACGAACCCGAAGGCGTGCTGGATCGAGTTCGTGCCCTGCGGCCCGACCGGCAGATGCGCGGTCTGGCCGACGTCGAACCCGCTGCCCATCAGCGATCCGATCATATGATCGGCGAGCTCCGGAATGCCTTGATATTTCGCACGCTCGGGCGGGCAATAGCCGCGCGCCGTCGGCGCGATCCCGGGCGGCATCTTGGCGATCTGTTCGGGCGTCTTCGGAATGTTCTCGAACGACTCGCCGCGATACACGCTGAACGCGGCCACGTTCTCTTCCGAAAAACATTCGGACTGGTCGTTACCGACGATCACCGCCACGTCGATCTTCGCCTGCGCCAGGATCTCGCCGAGCCGATCGAGCGCGGCCTGATTGCGGGCGTGTTTCGCCGCTTGCACCTCCGGCGTCAGCTGCGCCTTGAGCCCCTCGCCGGCGCGCAGTGCGACCAGATCGTCGAACGACACGGGCTTACAACGGAAGAAATGCGGGTTCTGGCGGTCGGCGGCGACGCGGAGTTGCCATTCCTCGACGGTGGTGATGAGCTGCGGCGCGTGCGACGTGCCGATTCCGAGAACGATCTTGGCCATGGTGCTAGGCTCCTCGCGCAGTCGTCTGCGCGGCCGGTGGGGTGGGAACTTGGTACTGCATCTCGACCGCGGCGCCCGTGCGCGCGGATTCCAGCATGCCGGTGCACACCTCGAGCGTCGCCAATCCCCAGGCACCATCGTGCTCGGGGGTGGTGTCGGTCGCGATGGCCCGGTGCATTTCGGCCAACTCGGCAAGCCGTCCGCCCACCGCGCGTTCGAGCCGAACTTCCCGGCGGCCGTCGGGGCCGTAGACGTAGAGCCCGCCGGGCGATTGGCGCACCGTCGCGTTCTCGCAGCTCACGACGGTGAGGCCGAAGAACGGCTGTTTCACCGACTCCTCGGCCGGATGGCGCGACTGGTACTGCACCGCACCGTAGCGGCCGCTTTCCTTTTGCGCGTCGAGCAGCGCGTCGCGCTCGCCCGGCGCGGTTCCGGCCAGCTCCAGAAACGCACGGCGGCGCACGGCGTTCGTCTCCGGATCGCGATAACCGCCGCCCTCACCGCGCCATTCGAAGAACTCGGCCGTGTCGAAGAGGCTGCGGCCGTCGTAGACGAGCGTGGCGGGGACGCCGGTCACGAACTCGAGATAGGCGACGTAGCCGCCCTCGACGCCGGTGATGCCGTCGGGAATCGTCGTGCCGCGCACCGAGCGCACCAGGCCGCCGGCGATCTGGCGCACGATGTCGACGTGGTGTGGTCCCTGATTGAATACGGGTCCATGCGTGTCGACCAGCTCGGAATGCAAGCGCGGGCGGTGATTGAACTCGTTGAAATTCCACGAATTGATCGCGCGCAGCGGCCCCAGTTCGCCCGACTCGACCAGCCGCTGCATGGCCCGGATCGGCGCATCGAAGCTATGCGTGTGGCCGGCCAGTAGTTTCGTTCCGGTTTGCGCGGCGACCGCCACCATCTGACGCGCTTCGTCCAACTTCAACGTCAGCGGCTTTTCGACGATCGCGTGCTTGCCGGCCCGCGCGGCCAGCGACGCGTGTTCGAGATGCAGCGCGGGCGGCGTCGCGATGTAGACGACGTCGACGTTCTCGTCGCGCACGAGTCCGGCCGCATCGGCGTAGGCGTTGCAGCCGTATTCGCGAGCAAACGTTTCGCGCGCATGCTCGCGCGGATCGGCGCCCGCAACCACCTGCCAGCGCGGGTCGCCGGCAGCGCGGATCCGTTCGAGGATCAGCGCGGCGGCTTGCCCGAGCCCGATGAACCCCACGCGCATCACGCCGGACATCTAGAGGCCGCCGCCGTTGACGAGGCGCGAAGCGGTCGTGAGCGCGCTGAGCATCGTGTCGTGTTTGGCGATCCCCTTGCCGGCGATGTCGAGCGCCGACCCGTGCGGTACGCCGACGCGCACGTACGGCAACCCCACGAAGATCGCCGAGGCGGCCTCGAGGCCGGTCGTCTTGATCGCAATCTGGCCTTGATCGTGATACATCGCGACGACCACGTCGAATTGGCCGTGCAGCGCGCGGCGGAACACGGTGTCGGGCGAAAGCGGACCGGTCACGTCGAAACCTTCGGCGCGCGTCGCTTCGACCGCCGGGGCGATCTCGTCGCGGTCTTCGCTGCCCGCACAATGCGGATTGAGGCCGGCGACCGCGATGCGCGGCGCCGGCATGCCCCAGCGCATCATTTGGTTACCGATCAGCCGGATGACCCCGGCGACGTTGTCCTTCGTCACCGACGGCGGAACGTCGCGGATCAGCACGTGCTCGCCGATCGGCACGTAGCGCAAGTTACCAGAGCAGCGCAAGAGGCACGTACCGGGCGGATGCGAGAGCTCGCCGAGGCCCACGCCGGCCAGCGCGAACGATGCGCTGTCGACCGGCGCAGTGATGAAACCGGCCACGGCGCCGTCGGACGCCCATTCCATAGCCTGCACGAAGCGGTCGTAGGTTGCGCGGCCGCCTTTGCGGCTCGGTTGCCCGATCGTGTAGTCGGCCATCGTGAGCGCGCCGTCGTCGAACACCGGGATCGTGCCGTTGCCGAGCGCGCGCGCCGCCTGCGGCGAGGCCACGTTCGCGAACGACAGGTCGCAACCGGCCTGCGCCGCCGCATGCTCGATTCCGTCGCGATTGCCGAGCAGCAGCACCTGCATGCGTTCTTGCGGCTCGCGCGTCTGCAACGCTTTGACCACGATCTCGGGGCCGACCCCCGACGGATCGCCGATCGAGAGCGCAAGCAACGGCTTCTCGCTCATGACGGTCTCCCTAACACGGCCGAACGGGATCATCCTTCCGTCCGCGAATGAAGCCGCCTGAGGATGAAGAGAATCGACTTCGCGCGCGGCGTGACGGCCGGCGCGCTCGGCGCCTGGGCCGGTCCGGCGGCGGCCCAGACCTCCGGCCTGACCACGATTCGTCTCGGCACGAACGTCAACGACGACAGCACGCCGCTCTTCTGGGCCCAAGCCAGCGGCATCTTCACGCGCGCCGGGCTCAAGGTGGACATCGTGAAGTTCACCTCCGGCTCGACCGCGATCGCCGCGCTGATCGGCGGATCGCTCGACGTCGCGCGCGGCAGCCTGTTACCGCTGATCAGCGCGCGCAGCCACGGCGTTCCGGTAGAGATCGTCGCGCCGGCCGAGCTGTTCGTCGCGGACGATCCGAGCGAAGGCATCGTCGTCCTCAAAGAATCGAGCATCGCATCGGGCAAGGACCTCAACGGGTCGACGATGCCCACCCCGTCACTGCACGACTTCGACGAGATGTCGACGCGGGCGTGGATCGATGCCACCGGCGGTGATTCCCGAACGGTGAAGTTCATCGAGCTGCCGTCCTCGGCGGTCCTCGCCGCCCTCGAGCAGGGGCGCGTTGCGGCCGCTTTCCTCAGCAATCCGTTCCTGACCAACGCGACCGCGTCGGGCCGCGCCAAGGTCATCGGCGAACCGAACGGTTCGATCGCCAAGCGTTTCTTGATCACCTGTTACTGCTCGACCGAGACGTTCATCGGCCGCAACCGCGACGCGATCCGCAAGCTCGCCGACGCGCTGAGCCGCTCCGCGGCGTATGCCAACGGGCACCGCGCCGAGGTGCTGCCGGTCATCGCACCCTACTGGGGCGTCCCGGCTTCGGTGATCGCCGCCATGGCGGTCACCCACGGCGCTTCGCGCCTCGACATACGCGAGATCCAACCGCTCATCGATGCGGCGCTGCGTTACGGCGTCATCAAGACCCCGATCACGGCCAAGTCGATGATCGCACCCGGCGTCGGTTAGGGGCTCGCTTCGCTAGCCGATCGTGACTTTCGCGACTACCTGATCGCGGTGATGTGCGGCGATGTCGGTACGCAGATCATCTTCATCGCGATCAGTTGGCACATCTTCGTCCTCACCCATCAACCGTTCGATCTCGGACTGATCGGGTTTGCGATGTTCGTCCCGGCGCTGTTGCTGGCCATCCCCTCGGGCGTGATCGCCGATCGCTTCGACCGGCGGCTAATCGTGACGCTGGGCCGCGGCGTCGACTTGCTGTGCGCGGCCGCGCTGTTCTTCCTCGTGCGCGCGGACGTGACGTCGATCGTGCCTTACCTCATCGTCGTGGCGCTGCTCGGTTCCGAGCGTGCGCTTGGGCGGCCGGCCGAAAAGTCGACCCTGCGCAACATCGTCGAGGCCAACCGCTACGTCAACGCGCAGGCCACGCAGGCCGCCAGCCGCGAGATCGGCACGATCTGCGGGCCGGCGATCGGCGGTGCGCTGGTCGCAATCTCCACCGGCGCCGCCTTCCTAGTCGCCGCCGGGATGGCATTCGTCGCCGCGATCGCTTTCCTGCGCCTGCGCATCCGCCGGGAGGCGCGCGCGCCGGAACCGCAGTCGGTCGCGACGGCACTGGCGGGCCTGGCGTTCATTCGCTCGCGCCCGGTGATCTTGGGCGCGATCACGCTCGATCTGTTCGCCGTTCTCTTCGGCGGCGCGACCGCGCTCGAGCCGGTGTACGCGGCGAGCATCCTGCACATCGGCCCGGCGGGCCTCGGTTGGCTGCGCAGCGCGCCGGCGCTCGGCGCGGCCGTCGTCGCCGCGTTCATCTCGCACCGGCCGCCGCGCGAACGCGTGGGGCGCTTGG
>Ga0181536_10005504_pt1 | contig 12968 bp, 8 predicted proteins | sample PEATcosm2014_Bin_41_FD_121105 | JGI IMG/M metagenome (GOLD analysis project Ga0181536, IMG submission 121105) | Peatland microbial communities from MTU Mesocosm Facility, Houghton, MI, USA - PEATcosm2014_Bin17_60_metaG | ecosystem: Environmental > Terrestrial > Soil > Wetlands > Peat | place...
CGGCGTCAGCTGGGCCGTCGTGGGTGTCGAGCCGGCACTGATGAACCCGCTGGTCGCCGCTATGTTGGCCTTTTGCAAACCGGCCGCATACTGCTCGTACTGAGCCAGCTGCGCGTTGTCGATGGGCGCCACGAAGGCAGTGCGGTTCGTCGCGTGCTGCGCGGCGGTCGAGGGCGGCGGGAGAGAAGGCGCACCGGAGCCCGGGCCCTTATGGGCCAGGCGGATGCCCCAGATGATGAGGATGACGGCCACGACCGCCGCAAGGCACAGAACCGCCACCTTGCTCCAGCGGTGTGACCACAGGCGGCCAATCGGACCGCGCCGGGAATCGGACCGGCGCCCGGGACCCGCCACGGACTCTGGTGGCTTCGTCGCGTCGTCTGACGGCTCTTTCTGGTCTCCAGGCACCATCGGAAAGAGGGTCGACAGGGCAGCAGCCGTCCCGAGCTCGACCGCCGGCGTCACATCGTTCGGGTCCTCTCGTAGGGGCGGGTCCAGCGTGACTGGACCAGCCGATCCGAACCCGACCGCTTCCTTGGCATCTGTGGCGTCCTCGTGTCTCGGCTGCACTGGCACATCAATTGTCATGGCAGCAGCCGTCACGAGCGAGGCCGCCTGCGTCTCGGCGCTTGAACTCGCGTCTGGCGGTGGCTCCTCCTCGGGACGAGACATCGGATTGAGCACGACCGACTGGTTCTCCGCGGCCGCCTGAGAGTCGGGTGTCCCATAGGTCGCCGGTCTGAAGTCTTCACCGACCCCATCGGCTGCGCTCATCGCGAGGCCTGGGATCGTCAGTGCCGCCTGATCGGCCGGTGGAGAGCCCGCTTCCACGGAAGCTGCACGCCAATCCCACGTCCGAATGGTCTCCATTAGCGCCTCCAGGCGCTCTTCGACGGACTGTCCGCTTGCGAACTGCATTCCCTCGTGAGTAGGTGCCGGCGGTTCGTTGTCAGTCACCTTGTGCGACCCGTTGGTTGTCACACCTCCGTGTCCTAGTTGGTCGTTCACCATGTACTCCCGCCGCTGTCGCGACCGCCGACCGCGCACCGGCCACCGTCCCTCCACGCCGAGACGCGGACGCATCCTTGGTTGCGAATTGTGCCAGACACCGTCCTCAATGTAGCGGCAGCGAAAACCGGCCTTTCCGGTGTCACCTGAAGTTTGGATGGCGATTACTTGCGTGTCATGTGCGCCACCCCGGGATGGGGTAGCGCACATGCCTTGTTAGAGTTCCCGGCGATGCAGCCGGTCTCCATGCGTGAGGATGAGGTCGAGTTGCGGCTCGAGGCGAGTATCTCCGGCTTTGCTGATCGGGTGCCTCTGATGTCCGCCCGGAACCTGGTATCCCGAGGACAGCGCAACTCTTTGATCGGGCTGCTGATCGTCATCGTGATCGGGCTGGTGTTCGATGTTCGTCTGACGTTCATTGTGATCATGGCGTTCTTCACCCTGCTCTACCTGATTGCAGTGCTCTACCGCACGTACCTCTTCACGCGGTCCTCAAGGAGCAATGCACTCGAGACCGTGACCGACGAGGAAGCCCTGAGCGTCCCCGACTCCGAATTGCCGTTCTACACAATCCTGCTTCCCATCTACAACGAAGCTTCGGTCATCATCAAGCTGATCGACAGCCTCGGCCAGATGGACTATCCAGCCAGTCGCCTCGAGGTGCTCCTCCTGGTCGAGGAGGACGACGAAGAGACATTGGACGCGCTGCGCGCCGCAGATCCACCTGCACAGTTCAAACTGGTCGTCATCCCTCCCGCTGAACCTCGCACCAAGCCCAAGGCGCTGAACTTTGGTCTGACGCTGGCGCGAGGGGACATTGTCGCCGTTTACGACGCCGAGGACTCTCCCGACATCCTGCAGCTGCGTCGAGCTGCCGTTGCGCTCGGTCGGTACGGTCCCGAAGTGGCGTGCGTGCAGGGACAGCTGTCGTATCGCAACGCGACGCAGAACATCATCACCCGGTGGTTCACCGTGGAATACGCCATGTGGTTCTCTTTCTTCCTGCCCGGTCTGGTGACGTTGGATGCACCGCTTCCGCTGGGCGGGACGTCGAACCATTTCCGCCGCAGTGCCCTAAGAGCGCTCGGGGCATGGGACCCCTACAACGTCACCGAGGACTGCGACCTCGGGATCCGGATGTTCCGCGAGCACTATCAGATCAAGGTGCTCGAATCGACCACGCTGGAGGAGGCCAACAGCGATTTCGTCAACTGGGTCAAGCAACGCTCCCGCTGGTACAAGGGCTACCTGCAGACGTTCCTCATCCACCTCCGTTCTCCCCGTCAACTCAAGCGCGAGATCGGTCTCAAGGGTGTCGGCCACTTGTGCGCGTTCGTGGGTGGCACGCCGATTCTGGCCGTGGTCAATCCGATCTTCTGGGTTATGACTCTCTTGTGGTTCGTCGCCCACCCTCTCTTCATGAAGGAGATCTTTCCGGCCCCCGTGTATTACGTCGGTCTGCTCCTCTGGGCCTTCGGGAACTTTCTGCTCTGGTACCTGACCGTTCTGACGGCGCGCCACACCAGATCGGAGGGCCTGGCACTGGCCGCCATGCTGGTGCCCATTTATTGGGCGATGATGTCCATCGCCGCCGTGAAGGCGATGTGGCAGCTGGTGGTGACGCCCTCGTTTTGGGAAAAGACGGCCCATGGTCTCGACGCCGGCGCCGACGCTGAAGCGGACTCGGACGCCGTTTCGAAGCCGCCAGAAAGGCTCCGCCTGGTCTCGTGAGGTCACCTGGCAGGCCGAGCGATGACGGTGTGGTTGGATGCCTCTGGGCTCTCGGGCCGCAACGATCTAGAGGGAGGTGAAGGAAGCCGGACAGAGGCCACTCAGCCGAGCCGGACTTTCCCAACGCGAACTTGGCGCGATCTATGGGAGATCTTGAGGTTATTTCTTTATGGCATGAGCCGGTATCGCTTGTGGATTCCGACTCGAAGTCATGAGAATGGCAACTGATGAGCCAGACGCTCAGCCGTAGACCAGAAGCCCCGGCCCAAACGACACAAGCAAGTGTCGACGTTACGATACCTGTCCTCAACGAGGAACAGGCGGTCGCGAGCAGCCTCGCGACCCTGTCCACTTTTTTGGACAGCGAATGCCCCTACGATTGGGCCATCACGGTCGCCGACAACGGCAGCACGGACCGGACCTTCCATCTCGCGAGTGCCTTCGCCTGCGAGAACCCGCGCACGAGAGTTATTCGTCTCGACCAGCGCGGCCGGGGACGCGCCCTCAAACAGGCGTGGTCCACCAGTACGGCCGATGTCGTCGCTTACATGGATGTCGACCTCTCCACCGGGCTTGACTCTCTGCGACCGCTCATCGACCCGATCGTAGAAGGGCGGTGCGAGATCTCTATCGGCTCGCGTCTGATCCCCGGCGCCGAAATCGCCCGGAGCGTGCAGCGTGAGTTGATCTCGCGCACTTACAACAGGATCGCTCGTTCCTTCCTCCAATATGGCGTGCTCGACGCTCAATGCGGCTTCAAGGCGGTACGCACGAGCCTGGCTCGCGACCTCATCTCGAGGATTGAGGACAACGGGTGGTTTTTCGACACCGAACTCCTCGCCCTCGCGCACCGGAGCGGGATGCGAATCAACGAAGTTCCGGTCCGCTGGGTTGAAGACGACGACTCCCGCGTGAAAATCGCTAAGACGGCGGCCGACGACCTGAAGGGGATCTGGCGGCTGTGGTTGGATGGTTTGAGAGGCGGCGCTCGAACGACGGCCAGTAGCCCGGTCGGGCGGCACGAGGCCCACTCGTTTCTGGCTGCAGAGGAAGAGAGTCGAGGGGTCGACTTCGACGAGTACGCCAAGAACTATGAGGATTCGGTGGATCGCTCGGTCTCCTTCACCGGTCGTGACTCCGCCTTCTACGCCCGTCGGAAGGTCGAGATCCTTGAGGACATCGTGCGTCCAGGGCTGGGTTCGTTGCAGGGACTCAAGCTCCTCGATGTGGGTTGCGGAACGGGTACCACCGATCGTTACCTGGCGCCACGCGTGAGGACTCTTCACGGCGTTGACATCTCCGACGAAATGCTTGTTAAGGCCCAGCGTAAGGTCCCTAAAGCGGCATTCTCTTGGTACGACGGAGAGATCTTGCCCTTTGGTGACGAGACCTTCGATGTCGTCGTTGCCATGTGCGTCCTGCACCATGTGCCGATCTCGAGGCGGTTCAAGCTGGTCAGCGAAATGGTCCGGGTCGCTCGGCCGGGCGGCACTGTGGCCGTATTCGAGCACAACCCGACCAACCCGCTTACGCGATATGCCGTGAACACTTGCCAACTCGAGCACGGCGATGGCGTGCTGCTGTCGTTCCAGGAGACCGTCGAGCTGCTGAAAGACTCGGCCGACGCGGCGCCGGAGCTCCGCCATTTCCTGTTCTCCCCACTGGGAGGTGCTATCGGCTGCTCACTCGACCGGCACCTCCGGAACATCCCCCTGGGTGGTCAGTACGCCGCCTGGGTGCGGCGCTCCTAGCTTGGGACCTGGTCTCGGTTCTCATAGACCACCGCTCGAGTCGGTATCAGGCAAGCAGCAGCTGATCTGGGTCATGGTCGCTGGCGGGCGGGAGAGCAAATATTTAGAGCGATAAGGCATTTCGGTGAATGAGCAGCTCAATGTTGGTGTCCATATTTCCCACGGAATTTCCCACGGAGCCCGTCCGGATCCTCGCTCTCACCAGGGATCGGCCGAGCCACCTCCATAGCTGTGCGAGGTCACCAGCGGTCAGACCATTACGTCACCGTGTTGGAGTGTTGGAGCACACGAAATAGCCGGAATGCGGGGCAATCCGCGCGTGACGGGAACTTGTGCACCACCTTGGTGAATTCAGCCCCAGTGCTCCAAAGGCTGGGGTACTCGATGTTTATCGCGGTATTCGGGAACGCTGCTGGGTCCGCCTCCAGGATGTAGTGCGCATGGAAAGTGATCGGATCGGCCAGCGTGCGTTGGAAGTCCTGGTCGTTCGGGATCACGAAAAGTTTGGGCTGACTGATGGTCGTAAGAAGTGGCGGAACACATTCCGGAAAGTTGTCCACTACGACGTCGCCATCGGGGAGGTGCTGGCTCGTGAACCAGTCGCCCATGGCCAAGATCCAGCCATAGTTGTCCTTCTCAGCGATCTCAGCCTGGCTGGGATGCGCATGGAAGATATACCCGAGTTGATTGACCTCCAAGACTCCGAGCTTTGGATTGAACATGGCCGACCCTGTGGTCACGGTGGCAGGAATCATGACCACGGATACAAGGCAGACAGAAGCCAGTACTGCCAAGGCGCGAACGCCCAAGTGATGGGATCGGGTGCCCACGGACAGCCCATCGGGCACTGGCCGAGAGGCCTGCACAGCCGCCACAAGACCACCGACCAGCAGGACCTCGAGGGGAAGCACCGCAATGAAGTACCGCAGGAATTGCTGGATGCTGTTGTCGAGGTACGCCAGCATGTCGAATCCCAACGCTCCGCCGAGCACGGCCAGTGGAGCCAGCACGCGGGGATCCCGCCTCCAGAAGGCTACGGCGACGGAGGCGATCAGCACGAGCGGTATCAGGGGCGCGAGCGCTCCGATAGCGTGCACCTCGAAGAGTGCCCTTCCATGGAGGGTCATGATCTTGGTACGTAAGAGGCTCTGCTGGGTTGAGGTGCCGTAAATAGACGAGAACTGCTCGAAGGGTTCCCCGGTGATCACGTAGCTCGTGATGGCCCAGCCCGCTGCGGCAATGAAGGAAGGAACGCCGAATATGGCTGCGTCCGCCACCGCGGTTTTTGCCCGTGACAATCGTCGTCCGTCGGCACGCCCGAAGCTGACTGCTGCCACGATGACCGCTCCGGCCGCAGCACCGCCGATGGCCTCGTTGCGAGTCAGGTAGGAGAAGGCCAGTGCCACCGCGGCGTATGCCAGCGACCGTAGATCCCCTCTGTGCACCCAACGCAACAAGTACCGCGTGGAGGCGACCAGGGTAAAAATGTAAAGCCCCTCGCTCATCCCGTTTCCGCCGTACAAAACGATCATGGGATTCAGGGCAAAGAACGCCGTGAGGACGAGACGGGGCAGAAGGCTCACTCCCCACTCGCGCAATGCCGAAAGCAACTGGTAGACGGCTCCGGCCATGGCGAGTGCGCTGACGAGACTCCCGGCCATGTCGTTGTGCGAGAGTGCCGGCCAGAGATGGTTTCCGATCAGGAACACCGCGTCCGCTATGGACTGCAGTGGCTCCCACACGAAACCGACCGCGGCCAAGTGAGGATCGCGGGAGTAGAGGATGTAGAAGCCGTTGGCCATCCGGGAAACGGCGTCAGGCGAAAAAGAGTGGTACTTGAGGTCGAGCAGCCAGGCCACGGTGAAATAGACACCGAAAGCGAGAAGGAAGACGATGACTCCTTCGCTACGCAGGCGGCGGCTAGGAGAGCGTTTGTTGTGGGAGGCGAAATTGCGCCCCTCCGGGGGCCTTGGGTCCCCCTGCCAGTCGGCGAAAGTGTCGATCCGAGGTTCCACTTCCTCTTCTCGAACCAGGGTCGAGGTCGCAGTGTGCTCCATTTACCTGTTCCGGCCTTCGGTCATCGCCATCATCTAGTGGCCGCAACCGTTCGACGGTTCCCGAAGATCCTGGCCACCTTCCGCGCCATCCGTGTTCGGTAACGGCTCTCGTCTCCGAAATCCGGAACGACATCGGCCATGCTGAACGCAAAAAAGGGGACCTCTCCTGCAGACGACGATTGTGTATCACCGAGTTGCGCGTTATCGAACAAGCCTCGGCTCATTTGATCGGCAACGACAACTGCACGTCCGATGGCCTGTTCAATCGATCGGGCGTCGCCGACCGATGCCTCCACAGCCACCCAGTCGATCGCGAACTGGGACGAATGACTGCTCGCGAGAACGCCTGGGGCGTTCCTGGCGACGACCTGTTCGACGAATTTGCGCACCAGGTGGAACGATCCGATGTCGAAGGACACGACGGCGGGGAATGATCCACCGGCAACGACTTGTTTGGAGGTAAAGGATTCACCAGGTGTGACTGTCGATTGACAGTTCTCCCGCACACGTACGTCCGTCGCTCGTTCTGTTCGGGTATGCAAGGCGCTATTCACCGTCTTCGTTGCTTGCGGAGCGGCGCGCACGGCAAGCGTTTCGGATGGTTCGTTCAGTCGCTTCTGGGCAGACTCGAGGATGAATCGATTTCGGTCGTTGCTCGCTCGCCTGCCGGGGTTAACATGGAATTCAGTGCGCCTAGTTCCTTAACGAGCTCATTGTTGACTGCGGTGAAGCCGGCGATCGCCGACTGCAGTTCCCGGGCAGTTGTCGTCGACATGAACGCTGCTTCCTGCGCCTGCCGCCGGATTTCGAGCGCCTCCTCTGTTGCTTCAGTGAGGATCTGCTTGGCCTTGTCCTCGGCGGCACACAGGACCTCATGGATCTGGCGTTCGAGTTTGGACAGCGAATCCTCGGAGAACCGCTGCGCCTCGACGAAGAGCCGTCCGATCTCGACTTCTGTCGCTTCCACTTTTGCAACACTGCCCAGGCGTGAGTTGGCGAGCTCGAGGCGTTGCTGCAGTTCCTCGATGGTGCTCGCGATCGAGTGCAGTTCGGCGTTGGTCCACTCGATTTCGGTTCCCGCGCCCTGAGCTCCTGGGGCCGGTGCAGTTTCCGTCGTATCCGCGTTCCGTTGACCGGCGAGTTCAGAGATCTCTACGTCATCATGGGAGTCGCCGGGGCGTTCAGGGGCGCCGAACACCGATTCGATGGGGCTGGTGCTCATTTCCACTCTTTCCTATCCGCTGCTTTGTGTGATCGACAAGTCAGAATTCGAAGGGTTCGCCTCCCGTTCATACTTACGTAAGATGGGAAACGCCCATGTCACCCTGGTGATTTGTGCTGTCGCACCTGCGGCCAAGGCAAAGCTACTGCAGCGCCGCACCGCGGGGCACCGCGGCGGCCTCCCGGCTTGATTCACCGCCGTTGAACAACAACGATGAGCGTCCGCCATGTTCCTCCATGTCACGCCACAGGGCGACAATCTGCCCGGGAATCCTCGTCGAGTTTGACGATGACAGACCAACTCACGAGCTGGCAGCCCGATCCCTGGGGTCTCCATGAGTTTCGCTTCTTCTCAGGCGACGGCAAACCGACGCAGCTCGTCATGGATGGCGGAAGAACGTCTTACGACAAGCCGCCTGCGACCTCGCCACCGCCGGCTGCCTTGACCCCCTCCACGCCCGAATTCGATTCACGACCCAGTACGGAATCGCCTCCGGAGACAGCCGCAGAGCGCGGGAGCCAAGTGGCGACCACGGCCGGTGTCCTCAACCTTCGTGTGGAACCTGATCAGGCAGTGGGCGCTCCTAAACAGGTGCATCGAGTAGTTCCACCCGTAGTCGAATTCCCCGACTACCGCTCATTGGCCGCCGGGGACCGGAGTCCAGAGCCGCTCAGCCAACCACGCAAGATCGCCTACATCGTCGTGTGCGCCGTGCTGGCTGTGAGCGTGTTGGGATTGGCGTACGTCCATCTCCGGCCCACTGGGAGCGGGCACTCCACGCAGGCCGCGAAGCCGACGACGACGTCGTCGGCTCCTCGGGCGACAACCACTACGACCGTCGCTCTGCCCTCGGCGCGTCAGCCTGGCGCCGAGGCTGCGGCGACAGCATTGATTTCGAGTTGGTCCACGGGGAACAAGACTGCAGCGCTTACGGTGGCAACGCCCACGGCTGTTGCCGATCTCTTCGCAGCGCACTACACCAGCGGGCTCGCCATTGACCGTGGGTGCAGCACCACGTTCATGCCGATCGTCTGCACTTTTGGGCCGCCGGGAGGGGCGTCGCCGACTGACCCTATATATGAGATCGATGTGACCCAGGCGGCAGGCGGATGGTACGTGAGCTCGGTCAAGATCGAAAACTGAGTCCCTTGACGATTATGTCTCGCGCGTTGCTCGACGACAGAAGCGACTGGCGCAGCTCTTCCCGATCGACGTCGAGTTCGCACTGTGTTCACCTCCGTGACACTGCAGTTCGCTCGAGTGCGCGGGGGCTCCTGCTCGGCGACCCCCGTCCCGTGCGGCCTGTCTTGACGGAGATCGAAATCCCGGCCACGGTTTAGGTATGACAATTCCGCCCCAATCGGGCAGCGGCGCGGGTGATGGTCCGCTTCAGGCTGGATCGGGCGGGAGCGACGTGGATGCCATGCCCGCGCCTGGGGAGCTGCACATCAAAGAGAGGCGAACCTGGAGGACGTGGCAACTCGTCGTTGGGATGCTCGTGGCCCTCCTCATCGGCATGGCCTTGAACTACAAGACGGTCGGCGCGACGCAGTCCTCGAACGCCCCCGCATATGTCCTGCCCAAGTCCGGTTCGACTGCGACCACCACGACGGCGCCCGCGGCCGCCGGGGGTTCCAGCGGTTCGTCCACCACCACGACGGCAGCGGCAGGCGGATCGACAACGACGACCGCTGCCGGCGGATCCACCACGACAACCACATCGTCGTCGACTTCGTCGACAGCCGCGGCCGCAGCCGGACCCGCACGCGTCCTAGTAGGCCCGACCCAGATGCAAGGCAACTGGACCAGCCCGACATTCACGACAACCGCCGCAGGCTGGAACATCGGCTGGGCATTCAGATGTTCTCCCGCACCTGCTTCGGGCCCATCGTTCCAGGTATTCGTGACGGCCGCTGGGTCGTCACCGACCGGGACGCCGGCAATCAGTGAGACCGGGGCATCGGGACAGTCCGTCACGGCCCAGTCCAGCCTCGGTGCGCAGACGTTGGTCGTACAGGCCCCTGCGACGTGCACCTGGGCCGTCAAGGTCACCGGCTCGTAGCGTCGACGGCCGCAGGGCGGTTGCTCACCATCGCCGGCGGGCGCGACCACCCGCGACCGTGTGACCAATCAGTGTTCTGCGGAGTCTGACTCCGGATTGGTGAGGCTGGTCAACCTGGCATCGAGGTCATCGAAGAAGTTGTAGTTGCGTTCACCTGATTCGCCAGGAGACATGTCGGTGCCTGCGATAGACGGGTCGGTTGGCATCGGTGCGCGCGCCGAAAGGTCAGCGTCGACGTCATCGCTCGGCGAGGCAACTTCTGTTTCGGTGCTCGGGCGCAGTAGTTCTGTCTCCGTCGCGGAGCGCGATTGCATCGGAGTCTCGCCATCGCTGAGGGCGGACACGGCAGAGACCCCGGATCCCGAATCGGGCTCGTGACGACCGAGCGGAGTCGAAGCCGGCGGGGGGGTCTGTTCGACCTCATGACTCGCGTCCATCTGCGGCGCATCATCGACAACGGTCGTCGTTGCGATCGCCATCTCTGCGAGGGCAGGGTCGAGCTGTTCGGCGTTTGCCAGGCGTTGAGTCTCTCTGAGTGTCTCGATCGTGACGGGCTCGCCGTGCACGCGTTCGAGTCGAACGGTCTGAAGCTTGCGCAACAGAAGCTCGTGAGAATCGGTGAGCGCATACAGCACATCGGTGAGTTGTGGAAGCAAGCCTTTGGACGAAGTGTCGGTCACGTCTGAACCTCTCGCCGTGTCCCGGACCACCAATCCCGGTAGCGGCCTCCCGGCTCGGAGGCCATTCAGACAGCCCGTGGACGCCCTAGGGGGGTTGGTGACGCTAGGCGAGGCCAGGGCCCATTGCAACTTTGGTGAACCGTTGGTGACAGGGTCGAAACGTCCACGCAATCTGCAGGTGTTTTGTTCGTGTCAGCAGGGGTTTTGGCTTGAGGAAGGTTCAAAATTATGTAAGAACTCATTGGGCGAGTCGTGGATCGGCCGCCCCGAGTTCCGCCTTCGCCAACCAACATCACACAAAAAGGAGCCACTACATGTCCGCTCGACACGTTGCCCAACGAGTCGCCGCTTCGCTTGCCGCCACCGCCGCCGTGGCAACACTCGCGCTGGCCTTCACGTCACCTGCCGGTGCCGCCACTGGCCCGACGAGTGGCTCTGTGATCCCGAATGCCGCCCAGCCGCAGGGGACCGTCACCCCGGGGCCCTTCGACAGTGGTCAGAGCATCAACGTGGTCGTTCCGGCAAACCAGGCCTTCAATCCGGATCAAAACATCAACATCGTCGAGTGCTCGGCCCCCGACGGCGTCGTGCCCACGAACCCCATCAACTGTGACGGCAACACCCTTCAGAACGGCGCAATCCCCAACGCCGACGGGTCCTTGACCTTCACCGGGTACACGGTGTACGCCCTGCCGGACAACATTCAGCTGGGAGAGGGAACCACAGGCCCGAAGTGCGGCAACACGTTGGCGACCGAGTGCATGCTCTACATCGGCACGAACCAGAATGACTTCACGCAGCCTCACCTGTGGTCGCAGCCGTTCCTCGTCAACACGGACCCGACCGACTCCGGCACGATCAACCCGGGCGACGGCACCCCCGAGGTCCCGATGGCCATCCTGCTCCCGCTCGCTGCCGTGGGCCTGCTGGGTGGGACGATCGCAATCCGCCGTCGTCACCGGGCGACGCAGGCGTAACCCCAAGTACGTAGACATCACTCGAGAACACACCACATCCAAAGAGAAGGAGCATCTGGAACATGCAAAAGCACAGACTGCGCACAGGCGTGGTGAGGGCAGCAGCCATCGGCGCTGCGGCCCTCTCGGCCACGCTGATCGTCGGGGCGGGAGTGGCCTCGGCCGCCCCGGCCGACCCTCCCGGAGGCGCCACGCCCGTGGCCCCCCACTTCTACAATGGCAACGTCGAGGGGATCCGGGACTCCGGCTCGGACACCACCTTCTTCATGATGCAGAAGATCGGTGACCTCTACACCGGGGCCGGCCTCTACGGCTGCACCCTGAACTCGAGCGCCGGTCAGACCCTCTACAACTCGACCGACCCCGCCTCGGCTACGACCAACCTCGAGTACTTCTGCCAGTCGGGGCAGAACGTGGCCACCACCGACGTCAACGACAACTGGGACCGCACCGAGGTCACCGAAGGCGTCGACGACGTGGGCTCGGGTGCCGGTCAGAACCAGCTCTGCCAGGCGCTGTCCACGCCGCTTACGGTGGACTTCTCCCGGTCGTCCAAGCCCGCCTCGGGCTGCGCGTCCCTGGTCGGGACCGGGTACGCCAAGGACGGCGTGGCGATCATCGGCTACCCCGTGAACCCGACGACCTACGGGACGTCGACCACCGCCCCCTACTCGTCGATCAACGGCGGCGTCGTGGGTCCGGTGGCTCTGGGCTGGCTGCCTGGCGACCCCAACAACGGCCCCTACACGGGGACGTCGTACAACTCCCAGCAAAACGCCGCCGGCATCTCCAACGTCGACGGCGGCGGCGGAGCCGGGAGCACCGCCTTCCGGCTGTGGTGCGCCACGGACTCGACCCGGATCACCGACTGGGGTGCACTGACCAACCTCGGCCCGGACCTCGAGGTCCAGGACGTGACGTTGAACAGCAGCGCACAGACGGCCACCGTCACGGGCTCCTTCCCGTCCACGGTCGCCTCCGGTGACGCCATCACGGGACCGGACATCCCCGCGGGTACGACGATCACGTCCGTCACAGGCGGGACGGCCAACCTCTCGCAGGCGCCGGCCAACGCCACCGACACCGTGCGCATCACCACGACGGGCAAGCTGGCGGTCGGCTCGGGTGCGCCCATCGGCGTGCCGATCCGCCTCATGGGTGTCAACACATCTTCGGGCACCGAGGCCACCTACACCAGCTACGCCAACTCTGGTGCCAGCACGGGTGGCTGCTCGTCGAACATGGACACGAACGCCGCCACCGACCCCAACCCGGTCACGGACACGGGCACCAACGCCACGCCTCACATCGCACTGGAGAACAACTCGGACCAGATCGACCAGTTCGCCACCGGGGACTTCCCCTCGCCGGACTACGTCGACCAGGCCATCGAGGTGGCGACCACGCTGTACATCGAGTCCGATGGCGTGTACAACACCAACCCTTACGCTGCGGCGTCGACGATCGACGGCACCTCGTA
>Ga0181536_10005507_pt1 | contig 12961 bp, 8 predicted proteins | sample PEATcosm2014_Bin_41_FD_121105 | JGI IMG/M metagenome (GOLD analysis project Ga0181536, IMG submission 121105) | Peatland microbial communities from MTU Mesocosm Facility, Houghton, MI, USA - PEATcosm2014_Bin17_60_metaG | ecosystem: Environmental > Terrestrial > Soil > Wetlands > Peat | place...
TGGTTGATGTCGACTCCGATAAATGGCGACAATATGCGGCGACGACTTCGTGGCCGATGCGAGCCGTTTATGCGCGCGAGCACCGCAGATTGCTGGTCTTCGAGCGCAAATTTGCCTCTACCTTCGATGCGACACTGTTCGTTTCTCCGGCCGAGGCGAATCTATTCAAGGCGCTCGCGCCTGAGGCAACAGCGCGTGTCTTCGCGATGACTAACGGCGTCGATACTGAATTCTTCGATCCAAAACGCAATTACGAAAATCCGTTTCCCCACCCCGGACCGATTGTCGTGTTCACGGGCGCCATGGATTATCGGCCGAATTTTCGAGCCGTAATCTGGTTCGCCGAGCAAGTCATGCCGTTGCTGCGTCGGCAATGGCCGACACTCGAGTTTTGGATTGTCGGTGCCAATCCAGTCCCGGTGGTACGGTCTTTGACGGCGTCTCCCGGCGTTCATGTGACGGGACGGGTGGAAGACGTGCGTCCTTATCTCAGCCATGCCACCGCTGTCGTAGCGCCGCTCGAGATCGCCCGGGGCCTGCCGAACAAGGTGCTTGAGGCGATGGCGATGGCGAAACCCGTGGTCGTCACGCCTCAGGTGTGTGAAGGCCTAGGCGTGACGACCGGGGAGGGAGTTGTTCTTGCCAGCACGGCAAGCGAATTCGCGGATCAGGTGAGCTCAATAATTACCGGTCGGTCGTCATCGTTAGGCCAAGGGGCACGAGCCCGCATCGAACGAGATTTCCAGTGGGACCTTAGAATGATCGATCAACTCATGGGCAAGCCTGAAAGGGCCATGATCGGGACTTCCGCCAGCCTCGCGGCATCGCGACAATCAAAGTAATGCTTTCAATCGCGGGTGGAGCCGGCCCTAAGCCAGGAAACGAAGGATCAGGAAGATGACGATAGCCCAGATCGTCAGACTCGCGGCCCCGATCAGGATCGCCGCCGTTCCCAAGGGCAAACGATCCTGGCGGCCCAGCCGGATCGCCCGACGCAGCAGACTGCGCTCCGAGGAATGATCCGTTGCGCCGAAGGACTTAGGCATTTCGAGCCGGCCGCTGTCTGAAGCCGCTCATGTCCCCGCTAACGCTCAAATGAGCCGGTTTGACTCGCTGCGCTGCCAATCAGCTACTAAATCTAGTAGCATACAATCAAATTCATTTCAACCTGTTGTTATGCCGAGGGGGTCGGGATGCGCGCCTAGCGTGCCCAGACAGAGCCCTTGCGGAATTTTCAGCTGGCGTGGAGGACCGACGCCCGCAGGTTGCTCACCCCCCAACTTTCTGCAGCAGCCTCTGCGCCTCGTCGCGTTCCTTGAAGGACTGGCCGTGTATGAGCATGCCGCGGAGCACGTCGGCCGCGTCGGCGTTCTTGCCGGCCAAGGCGAGGGCTTGCGCCAGATGGAACTGGATATCGGTCCGGTTCGGCGAGCGCTGCCACGCCTTGTTGAGGCTGGCCTCGGCCTCGGCGGCAATACCGTTCTGCATTAGGACTACGCCGAGCGTGTCGAGGTTGTTCGCGGAATCAGGCGCCACCGTCACGGCGTCGCGGGCGTAGGCGAGCGCCTCCTTCGGCTGGTTCAGGGCCGACAGGGACCACGCCATGTTGTTGAGGACGGCAGCATCCTTCGGCTTGGTTTTAAGCAGCTCGGCATATTGCTCCTTCGCCTCGGCGAAGCGGCCGTTGGTGAGATAAAGGTCGCCGAGCAGCCGGCGGGATTGGGCATCCTGAGCGTGGCCGGCAAGCCAGGTTTCCATGGTCCTTTCGGCGTCCTTGGAATGCCCGGCAGCGGCCTGCGCTTCGGCGAGGCGCCCCCGATCGACGGGGTTGTCATAGATCTGGATCGCCTGGGCGAATGCGGCGATCGCGTCCTCGAGCCGCCCCTGCGCCTGTGCCACGAGACCGTCGAGCTGGCTCGTCGCCAAATCAACCGGCCGGTCGCCTTTCAGGTCGTCGATCACCCTTGCGGCCTGCTCGAGGCGGTTTCCGGCGAGCAGTTCGCGCGCCAGGATGAGCTGTGCCGCCTCCTCCTTCGGATCGAGCCGCAGCGCTTCGTTCGCCTCGTCGACGGCGGCTTGGTGCATGGCGTTGGCGGAAAAGGCCTCGGCCAAGAGAAGGTGCGTCCAGGGGACGCGCGGCATGGCTTCGGTCAGGCCCTTGAAATTCGAAATCGCGTCGCCGGTCTGGCCGAGCGCCAGCCGCGCGCGTCCGGCCGCCTCGAGCAAGAGCACGCTATGCGGGAACTTCTCAAGCGCCGGCAGGACGGCCGCCAACGCCTCCTTAGACCTGCCCTTGGAAAGCTCGAATTTCGCCAGGGCGGCATGCGCCAGCGCGTCATCGGGATTGGCGCTGACCGCCTTCTTGAGCGTCGCTTCGGCGAAATCGATGTGGCCGAGCCCGTCCTCGAGCTCCGCCAGGTCGATATAAGTCGGCGTGGTCTTCGGATTGCTGTTGAGGATGTTCTGGTAGTACTGCCGCGCCTCCTCGATCTTGCCGTCGGCGATCGCGAGCTTCGCCAGATTGTGGTTGGCGTTGTAGTCGCCCGGACGGATCGCCTGCGCCTTGAGGAGAGCCTCGCGCCCGTTCTTGATATCGCCCTTGGCAAGCTCGGCAACACCGATGAGGTCGAAGCCGGCGGCATCATTGGGCAGGTTCTGTTGCAACTGCTTCGCCGTCTCGAACGCCTCGTCATACCGCTTCGCGTTCAAATAGGTGAGAAAGAGCTGCAGTTGCGGGCGCAGGTCCTTGGGGTGGGCCTTGATCGCATTCTCGAGCTCCCGGACGCCGGCATCGGTTTGTCCGAGCGCCACTTGCGTGGCGGCGAGCTCGCCTTGGATCGCACTGTTCTGCGGCGCGATGTCGGTCGCCTGCTGGAGGTAGCGGTTCGCCGAGGCGACATCGCCGGTTCGTGCGGCGGCAATGCCAATCATCGCCAGCAGCTGCGCGTCGTCACTGCTCTGATTGAGCGCCGGAGACAGTGTTTCGACCGCCTGGCCGGGATGCCCGAGCGCCATTTGAATGGACCCCAGCAGCTTGCGCGCTTGGACGTCCTTGGGCGTCCGGTACACGTAAGCAGACAGATATTTGTTGGCCTGCTCGTTTTGGCCGAGCGCATAGCTTGCGGCGCCCGCGATCAATTCCGCCGGCGGAAATTCCTTGACCATGGCGAGCACGTTCTGCGTGAAGGTCTGCGCCGCGGCGAAATCCTTGGCGCGGAACGAGGCGAGACCTCGGAGGTAATTGACGATCGGATTGTCCGGGTAGCGCTTCAAGACCTCGTCGAGGTTCTCCTGCGCCTCCTTTGGCTTGTCGTTGGCGATCTGCGCCCGCGCCAGGTCGATGCGCGCAACGGAGTTCCATGCCTGGGCGTCGAGCCGCTGCTGGTAAGCCTGCTCGGCCTCGACGTATTTCTGCTCGGCAAAAGCGATGTCGCCGTGCAGCGTCACCAGCCGCCAGTCGTTCGGCGCCTCTGCCAGTGCCTCCTCGAGCCGAGCGCGCGCCGAGATGTAGTCCCGGTCGATGATCGCGAGCCGTGCCAGCGCGATGAACAGATCGACCGAAGGCGTCTCCCGGGCGAGGCCTTCGCTTAGTGCCTTGCGGGCATCTTCGACCTGGCCGACACCCGCCAAGGCCAGGCCGCGATAGGCAAGCAGGCTGACCTTGAGCTCGACCGGCGCGTCGTCCGGGGTGTTTGCTGTGTTCTTGATGACGTCGTCGAGCTTGTTTTCAAGAAGCTCGGCTTCGGCGAGCGGCTTAGCAGTATCGATATCCTTCGCGCCGTCTTGTTTTGCGCGCAATACCTGCGCTTCGGCGTTCTCGCCATCGGACATGTCGATGAAGGTCTGCGCAAAGAGCAGACGCGCGGTCAGGTTCGTCGGCGCGTCCTGAAGCGCGGTCCTGAGCTCGATGAGCGCCGCGGGAAGGCGCCCGACCTCGCGATCTTCCCGGGCGCGGTCGATGTGCTTGTCGACGCCATCGCTGCCCCCGCAGCCGGCTAGCCACAGCAGCGCGCCGCAGATTGCGACAGAGGCGGCCATACGGCTCCGCCGACGCGCCGCGGCGGCTTGCGCTCTCGACATTATGCAAATCCCGTGAGGCAACCCAACTCTTCCCGCCGAATTACCGCGACCAAGACCAATCGGCGGCCACCGGCGACACTGCTCCGGACTGTACTGCCGCTCGATACCCGCGACAAGAATTGGGCCAATTCGATAGGGGAAATTATACCGAATTGGTTAACGATGGCTTGTAAGCCGCCGCACGCCTGAGGGAGACGCGCCGACGCGCTTGTCGGCGCCGGAGCGCACGACCAAAGTTAATGAAATCTATGCGGGGCGCCGGCGCCGGCGCTGGAGGAAGCCGAGCCCGACCAAACTCGCGGCGAGGATCGCCATGGAGGTCGGCTCAGGAACACGCGACGAGCCGGCGGTGTAGCTCAGCGAACTGACTTTGAAGTAGTCATATTCCTGGCTGCAGCCGCAACCGCCCGGGCTCAAAGTCGCCGCGACAATGACTTCAGTGAAGGTTCCCCCCGGCGTGTCGGTAATTTGCGGCGCAGGGCTGCCGTTTGTTGTGTAAGTGCCATTGCCGGTAACGGTGTAATACCCGTTGTATTCGCCGCAGGCGGCGCCGAAGCTGCCGAGGCTATATCCCGAGCCCTGGTAAGTGCTGTCGCAGCCGTTCCCCTCTTTGAAGGGATTGCTGGTAGTAGTTTCCGACCAGCCGGAGGGCAGGCTCGTCAAACTCGTCGGCAACGCGCCATTGCCGGTGAATACCGTTGCATTGACGTTCTCGTAACTATTGAAGGTCGAGAGGCTGATGGTCACCGAACTCGCCGGGCCCGGCAAGGTGAAGACGATGAAGTCGAAACCTTGGTTGTTGTCCATGGCGTGCTGCGGCGCAGGCAAGTTTTCCACGCCGAGCCCATAACCGGTTCCGGCGTATTGGCCCAGGAAGGAGGCGCTGCCCAAGGAGGTGACGGGCGTCGTGGTGGTCGAGTTGTGGTACGCCGTCGCCGTCAAAGTGCCGGCAGCCCCGTAGGCTTGGGTGAATTGGTAAACATTTCCATTGGTCGCATTCGAGTTGCCGTCTCCGATGCAAGTCGTCCCTGCGCTTGACGGCGAAGTCTGCTTGCATAGGGTGCTGCTGGTGAGGTCCCAGGTCGTGGTCACTGCGGCCGAGGCGGTGAGCGAGGATCCGAAAAGCCCAATCCCCAGGATCGCGGCCAGGAGGGCTGGCGATCCGGTCCGGAGCTCTGATATCTTCGGGCTTACGCCCATACCTCATCCCTCACGCGACGCGTCGACACGGCGTCCATAGATATCGATGCAAGGCATATGCCACCCGGGCCGAATTTGCATTGGCTTCTAAATCAACGGGTTACCCAGGGTGCGCGGTGACCGCCTTCGGCTATTGCGTAAAACAATGTAGCGCGGCGTAAATTCTACCGACTCTTGGTCCGCCATCGCATTCTGGCGAGGCACCGCTTTGCAAAGCCTTACCGCATTTCAGCGAGCCTCGTCCCGCGCCTCGGATTCGGCCGTGCCGCCGCGGTGATGGGAAGCTCGAGTCCTTCGTCTGGGCCTAGATCGTTCGCCGGCAATGTGGCAGGCTAGCCCAATGATCCGTAAAGCGACAGGCGCGCAGCGTCGGAAAGATTTACAAGATCAGCGAGCACCAGCGCTCGGCAGCCCGAGCGCGGTTCGCGCAAGTCATTGTCCTTCCGCAGGTTACCGCTTTGGTAAGGGATTGGCGCGAAATTTGCTTCGAAAGACTTGGACGGCGGCAGGAGCTGTCCGGAGCCGCGGCATCAGGCGCGGCAGGATGAGGGTGTGCGAATGACCGAGCCCATTGGCCCAGAGGCCGAAGGGTCTTTGCCCAGTTCGGCAGCCGGCGACAATCCCGCGCGCACGGGGCGCCGCGCATTGCGCCGTCAGCTCCTTGTCGGCGGCCTCGCGACCACGGGCGCGATGCTCACCCTGCCAAATCGCTCCGCTCTGGCCTGGGGGGGCGGGGGCCAAAACACTTGCTCGGCCTTGGCGTCGGCGAACCCGTCTCATGGTGTCAAGGTCACCCAGCCATGCGGTCAGCCGCCGACCTGCTGGCAGAGCGGGTCGGGTTGGAACGCTTGGGCGCCGGGCGCGACCTGCAATGGCAAGCCGGTCAGCTGCACGCACACGACGACGATCTGCAGCCACTTCCCGCAACTGACCACTTCGCCGTTCAAGTGCAGCACTAGCTACTGTTTCGGCCAACCTACCAACCAGAGCCTTTGCTTCGGCTCGGTGCCGATTACGGTCACGTGCGGAAAACAAAATATATCCTTGTGGAATGCGAACCAGCAGCAGGAGATCTGTGCCGCGATTCTCAACGACTGTTTCTTCGGTGATCTCTTTTCCAGCAGCGCGATCACCGACGCCATCTCGAGCTGCCTGACCACTGTTGCGGCCTGCGCTGTGACGGGCAACAGCTCCGGCATTACCACGGCATGCAACAATCTGTATAATCAGTGCTACACTTTGAACCGTCAGGGCGGCGGCAGCTGCCAAATCTAAGCCCACGCTCGACGAACCAACTTCGGTGAATGCACACGATTTGGCGCGTGGTTAGGGAATCACCGCTCCTGTGGCGCGCCTGGGAGGGGGAAATCGTCGTTTACAACGACGCCTCCGGCGATACTGACCACCTCGATCCTCTCGCCGCCGAAATCTTCGAAACGCTCTTGGAGGCCCCGGCCAACAACGACGAATTGACCGACCGCATCGCGCAAGCGCTTGGTGTCGAAAAAACAACGGATCTGCGCGATACTGTCGCAAGCGTCGTAATTCGGTTTCACGGCCACGGCCTGATCGAGCCGGTAGAGGAGTGACGGCAGCCAATTCATATCCTTCGGACGCCCAAAGGCGGTCCGAACGCGAGGGTGTTTTCTTGCGGACCGGTCCGTTTTGGACGCATCTCCGCACGCCCATCCGCGGCCTCGTCGACGAGATCGCCACGCTCTACGAGGGCCATCCGATTTCCGCCAGCGAGGCCTTCGCCGATTTCCATGTGTCGATCGCGCCGCCTATTAGCCTTCGCCGATGGTTTCGGCCCAAGGCGCAGTTCCTGGCCGATGGCATCGAACCGTTCCATCCGCTGCCCTTCGACCAGGCCTTGCCCATGTTCGAATGGGGCCTCAATTGGTGCGTCGCGACCTATGTCAATCATTTTCTGATCGTTCACGCCGCCGTCATCGCAAGGGGTGGGCGCGCCGTTATCATGCCGGGGGCGCCGGGCTCAGGCAAAAGCACGCTGGCGGCAGGCCTCGTCAATCGCGGCTGGCGTCTTCTGTCCGATGAGCTGACGTTGATTTCGCTCGAGGACGGCAGCAGCATTTTCGGCCTGGCGCGGCCGGTCAGTCTCAAGAACGAATCGATCGAGGTCATGCGGCGCTTCGCGCCCTCCGCAACGCTGAGCCGGGTCGTCCACGATACCGCCAAGGGCAGTGTCGCTTTGCTCAAGCCGCCGGCGGAGAGCATCGCGCAAGTCGCCGAGCCGGCGCGCCCTGCCTGGATCGTCTTCCCGAAATATCTGAGCGGTCTGCCCGCGCTGCTCGAGCCCAAGCCCAAGGCTGCCATCATGATCGAGATGGCCAAGAACGCCTTCAACTACAGTACCCATGGCGCGCGGGGATTCGCCATACTGGCCGATATTGTGGATTCCTGCGCCTGCTACAAATTCACCTATGCCGGCCTTGACGAAGCCGTGGAGATCTTCGATCGCCTGGAATCGCGCCACTGATCGGGTGCCAGCCCTCGCCGATGCCGCGCCGCTGCAGCGGACCAAGCACGGCGGCGAGGCCTCGTCTTCGCGCGTGCTGCTGCGCGATGCCTTGCACAGCCTTCACCGGAGAGGCGCCGTTGCGGTTCAGGATTGGGACCTGCTGATCCGCCAGGCGCGGCGCGCCGGATTGCTCGCGCGGCTCGGCTACGAATTGGCGGATTCAGGGCTGCTGCGGTCGGTGCCGGCGGGGCCGCGGCACTATCTCGAAGGCGAATGCATCGTGGCGGAAAAGCACGCGCGGGACGTGCGCTGGGAGGTGCGTCAGATCAAGGTGGCGCTCGCCGAAATGGGAGCGCCGATCGTGCTCTTGAAGGGCGCCGCCTATACGCTCGCCGGGCTGCCGCCGGCGCGCGGTCGCCTCTTCACGGACATCGACATCATGGTGCCCTATGAGAGTCTCGGCAAGGTCGAGGCCGCGCTCAGAAGGGCCGGCTGGGATTCGGGGGACCTCACGCCCTATGACGAGCGCTACTATCGGCGGTGGATGCATCAAATCCCGCCGATGACGCATGTCCTGCGCGGCACGGCCATCGATGTCCATCACACCATTGTCGCCCGAACCACCCGGCACCGGCTCAATGCAAGGAAGTTGTTCGAGACGACGGTGCCGGTGCCCGGCGATCCCACGCTCAGGACGCTCGCCCCGGCCGACATGATCCTGCACAGCGCGACGCATCTGCTGAACGAGGGCGAGTTCGAGCGCGGCCTGCGCGATATCGATGACCTGCATCTGTTGCTGCGTCATTTCGGCGCCGATCCGGATTTCTGGCCGCTGCTCCTGGAGCGCGCGGCGGAGCTCGATCTGAAGCGGCCGCTCTATTACGCCATGCGCTATGCGCAACGGTTTCTCGGCGCGCCCATTCCCGAGGACGTCGCTAATTCCGCCCGGCTCGCGCCGCCGGGCGCGGTGCTGCGTCCGGTCATGGATCGGCTTTTCGATCGCGCTCTCCGGCCCACGCATGCGAGCTGCCGCGACGCTTTGAGCGGACTCGCGCTACTGCTCCTGTACTTGCGCGGTCATCTCCTGCTGATGCCGCCGCATATCCTCGTCCCGCATCTCCTGCGCAAGGCATTCCGGGGCAAGCCGAAAGAGCCTGAGCCGCGGCCGGGTCTGGGAAATCCGTTCTGAGACGCACATGACCGCGCGATCGGTTCTGGCCGCGGTCGCCTTGATATCGCTCCTGACCGCGGGCGGCGGTCAGGCGACGCAAGCTGCCGAGCGCGACTGGAACGATTATCAGATCATCATGTGGCAGCCGCACAGTGCGGCGCAGGACGAGGCTCTGCGGCGCCTCGGCGTGACGGCGGGCGTGGTACATGCCTATCACCAAGAAAATCCCGCGCGGATTGTCGCCAGCGAACTCGAGCCGCTCTTGCAGAACAATCTCCGCTGGTACGTCGAAAACATCGCGACCGATTTCTATTCGGCCTATCACCGCTGGTTCCCGGACCGCCCGGTCAATTGGCGCTTTGCTGCGGTCAAGAAGCTTTATGACGAAGAACCCAGCAATATCGCGGCGCTTGTTCGCGACCCGAGCCTGTCCGATCCAATGTGGCTCAAGAATATCCATGACCGCCTGGCGAATGTTGTGCGAGCGCAGCGGCGCTACCGGCCGCTTTACTACAATCTCGCGGACGAGCCCGGCATCGCCGAGCTCTCGGTCTTCTGGGATTTCGACTTCTCGGCAGAATCGCTTGCGGGCATGCGGCGCTGGTTGCAGGGACAGTACGGCAGCCTGTCCGCGCTCAACGCGGAGTGGGGGTCGCATTTCGCGAACTGGGGCTCCGTCATGCCGATGACGACCCGCGAGGCGATGCGGCGCGAGGACCAGAATTTTTCGGCATGGGCGGATTTCAAGGCATGGATGGATGTGGCCTTCGCGCGCGCCGTCAGGCACGGCACCGATGCCGTCCACTCCGCCGATCCAAAGGCTCGCGCGGCAATCGAGGGCGCGCAGATCTCGGGATGGGGCGGTTACGACTATTCGCTGCTCGCAAGCGCGGTCGATCTCGCCGAGGTCTATGACGATGGCGAAAACCTCGAAGCCTTGCGCTCGTTTAATCCGGGCATGGTGCTGTTGACCACGAGCGGCGGCGGAGCAGAGGAAACCCACAACGTTTGGCGCGAATTGCTGCGCGGCACGCGTGGGCTCATTTTGTGGGACCCGAACAGCGAGATCGTCCGCGAAGACGGCACTCCGGGTCCGCGGGGCAGGGCGGTGGCTCCGCTCTTCGCCGAGTTGCGCGGCGGCATTGGCTCGCTTCTCATCAACAGCCAACGGCACTTCGACCCCATCGCCATCCTCTATTCGCCAGCGAGCATGCGGACGCAATGGATGCTCGACTGGCAGCCGAAGGGCGATGCGTGGAGCGCCCGCGACGCGAACTCCGATTATGAGGACCCCAATGCCGTGAGGTCCTCGATGAACGCCTATGCCGCGCTGTTCGAGCATCTGGGCTTGCAGCCGCGCTTCGTCACTTCCGACCAGGTCGAGAAGGGAGAGTTGCGGCGGCGCGGATACCGCATCCTCATCCTGCCGCGCGCAATCGCCGTGTCGCCGGGCGAGGCGAGGGGGATCCGTCGGTTCATCGCGGCGGGCGGGGTCGTGATCGCCGATGGCATGCCCGGCGCCTTCGACCAACACAGCCGCAAATCGCCGAAGCCGCTTCTGTCAGATGTCTTTGGAAATGTGCGCTTGCGGCTGGGAGCAGAATTTTCATACGGAAGAGGCCAGGTAATTTATCTGCCGCCGGAGGCGCCAGATCTTGCCAATGATTCAAGCGCCACTCTCGCCACGCCGGCGCAATTCGCTGAACTCACGGCGAAGAGCGGGGTCGCGCCGGCTTTCGTCGTCGCCAGCCCTAACGGCAGGCCGGTTGTCGATGTCGAGACCTATCGGTTTGTCAATGGCGGCGTGACCATTGTCGCGCTGCTGAGAGACCTGCCGGCTCCGCCGTCGACCGATGACGGCAAAGCCACCGGCGCCCCGACACAAGAGGACATCGTCTTGACGCTGCCCCGACGTTCCTACGTCTATGACCCGAGGCGAGGAGTTGCGCTGGGCTCAATGCGGCGCGTGGCGCTCTCGCTCGATCCAAACGAACCCACGATCCTTGCCGTTGCCGAGCGGTCATTGCCAACCCTAAAGCTCTCGGGGCCCGGCAGACTCCGTGCTGGCGAGACGGGAAAATTTCGCTTCAGCCTCGCCGGCGCATCGCCCGTGGCTTTCGATGTCTTTCACGTCGAGGTCCGCGACGCCACTGGCAAACTCCTGCCCGATTATTCCGAAAACTTGTTGGCTCGCGACGGGAAGACGGTCTGGCATCTTCCCGTAACGCACAACGATGCGGTCGGCGAATGGGATGTCAGGGTCAAGGATGTGCTGAGCGGCGAGACTGCGAGGTCGCGGCTCGTCGTAACGCGGCCCTAGCTCACTTCCAGCAATCGGCGCGAGCCACGTAGGACCGCGCGGCCTTGAGGATCTGTTCGGCGTCGAGCGGGTTGCCTTGCTGGGCAAAGCGATAGGCGACGCCATTGGCTTTCAGGAAATCCAGCATAACGGGTAGGGGAATGCCGACGCCGATGTCGGTCACCACCTCGCCGGTCTTGCTGTAGATCGCGACGGTATTGACCTTGGCATTCATCAGCCCGATGACCAGACCGTGCTGCTCCATGACCGGGCTGCCGCTGTTGCCCGGCTCGATATCGCCTTTGATCACCAGGCGCTCACCCCAGGACAGCCCTTGGGGCGGGTTCTCGAGCACGCCCGACGTCACGATCGGCTCGCGCGGCGGCATTCCCTGATCGGGATAACCGACCGCAGCGACGAAGGCGCCGGGCTCCTCGAGCATTTGCGAGCGCAAGGGCGCGACCGCGAGCGGCTTGCCCGGGACTTGCAGCAGCGCGAGATCGTGCTGAGAGTCGAGAGCGAGCACCTTGGCGGGCAGCGCTTCTCCCCCCGGCGGCTCGATCACCACCGCCGTGCAGCCGCTGACGACGTGGTTGTTGGTGAGCAGCCTGCCGCTCTCGTCGATGAAGAATGCCGTCCCCATGCTCGCGAGCCGCGTCCCCTCGGGCGCAGGCTTCGGGTGCGATGCCAGGCCCTGAGTGATGTCGCGGCTGCGCCGTTCCTGGATCTTCTGTGCTTCCGCTTCGCTGACGACGGTGCCCTGGCAGCGCGAGGCGAGGTCGCGCATCACCAAGTCGCGGCGCTGGTCGTAACAATAGACGATGAAGGGCGAAACGGTCGCTCCCGATGGTGCGGGCGCGCCTGGCTCCGCTGCCGCGCCCAGGGGGAGCAACAACGAAGCGGCCAAGAGCAGCGGTTGCTTAATCGACATTAATAGTTTCGCAAGTCGGCGGCATCCCTCGCAAAGCGCGACGCCGTTCGTGATCGCGGCCATAAATTTACCGAGATCCTCGCCGGCCCCATAGCAGCTATCTTATATGGTAGGAATGAAATTCGCCCTTCTTGCCGGTCTCGCGACGGAGCGGCGGTCAGTGCCGGCTTAGGCGGCGCCCTCTGCGAGCCGGATTTGGGTCGGGGAATGTCCACCAGCGGATCAGCCCCGCGACCTTGATGATGCCCCAGACCACCAAATAGACCGAGCCGACGATCGACAGCAGGAATCCTACAGGCGTCGACAGAAATTCGAGAAGCAGCCGCCAGGCCAGCTCGACGAGGGTGATCTTCACCTCCGGCTTCGTCGTCTCGCTCAGAGGTGTGATGCCGAAGCTCGCATAGGGTATCGTCGTCGCAATATCGCTGGACCGCTCGGAAAGGGTAATGCCGGGGTCACCGGGCGTCACGTCGAGCTCGAAGTCGCCGATGCCGAGCACCGAAAAGATCCGGGCGTCGTGGTCTATATCAGTGACCGCGACGGCTGCCTCGAGCATGCTGCCGAGCACTTGGCTATCCAACAGCGCTTGGGAGATTCCTGGCCCATCATCATCGTCGCCTGCAGCTCGGCGTCCGCTTGCCTGAGGCTGCTCAGGGTGCCAGCCCGATTGTGCCGCCGGCAGCCGGCGCACGGTTATGATCGACCGCGCGACCCGAGCCAGCGTTTCGCCCTCGCTTGGCAACTGCGCGTCGTCCCTGATCCTGTCCTCGGCCAAGTCCAAGGTCGGAGCCGGCAGAA
>Ga0181536_10005510_pt1 | contig 12958 bp, 11 predicted proteins | sample PEATcosm2014_Bin_41_FD_121105 | JGI IMG/M metagenome (GOLD analysis project Ga0181536, IMG submission 121105) | Peatland microbial communities from MTU Mesocosm Facility, Houghton, MI, USA - PEATcosm2014_Bin17_60_metaG | ecosystem: Environmental > Terrestrial > Soil > Wetlands > Peat | place...
ACTTCCTCGGCCGCGCGCAGATGCCCGAGATGAATCGGATTGAAACTGCCGCCGAACAATCCTACCCGCATGCGATTTCAGCTTCGCGGCTCAGGCGCGAACTTGTCCGGTCCCGCCAACGACGTACTTGTAGATGGTCAACTCGTTGAGTCCCATCGGCCCGCGCGCGTGCAGCCGATTGGTCGAGATTCCGGTCTCGGCCCCGAATCCGAATTCGAAACCGTCGGTGAAACGCGTTGACGCATTGACGTAAACCGTAGCCGAATCGACCTCGCGTTCAAAGCGCGCCGCCGCTTCCGTGTCGCTGGTGACGATCGCGTCCGCAAGATGAGACCCGTGACGCGCGATAAACGCAATCGCCTCGTCAAGCGAATCCACCACTTTCACCGCCAGTATCAGGTCCAGATATTCCGTGTCCCAATCTTCGTCCGTCGCCGCGCGCGCCGCGGGAACGATTTTTCGCGTCCGCTCATCGCCGCGAATTTCGACGCCCGCCGCCGTCATCCGCGCGGCGAGCGCGGGCAGAAATTTTTCCGCGACGCCGCGATGCACCAGCAGCGTCTCCATCGAATTGCAGACCGATGGCCGCGAGCATTTCGCGTTCATGCAGATTTCCTCGGCCATCTTCAGATCGGCCGCGGAATCGACGTAGGTGTGGCAGATACCGTCAAAATGCGGCAGCAGCGCAACCGCCGAGCCTTCCAGCGCCTCCTTCAACGACTTGCCGCCGCGCGGGATTATCAGGTCGATCAGCTCGCGGCTGCGCTTCATTATCTGGATTACTTCGCGATCCGGATCGCGGATAAAGGTCGCCGCGTCGGGATTCAGCCCCGCGTCCTTCAACGCCTGCGAGATCAAACCGGCCAGAAATCCGTTGCTGCTTAGCGCCTCGCTGCCGCCCCGCAACACCACCGCGTTGCCGGCTTTCAGCGTCAGCGCGGCCGCATCCACCGTGACGTTGGGCCGAGATTCGTAAATGATTGCGATCACGCCGATCGGCACACGCCGCTTTTCGATCTTCAGCCCGTTGGGCCGCGTCCACTTCTCGATCGCAGCCCCGACCGGATCGTCGAGCGCCTCGACTTGAAGCACGCCCGCGGCCATCGCTTCGATTCGCTTGTCGTCGAGCGTCAGCCGCTCGACGAACGCTCCGCCGCGTCCGCTCTTGCGCGCACGCTCCAGATCGATTGCGTTGGCGCGGATAATTTCCGCGCGTGAATCGCGAATCGAGCTCGCCAACCGGCGTAGAAAATCGTTTTTCTCCGCCGTGGTGGCCAGCGCCATCCCCGGCGCCGCCGCCCGCGCCCGCCCGAGCGCGGTAACAGTGTCCGCTTCAATACTCATCCATCTTCGAGAATATATCCCGAACCCACTCAAATAAACTGCGCGCCTTCCGCCCCAATACTTCTAACAGCGACGAAGTCCCGCATCTTTTCCTGGCATCGGGTGCAGAGCCTGTCCTGAGCCTGCCGAAGGAGGTCACCCCTGCCCAAGGAGGTGCGGAACCCACGGTGGGTTCCGCATTCAATAAAGTGGTTTCCCCTCCCTACGCGATCTCCTTGATGAGCACGAAGTTGTCGCGATGGATAATCTCGTCGGCCACTTTGTAGCCGAGCAGAGCCGGAATTTCAGTCGAACGGCGGCCGGCCACTTTCATCACGTCGGACGCCGGATAGTTTACCAACCCGCGCCCGAACTCGACTCCGTCGGGATCGAGCAGGCTTACGCAATCGCCACCGCCGAAGTCTCCGCGCACCTCCCGCACGCCCGAGGGCAGGAGAGAACGTCCCCGGTTGCAGAGCGCATCGGCCGCGCCCTTATCGACCGCGATTGAGCCCGCCGGCCGCAGCGCGAACGCTATCCAATGCTTTCGGCTCTTGAGCCGCACGCCGGCCGGCACGATCAGCGTGCCCGCCTCGCGCGCCGGGTCCAGCGCGCTTGTGACGATGCCGGCTTCGCGCCCGCGCGCGATTATCACGGCGATTCCGGCCTGCGCCGCCTGCCGCGCCGCCTTCAACTTGGTCGCCATCCCGCCGCTCCCCAGCGGGCCCGCATTCTCGGCCACCAGCCCGCGCATCCCGGCCTCCGGATCGCTGATCACGGGAATCAGCCGCGCGTCGCTACGCTCGCGAGGGTCGGCAGTCAGAACGCCATCCACGTCGCTCAAAATAATCAAGAGCTGCGCCTGCACGAGGCTCGCGACCAGCGACGACAGCACGTCATTGTCGCCCAGCCGTATTTCCTCGACCGCGACCGTGTCGTTCTCGTTGACGATTGGAATCACGCCCGCGCCAAGTAATTCAGAAATGGTTTGATTCGCATTCTGACGGCGCCGGCGTTCCGCCAAGTCCTGATGGGTGAGCAAAATCTGCGCGACGGTCCGATCGTGGATGCCGAATGCGCGCGCCCACGCCGACATCAGCTCGATTTGCCCGGTGGCGGCCGCGGCTTGCCGCGCCGCGATGGTTGGGCCGTGAAGTTTCGAGAGTCGCGCGCGTCCGGCCGCCACCGCGCCCGACGTGACGATCACGATTTCATATTCGGCCCGCACCGCCGACTCGATCTGCGCCGCGAGCTGCTCGATCACATCGATGCGCAGTCCTTCGGCGTCGGACAACACGGCGCTGCCGACCTTGATCACGATCCGCCGCGCGCGCGCGACCGTCGATTCCTTGTAGTTCAGCTGGGACATGCGGCCGGCTGATCCATCGTATGAAGCATCCGCGCGATCGCCGCGACCAGCGGCGCCAGATTTTCGCCCTTGTCCGCCGAAATCGGGAACACTTCCAGCCCGGTGAGCTTGCGAAGCTTGCGCGCGGTCTTCTGTACCTCGTCGGCGGCGATCAGATCAATCTTGTTGAGCGCGACGAGCGCCAGCCGTTCCGACAGCACGGGATCGAACGCCGCAATCTCGCCGCGCACGGTCGCGAACGCAGCGTCGGGATTGTCCGCGCCGTCGAGCACGTAAACGACGAGCCGCGTGCGCGCCAGATGGCGCAAAAAACGGATGCCGAGTCCAAGCCCGCGATGCGCTCCTTCGATCAGCCCGGGGATATCGGCCAGTGTGAAACTTTCCTCGCCGGAGATGGACACGCGGCCGATGTTGGGCGCCAGCGTCGTGAACGGGTAGGACGCGATCTTCGGGCGCGCCGCGCTTAGAGCCGCCAGCAACGTCGACTTGCCCGCGTTCGGGAGTCCTACCAGCCCGGCCTCCGCGACCAGCCGCAGCTCCATCCGGATCCATCGCTGCTCGCCCGCGGTTCCGGGAGTCGCGATTCGCGGCGAGCGCCGCGTCGAAGACGCGAAGTGCATGTTGCCGCGGCCGCCCTCGCCGCCCTGCGCGATGATTGCCGTGTCGCCCGGCATCACCAGGTCCGCGAGCGTCATCCCGCTTTCCTCATCGAAGACGATTGTCCCGGGCGGCACTCGCACCACGACGTCGTCGGCGCCGTGGCCATATTGTTCCTTGCCGCGGCCGGGTTCGCCGTCTTTCGCGATCAGACGCGGCTGATATTTGAAATCGAGCAGCGTCGAGAGGCCTTCATCGACCTGGAAGATTACGCTGCCGCCGCGCCCGCCGTTGCCGCCCGCCGGTCCGCCGAACGGCCGGAATTTCTCGCGCAAAAACGCGATGGCGCCGTCGCCGCCCTTGCCGGCGTGCACGAATACCCTGGCTTCATCAATAAATCGCATGGCGGCCTAACCACTATAGCCCATCTGAGGCCCGTTCCCGACGACCTCAACTTTTTTGCCGCCATACCTAGGCCGTGAATAGGCTACGCGCCTTTTTTTCTGGACCGGCACGGACGATCCCCTCTCTCTTCGCAACGTAGCGCCTTACGCGGACCCCGTGCTCCGCTTTGCGCGCCTATAGACAAATCTCCGCCAGCGCGCGGACTGCGTTTATATCGCCGGTGCCGATCAGCATCGTCTTGACGGGCGACGCCTTCCAGGCCTTGAGCCGGTCCGCGATTCGCTCGCGAGTGCCGACCAGCGCGACCTCATCGACCAGCTTGTTCGGCACCATCGCCATCGCCTCGGCCTTCTTGCCGGCCAGGTACAGGTCCTGGATTTTCACCGCGGCCTCTTCGTAGCCGAGCCGCTTGGCGTAGTCGTTGTAAAAGTTTTTCGCGCGCGCGCCCATCCCGCCGATGTACAGCGCGAGCATCCACTTCACCGGCATCCGGCATCCCTCGAGATCCGAGCCCATGATGCAGTTGACGAACGGCGCGACGTCGAAATTTTCGAGGCTCTTTCTGCCGCCGGTTTTCGCAAAGCCATCCTTGAGCGGCGCGTCATAGATGTCCCATCGCTCCGGATTCATCCAGGCCGGAATCACGCCGTCGGCAATTTCCGCCGCGAGCGCGATTCCCTTGGGGCTGATCGACGCAGTGTAGATGGGTATGTCCACCCGCCCGTGCAGGATGCTCTTGAGCGGCTTGCCAAGGCCGGACGCGCCGGGACCGGTGTATGGGATGTCGAATTCCTTTCCGTGATGCTCGAGGGGTGCTTCGCGCGCGAGAATTGCCCGCACGATCTCGATGTACTCGCGGGTGCGCTGCAGCGGCTTGCCGTACGGCACGCCGTGCCATCCCTCGACGACCTGCGGACCCGACGGCCCGATGCCGAGGATGAAGCGGCCGCCCGACAGCGCGTCCAGCGTCATCGCGGTCATGGCGGTTGCGGCGGGAGTTCGCGCCGGCATCTGCATGATAGCGGTGCCGAGGCGGATTTTTTTGGTCAGCGCGCCGATCCAGGCCAGCGGCGTAACCGCGTCGGAGCCGTAAGCCTCGGCGGTCCACATGGAGTCGAACCCAACGCGTTCCGCTTCGAGGATGGTGTCCATCGGCAAGCCCATCTGGGCGCCCGAATACCCGGAAATTAAACCTAGTCGCATTGAAATTACTCCCGTCGCGGGAACGTCCGCGTCACGCGTCAGCTAAGGTTGCGCAAACAAGAAAAGCTCCATGGCATACCGAGGAGCTTCGATTCAAGTTTTGCGCCCATTGCGGTACCGTGAGAAGCGCCTTGCACTCAAAACCGATCTCGAGCTTCGCGTTTGCAAGCCGTCTGGTGTTGGTGCTAGTGCCAATCACGATTCAAAACAGAAATTCCGGCTGAGGAGACGCCCATGTTGAAAACCCGCTTCACGGAAATGTTCGGCGTTGCCGCGCCCATCACTTGCGGTGGCATGACACGAGTGGGCACGGCCGATTTGATTGCCGCCGTCGCCAATGCCGGCGCGCTCGGTTTCATCACCGCGCACTCGGCCGGAAAGCCGGAAAATCTGGCGAAGGAAGTTAAACGTTGCCGCGACATGACCGACAAGCCGTTCGGCGTGAACCTGACGATCCTGCCAAGCATCACGCCGATTCCTTACGACGAATATCGCCAGGCGATCATCGAGAGCGGCGTCAAGGTCGTAGAGACCGCGGGCAACAATCCGCAGCCCCATCTGCCGGCGTTCAAGGCGGCGGGCGTCAAGGTGATCCACAAATGCACCAGCGTCCGCCATGCCCTGAAGGCGCAGGCGATCGGCGTCGATTGCGTGTCGATCGACGGGCTGGAATGCGCCGGCCACCCGGGCGAGGACGATGTCGGCGGACTGGTCCTGTTTGCGGCGACGGCGGACCAGCTCACCATCCCGATTATTGGGAGCGGCGGCATTGCGGATGCGCGCGGCCTCGTGGCGGCACTGGCGCTGGGTTGCGACGGCGTCAACATGGGCACGCGTTTCATGGCGACGAAGGAAGCCCCGATCCATCAGAAGGTAAAGGAAGCGATCGTGGCGAATGACGAGCGCAGCACGAACCTGATCTTCCGCACCCTGCACAACACGGCGCGTGTTGTAAAAAACGCGGTCAGTGACGAAGTCGTTGCCATCGAGCGGCGCGGCAATGCCAAATTCGAAGACGTCAAGGACCTCGTGGACGGAAGGCGCGGCGCCATCGTGATGGATAAGGGCGAGGTCGAGGCCGGCATCTGGTCGGCCGGCCAAAGCCAGGGCCTGATTCACGACATTCCGTCCTGCGCCGATCTCGTCGCGCGGATCGTGCGCGAAGCCGAAGCCATTATCCGCAATCGTTTGGACAAGGTGCTCGTCGCGTAAATAAAAAAAGCCCCACGGCGCACCGCGGGGCTTCGATTCAATCTTGCGAGCTGACGGTCCCTAAGCAGACGCCCCAGCGGTTTCGGCGGCGGCGGGAAGCGGCTCGACGCTCACTTGCCGCTTCTCACCCTTCGGCTCGTACTTAACCACACCATCGATGAGCGCGTATATCGTATAGTCGCGGCCCAATCCGACGTTGCGTCCCGGATGCACGCGAGTGCCGAGCTGGCGGATGAGGATATTGCCGGCCTTGACGGTCTGGCCCGCGTAAATTTTGATACCACGGCGCTGGCCCGGACTGTCGCGGCCATTGCGCGTCGAACCTTGGCCTTTTTTGTGCGCCACGCGATGTCTCCCTGAATTTGTCGAGCGGCCTTCCGGGCCGCGGTTTAATTAAAGATTAGCGCGGGCGACTATGCGCCAGCGGAAATTTCCTCGATCTTGAGAACGGTCAGTTCCTGGCGATGGCCCCGCTTGCGGCGGTAGTTCTTGCGGCGCTTTTTCTTGAACACGATAATCTTGGTGCCGCGCGGCTGCTGGACGATCTTTGCCGTCACCGACGCGCCCGCGACCACCGGCGTGCCGACCTTGGGCGCATCGCCGCCGACCGCCAGCACATTGTCAAGTGATATAGCCGCGCCAACCTCGCCGACGAGCCGCTCGACCGTTATCTGGTCGCCGACGCCGACGCGGTACTGTTTTCCGCCTGTCTTTACTATTGCAAACATCGCTATGCCGAACGAAAACAATTATCGGACGCGGCCGGGCGTGTCAACGCATCGGGCGTTGCGCGCGACCCAGCAAGCTGCTGCGCGTTGATCAGTCGATGCCCAGTCGCTCGCGGCCTTCGGGAGAAATCATCTGCGGAGTCCACGGCGGATCCCACACCAGATCGACCTCCGCCTCCGACACGCCCGGGATGCTCATGATTTTGTAGCGCGCGTCGGTCGCGATCGAGGCGCCCATGCCGCATCCCTGCGCCGTCAGCGTCATCTTGACTTCGACTTTCTTGGCGCCGTCGCCGGCATCCTTCACTTCCATTCCATAAACGAGGCCGAGGTCAACGATGTTGACGGGGATTTCGGGATCGAAGCAGGTCTTGAGCTGCTCCCAGACCATCGCTTCGAGGTCGCCGCCGCCCGACGCCGACACCGCGCCCGCATCTTCGGGCTTTTTGCCGAGCGCATCGGCGTCCTTGCCCGCGACGCGGAACAGGCCGCCGTACGCGGCAATCTGCAAGGTGAAGGTTCCGCCGAGCGATTGCGTGATAAAGGCCTCGGTCCCCTTTGCCAGCATCATTTTGTTTCCGGCCGGGATCCGGACGCCTTCGCATTCGCGGGTCAGTTCAACGCGTTCCATCGGCAAATACCTTCCTTGTCAGACCTTCTATTGTAACGCGACGACTGGGTGCAGGCCATAGCGCCCTAGTCCGGCTTCGATGAAGGGGATGAACTATTCAGCCTGCCCCCGCCGGATCTGGCGTGCTATGCGTACGCTATGGTCAACCGCCAGGATGTCCCGTACTCGCTAGGGTCGCTTGAAATCGGGCGACCTCCGCTCGCGGCAGAAATAATTTTTGACGGAACAAAGCTAGCCATAGAGCGGAGCCGTCCCAAAACCACCACAGATGGGTAGTGGGTCAGTTTGAAATCCGGTAATTTTGGCGGGATGAAGCGGAACCAAGCGGGATGAACTGGGACAGTTTTCGCGGACTAGGCCGGACCAGTGCGGACGAGGGCGGACGCGACCTAGTTTTCCTTGAGGCGGCGGATCGTCGGTCGCGATACGCTAGTCGATTCGTCTCCACCGCTTAAATGCCTTCACGTCCTCTGGCGTTAAACGAAACCATTCTCCCTCGCCGCGTTTGTCGTCGAACCGCTTATGCCAGTAGGACTCAACTCCAATGGGGTCGTCGGTTTCGATGCTGTGAATAGTCTTCGGTGAGACTGGAATCTTGATGGCCAACTCGCTGCCCCGACGACCAAGAGACTTTGTGCGCCCGATTTTATAGTGAGGGCCGGACTTCATGAGATAGACAAATTCAGTAGCAATTTTTTCCTCAGGCTCTTGCTTTGCGGCTTTGTGCGCAGATTCAGTCTCGCGTTCGGCACAGAGCGCCAGGACATCTTCAAAGTCATTCACCCTGCGACAATGTGCAGCAACGGCTTCGAGTAGCTTTTCTTTACCCCCGAACCGGCTAAATAAATTATGGGACGGGAAAGACCGATCTTCTCTGGCCTTGCGCCGAATCTCGCCCGCAACCGGAAACCTTCCCAACTCTCTTGCGAACCCGATGTACTTTTCAATAAGGACTTCATCGCTCGTTTTCGTCTGTAACAGGTTCGGAGCGTACCCAGCCTCAGCCAAGGCATCGCTCCAGCGGAGCCAAATGTGCGGATACCAATCCGAAATCTTCACGCCGGTTGTACGCTCGAAAGCTTGCCGACCGGGGGCTCGACCGCCGCTGGCGAGCCCGACACGCCTTATCTCTGCCACGATCTGTTGCTTATTCATGCGCGAGCGCGGTTGCGTGGCGGGGTTTTCATGACTCTTTGTCTTTCTGACTCGCTTCCCAATCGTCCACGATTCGCACCATATCTTCAAGCGACCACAGCGTATTGGTGACGCCAGCCTGCATTGCGGGCGTTACCCTGAGCGTCTGATGGATGCGCACGAAATTATAGTGCATGAAGTAGATCGACAGCGCGTGAATGTGGTTCTCCAGCTTCTTGCTGAACGCATTCGTTAAGCGCGTAAATCGGCGGATTCCCATTCGCATACTCAAATTCTGGCGCTCGACGTAACTCGTGTTGATATGCTCAGGATCGGGTCGCCCGCGGACTACTGTGGGCTCCGCACTGAGACAAACTGCCGGACTGTAGCGCCGCTGGCCCTCTGGCGGAGTTCCGTACATCTTCACGAGCATCGCGTAGTCAATGTCGCCCGCGAAAGCCGCGTCCACAGCATTCAGATAGGCGTGATGACCGTCCGTCGTTAGCTGGACGCGATTCGCAAGGCGACTCGCTAGATCGCGCATGAACGTCAAGGCTGCGTCCGCGTCGCGGGTGCCGACATACCACGACGCGATCAATTTGGTATCAGCGCATAGCGCTGTCCACGTCCAAACATCGCCGACTCCAAACTGACCGCGCATATCCTGCGGAACGTTCCGTTGTTTGGCGTAAACGAAACTCCAAATTTCATCGGCCTGAATGCGCTTGCAGGATAAGTTGCGGAGCGCGCGATCCTGATATTCCGAACAAGCCTGACCAGCATCAGCCAGCAACTTCACGATGGTGTTCTTGCTCGCGCCAGTCATTCGCGAGATCGCGCGAATTGAGACACCCTCGACCATCATGCCGAGAATCTGTACCCGCCGTTCGTTCGGAAGTCTGTTCATGTTGCAGATGTTATCGACTATTTCTCGTTGTGTCAAGCATAAAAATCAGTTTCACGGCGCTATCACCATTCCGTGCCGCGCCAATATCGCTTTACTTAAACATGATTGCCGACTAATATGCAATATAGGCGGCACGGAATCAGTTCAGCGCCGGTATCAACCGGTAGGAGCCGCCGTTTGGAGGACGATATGCCGATCAGCAACGAAGTCAGGCGACTGCAAGCGAAGTGGCTAACGAATACGGGCTGGCCAAAGCGACTGGTCTCAATGACGATACGCGGTCTCCGGGGTTGGACCGGCCAGCAATTCGATTTCGGCTTCCCGATCATGGCGATTGTCGGCGAAAACGGCGTCGGTAAGAGTACCGTTCTGCAATGCGCAGCATCCGTTTACCGGTCTCCCAGCGGACCGGCAAAGAGTTGGTATGCTTCCGATTACTTGCCGGATACCGCGTGGGAGAAAATCACCAACGCCGAGATCGCCTATCGCGTCAAAGAAGGAGACAACCGTTACGACGGAAGCATCCGCAAGCCCGGCGAACGCTGGCGCGGGAATCCGGAACGCCGCGAACGGGTGGTGGAATATATTGATCTGAAACGCGTCCAGCCGATTCTGGGCAGGGTCGGTTATTCAAAGCTGGCGAAGCCGCAGCATCGGGAAACAGAATCCAATCCATTCGACAAGTATCGTCTGGAGCGCCTCAGCCAGATCATGGGTCATCGTTACGATTCTGCGAAAATGGCGCTAACCGACGCGGACAATAAACGGTATGTCGCCGTCCTCAGTCAGCAAAACGCCGCTTATTCGGGATTCCATCAAGGCGCTGGCGAAACCACGATCGCCGAGCTTCTTAAAGCGGATTGGCCAAAGTACGGCCTCGTCCTCATCGACGAAATTGAAACATCTCTGCATCCACGATCACAGCGGCGACTAATCCGCGACCTTGCTGATCGATGCCGTGACAGCGAGACGCAACTAGTTTTAACGACTCATTCGCCATACATCCTGGATGAACTTCCGCTCGAAGCGCGCGCGTATATCATCCAAACGGATATAGGCCGTCAGATCGTTTATGGCGTAAGTCCCGAATTTGCGATGACCAAAATGGACGACCAACCACACTATGAATGCGATCTGTATGTCGAAGATGAACGAGCTGGGCGATTGCTTGTTGAAATTCTAACGAGACACGCACCAAGTCTAGTACAGCGATGCCAGATAATTCCCTATGGAGCCGCTTCTGTCGGTCAGGCTTTGGGCATCATGGCCTCGCAGAAACGATTTCCCCGGCCATCATGCGTCTTTCTTGATGGTGATCGCGGCCCGGCTCCCGGCTGTATCGCATTGCCCGGCGATGACGCGCCTGAAAGGGTCGTATTTGACGAATTAGCCAAATCGAACTGGGGGACCGCTAATCAGCGAACGGGACGGAATTTTGCGGATTTCGCGGATGCGTGCGCTAAGGCGATGCTGCTGAAAGAGCACCATGATTGGGTTCAGCACGCGGCAACGACCCTCGTTCTCGGTGGCGAAATTCTATGGCAGGCAATGTGCGCGGAGTGGGCCGAAAGATTCCCCGCCGAAGAAGCCGCAAAACTCATCAAACCAATCGAATCCGCGCTGATCGGCTCTCCGCTCCCCTTGAGCGCGACCATTCAAGAGCGCGTAATCGCGGCCCCTGCCGCTTCTAAGAGGTCGGTTCCGGCTTCTTCCGCTTCCAACGAGAAGCCGCAGCTTTCGCAGCAATCGCTTTTCGCTCCGAAGCCGTGAGTGCTGCTGCTCGCGCGCGTCCACCCTTGAGGCCAGCTTTGCGAGCGCGAGTGACGTTTGGTGATTCTTGCTCTTGGCGTTCTGCTACTTGGCCGGTAGCGATGTCGCCTATCATCTTCGCGAGCGCGAGGGGATCGCGCGGGCGTTTCTTCCGTTTTTCCGCCATGCGAGCAGTATCGCACAGCCGAAGCGCGGACGCATCGCCGAATCAACGACCCCGGATTTCAAACTGACCCACTACCCACAGATGGTAGAATTTGCTCTTTCCAGCTCTTTTCGATCAACCGAAAAATCAGAATCGCACCCGTCGCCCTCTGACTTTCGCGGCGGGGGCGCGTTCTATTGACCTTTGCAGACCGCATGAGCGAGCGGAAACAGCGGAACCGTTGCGCGATGTCGGGCAGTAGCTCAGTTTGTCAGGTTGGCAAACTGATCCAGTACCCGGCGCTGCGGCGACGTTGCCGTCACGATGCGCCCCTGATAAAGCGAAGGAAGGACGAAGGACAGGCAGGTGGAGGAAGCGGGAATCCCAGGCGCGAATCAGCGTCATTTCGGCATCTCGGCCAAGCAGAAGCTCTACCAGTTTCTGTGCTCGCGGCCGGCGGGTGCCGACGCGGGCGAGCTGGTCGGGCTGCTGCTGAGCGGAGCCGGCTCGGACCCTGAGCTCGGCGCGCGAATTGTCCGCCAGCTACTCGACGGCGATCCAAATTTTATCTTCGACGCCGACACTGCCCTGTGGCGGCTTGCGCAGAGCGATCGCATCCGCGTTGCGCTCGACCAGGCCGAGTTCACGGTGGTCGATCTGGAAACCACCGGCGGACGCGCTGGCCCGGGCACGATCATCGAGATCGGCGCATACCGGATGGTCGGGCGGCGGCTCACCGAATCTTTCGCGACGCTGGTGCGGCCGGATGGCGGCATCGTCCCGCGCTTCATCACCGGGCTCACGTCGATTACGACGGAGATGGTTCGCGAGGCGCCGCCCATCGAGGATGTGCTGCCCGCGTTTCGCGAGTTCATGGGGGAGCGGGTGATGGTCGCGCACAACGCGGCCTTCGATTTTGGATTTCTCGATTTCGAATACCGCCGCATCTTTGGAATTGGCCTCGGCAACCCTGTCCTGTGCACTCTCCGGATGTCGCGCCGGTTCATGCCGTCGCTCAAGCGCCGCCGGCTCGATCTGCTCGCGGAGCATTTCGGGCTTTCGCTCGAAGGACGCCATCGCGGACTGGGCGACGCGCGGATGGCCGCGGAGCTGCTCTCGATTTTTCTCGAGATGGCGGAGCGGATGGGTATCACGCGGCTGGATCGCCTGCTCGACGACCATCATCGCGGACTTGCGGGCAGGAGAATCGAACGTCACGTACCGCCGGAGGAAATCGCGGCTATTGCGCATGCGCCCGGCGTTTACATGATGCGCAATGAGCGCGGCGATTTGCTGTACATCGGCAAGGCGCGGCGGCTCCGGGAGCGGGTGAGCTCATACTTCACAGCGTCGGTGAAGGCAAAGACGGCGGAGCTGGTCTCGCACGTTTACAAAATCGAGACGCGACCGACGCGCTCGCCGCTCGAGGCGGCGCTCGACGAAGCGCGGCTCATCCGCGAGCTGAAACCACCGTACAACCGGATGCTGAAATCGGCGGCGCCCGCGTATTTCATCAAGCTCGACATGATGGACG
>Ga0181536_10005511_pt1 | contig 12957 bp, 7 predicted proteins | sample PEATcosm2014_Bin_41_FD_121105 | JGI IMG/M metagenome (GOLD analysis project Ga0181536, IMG submission 121105) | Peatland microbial communities from MTU Mesocosm Facility, Houghton, MI, USA - PEATcosm2014_Bin17_60_metaG | ecosystem: Environmental > Terrestrial > Soil > Wetlands > Peat | place...
CCATCCAGCCAAAGCACGACACTCAGCGCAGCTAATGTGTCGGGAGTCAACTTCACCGCGACGAAGAACGCCGTGCCGACTTTTAGCATCTCGGGCAATATCAGCCCAGCCGCAAATGGCAGTGGGGCAACCGTGACCCTCAGTGGCGCGGCCAGCTCCACTACCACCGCCGACAGTTCCGGAAATTACAGCTTCGCCGGTCTGGCCAGCGGCTCCTACACGCTGACTCCGAGCAAGACGGGATTCACCTTTAGTCCATCCAGCCAAAGCACGACACTCAGCGCAGCTAATGTGTCGGGAGTCAACTTCACCGCCTCCCAAACCGTTGCGGGCGTGGACATTCATCCCGGAGACGATATCCCCAGCGTGGTCGCTGCCTCTCCAGCAGGCACAACTTTCGTCATCTATCCGGGCACGTACCGGCTGACGCAATCGATCATTCCCAAGACTGGCGACAGTTTCATCGGCCAAACCGCCTGTACACCTCCGGCGACATCATGTCCTGTCATTATTAGCGGCTCTACCATAATCGGGCCGCTGGCCACCTTCGACGGAAAGAACTACGAGGTAAGTGACCAGACACAGCAGGGCCAAACAGGCGCCAGTGGAATCTGCGATCCGGGCTGGTCGGGCTGCATTTATCCCGAGGACTTGTTCTTCGACCATGTACCTTACCAGCACTTGTACTCGTCTACTCTCCCTGCCATCGGCCCCGGCCAATGGTGGTTCGATTACACGAACCACATCATCTACTTCCACGACAATCCGTCGGGACACACGGTCGAGACCAGCGTGCTCAACAATGCCTTTGGCGGAACGGCAAATAATGTCACCATCCAATACTTGACCCTGGAAGAGTTCGCCGACATGTATCCCAATGGAGCGATTGGGGTATCTGAGGGTTCCACCCCGCAGACGCAAGGCGCAAACTGGACTGTGCAGAACTGTGAGGTCCTGCTGAATCACGGTTACGGAGTGCGGGTGGGCTACAACATGCAGGTCCTCAACAATTATGTCCACAATAACGGACAGCTGGGGGTCGGCGGCGGCATAGGAACGACTTCGGCTCCATCGACGGAGTCAATGAACTCCGGCATTCTAATCCAGGGCAACACCATCAACTATAACGACTACGCCCACTTTAATCCCATGTTTGGCTCGGGAGGCTTCAAGGCCGGCGCTACCTCCGGCATAACGCTTCGCGGCAACACCATTCAGCACAACGAGGGCGCCGGCATCCATTTCGATGTCAACAGTCAAAACGAGTTGGTGGACGGCAACACCATTACTGACAACTCGGACGCGGACGGGTTGGAACAGGAGATCGGCTACGGAACCTCCACGTTCCGCAACAACCTCGTGCTGCGCAATGGCGCTGGGGTGAACAGTTCCAACACCACTTACCAGATCGCCGTTCGTGCCAGCTCAGGAGTAAACGCCTATTGCAACGTAATGGAGATTTCGAAGGGAACTGGAATAGACGGGTGGGGCATAGATGCTGCCAACCGCGGAAATAGCAGCTATCCCCCGTACCAGTATCTGGCAACTACTGGCAACTCGTTCCACCATAATACGGTAATCTGGGACGCGGGCGCCTCCGGTGTGGTCGGAGCCTTTCAGAACGATGCGGCGAATCAACCTAATTTCTTCGCCAGCAATACCCCGCCCGACTCCAACACCTACCATCTGCCTGGCTTATCTGCGACCGATTTTGTGTATGACAACAACAATTCGGAGAACAACTCAGGTCAGAACTTTTCCCACTATCAGGCGAATAACGCCGATGTGCACGGGACCGCGGACACAAATTACACAAGCGGGTATCCTGAGGTAGCGATCACGTCTCCCAGTGACCAATCGTCGGTCGGCACAAGCGTAACGGTCGTGGCTGCGGCGTCGGACACAAGTGGAATCAGCCGCGTGGAATTCTATGTGGACTGGGCTTTGCAGACAACCGTTACAGGTTCGCCCTACGAGTTCACGTGGTCGAGCGGGGCCGCCGGATCGCATATCGTGGCCGCCATGGCTTATAGCAACGCAGGAATCCGCTCCTGTTCTGCGGTCACGCTAACCAGACAGTAAACCGATTGGAAATGGCGTTCGCTGGCCGTGCTGCTAGAGCCCCCGTCATAATCCATGCGCTAATCAACCCTGATCACCAGAGATTAACCCAGAATAAAAAAGCCCTTCACGAGGAAGGGCCTGCGTATTTACGCTCGAAACCAATCTTCGTGCTGCGGGCTGTTTATTTCTCTCCTTGCACCTTGTTCCCGCCCTCACTCTGCGATCGGCGCCGGTGACGCCAGCTTCTGTGTTGTGCAACATAAGAACGCGCGGACCGAACTACCCTTCGCAAGACCTGGTTCAGTTTGTGTTGCAGCTGCGCTTGCGCACAGCGAACGTGACCCGCGGCAGTATTGCGAAAGATGCAACAGACAGAGTGCGGGCGCGCTTGCGAGGTCCACTTCGCGGTTGCTTCCGTCGATTCTCCCAGACAGTCAAACTCGGAAAGACCGCGCTCGATGCAGTCCTCGAGAACACGCCCGATGATGAGATGCCCCGGCCCATACTTGCTGAATTTCTCGTCGTAGGCCACTTTAATCGGGTAATACCGCCCGGCATGAGTTAATGCAAAGTGCGCCGCCACGGTGGCATCGCCCTGCTCCAGAAAATACACCGAAAGGTAACCAAACTGCTCAGCGCAGCGGGCGATGGCATCAAAAAACTGCTGCAGTTCCTGCCGGCACACAATGGCGGTGCCCTTCTTGCCCTTCCATCCACTCTGTTCCAGGAGATAGAAGCGCTGCAGCGTCTCTGGATCGGCTTTTTCCGCGCGCCGCAACCGGAGTTCACCATACTTGCTCATTTCTCGCCATCCCTGGCGCAGGTGGTAGCGGAAGCGTGAGCTGCGGCCAAACTGCGAAATATCCCCGTTCGGGCGGTGGCCGTTCAGAACAATGTAAGGGCTGTTCGCGTACTCGTAGCGGCAGGTGGGAAAGGCGTCTTCTTTGGCGGCATCGAGCAAGCGCTCCGCCGCTCCTCCCTGGGGAACGTTCACCAACTCAATCGCATCCCAGCCAGGCAGGTCTCGGAGATGCTGCCATGCGGCTCGCACCACATCGGCAATCTCCAGACCATCCCCATGTACGAAGTCAAAGCGCGGTATTCGGCTGGCGCTGCGCAGCCGGGTGGATGGCATACCACCGGTCCACCCCTTCATCTCCAGCAAAGGCAGCACGGCGCGCAAACGAGTTCCCTGCCGCACTGTGACCAACAGCAGGCGCTGCTGCCTGCCGAAAGCTCGAATCGCGGCAGCGATCCATTCCGGACGAAAGAACGGCTCGTTACAAGGTCCTTCCTGGCACAATTGTCGCCACTGCTCGGCGATCCCATCCACCAGTTCGACACTTCCCCATTCACTTTGAACGTTCAAGTCCTGCAAACTCATACATCCCCGCGGCCAGGAGAGTGGATGCGCTTCCAATTTAACCGGCGAACCGTAATTACTCATCGACAATGTTGAGAATCCTGAGATCTGTTGCCCTTGACGAGTCAGCGCTTAGCCCCATTGGGGGTCGGGGCCACGTACGACTATGCCTGGCCGTGCGCACCGGCCTCTGGACTAACCGGCGAAGACGGAATTCTTTTCAACCAGCACTCACGCCAGAAATAAAAGCAGGCACGATCGCAGCCGATACCGCTTCCCTTGCAGACTGCTCCCTCTAAAAGGACGGTGTTCTTCATGGTACGTACAGTGCGAGGGGCATCTTCAAGGCATATCTTCTCGACTCTTTTGAAAACGCGCCCCTTCTGGCCACAGTATTCCCACATCTCAGGCATAAACCCCAGTCCGCGATTCTTTCCCGCAGCGTCCAGAGTGCGGCGGATCTCTTCCTCTGACTTGACCTCCACCGCTTCTCCCGGTTGCAAACCCAGGACCTCATTGCCGTTCTCGCTTTCCAACGGCTGCCCAACCGGCTGCGCCCCAATCGCCTCTGTCCCGGAAACAAACTTTGACCACGCCTTGCGAGAGGTGGCGAGAAGTCCATGTTCTTTGATATTGCTGCGTAGCTGATAAAACCTGGTGAAAAGACGCGGGTATTTTCTTGATGAACGCAGCAAATCACCGGTTTGGCAATCAACTTCGTCCACGTTTCTCCTCCGCCGTGGAGCATTCATCCGAGGCTATGTCCTCTCTGCGCCGGCTCGCGCCGCTAAACGAACGCTGCTCATTGTTCATTCAGTGTTACCGCATAGCAAGCGCGAATTCCAGCGTTGCTATAGGCCATTGCTGCCACCGTATGCGGCCCGCTGGCCCCGTTGCTCCAGTTGAAATCGTAGGGCGGACTGGTAACGGTCGTCTGCAATGCCCAGTCAACATAGAATTCCACCTTGCGGATTCCACTCTTGTCCTCGGCTGTCGCGCTCACCGTGACCGGGTTGCTCACCGAAGATTGGTCGCTCGGCGATGTAATGGATACCTTAGGAAACCCGCTTGTGTAGTTCGTATCCACAGTACTGTGAACATCTGCACGCGACCCCTGGTGGCTGGAGAAGGCTTTGGGCCGGTTGGCGCGACTGTTGTTGTTGTCGTAGACAAAGTGGGCGGCAGACGCATCGGGCAGATGATAACTGTTGTAGTCTGGCGGCGTATTCGCGCCGAACAAGTTGGGCTGGTTGGCCGCGTCAGCGAGGCGGAACCCTACTTCTCCATTTGCACCCGGGTCCCAGATGACGGTGTTGTGGTGGATGTAGTTTCCGGCGGTTGCCCGATACTGGAACGGTGGATAGTGGCTGGACCCGCGGTTGGACCCGCTCACTCCCCATCCGCCGACGCCCGACCCGCTCGGAATCTCCATTACGTTACAGTAGACGTTCACCCCGGAGCTGGCGCGCACGGAGATCTGGTAGGACCAGTTTTGGCTGTTCACATGAGCCCCGTTCCGCAGCACGATGTTGTTGCGGAACGTCGACGTGCCGGCGCCAAGCTCCTGCTCCAACCCTGACGCATCCGAGTTATCGGTAACCAGATTATCGTCCACTAACTCATTGTTGCTGTCTTCGTCAAAATGGACACCGGAGCCCTCATTATTCCGGATCGTATTGGCCCGCACAACGACACCGCTGGTGGCTCCGATCTTGATGCCTCCCGACCCAAAGCCGGGATTAAAGTGGGCATAATCGTTGTGGTCGATGGTATTGCCCTGGATCAGAATCCCTGAGTCGGCTGCTTGAGTCGCGGGAACTGCCGGCGTCCCGAGGCCGCCGCTGACGCCGTTCTGTCCGTTATCGTGAATGTAATTATTGAGGACGTGCATCCGATATCCAATCCGCACCCCGAATCCATGGCTTAGCCTGACCTCACAATTCTCAACCGTCCAGTTTATGCCCTGAGTCAAGGCGTTAGCGCCTTGCCCCATCCCGATCGCACCGACCGGGTACATGGAGGCAAATTCTTCAACCGTGAGGTACTGGATGGTGACGTTGTTGGCAGGTCCGCCGATGGCATTGTTGAGCACGCTGGTCTCAACCGTGTGGCCGGACGGGTCGTCATGGAAGTAGATGACGTGGTTGGTGTAATCGAACCACCACTCGCCTGGACCGATCGTTGGCAATGTGGGTGAGTCCAGGTGCCGGTAAGGTGTTCCGTCGAAAAACAGGTCCTCCGGGTCGATGCAGGCCAACCAGCCGGGATCGCAGTTATTCGTAGATACGCCCCGCTTGCCCTCTTGTGTTTGCTTGGCAACGGAGTAGTTCGTGCCGTCAAAGGTGGCCTGGGGCCCAACCACGACTGCGCCGGTAAGGATCGCCGGACAAAGGGTCGCCGGTGGAGCGCACGAGGTCTCGCCGACGAACTTGTCGTTGTCCTTGGGCGTGATGGACTGGGACAAACGATAAGTGCCCGGAGTAAAGATGAAGGTCGTGCCCGGCGGCTTAGAACTGACGATCTTGGCTACGTTGTCGGTCGGATGTAAAGTGACCTGCGCCGAACTCGCTAGGTTGAGCAGGAAAAACAAGACCAGCAGATGGCGGATCATTCGATTGTCCCCAGTTTATACGATGGTTTTTCCGCCCCAAACCGGCCCTCCGCGCGGGTCCCCATGCTGTTGTCGCCATTATTCACCATTATCGTTGCGGATCGCAACTGTGGGGCAATCCGGCACTGGTGCGATTCTAAGGTCGCTGCTTTTCCTGCGCAGACCCGTTCCCGAGGGCTGGAGTCTTGTCGCGCGTTGCGCCGGGGAGGGTTCCCGCGACGTGCAGCAAAAATCCGGCTGACCGGAGGATTTTCGAATGTTGGCAGGATCCTGATCGAGCCGCCCAACCGGCTGGGCCGCTCACTGTTTCTGAAGCGTAACCGCATAGCAAGTACTGATCCCCGCGTTGCTATGAGCCATCGCTGCCACAGTATGCGTTCCGGCGGTGCCGTTGGTCCACGTGAAATTGTATGGCGCGCCGGCTACTGTCACTTGTAATTTCCAGTCGACATAGAACTCCACCCGGTTGATTCCACTCTTGTCCGATGCTGTGGCTTCAACCGTAATGGAATTGGTGAACGCCGACTGGTCCGCCGGAGATGTAATCTTCACCGTCGGATAGCCGCTGGTGTAGTTGGTATCTGCGGAACCGTGAATATCAGCTCCGGCAGCCTGATACTCAGTAAACGTCTTGCGAGAGTTTTTCTGACTGTTGTTGTTGTCGTAGATAAAATTGGCTAAAGACAAACTCGGCAGGTGGTACGTATTGTAATCTGGCGGGGCATTGTCGGCGAAGAAGTTGGGCTGATGCGCCACATCCCCTTGAATGTACCCCAGGATGCTGGCTGAACCCTCATCCCAAAAAACCGTATTGTGATGGAAACTGTTCCCCTTGGACATCAGGTATTCAAAGGGAGAAACAAAGTTGTAGCCTCGATTGCTGGCGACAATCACGATTCCGTTTGCGCCTTGGCTAGCGGGAATCTCCATCACGTTGCAGTACGCCATCACGCCGACCGAAGCGTAGCTGCCTAGCCCGGCGGTAGATACGGGAACAGCGTCCGGTAACCCGTTACGCAACAGGATGTTGTTCCGAATCAGAGCCGAGTTCACGCTGATTTCGTATTCAACACCACCGCCGCCAGCGTTATCTGTAACGACATTGCCGTCAACCAGCGGACTCTGGCTGGTGGCATCGAAATGGATTCCCGTTCCGTCGTTGTTCGTGACCGTATTGCCTCGAATCACCGGATTCGCCGTATAGCCAACCTTGAATCCTCCTGCCCCCCAGTCCGAGAGCGCCTTGGCATAGTTGTTGTGACTGATGGTGTTGCCTTGAACCGTGATCCCGGAAGGACTGGCTGACTGAATTCCACCCTGAATTCCTACCGTGCCATTATCATGGATGTAGTTGTTAAGCACCTGTATCCCGTAAGCGATGCGCACGCCCGCTCCGTGATTGTTGTACAGTTCACAGTTCTTAACCACCCAATCCAGGCTCGAACTCGGACTCACAATTCCATCCGTAGGCTCAACCCCGCCTCGTTGCAGCGGAGACGCAAAGCCTGTAATCGTCAGGTATTGAATGGTCACATTGTTGGCGGAAGACAGAAAAGCCGTGTCCAACACGCTGGTCTCAACCGTGTGGCCGGACGGGTTGTCGTGAAAGTAGATGATGTGGTTGGTGTAGTCGAACCACCACTGCCCAGTACCGATCGATGGCAATGAACTGGCGTTTAGGTGCTGATAGGCGACGCCGTCGAAGAACAGATCTTCCGGCAAGTTGCAGGCAAGGTGGCCAGGCTGGCAAACGGTATTGGCGAACGATATCACACCCTGCTGCGTCTGCCCCTTCACTTCGTAGTTTTTTCCATTGAGCGTGGCCAACGTTCCGATGATCCGGGACCCGGTCAGGATCGCTGGGCACGAGGTTTTTGGTGGCGCACAAGCGGTTTGGCCGATGAAGCTGTCGCCGGTTTTAGGCACAATGTGCGTTTCCAGCCGATACGTGCCGGGATAGATGAGAAAAGTAGTTCCGGCGGGGTTCTCTGCCACTATGGTGGGAATATCCTGTCCAGGATGAATGCTGACAGTGGAAGAATGGCTTACAGCTGTAATGCAAACGACGATTAGAGCTAATGTCGAGACTTGCCTGCTCAACGTGTAACGGGGGGATTGAGCGAACATCTCTGCACCTCTTGGGAAATATTAAGGCGGGAGTTTCTCAACGCTGTCTCTGCTTGAACTATCTGACGCGCTGCTGCCGCCCAGTCTCCTTATATCCAGTCCTCTCCGAGGGGTGTAGGTGCCAGTGGTACATGCCCTGGGTTTCGGCAACGGCCGCATTCCCGGGCCAGCGTGGGGTCAGGCCTTGAGCTTCCGGGGAAGCAGGCTATACACCTTTCCCTCAGCGACCCCGCCGCCATCCTTACTGAATTTCCGGCTCAGGCCTGAAGACCGCCCGCTGCTCGAAAACGCGCTCTATAGGCCAGCACCAAAGCTCATAGTGATAACATGACGCATCGCAGTACGACAAGTGCTGCGCGGCGCAGAATCTGAGTTTTTCGGGAAAATCGGCGTGGGCAGCCCGGCGCCCACGAAATCTAGTGGATGAAGGAAATGCGGCTTACAAGCGGATGAAATTGGCTTAGCGGGCACATGTCCGGGTTTGAGGCAGGAGGCTGACTTTGCATCAGCCTTTGACAGTCGTTTTGAGTGGTGTAGTGGATCCCCTCCTGGCTGAGCTAGCCGGCTGGGCGTCGGCATTGCTCCCCAGGCCCTTGCGCTGGGCGCAGTTAGCCCCCTCCCTTTTCACCTGGACTACCAGCGCATCTCGGCCACACAGCGTGTTACAGAATCAAGGGAGGAAGGCAACCGTGCTGGCGCAATAGACGCCAGTGGGAGAAGCCGTATACCAACTTGCCTGGTGGCTGCCCGCGCTCGATGAGTTGCTGGTGATATGCGCCCAGCCGTTTCCATTGGTCGCGAAATCGTCTGTAAACTCATTGCCGCTAGTAATGCTGGCGAAACTCGCACTGCCAGCAAGCAGGACGGATATGACCAAGTCCCCAGCCTGCGTCGTGGTCACCGCCGGTCCGGGAGTGTTGTTGAGCGTCACGTTTCCAAATGAAGTGTTGGTCGCATCCGGCGCACCAGTCGACACTCCTGAAAACTCCCACTCTGTGATCTCTACGTGGCTAGGTGAAGCGCCGAATTTGGGAGTCACAACCGTAGCGCCGGACTTGGAGTTCACCGCATACCAAATCTCCGAGGAGTACTGGTTGATAGTGGCTCGAGCGCCAGCGGAGACATAAGTATTGCCGGCGTTATCAGAAATGCTCGTAATCGAAGTGGTCCCGCTGAACATCAGCGCCACGGCAATCAGGTTCCCCGAGCCCGTTGCCGGAATCGTGAGGCTGGTGATGGGATTCCCAGCCTTCGATGCCTTGTTCACCATGGCCCAGGTGGTTGTGGTCGTGAAGGTAGCCGTCGGACTCAGATTGCTGTTCATCACCAGATTGCAAGGATTGCCCCCAGTGCAGGCCCCGCTCCAATGCGAAAACGTCCAACTGCCCCCGGCCGTGGCGTTCAGGGTGACCGAACTGCCGCTCGAGTAAACGGCGCTGCAGGTACCGCTGCCATTGGTGCAGTTGATCTGGCCGTCGGTGCTAGTCACGGTTCCCTGCCCTACCTCGTTTACGGTAAGCGTGTAGGTTGGCATGGTGTTCGTACAGGTCGGAAAGCTGAACGCCGCGATTCGAGTGCTCCAATGGTTGTTCCCATTCGTCGGCTGATATTCGGTCGTATACCAGAAGGTGCAGTCGTCCGTCGGGTCGATAGCCATGCTGCTGTAGTCAGCCCACCGAAAGGTATTGGTTTGCGAACCATGCGCAACGCCCGCCGAAGTCAAAACATCGGTCTCGCTCTCCATCGTGCCCAAACCATCACTGGGCACGCGGCCGGTGTAGCGAATGGAGGGGCTCAAGGTACTACTGGAGACGCTATAACCCAAAGCGATATCACCAGCCTTGTCCATGGCGATGCTGCCCATCCAGCGATAGCTGGAATCAGGGGCGTATGTCCCTTGCTGGTAGACTCCGAAGCCTGACCCAGTGTTCTGCAGCTCGTACCAGCGGACCCCGGTCTGGTTGCTGCTTGTCCCTATTTGGACTGTGTGGTTGACGACGAGAGCCTGGTAAGTTCCGAAGTTCCGGTAGGCGAGCCGGTACATCAGGCGGTCTCCGTAGGAATCAAGTCCTTGCGAAGTTCCCGCCTGGGGAATGCAGGCGCCGGTCGTATAGTTCAGTTCCGTGACGGTTTCCCCACAAGGTTCGTTGAACGCCGCTACCGGGATGTTCGTCGGCCCGGTGAAGGTGGAATTGGCAGGGGTGGTCCAATCCACGTGGAACTGCCAGAGGTCCAGGGACTGATCGTTACCGTCAAAATTAAGAAAGTAGTCTGGCGAGCCCGTAGGAGGCGCGCTGGTCCCGTCCAAGTCCGCAGGCAGCAGCGCGCCGTAAGACGCGCCCGTGTTCTGGAAGCACTGCATCGTGGCTGCGGTGCCAGCCAACATAGCATTGCGATTCACCACACAGGCCGCCGCACCCTCAAAGTTACCGTTCCAACCTTGGTTGAACGTAATGTAGTAACCATCCGGCCATACCGATATCTTGGGATAGTCGGGCGTTAACCTACAACCACAGATCTTGCTCACCGGTTCCTCGAACGCATAAAGATTCCATCCGCCATTGGTCGCGTCCGATGTGGTTGACACAGCAAAGCACAGGTAATTGGGCGAAGTGAAGACCGGCATCATCAGCACCCATACGTTTGCCAGCTTGTCGAATTGGGCGATTTCGTCGAGGTTCGTGCTGGAGGAGCAGGGTCCGCCTAGAGCCTGCCACAAAGTGTTCCCATTAGCCGGGCCGTATTCCAGACTGCCGGTGGCTTTATTGAACACGGCAAAGGACTCATTAACGAACTGGACAAACTGCGTTGGCCCCACCGCTCCGTTGGTATCGGGAACGACGGCCTGGATCGTATAGCCTGGAAAGCCAGTCCCCAGGCCGAGAATGTCTAGTCCCGAGTTCGCGGAGAGAAGAGGAGAATTCGCGGGTGAAAGGGTCAAGTCCGTGGATGCCTGAAGGACCGGATCTTCGACCGGAGTCCGGGCGCGCGGCCCGTGCATCGGGGCTCTGTCATCGTCATCCTCACCGTCCGCCAGCGGCTCTGACCGCGGAGGAAGGGGCGTCATTTGGCTTAAAGGAGGTGCAGAAGCATGCCGTGCGGCCCTCACTACGACGGGATTTGATTGGCCCTGCGCCCAACCCAAGGGCGCTGTCGCAAGGAACAGCAGCACAACCAGGCCACAAAAGCCTGACAGCCAGGTTTGCTTGTTTTTCATAGTAGTATTCCCTGATGTGGTTTTCATTTCGTTGGTTGGTTGCTTACAGAATTGAAAAGGAAGCTCTATAAACCACCAACACAGTGGTCGCATTATCCCTGCGACGCCAGCCTGCATCTTACGTCGACGGCACGATCGGCACTACGCGATTCGTTCTGAGCGAATCCAATGCGGCAAACGTCACCCGGGATGTCGCCACCAGCGATCCCAGGCCGACAGGCGAATTGCCGGATTCGAAACCATCCAGCACGGCCCTCATCTCGGTCGCGTGTCCTTTATCCCCGGAGAAGGACTTGGTTGAGTTCTTCCTCCCAGTGGCACATTCAAGCTTCTTGAAGTTCCACATACGAGCCGTTTTCGAATCGCCGAATACTTCGAGGTACTCTTTCTCGACCGCATTGGCGCCGTTGGCCAGATAGTGAATCGTGCCGGTGGAACCATCCGCGAAGGTGATGGAAATGACGAGGTTGTCGTTGTTATAGCGGCGCGCGCTGTCCGTTGGAGCCACTGCGTAAACGCTGGTGGGAAGTGCGCCGCAGAGGAACTGCATCACGTCTACGAAGTGGCCGCCTTCCCCAATGAAGCGGCCGCCCTGGTCCGGTTGTTGCATCCAGTTTGTGGAGGGTAAGAAACCGGCATTGACGCGGTAGTGCATCACCAACGGCTCCGTGCGCCCGGCAAACAGTTTCTGAATGGCCCGGACTGGTTCGGAGAAACGCCGGTTGTACCCTACCATTAGCAGAGGCGCTGTTCCTGCCCGTTCGGCTTCGGCGCAGGCCTCAAGAATCGTTTCGAGTTCCTCGTTGTTCAGGGCCAGCGGTTTTTCGACGAACACGCTTTTGCCCGCGCGCAGGGCCTCGGCCACATAGCGCGCATGCGAGTCATGCCGTGAAGTGACGAAGACCAGGTTCACTTCCCTGTCATTGATCAGCTCGGTCGCATCAGTCGCGCAAAACTCAAAGTTATACTTTTTTGCTACGTTCTTGGCGTTCACCGGCTTGGCGGTGGTCAGGCCGCGCATGCGCGGAGCCAGTTTCATCAACGGTGGCAGAAGCATGGATTGCGTGAAATTTCCGGCTCCGATAAATCCCAGAACCGCTCGACGCCCGGAGGCCGTCCGGTCGGCAGGGCTCAACTCGACACGCCGGGACACTGCCATCGGGACGCTCGCATCGGAGTACTGGATCAGGATGCCAAGATAACTTTCCTCGACCTTGCCCGTAATGATGTCATAGGCTCGGAGACCCTGGTCGACCGGAATGCGGTGTGTAATCAGCGCCCCTACGTTGAGCTTCCCCTGCGCCATCATGTCGAGGGCAGCTTCCATGTTGCGGTTTTCCGTCCAGCGGACGAACCCCAGGGGATAATCTTGCCCCCGCTCCTCGTAGCCGGGATCGTAGCGCCCGGGACCGTAGGAGCAGGACATGCGGAAGTTGATCTCCTTCTCGTAGAATGGGGAACGCGGGATGTTCATCCCGACCGCACCCACGGCTACGACTGTGCCCCGCTTGCGGGCGCACTGGATGGCCAATTCGACCGGCTGGTTCGAGGTGGTCGCCGCCGTGATGACCACGG
>Ga0181536_10005512_pt1 | contig 12953 bp, 16 predicted proteins | sample PEATcosm2014_Bin_41_FD_121105 | JGI IMG/M metagenome (GOLD analysis project Ga0181536, IMG submission 121105) | Peatland microbial communities from MTU Mesocosm Facility, Houghton, MI, USA - PEATcosm2014_Bin17_60_metaG | ecosystem: Environmental > Terrestrial > Soil > Wetlands > Peat | place...
GGTCACATAGTTCAGCGAGAACTCAGCCGCGATCGTATTGATGTAGCCAAGCGCAATCAGCGCCGTGTTCGAATTGGTGCCGTCGACCAGGACCTGGAGGGGTGCTGCCTGGCCTTTGCGCAGGAGATTCGCGAAGCCGGCGTGAATGACGAGAGCGACCGCCGCATCGCTTCGGTCGATCGTCGCATTAATCTCGTCCTGCGATTGCGCAAACTTGACGATGTTGAGTCGATTGCTCGAGGTGAAGCTGGCGACAAGCTCCCGACTTTCCTGGGTATGGTCGAGATCCAGCACCGCGGTTGACACATGATATACCTCGAAGGTCGCCGCGTAGCCGAACAGAAGGAGTTGAATGACAGGCGGCACGATCAAGCGGAAGCGGCCCCATTTGTCACGCCAGAGCTGGATGAACTCTTTGATCAATATGTTGGTGATGCGGCTGAACATCGGCTGCTCAATCGAGGTTTTTGCGGAACGCGCGGGCGGCCAACACCATGACGGCTGTGGCGTAGATGAGGAGAAACAGAATCGGCATTGCCAGCGCCGGAAGGTCGGCGCCCTTGAGGAAAATGGCCTTGATGATTGTGACGTAGTAGCGGGAATAGACCAGATACGTGATGTCCTGGATCACCTTCGGCATCTGGTCGATCGGGAACACGTAGCCGGACAGCAATGTGGTTGGCAGCATCGTTAGCAGCAATGCGATCTGGCTTGCCCCGATCTGGCTGCGAATCAAGACCGAGAGTAGATAGCCGATCCCGAGCACGACGATCAGGAACAGCGTTGTGGTGACGAACAAGGTGAAGACAGTTCCACGGAACGGCACCCCGAACCAAAACGCCGCGATGATCAGGCAGAAGGCTGCATCGATCCAGCCCAGTACAAGGTAAGGCGCAAGCTTGCCGAGCATCACCTCACTTGGCTTGACCGGAGTGGAGATCAGGAGCTCCATGGTACCGCGCTCCCACTCCCGCGAGATGGTGAGCGAGGTCAGTTGCGCCCCGATCAGCGCCATAATAACCGCGACGACGCCCGGGATGATGAAGTTACGGCTCTCCAGGTCCTCGTTGAACCAGACCCGCGACTGGACCGTCATGGGCTGGATTTGTTGGAACTGTGTCCCCTGTCGATTCAATGCGTCGAGCGCCACGTCAGCCGAATAGCCGGAGACGACGGCAAGCGCATACCCCAAAGCGATGTTCGCGGTGTTGTCGTCGGTCGCGTCGAGGATGGCCTGAACAGTCGAGCTGCCGGTATCGTTCAAGCGTTCGGAGAAGTCCGGCGGAATGACGATGGCAATCTTGCAGTCTGCCCGATCGATCGCGTCAACCAGCGCCGGATAGGTCTGGACGTTGCGGGTGATCGCAAAATAGGACGACGCCTCAAAATGCTTAAGTAGCGCCTGGCTGTTCTGGCTGGCCTCGCGGTCGAATGTGCACACCGGAATGTGCTTAAGGTCGAGCGTTACGCCGTAGCCAAGCAGGAACATCTGGGTGAACGGCATCAACAGCGCGATCATCAGGCTGCGGGGGTCGCGCCAGACCTGCAGGATTTCCTTGACAGCGATGGCCTTGAGCCGGCGCAATCTCATGCAACCGCCCTCCGACCGGCCACGTCAGCCGCGATAAGCTGCACGAATACATCCTCCAGGGACGGGGCAATGCGCGCCATGCGGCGGGGGCGCAGCCCTTTTGCAGAGAGAAAGTCCGGCAGTTCGCTGAGGCTCTTCTCTGCATTGCCGACCAGGATATGCAGCGCATTGCCGAACACCGAGCAATCCTGCACATCGGGCGCATCCTGTAGCGCCGCAAGGGTCGCACCAAGCCCGTCGCATTCGACAAGCAACAGTTCGCCGCCAATTGCAGTCTGTTTGAGTTTAGCTGGACTGCCGGTTGCGATGAGGCGTCCGTGATTGATTAAGGCAACGCGATGGCAGTATTCAGCTTCGTCCATGTAATGGGTCGAGACGAGAACCGTCACGCCATCGCTCGCTAGGCTGTGGATTAGGTCCCAGAAGCGCCGCCGCGAGGCGGGTTCAACACCAGAGGTCGGCTCATCCAGGAACAGGATGGGCGGTCGGTGGAGCACTGCGCAGCCCAGCGCCAGACGCTGCTGCCATCCGCCCGCAAGCGTTGCAACGAGTGCCCCCTCGCGACCGGCAAGCCCCGCCATGTCGATTGCGAAGCGCATGCGCTCGGCAAGTTCGGCGCGCGGCACGCTGTAAATTCCTCCGAAGAAACGCAGGTTTTCCTCAACAGTGAGGTCGCGGTAGAGCGAAAATTTCTGCGACATATAACCGATGCGCTGGCGCACGCCTTCCGGATCTTTTGAGACGTCGATCCCGGCGACGATCGCGCGGCCGCCGCTCGCGCCCAGCAGGCCGCAGAGGATTCGAATAATGGTCGATTTCCCCGCACCATTTGGACCTAGAAAGCCCATGATCTCGCCGCTCGCAATCCGGAAGCTTACATGGTCCACGGCAACGAATTTGCCAAACCGCTTGACGAGATCATCCGCAATTACTTGATCCTCATTGCGTGCTTCGATTGGTCGCCCGGGATCGGTCACGGCGCGCCACCCGTTTCCAGCAGTGCCACGAATACGTCCTCGATACTGGGTGCGGCGACGGCGATGTCGGTAAACGGCACGCCGGCGTGACCTAAAGCGTCACGCAATTGCGGAATGCGCTCATGTGCATCGTCCACGACCGCATGCACGCCATCGCCGACCAAAAGGACCTGGCTTACCCCCGGCTGGCCGGTGATCGCGGCGCGCACGGCGCGACCGTCGGTGGATGCTATGGCGAGCAGCGCCCCAGGCATACGTTGTTTGAGCGCTGCCGGCGTATCGCAATAGAGCGCGTGGCCGCTATGCAGCAGGGTCAGTCGGTTGCAGCGTTCGGCCTCGTCGAGATACGCGGTCGATATCACGATGGTAACGCCGTCTTCGCGCAGCCCATACAGGATGCGCCAGAAGTCGCGACGCGACACCGGATCGACTCCAGTGGTCGGTTCGTCGAGCAGTAGTATTTTTGGTGTGTGTACGAGTGCGCAGGTGACCCCTAGCTTCTGCTTCATGCCGCCGGATAGCTGGCCGGCCTTGAAGCCACCGAAGTTGCTCATACCGGACGCTGCAAGAAGGCGGCGCGCGCGCTCGCGCCAAGCCGCTGGCGGCACTTCAAACAGATCAGCGTAGAAACGGATGTTCTCGTCCACCGTCAGGTCTTCGTAAAGACCGAACCGTTGTGGCATGTAACTCACATGCTGCTTGGCCTCTTCGGGATCGGCCACGGCATCGACCCCGTCGATCACGATGGCGCCTCCGTCGGGCCGCATCACGCCAGCCAGCATACGCATGGTTGCGGTTTTGCCGGCGCCGTCCGGCCCGACGAGGCCGAATATTTCTCCGCGGTTCACCGAGAAGCTGAGCCGATCGACTGCCGCAAGTTCCGCAAATCGCTTGATCAGCCCGTCGACCTGAATGATCGGAGCTTCCGCGGTCATGACTTGCCTGCCGGAAGCGCTTCGAGGATAGCATCGGCCGGCATACCGGGGACCAGCTCGTGGGTCGGGTTATCGATATCGATCTTGATGCGGTAGACGAGGGTGACGCGCTCGGCATGGGTTTCGACGCTCTTCGGCGTGAACTCGGCGGAGGAGGAAATAAAGGAGACGCGGCCCTTGTAGCTTTTGCCCGGGTAGGTGTCGGTCTTGACTGTGACGCTCTGATCGAGGCGAATCTTGCCGATGTCGGTCTCGTTGATATAGGCGCGTAGCCAGATGTGATCGAGATCGGCAAGCGTTACCACCGGCGTGCCCGGCACCATGATTTCCCCGAGTTCCGCCTGGCGCACCGTGACCACCCCGTCGAACGGGGCCACCAGCATCGTATAACTGAGAACAATCTTGGCGAGTTTGAGTGCCTCCGCGGCATTATGGATGTTAGCCTTGGCAAGCTCGACCTGCCGCTCGGCGGATTGCTCCAGCGCCTGGTCACGCTCGATAGCAGCATTCGCCTTCTTGAGTACGGCACTCGCCTGGTCGCGCGCCTGGATGGTGCCAGCGCCCTTTTGCATGAGGTCGTCGGCGCGCGCAAATTCGAGCTTGGCCAGCTCCAGGTCAGCGGCGTCGCTTTCCACCGTCTTTTTCGCGGCCGCAAGAGTCTGCTCGGCAGCTGCTCGCTGACGTTTCTGCACGTCGAGGGCCGCCTCGGCGATCGTGACCTGTTGGCGGTAATCCGAATCGTCGACGCGCGAAATCAGCGTGCCAGCCTTGACCCATTGGCCTTCGTTGAACGGCAACTCGACAATGCGCGATTGCACCGTCTTGAAGCCAAGCACGCTCTGGTGCGCTTCGATATTGCCCGACACTAGAATGGTGGCGGTCCGGTCCGACGACGTCAGCCATCGCACTAGTGTGCTGTAATTCCAGAATGCCGCGCTACCGCCGCCGACCACCAGTAGTGTCGCCACCGCAATGAACGCCAGTTTCGACCTTCCGGGGGGAGCCATTTTCATACTCGTGCGGCGAATTGCATGAGGCGGATTCCCGTCTACCCTTCGACACGAATCCTTCTAGACCGCCGAAAACGGTGCCGCTTTGATAAACATCATGTGCGTCACGGAATGACAGCACGGCAAACGAGTCCATCTTTTGCGCAAGATCACTGAGCGACCTTATCCAACGGATGCGCTGAAAGAACCCATTTATGGTGTGCCGCGCCGATGCGCAGTCGGCGACGTATTGGTGGAACCTAGTCCAGTTTAGCTTCTTCTACGCCTCCAAACGATGCCTCCAAACCTAAACTCCCAAGTCCGTCCGATTTGATCTTACGCAATGACTTCATTCCTCCGGAGGCCAATTGTGGCAATCTTCGGTGGAGCGGTATCCGATTGCCGGAACACGAACGATGGCGCGGTCCCGACAACGACGTATCATCAGCTATGGGGTTTTGATCCTCGTCAATGACAGCCGAGAGAGAAAAGTAGTGACAGAATAAACAAGGGCGATTTACCTGATTTTGGGGGTGATGAAATGGACCCCAAGCTCAGTATGCTCTTCATGCTCATCGGCACCATCATCAGCCTTTCGCATCTTGGCGATGAAAATCTGGCCAAAACAAAACTCCATTGGAGCAAAACAAAACTCCATTTGAGCAATGTCGTCTCGGTATTGTTGTTGTCGCTGACGAGTGTGGGCAAAACTTAAGGATGTCATACGAGGTCAGTTGATGTCGAAATTCGTCAAAGGTCTTCTGGTCTTCTGGTCTTTTGGCCTTTGGGTTGGCAGTGTCTGTCTTTTCAGCCGCCGCTGAGGCGCCGCATCGGGGCAGTGGGCATGGTGGCTGGCATGGCGGTGGTGGCTGGCACGGCGGCGATTGGGGTTGGGGCGGTTGGGGTCCCAAGTGGGGGCCAGATTACTATTACTATCCGGCTCCTGGCTACTATGGCGGGCCTCTCCCGGGGGATGCGATGGCCTACTGCATGCAACGTTTCAAATCATATGATCCTCGCAGCGGAACGTAGTTAGGCTACGATGGGCATCGGCATCCGTGTCCTTGAGAGGCCGCGGCCCAGCGATGTTTGCGACCACTCCGCTCTCCGCTCAAGATTTCGAAACCCTGCTCAATCTTGATTCCGGTTATCCACGAACCGGATTGCGATCGGACGCCCTGCCACCGCGCTGCTGAGGCCGGGGGTGAGGTGCAACGGCATGCAGCGATTGAGCGCGGCCGTGATTGCGTCGTGATAGATGCTTATCGTCTCTGATGAGGCGTCCGGACTCTTGTAGCTCACGCGCGGCGTGCCGATGATCTCACCGTTGCTCCTGAAGCTGAATCGAACCGACATCTGCATATTGGGGCGTGCTTTGTCTTCCGGCGGCGGAATCCAACAAGCTCGCAAAGTGTCGAACATATCGCGTATGGTATTGAGCTCGTGCTCCGTGAGCGCCTTGCCCACATCGGAATCTGAGCTGGGGGCGACAGCGGCGCGATTCGTTTTGGTGTCGGCTGCAGCACTGATGATGGTCAATCTTAGGTCCTCTCCAATCGGATATTCGATTTCCGGAATGCAGGGCCCGCGGTGGAACACACTACACACTGTCGGTGTGCATGGGTGCCGGCTGAAGACGCTACACACGCCCTGCCAGTGATAATGGCTCCTCAAAAACCCGTGGCGTGCGGCCGCCGGTTCGGTCACCAACGAGTCAGCCAGTACTATTGCTGCGATCGCGACCAGGAAGGGGCGGCCTATGCGCATGCCTGCTTATTTGGCCCGCCTTATGCGCCGCTTCAAGCACTCAATTGGAAAAGCGTTGGGCCACGTGATTGCAGCCGCGACTGAGACATCGCGCGGCGAGCGTGCGCACGCCGTTGGCGCGCATGTTGCCGAGGGTCATAAACCCGCTCTGAAGTTCATTGGGCGTGATGTTATTTTTCCATGGGCTTGCCGCTGTCCAATTGGCCAGCCCCAGGAAGCTCCTTCACCTGCTTCGCCAACTCTAGGCAGGTGAGCAGCTCGACATAGCTCGGGCCGCCTCCTAACGTCACCAATTGCACGCAACGCGTTTGATCCGACGGCGTAAACTGGCTCCATTCCTTGTCAAGCGTAGCGCGCGCATTGTCTTCATCCCGCTCGCAGGCTGCCGTGTCGCGCGTGGCCATGACGGCAGCTGCACCGGCGGAGCGGCAGCTCGGGCCGATATCGAATTTGGGGACCGGGTCAGCCGCCAGAGCAATTTGGGAAACGGGCAGAAGTACAGCTAGCAGTGCCGGCATGCGGTTGAGTGTGAGTTTCATGGTCTGTGACCTTTTTGCCTCCCGAAGAGGGCGCGTTCGCAAGCAGCCGTTGGACTTAACAAGGGCAATACGCAGTAAATTATTAGTAGGGTTAGCCTCGCTGTCCTTTGATCACGATCAAAGCGTGGCGGCATTCATGGTGTGATTGTAAACAAAAGAAAATGGGTTGACTGCATTCAGGAGTAACCGATGCGTTGTATCGCTGTGATAGGAGTTGCCGCAATCGCATCCCTGCCGGTTCTCGTCACGCCGGCGCGGGCGGAGATCGAATATCCCTGGTGCGCCCAATATGGTGGCGGAGAGATGGGCGGCGGTAGGAATTGCGGCTTCTCTACCCTCGAGCAGTGCCGTGCGACTGTTAGCGGCATCGGTGGCTTCTGCGAGCTGAACCTGTTCTACCCGGGGTCGACCAGCGATACTTCGCAGAGCAAGCACAAACGTCAGCACTAGCGTCGCTCAGGATTGTGTCGCGAATAGCGATTTGCCGACAGGCAGAGGGACGTCAGTGGAGACGAACATGACAATCATTTGGTTTGTGATTTCCTTGGTTGCTTCAGCCGTCTTTGCCTCAGACCCGGCGTTGGCGCGCGTAAAGCATATAAAGCATGAGGCGCCGATTCATTGCATCGCGCGGCCGCAAACCGTTTCCTGGAGTGTTATATTGCTAAATACACGCCCGAAGCGGAACGGCTGCGCGCCGCCGGTCTATTCCTCTGGCAATAATTATGTCGGGCAGGATCCCGACCCCAATATCCGCTTTCAGCTTTTGCGCGATCCTCAAACCGGCTACTCGCCGTACTAGGATCTATCATTCGATTGTTTTCATTGGCGCGCTACTCGCTCAGTAGCTAGATCGTTGCGGCAGCAACGAAACGTATACCGGCGATGAGCCTGGCATCCGATCCGGCACGCCCTTTTGGATGCAAATCAAGTAAGTGGCTCGGTGCCATGGACAATTCCGCTGCGGCTTCTGAATTGTCGTACAAATTTACGCACAATTAACGCAGGTACTGTGGAGTAGCCGCGTTTTAGTTTTGGTGGGTCGTATTTTAGTTGTTGTGGAACCCAAACTGGGCGAGGCGGACAAATGGATCCCAAGCTCACCGTGCTTTTCTTGCTTTTCGGTACCATTATTGGCCTTTCGCATCTCAATTACGAAAATCTAACAAAACTGAAACGCGGCTACGACGGCCAACGTTGGCGTAGTATGGTGCCGAGATGGCGTAAATCGTAGCGGGGGTGCGTGCTTTCGGCTGCAACACGCTAATCCGCCGATATATTTCGGTTGTTTTTAGTCGAACGCCAAGGGAATTTTTCAGGAGCCAAGGTCATGTGGAAGAAAGCTTTCCTCGGAGCGGCCGCGCTTATGATTGCGGGATCGATGTTCGTCTTTGCGCAGCAACGTCCGGAAGCCCCGATCGTAAGCGTCGATGAATACGCATTTGCCGAATCGCGTGTCGGAGCGCTACACGCTGCACTCGGACTCAATGCGGACGACATGGCCGCGTTTGCCGATGCGCGCATCGCTGGTCTGCATGCAGGACTCAGGCTTAGCGTCGATCAGGAAAAGAACTGGCCAGCCTTCGAGCAGGCATTGCGTGATCTCGCCAAGATGCGGATAGGCAGATTTGCTGCCCAAGGCGACCCGCAATCGCCCTCTGATCCGGTTCAGCGGCTGCAGCGCCGGGCCGAAGCCTTAAGTGCGCGGGGCGCCGCTTTAAAGCATCTCGCCGACTCGCTGGCGCCCCTCTATCAAAGCTTCGACGAGGGGCAAAAGCGCCGCTTTACGATACTTGCGTCATTCATGCGACAGCATCAGCTGCAATTGGCTATGAGGCGAGACTTAATGGATAGCTACGGTAGAATGCGCGGCAGTGATAATTTTAGCGCCAGCCCGCACGGCCATGGTGAGGGCATGCGCGATTAACACGTCTTCTGACCCACACGTATGGTCCGGTCGTGCGTCGCAAGAGGCTTCGGCGAGCTGCGGCCTAGAACACACTCCTTTCAGCTGACGGCGCGGCGCATTGGTGGCGAGTGTTGTGACCGAAGAAGATGCTGGAACGGCGTGCTTCAGCTTTCACGGGCGCTAGCGCCTTAAAGTTTCCCTCTACTCTTCAGTGACGACAAAAACACCAAACGACATTACGCCACCGCCGTTTTATTTTGGCCTGATTTTCATCGCCAACGTGTGAATGGCTAATAATGGCGCCAATGAGCATGAAGAGCATAGTGAGCTTGGGGTCCATTCCATCACCCCCTAACATCACGCAAATCGCCCTTATTTGTTTTGCTGCTACTCTTCTCACTTGTCGTCATTGACGAGGATCAAAAGCACATAGGCGGTGAAGCGTCGTTGCCGGTGCGTTTCATGCCTCAGGCGCAAATTACCGCGCGTCAGCCGCTCACGCTGCGAACGCTCGCCGCGTCATGTCTCGGTCGCGGCTGCATCACCGTCGTGTATTCGGGCCGGCTTCGAGCTAATAGGAGGCAGCAATCGGCCCTCTTTTGCGAATGATTGATTTGTCTCAATGCGGCAATAATTTCTTCGGCTAAACATTGTGTCGATATCCGGTGAATCCCGATGAAAATCATCATTCGAATGGTGCTCGCGGTTGGCGCCTTGGCGGCGGCACTTTGCTTCAACATTCCAACCAGCCAAGCCTATGGCGACGCACCTTGGTGCGCGGTGGTCTCGACCGGCGCCGGCGACGTGGAATGGGACTGCCATTACTACTCGGTCGAGGAATGCAGGCCGAATGTAATCGCCGGCAATCGGGGCTTTTGCAATCTAAATCCCTGGTATGTGCCGATGACATTTGGGCCCAGGAAGCATTGAAAACGGCACGTGCGGCGGAATTAGATTGCCACGGCAGCCTTGGCTAGCGGTCTCTTGGTCGCGATCCGATGTCAGGCTCGTGAATCTGCGCATTGACATGCGCATGGTGAGGTTCAGCACGACGCGCGCCTAGGCGACCGTAACGACGACGAGCACGCCGCTGGCTTTGTTTTGATTGAGCCGTAGATGGCCCAGGATCCTGGTCTACCGGAAAAGTCCCTTCAGCATACAATCACGTGGCGGTTTATTGTTCTAAATCAAGGTATATCCGACTTATTTGCTGAAGAATTTTATTTTGGTTCTCCCGTTGAAGATCCAGGGTGAAGAGCCAGAGCAGTGAAGCTTCAGTACTGGAGCATTTCCCGGTGAATGAAGCAAAAGTGGTAATCACCTACGATGGGCTTCAGGGGCTCGTCGATGGTCTCGCCGCCCGTGGCTACCAAGTGCTGGGGCCTACTGTGCGCGACGGCGCCATTGTCTATGATGCGATAGCGCGCGTTGACGATTTGCCGGCTGGCTGGACGGATCGCCAAGAGGCAGGGCGTTATTCCCTTGAGCGTCGCAATGACGGCGCGTTGTTTGGATTTGCAGTCGGCCCTCAGTCGTGGAAACGACTCCTGCACCCGCCAATCGAGACCGTTTGGACATCGCGCAAGGATGAAAACGGGATCACTATCACGACCGAGGACAGAACTTATCCCAAGTTTGCCTTCCTCGGCCTGCGCGCCTGCGAGATCCACGCCATTGCCATCCAGGATCGAGTCTTTTGCGAGGGGGCCTATCCGGATGTTGCCTATGAGATGCGACGGCAGGACACCTTTGTCGTTGCCGTCAATTGTGGGCAGGCTGGGGGAACCTGCTTCTGCGTTTCAATGCAGACGGGACCGAAAGCCGTTTCTGGCTTCGACCTGGTACTGACCGAGCTCCTCAATCAGGGCAGCCATGACTTCCTGGTGGAGGCCGGCAGCGAAGCCGGCGCCGAACTGCTCGCGCAAGTGCCGCATCACTTGGCTTCGGATGCACAGCTTGTGTCCGCGGAGGCGGTCATCGAGCGGACTGCTAGCGGGATGGGACGCCGCCTGGAGACCGATGGGATCAAGGAGCTACTGCAGAGCAATTTGAACCATCCACGATGGGATGAAGTGGCCGAGCGCTGCCTGTCCTGCGGCAACTGCACCATGGTGTGCCCAACCTGCTTTTGCACAACGATCGAAGATAACAGCGATCTTGCGGGCGCTTCAGCCGAGCGGGTTCGCAAGTGGGATTCCTGCTTCACCATGGATTTCACCTATATCCATGGCGGCAGCGTGCGGAAAACTGCGCGGTCGCGCTACCGGCAATGGATGACTCACAAGTTGGCGAGCTGGATCGACCAGTTCGGCATGTCAGGTTGTGTCGGTTGTGGCCGATGCATCACTTGGTGCCCGGTGGGTATCGACATAACGGCGGAGGCTGCTGCCATTAGGGCCGCGCCGCATGCGGTGAAAGGGGACCACCATGGAGGGTCTTGAACATATCCTCAGTGAGCATGCCTTCTTCGAGGGCATCTCTGCCGAGAACCGCCAGCTGGTATCGGGCTGCGCCCGATACCATAGCTTCAATGCCGGACAATACCTGTTTCGTGAAGGCGAGCTTGCGAACGAATTCTTCCTAATCCGGCACGGCAAAGTGGCCCTTGAGATCGTTGCGCCGGGGCAGGCGCCGATCATCTTTGCGACGCTCGGAGAAGGAGAGATCGTCGGTGCCTCCTGGCTTGTCCCGCCCTATCGTTGGACGTTCGACGCGCGCGCTGTGGAATTCACCCGGGCAATCGGTATCGATGCGGCGTGCCTCCGCGGCAAGTGCGAGGCGGACCACCATCTCGGCTATGAGATGATGAAGCGATTTCTGCCGATTCTCGTACAGCGGCTCCACGCAACTAGGCTTCAAATCCTCGACGTTTATGGGAAGCGCTGACATGGCTGTGCCACCGCTTCCTGACCCTCTCGTGCCGCAGGTCTATCGCGTCGAGCAGGTGCGTCGCGAACTGTCCGATACTGTGACGCTGGAACTCAAGCCACGGTCAGGCTCGAGGCCGGCGTTCGAGGCCGGACAATTCAACATGCTTTATGCTTTCGGCGTTGGCGAGGTGCCGATCAGCATGAGTGGCGACCGAGCGAATAAGGCCGCATTCGTGCACACTGTCCGCGATGTCGGCGCGATAAGCGGAGCAATCGCAAAACTTGAAGTCGGTGCGACAATCGGACTTCGCGGTCCATTCGGGACGACCTGGCCGGTTTCCGCGGCCGAAGGCTCGGACATCGTCATCGTCGCCGGCGGCCTCGGTCTCGCGCCACTGCGCCCGGCAATCTACGACATACTGGCCAATCGAGGACGCTACGGTCGGGTCGTCATACTCTTAGGCAGCCGTAATCCCGACGACATGCTTTATCGCCACGAACTGGAACAGTGGCGTCAGCGTCTCGACGTAGACATCGAGGTGACCGTCGACCACGCGAACGTTGACTGGCATGGCCATGTCGGCGTCGTGCCGGCGCTGATTCCGCGGGCTGAATTCGACCCTCACGATACCGTCGCATTGGTCTGCGGACCGGAAGTAATGATGCGCTTTACAGTGAGCGCCTTGCGCGATGCCGGTGTCCCTATCGACCGCATCTATCTTTCCATGGAGCGCAACATGAAATGCGCCATCGGCTTCTGCGGTCATTGCCAGTTTGGCCCAACTTTCGTGTGCAAGGACGGACCGGTGATGCGGTTCGACAGAATCGCCGACATCTTCACCACACGGGAGGTTTGACATGACCGAGCGCAAGCGCCCTCGGCTCGCCGTCTGGAAATTTGCCTCCTGCGACGGCTGCCAGCTCTCCTTGCTCGATTGCGAGGATGAATTCCTGGCACTCGCGGATGCCATACAGATCGCCAATTTCCCCGAAGCATCGAGCGCCATCGAGGATGGCCCTTACGACCTCTCGCTGGTGGAGGGCTCGATCACCACAGCGCACGACGCCGAACGCATCCGCAAGGTGCGGCAGCACTCAAAGCATCTCGTCACGATAGGCGCCTGTGCCACTGCCGGCGGCATTCAGGCTTTGCGCAACTTCGCCGACGTGAACGAATTTATTGCCGCCGTCTACGCTTCGCCGCAATACATCAAGACACTCGCCACATCGACGCCGATATCCGCGCATGTCGCGGTGGATTTTGAGTTGCGCGGTTGTCCGATCAACAAGATGCAGCTCATCGAGGTGATTTCGGCATTTATCGCCGGCCGCAAGCCGGCGATTGCCACGCATAGCGTATGTGTCGAGTGCAAGCA
>Ga0181536_10005513_pt1 | contig 12952 bp, 8 predicted proteins | sample PEATcosm2014_Bin_41_FD_121105 | JGI IMG/M metagenome (GOLD analysis project Ga0181536, IMG submission 121105) | Peatland microbial communities from MTU Mesocosm Facility, Houghton, MI, USA - PEATcosm2014_Bin17_60_metaG | ecosystem: Environmental > Terrestrial > Soil > Wetlands > Peat | place...
GATTCGGAACGAAGTTCGATTTCAGCGCGTGCACCACGGCCTAACGAAGGGACATGAGGTGGTCGCCTACGGCGGCATCGAACTTGGAGGCACTAAATGCGTCTGTGCGGTGGGCGACGGTTCCGACGATGCCTGGGCCGGCATGGTCATCCCCACGACCGAGCCGCAGACGACGACCCAGTTGGCCATCGACTGGTTCCGCGATGTGCAGCAGGACTCGGGCTCGCTGGTGTCCCTTGGAGTCGCAAGCTTCGGTCCTCTCGATCTTGCGGTCGGCACCATCGCCCAAGCGACACCGAAGGTCGCGTGGCGGGGTTGGCCCGTCGTCGAGAAGTTCGAGCAGGCCCTCGGCGTGCGCGCCAACCTTGACACCGACGTCAATGCGGCCGCGCTCGCGGAGCAGACTTGGGGCGCCGCGCAGGGCTGCTCGGACGTGCTTTACGTCACGGTCGGCACGGGAATCGGCGTAGGGGCGATCGTGAACGGCGCATTGGTCCACGGGCGCTCGCACCCCGAAGCGGGGCACATGCGGTTTCCTCAGCATCCCGCCGATCGTCAACCGGGTGCTCCCGGACAGATGTGGACCGGAAACTGCCCCTTCCACGGCACCTGTTGGGAAGGCCTGGCGTCAGGCCCAGCCAGGGCGCAGCGCTCGGCACTGTGGGCACAGGCCCTGATGGAGCCGCCCGACGCGCTCATGCTGGAGAGCGAGTACATCGCGCTCGGGCTTGTGAATCTCACCTCCACGTATCGTCCCCAGCGCATCATCTTGGGTGGTGGGGTGATGCACGAGGTCGGCCTGATGCAAAGTGTCCGCCGGAGGACCTGTGAACTGCTCGATGAGAGCTATTTTCCCGAGGCACGTCAGATCGAGGAGCTCGTGGTCGCACCCGCGCTCGGCGACGCCGCCGGGGTCGTCGGGGCCGTCTTGCTGGCGGCGGAGCTGAAGCCGGGGTATCTGCGGAGCCGTCCGGTTGGTCGCCTGGTCACGCAAATAGGGGAAGCACCGACAGGGACCTAGGTCTCTGTCGCAGGAAGGTGGCACCCGACGAGCGACCGCACGCGACGAGGCGCTGGGTCGTGACGCCGTCTTGCCGGGGCCTCGCTCGTTGCTGCCAGGCACCGTGCGGCTTGGCAGCGGATCGTGGATCATCTCATCTGAGGAGTCGTGCAGAGCGGATCGAGGCGCAGTCCCAAGAGGGGCGGCGCTGGAGCTGACCTGGAGGGCGTGTGAGGTTCGGGCTCGTGGGTACGGGGTATTGGGCGCGGGTGACGCATGCTGCGGTGCTGGCTGCCGCGCCCGGGGTCGAGCTGGCGGCGGTCTGGGGCCGCGACGCCGACAAGGCGGCCGCTGTCGGTGCCGAGTTCGGCACCGAGGCGTACCCGGACTTCACCGAGTTCTTGAGCCGTCTGGACGCCGTGGCGTTCGCAGTGCCACCGGACGTACAAGCCGAGCTCGCGGCGCGGGCCGCGGACGCAGGCAAACACCTCCTCCTCGACAAGCCGATAGCGACCTCCGTCGCCGACGCGCAGCGCCTGGTCGATGCGGTCGATCGTGCCGGCGTCGCCACGGTGGTCTTCTTCACCGCCCGCTTCGACGAGACCAAGCGGCAATGGCTGGCGACCGTTGCCGAAGACAAGTGGGAAGGCGCCTGGGCGCGCTGGATCGTGTCGGCATTCGCCCCCGCCAGCCCCTACGCCAACTCCCCGTGGCGAAGAGAGAAGGGCGCCCTCTGGGACGTCGGTCCGCACGCCCTCTCGATGCTGACCGCGGCGCTCGGCCCGGTTGCGGCTGTGACGGCGGGCGGGGGGAGGGGCGATCTCGTCCATCTCATCTGCCGCCACGCGAGCGGTGCTACGAGCACCGCCTCCTTGACCCTCAACGCTCCTCCCTCCGCGAGCAACGTCGAGCTCTCCCTCTGGGGCTCGGGAGGAGTGTCGACCATGCCGCTCGCCGGCTCGACGGCGGCGACCTCGTACCGGGTCGCATTGCGCGAGCTCCTGGGCAACGTCAGGTCCGGCGAGCGCTCGCATCCCTGTGACGTGCACTTTGGCGCCTCGGTGGTGAGAACGCTTGCGGCCGCAGAGCGGCAGATCGCCTCCAGGCGCGGTGGCAGAGCCTCGTGAGATCGATTGATCGGCACCGGGAACGGGGCGTCCGGCGGGGTCTACAGGAGCAGGGGCGACAAGCGGAGGCGCGAACATGATGATCCTGGGCACCCAGTACTACCGGCCTCCTTTCCCGCCGCGCGAGCTGTGGCGCGAGGACCTCGCGGGTATATCGGCTGCCGGGCTGGACACGGTTCAGCTGTGGGCGTGTTGGGGATGGATCGAGCCGGAACCCGGAAGGTACCGATTCGAGGACTACGACGAGCTCATCGAGCTGGCGACCGCCACGGGACTGAGCGTTGTGATCAGCACGATCGCCGAGATCCAGCCGTTCTGGATCCACCGTGAGCTGCCAGGGGCACACCTGGTCGACCACATGGGCCATGCCGTCCGCTCCTCGCCGCGGAGGGAGTGCAACGTCGGCCTCACCCCGGGGGCCTGCTTCGACCATCCCGCAGTGCGGGACAGAATGGGCGCCTTTCTCACGACTCTCGGTCGCCTCTACTCGAGCTCTGAGACGCTTGTCGCGTGGGACTGTTGGAACGAGACGCGTTGGGCGGTCCACGGGGACGGTTACGTCTGCCACTGCGACGCAACGGTGGAGTCCTTCCGCCAGTGGCTCGCTCAGCGTCATGGCGACCTCGACGGCCTCAGTGCGGCCTGGCACAGGCGTTACGCCTCGTGGGAGGACGTGGTTCCCGGCAAGCAGCCCGGTCGTCCCTACACCGACCTGGTTGAGTTCGAGGCGTTCCTCACCTCCCGTGCCGCCGGGCATGCGGCTTTCCGAGCCGAGTGCCTGCGCAGTGCCGACCCGAATCACCCGGTTCTCGCTCACTGCGGCAAGCCGTCGGTGTACTCGAGCGGGATGGACTACGAGCAGGCGGTGTCGCGCGGGAACGACTTCGACCTGGCCGAGGTCCTCGACGGTTTCGGGTGCTCGCACTTTCCCGCCTGGGAGAGGATCTCGACGGGCGAACTGGGAACGCGTATCGAGGCGACCCGCTCGGCGACCGGCCCTAAGCCGGCCTGGGTGTCGGAGCTCCAAGGCGGGCGCTCCAGTGCCGGCTTCGGGGTGTGGCCGGCGGTCGATCCGGCCACCCAGCAGCGCTGGGTATGGGGCGCCTACGGGCGTGGCATCAAAGCCGTGCTGTTCTGGTGCTGGCGGGACGAGGTGTTCGGCCGCGAATCCTCCGGGTTCGGGATCACGGGCTCGGACGGTCACAAAGCGGGACGCCTGGAACACCTGGTCCGCACGGGAAGCGTGCTCCGCAACCATGAGGCGCTGCTCGATGCGTACCGTCCCGACGCCCCGGAGGTCGCCGTCCTCTTCTCACAGGGGAGTTACCAGTTGGACTGGGCGGAGAACGGCGGGAACGCCGAACAGGCCTGCGGCTCCACCACCGGCTGGCTCAGCTTGTTCGAGCGGATCCAGCTGCCGTACGCGGTCGTTGACGCCCAGCGTCCGGGCGGGCTCGAAGGTGTCCGGCTCCTCGTCATGGCCTGGCCGCTCGTGGTACCGCCCCTGATGGCCGCCGCCATCATCGAGTGGGTGAGAGCGGGCGGGGTCCTTGTGACCGAGTCCGAGCTCGACGCCTTCGACGAGCGGGGGTTCTACAGGTATCCCGAGGACCGGCCCATGGCTTCGGCGCTCGGCATCCGCAGCCTCGGGCGTCGCAGCCTCGACGACAACGTCACCTTGTTCTTGGGCGCTGGAGCCGACCGGGACGCGATTCGCCAAGCGGTGTGGCTCGAATCCTTCGAGCCGAGCGGTACCGAGGTCCTGGCCACTTGTGGGTCCGGGGAGGCGGTGGCCACCCGACACCGGTTCGGCGCGGGTTGGGTCGTCACGCTCGGCACGCTCGCCGGCCTCGGGTACTCGCGCGCCCGCCATCAAGGCCTCGAGGCCTTCGCCCGCCGCGCAGCCGCGCTGGCCGGAGTCGCCCCGGCGTTGCGCGTCTCGCCGGACGACGGGGAGGTCCTGCAGTGGCGGTCCGGCCTTTCGGGTCGCTCCCGCCTCCTGTTCCTCACTGCCGACACGCCTTTGGACCGCGTCACCGTGAGCGGCGCCCGGGAGCTGTTGGGCGGGCGGAAGATGTGGTCGCTCGTCGGAGGAGGCGCCTCTGAGCCGAGGTACTCGGCCGACGCCTTCGAGTTCGACGTGGCCCTGTCCCCTGACGGGATAGCCGTTCTCGCCTGGGGTGACGAGGAGGTGTGAGCCGGCCGCCGCATGGCCTGATGGCCGTGACAACGCTGTCAGGCGAGCCTCGTGAGTACCTCGACCTCGTAAGGGGGGAGCGTGAGCTGCGAGAGGGCTTGACGGGGCCCGGCCGCCCTCCTGCCGTAGGACGCGGTCCCAGCCGTGACAAGGCTCAAGTCGACCTGATCGGGTGAGGTGTTGACGAGCACCGCCACCTCTCCGGCCGGGGTGCGCAGGCGGCCCGTCATCACCCGCCCGTCAGGGGCCGTCAATGTCCTATCGACGCCCGCCGCGCTGGCCAGCGCGGAGTACAGGCGCCATGTGCTCTCCGGGTTGACCCGAGGCGCGCGCGCCGCCATGTGCTCGGTCGGGTAGGCGCACAGCACCATGGCTCCATCGCCGACTTGCCGGCGGACCAGCGCCGGGCGCCCGTGCCCGTCGAGGGCAAGAACGGTTGCACCGGCGGGCTCAAACGGGAGGAAGGCGCGAGCGCTCTTGTTGCCCGCCACCTTGAAGGCGAGCTCGTCGCCCACTGCCAAGTCGCCCAGCGCTTCGACGAAACTGAACACGACCTCGTCGTCCTCGATCGGGTCGACGAGCCCGTAGCGGAGCTTGTGGCGGATCCCGAACAGCTCACCGAGCCACGGCACCCAAGGACCGATCTGGGAAGGGGTGCTGCCCGGGAAGTAGGAGAGGTAGACCGTTGCTCCTCCTTGGGCGAGCTCGGCCAGGCGTTCGGCACTCGGCGCCATGAGCAGCTTCGCCGAGGGGAGGAGGTAGAGCTTGGCTCCGTCGCCGAGCCCGTCGCGTTCGCGCATGAGAGTGACCGGCAAGTCGGCCTCCCGGGCCGCTATGTAGGACTGCAGGAGGTTGTCCCGGATGTCGTCGCGGTAGTCGACGGTCATGAATACGAGGGCCCGTTCGAAATGCTCGGGCACCACGATCGCCACCTCTCCGGCGATCGGCGCCCAACCGGTGCCGTCGAGGTCGGCGACGAGGCGCGAGAAACGGGCGATCTCGGCCAGCTGGGGTTTCGCCTTGCCGTGGCGGTCGGTGAGGCCGAAGTGCATCTCGAAGGGGTGGTGCCGGTAGGGGTCCTCAGCCGACAGGTCGTCGTAGTCGCAGTTGTTCCAGGCGATCCAGCCCGTGGCGCCGGCGATGAGGCTCGTGTGCAGCACTTGGCGGTAGTAGTGGGCTGCGTTCTCGTCGGAGGCGAAGTCGGAGCTCACACCGAATTCCTCCAGCACGACGGGGCGGTCGAACGAGCCGGAGAGCTCGCAGGCGAGCGCGGCCGCCATCGATTGGCGCACCGGGTCGTCCGACATGGGGTAGACGTGCGGGCCGATGAAGTCCACTAGTGGCGCGAGAGACCTGAGCGAGTAGCCGTTGTCGTGGCCCGAGACCTCGATGCCCCCCGCCCCGTCACCGAGCGATACCGGCTGGTGCCCACCACCGGCGCGCACGGCCTGGACCAGGAGGCGCGCCCACGCCGTGATCTCCTCGGCCGTGGCCGGTCCCCCGTAGTGGGGCATCTCGTTGCTGATCAGCCAACCGGCCACCGCCCGGTGATCTGCGAAGCGCCGCGTGACCTCGTAGGCGAACCAGGCCTGTTGCGAGACGAGCCACACGTCGCGGTAGAGATCACGGCCCGCCCGCCAGGACGGGTCCCAGTTCGCGCCCGACATGTGGCCGACGAGAAACGTGGGGATCGTCGTGAGGCCCGCCTCCACATGGGCGTCGAGGAAGTCCCCGAATCGCTCGAGCACCGACGGCTCGAGGCGTTCGGGTTCGGGCACGAAGTCAGGCCAATAGCAGAACGAGCGGGTGACGTTGCAGCCGTGCGCGGCGAGCACAGCCAGCTCCTGGCGAGCGACAGCCGCGTCATAGCGGGCCCACATCCGCGGCCCGCCGGTCCGCGACCAGAAGTTGGCACCGACCCAGGAACGCTCCCTGCCACGCTGGCCCACTCTTCCGCCTTTCGGGTCCTCCCAGGGTGCGGGAGGCATTAATACTGAACCGCTAAATCGGTTGAACCTGACCAGCTGAGGCAAGGGCTTCGATCGCCGTCGCCCATCCGTCCCGTCGATGCTGCCGCATCACGTGGCCGGACTTGCCGGCGACGATGAACGGGATCCGCCTCGCAACCTAGCGGGTGCGCTCGTCCTCCGCGTCAAGGATCCGGAGACAGGGAACCATCCCCGCTGAGATGTCAGAAACTCCCGGCAGCGCCGCCACGTGGTGACGCGACGAGGCTGTGAGGCGGTCGGGCGGTCGTTCCCCGGGTGATGAGCTGTCCCCGGGCCTCGCCTGTGCGGGTGATCACGCCGCTGTCGATGAGGGCAAGCAGTGCGCTCGCCCCGTGGGTGCCCATGGCGGGGATGTCGCGCTTTACCGCCGTGAGCGGAGGGTGGACCACCTGGCAGTAGGTGGAATCGTCCCAGGCGACGAGGGAGACGTCACGCGGGACCGCGAGCCCCATTTCATGGGCCGCGCCCAGGCCGGCGACGGCGAGCACCTCGCTGTCGTAGATGATCGCGGTCGGCGGCAGCGGGTCCGCGAGCAACTGACGTGTCACCCTGCCGCCGCTCTCGGCCATGAAGTCCGTCGGCACGACTCGGGGCGGGAGCGAGAGCTCCTCCATCGTGGCCAGGTAGGCGTCCGTGCGGACCTGGGTGGAAAGGAACTCCCGGACACCCGCGACGCGGGCTATCCGCTCGTGGCCGAGGCGTGCAAGGTAGCGGACAACGTCGATGACGGCGCCCGCGTCGTCGCTACACACCGCCGACAGGTCCCCGATGCCCTCGGGACCGCCGATGACGACAGCCGGGAGACCGAGCTTCTCGATCAGCTCGAACCGAGGGTCGACCACGCGGGGGTCGACGACGAGCACGCCGTCGACGCGACGCTCCGCCCACCAGCGGCGGTAGATGGTCATCTCGGCTTCGAGGTCGTGGGCGACCTGGAGGGTGAGGCCGACGGAACGGCGCGACAGCTCCATCTCGATGCCGGCTATGAGCTCCATGAAGAAGGGCTCAAAGGCGAGCGTCTGAGCCGGTCGCGCCAGCACGAGTCCGCATGCACCGGCGCGCGCTCCCGACAGGGCCCTGGCGGCGCTGTTCGGATACCAGCCGAGCTCGTCAGCGATCTTCAAGATGCGCTGTCGTGTCACCTCGGAGATCCCCGCCCGGCCGTTGAGCGCGTACGACACGGCACCCTTCGACACTCCGGCGCGAAGCGCTATGTCAGCGATGGTAACGCGGTGGAGCGGATTCGCCTTCTGCGTCACTGGCACTTCCTCCTGTCCGCCACCTCCCGACGCCGGCAACGCCGATGCAAGTTTGCGGGAGGCCGTCATGACCGGCGCCTGTCACCAAGGCGGAAGGTGAACCGGGTAAGTTGGCCTTGAAGTGCATGATAGCAAGCTGGGTGGCCGAGCACGATGAGTCCGACGTCCTTCTTGAAGTCGCTGAGAAAGTGTAGTCGCCCCGGACCGGTTACCCACATGCCAGCCTTTGGTGGCGGAACCGCCTCCGCGAAGAAATGGAGTGGCGGTCCGGCCCCTTCGCGAGCTTCGCGGTCTTGCACCTGGCACCCCCACAGACCCTAGGCTCTGGACCGGTTCACACGAACGCCGACTCTGAGCGGGGCGTACGAGGAAAGGCACACCGACACCATGGCTAACGAGACCGTCTTCAAACGCTACGCCGGCAACCCCGTCGTGACCGCGCGCGCTCTTCCTGGCGCCAACAGCATCCACAACTCGGCGATCGTCAAGAGGGGGGAGGGCGACTACGCCGGTGTGTTCCGCGTGGACGAGCTCAGCATGGACTTCGTGCTCCACGTCGGCTTCAGCCGAGACGGCATCCGTTGGGACATCGATCCCGGGCCGGCTCAGATAAGAAGCAGCCATCCCGACGTCTTCGTCACGGATCACAGCTACGACCCTCGCCTCACGCTGTTAGAGGGGACCTATTACCTCACCTGGTGCAACGCCGGTCCCCAGGGTCCCAAGATCGGGTTTGCCACCACCAAGGACTTCAAGACCTTCACCCAGGGCGAAGACCTGCTGCCCCCGGCCAATCGCAACTGCGTTGTCTTTCCCCGCACGATCGAGGGGAAATACGCCATTCTCCATAGACCCTCCGATCGCGGCCATACCCCCTTCGGCGACATCTTCTACGCGACGAGCCCTGACTTCGAGCATTGGGGCTGTCACCGGTTCGTCTTCGGACCGATGGGGGGCTGGCAGGGGCTCAAGGTCGGGCCCGGTCCTGCACCCATCGAGACCGAGGACGGCTGGCTACTCATCTACCACGGCGTCTGGCGAAGCTGCAACGGCTATCTGTACTACATCGGCGGGGCGCTCTTGGACTTGGACAAGCCCTGGAAAGTCCTCTATCGCACCAAGGACTATCTGCTCTCGCCGACCGAGAGCTACGAGCGGGTTGGTGACGTTCCCAACGTGTGCTTCCCGAGCGCCGCGGTGATGGAACCGAATGACACACTCCGGCTTTACTACGGCTGCGCCGACACCTGCGTCTCGATGGCCGAGGCCAAGTTGTCCGACGTGATCGAGTTCGTCAAGAACCACAGCTTCTGAGCCGCCAAGACCCGTGCGTAGACGCTGCCGTCGGTGAGGGGATCCTGGGCGCAGTTCGCGGCGGCCGGCCGCTGATCGTCTAGGTCGGGCTTTGGGCCGACTCGGCGGCCCGATGGAGCGCGTCCTCGTAGATGCGGACGAGACGATCCCATCGCTCGTTCGCATCGTGGTCGATCTCTTGGCGGCTCGGGTCCGCGTCGAACCAGGCGATCGTCTCTTGGATCCCGGCGGAGAACGGGACCGTGGATTTGAAGCCGGGCACGAGGCTTCGCAGCTTGTCGTTGTCGAAGACGGTGCTGTACGACTTGTCCCCCCACAAGTTGCCCTCCTGCTCGGGGTCCGACGCGACGATCGCGTCACTCGGGACGTGCAGGATTATCGGCTCGGCACCCACGGCCCTGCCGACAAGCGCGTAGATCTGGTTCCAGGTGAGGCTTTCTTCCGAGGTGATGTGAAAGTCCTGGCCGATGGCGCCGGGATGCCCGAACAACCCGAGCAGGCCCTTCGCGAAATCGCTGCTGTGGGTCAAGGTCCAAATGCTGGTCCCGTCCCCGGGGACGATGATCCCCGCTCCCCGGCGCATCCGGTCCACGATCGTGAACGGCTTCTGCCAACTTCCGATGACGACCGGTATCTGAGAGGGCCCGTAGGTGAGCGACGGCCTTACGATCGTGGCGGGGAAGCCTGTCTCGCGATGTGCCCTCCGGAGGGCCTCCTCGCAGGCGATCTTGTCGCGCGAGTACTGCCAGTACGGGTTCACCGTGGGCGTCGACTCGGTGATCATCCAGTGCGACGGCGGCTTCTCGTATACAGACGCCGAGCTGACGAAGACGTACTGCCCGGCCCCGGCGAACACCCTGATGTCCTTTTCGAGCTGGTCCGGTCGGTAGCCGACCCATTGGACAACGACGTCGAAGTCGAGCCCCGCGACGGCGTCTTTGACCTGCCCCTCGTCGGCGGCATCAGCGGTCAGGAGGCGCTCTTGTGCGACGGCCGTCGGGAGCTTGGAGCGACCGCGATTCAAGAGCCACAGCTCGTGACCGGCTGTGACCGTCGCTGCGGAGCACGCCGAGCTGATGAGACCCGTCCTGCCGATGAACAAGATGCGCACCCAGCTGCTCCCCGGCCTCTTCGATGATGTGGCGCCGACCTTAGCCCGCCGGATCGGCCCGACAGGGACGGTCTTCTTGCCCAGCCGGCCCCGCGCCGGGAAACCCGCGCTACGGGCCGCCAGTGGCGCTGCCAGAATCACGCTTGTGCGCGTGCGCGTGTTGCTGCTGTTCGTAGCACTCATCGGCTCAGTGATCGCCCTGCCGGCGACACAGCCTGTCGCGGCCGTGACCGGGTCGCAGTGGTGGGTGGCGCTCGCCTTCGCCAACCGCGAGCTTGGCGCGGTGGTAGAGGGGAGTGGCGTGGAGCAGGCGGCACGGTGCGAGCTCGCGCTCTACTCGACGTCCAACGGCGGCGTCACGTGGGCGTCGCCGGTAGTGCTGAGCCACGGCGCCTCCTGCGGCGCCGGCGGCTCGACGGACGAGATGGCGATGACACCTGACGGCAGCTGGTTCCTCGCCACCGCCCAGGGCTTGTTCCGCGGCCGAGCCCGCCAGGCGGGCTTCGAGCTGATTCGGCCCGCCCGTCTCGTGCCGTCCGAATCGACCTACACGGTCTGCTCGGTGGCGGTTGCCGGCAGATCCGTCTGGGTGGTTCTCGCCGATGCCTGCGGGCTCAGATCGGCAGGCGTCGTGCTGGTCTCAGGCAACGAGGGAGCTACGTGGACCAGGTCAAGAGACACGCCGCTTGGGTCTGTGGACCAGGCGAATCTCGTCGATGCCACCGCGCCGGAGAGTTTGGCCGTGGCGGGCCCTGCGAGTGCTTGGCTGATCGGGTCGAGGACCGCGCCGAGCTCCTACGGCGCGGCCGGGACCCTCGCGGTGGCGCACACCGCCGATGCGGGTCGCACATGGCACGTGAGCACGCTGCCGTGCAGGATCGACGGCATCGCCGGCATGCTCACCGCGGTCGGGAACGATGTGGCGACGTTGTGTGTCGGCGACCCGAGTACCGGTTTCGCGCCGATGGAGGTCGTCACTTCCGCCACCGGGGGCGCGAGCTGGACGGAACGCTGCGACAACGGCCCCCGGGGCCTGCTGCGGATCGTCGGCGCTTGCCCGGCGTTTGGCTACCCGGGCGCGATGGTCGCGCTGCCAAGTGGCGCCCTCGTGATGGCGATCGGCTACCCGATAGGCGGTGTGGACATGTCGCTCGACGGAGGCCGTAACTGGAAGCTCGTCCTCAGATCGGCGGCGACGTTCCTCAGCTTGTCGCGGGGAGCAGGAGCGGTCTGGGTGCTCGGACTGGGGCCGGTGAGCCCTGGTTTGAGACTCGCGGAGTCCAAGGACGGCCGGAGATGGCGTGCGGTGGCACTCCCCAGGCTGGGCTGATATCGCGGACGACCTGCCCGTAGGCCTTGACTCTCACCCTGGGGGAGGCCGCACAGTTGGTGTGACCGGGCATCCGCCGGAACGGGAGAGTCGATCGTGGAGCTGATGAACATCGGTGAGTTAGCCCGGCCGTCTCGGTTGTCGCAGAAGGCGTTGCGCCTCTACGATGAGCTCGGCCTGCTGTCACCGTCGCGCCTCGAATCGGACTCGGGGTATCGCTTCTACGAGACCGGGCAACTCGAGCAGGCGCGTCTGGTCGCGATGCTTCGCCAGATCGGGCTTCCGCGCGCTGCGATAAGCGTCGTCCTCGGTCTCGAGCCGCAGGCCCCCGCCCGCCAGATCGCCGCCTACTGGTCCGGCAGAGAGCGGGAGCCCCCGGCGCCCGCCGGGAACTGGCCGGTCACGTCGTCGAGAGCCTGAACGGAAAGCGGTCGGTCACCACCCGCGAGATCCCGGTGGCGTAGCGTGCTGTGCCTCGAGCGCAGCGTCGATCGGCTCGGAGCCTGGGCTTTCGGCAAGGAGTTCGTCGGCCTCCTCCAACAGCGCCCGTTGCCGCCCATGGAAGGTGTCGCGGGGGCAGTCTTCGCATCTATCACGGGGAGGTCAGCGACGACAGCGACGGTCCGGTCGAGTGGTGCCGGTCCGTGCCGGGGGACCAGGCGAACGAGCTCGCGGCCCGCTTTCCCGAGCTCAGCTTGCGAACCGAGCCCGCCCACGAAGAGGCCTTCGTTCACCTTGGTGAAGGTGCCCGGTGGCTCGTGTCCGAGGCGCTGCGTATCTGGGGAACCGAGAGGGACCGGCAACCGAGCGAATCGGGCGTCCGGGTGACCTTCCTCGCCCCGTCCCGGGTGACTCCCGAGAGCATGCCGGACCGTGACTTCGCAGTCCCCTGCTCTGAGACGGATCTTCGGCACCAGGCACGGGCCGGGATGGTGAGCTCACGGGTGCACAGCCCGCTTTTCCTCAGGCCCGTCCCGCTGCGGGCCCTGAGCCCGGGCCGTGTCCGGGCCGCATGCGCTTCCCGGAGATCCGACGACCCGGCCGTGGCCGAAAGCGCCGTGGTGGGCGCAGACGTGGGCGGCGACGGACATGGCCGAGCTCATCACGCCCTCGAGGTCATCGCCGCGCAGCAGTCCCGCCAGAACCGTGCCGATCACGGCGTCGCCCGCTCCCAGGGTGTCGAGAGGCGTGATCGGACTGGCCTTGGCGTGAACGGTCTCGCCGTACGAGGTCGAGATCGAAGCGCCCCGGGGGCCCATGGTCACCAGCAGCACCTCCGGTCCGGCGCGCAGGACTCGTCTTGTCAGCTCGCGCAGACCCACGGTGTCGAGACTCGTGCCCGAAAAGCAGGCCATCCAGACCTTGTCCAGGAGGGGCTCGTAGTACCCGCCCGGCCGGTCGGAGAAGTCGAAGGAGACGCGTGCCGCCCGCGCCATGTCCCCGAGCCGTTCTTCGGTACCGCTGCGCGCGCCCGAATGGACACAGTCGAACTGGGCGAGATACTCGAGGTCGCTTTCGTCGAGGGCGAACCGTGATACGCCGAGCCCGTAAGCTACAAAGCGCCGGTCGCCGCCGGCGAGCTCGACGACCGAGTAGGCGTTGGGC
>Ga0181536_10005514_pt1 | contig 12951 bp, 12 predicted proteins | sample PEATcosm2014_Bin_41_FD_121105 | JGI IMG/M metagenome (GOLD analysis project Ga0181536, IMG submission 121105) | Peatland microbial communities from MTU Mesocosm Facility, Houghton, MI, USA - PEATcosm2014_Bin17_60_metaG | ecosystem: Environmental > Terrestrial > Soil > Wetlands > Peat | place...
GTTGGCAAGCATGGAGACAAGACGATGATCAGTCGGTACGTCAAAAGTCGGGGCAGGGAATATCACAAACTCCACTCAGCTCAGCAGCTCACGCTGTTTTAAGATACCCCGCCGCTTGCGGCGTAAAGTCAAATCGGGTTTTTAAGGATACCGCGCCGCTTGCGGCGAGGTCGTTCAATTTATCGCGCAAACTCTCACGGTAGGCCAGTTGGGCAAAAGCCATGGCGAGAAACTGTTCCCAGCAGGAAAGCGTCTTGGTGTAGCGGTCGCCGCCGTAACGGGCGACACAGCGGCGGAACTCGCGATCAGGAAGAAAGTCGATCAACTGGGAGAAGACGCTCTTGCCTTCGTTCCTCCCCTCATCATGGGCGATCGGGCAGGAGGCAGGCAGACATTTCAAATCGCGGCAAGCAAAATGCGCCTATAACGTGCCTGTTTTATATCGGTTGCGAAACAGGAGCATAACTTTTACCGGACAGCCGTGAACAGGACTTATTCAGAGCTTCCTTCCGGGCGCAACAGCGTATACCGGTTTTGATCAGAAACTGGGCGCCCAACTCTTGGACCGGGAGGGCGGGGCGCCCGCTATTTGATTTATGCTATTTGTGCCTCGCATACCGTGCTGAATTCAGGGCTGGAGCGATCGCCTCAAAGGAGACGCCGCTATGCTTTCGATTCGTCAAAAAATCTCCACTCGCCTCCAAAAACCAATGGTTGCCGGTGTCGTTTTTGTCGCGCTTCTGACTGTCACATTGCCTTCACGCGGACAAGTGGGAATTGCAACCGGCAAAGTGCACGCCCAGGAAGCGATTGCCAATCCCCCCTCGCTCACTCTGCCTACCGTGGACGAAATGCAAGAAGTTGCGGACGAACTCGATTACATCAAGCACGGACTGGATATTGTCAGTCCAGCCATCAAGAACGAGGAGTTCGAGCGTCTGAACGATCTAACCGAATACACCCAGCATTTTGCCGACCTGGCGCTTGCCCTGAGGACCGACATCGCAGAGCGCCGCAACCCGGCTTCAAACAACTCCCACACCGTTGAGGAGCTTGGCAAAATCGAGCTGGACTTTGCAACCAAGCCTTCACGGCTCCAAGACTATGCGGCGCTTGGATTGATCGGCGAAACCACGGCGCGGCGCCTGGGTTATTTCTCGTTTGGCGCGGGCGATATCGCCTCGGGACTCGGAACCATGGTCGGAGAGCGAAGCCTTGGAAATGTCGATGCGGCGGAGAAGGTTCTCGACGGAATCGCCACGACTGCTTGGGGCATCTATGGTTTCGCTGTCAGCGGGGACTGGGATGTCGCGCAGGCCTACTCCTCGGCAGCCGGCCTGACGGCCAAGGGCGTGCGCGCCATGACCCTGCCCATGTTCGAAGAGCTCACTGCGAAGATCACCGGTCTTGACCAGAACATCACGTCGATATGGGAGGCGGCGCAACAGGTGCGAGCGGCGCACGGACAGCCCATTCAGTCCATCGGAGAGTTCTACCACGGCGATGCATCTATTTTAGACAGGATCGGATTGGGGAGCCTTGCCGAGGCCGATGCGCGGCTGGGCTTGCAGGCCAAAACCGAGCGGCGCACGGTCGAGAGCTATCGGGAAACCTGCATTGATGGATATTGCAGCCGTGTCGACCTCCTCCATCCATCGCCGGCGACGGCGGATGAACATCCGCTCGGCGGAGTTCGGCTCGACCAGCCGCTGACTGGCGCAGCATTGCGCGGCGTCGAGATCGACAAGGTGCATGGCAATATCGTTCTCCTTGGCGAGCGCGGCTTCCTGGCGCGGGGGCTGAACTTGCGGGACTTTGCGATGGCATTGCTACTGGTATTTGGACCGCAGCCGCAAGACCCCGCCTTCAGCCTCGACCCTGACGATATTCGAAATCCGAGCGGCCCGTGGCTGCGAGCCGTATACATGCCGAACCTGCTGGAGGGGCGTTCATTTGGGGAGGAGCTTTTCGCAGCGGACCTGCGGCTGAAGGAATTGAGCCTTCAGACCATGCTCGATCCGGACGGGAAGTTGAAGGAATGGAAATCCAGTGTGCATGGCTTCCAATCCTATGCCGGTTTGGCCATCGACGACACCGGCGATGGCGGGGGCAGCGAGCAGTGGTCCAGGTTCTGGATCGTTGCCGAGCGGGTCACATCGAGACAGGCCGACAACACGCTTTTGTTCGATGCGCAGATGGCTGTGAAGGCCCGCCGCCAGGTGCCCGACCCCAAGAGCGCCACTGGCCTGCGCGATGTGGATACCGATGCAAAGTCGCTCGAAGCGCGTTGGGCGCGGATGGCCACGGACCATTACGAGGAATTGGCTGTTGAGTCGCCCGCCTTTGCGCGTGTACGAGAGATGGCCGTGGCCATCGGTATCGCCAAATCGCTGAAAGCAGCAGGCGCCAACGTGGATATTGGCCGTGTTGTCGATTTGCTGAATAGCGACCATACTCCAACCGTGGCCAAAATCAATGCCTTCTCCGTAAGCTGGAAATCCCGTTCGGAGAAGCCGTTTCACGAAGGAAACCGCGAGGGCGTGCAGATCGAGACCAAGGAGTTGAAACTGTTCGGCGGGGTCGATCTCACCGTTACGCCGCTGGCAATGCCGGATAACGGTCAAGCTGCGCGCCGCATGGGCCTGGCCGTAGAGAGCGCTTTTCGTCTGGCCAGACCCGGAGCTGGCATCGCGCGATACCAATTCGAGGGATCGCAATTGATGGCGGTTGCGGTCCCGCTGCTGGTTGCGGAGCCTCGACTCCCTAGCGCTATACTCCGGGAAAAGCTTCAACCCACCCCCGCTAGCGTTGACTGAAGAGGTTTGGGTGCCCATCCTCCGCTTTTTCCAGCAAAGATACAAGGGTGGGATGCAACGCCGTTCGTTCTCCAACCCGAAAGCCGCTGGCCCCACCGCAGGTAGCAGGTGGTGGGTGGTTGCTGAAAATTACCCAAGGGTGAGGCACATAATGATCCGGGCAAGTTTGCGCCGCTGGCAGTGGTTTACTCGGCTAACCTGAAGGCTACCGAAGCGGCAATTCTGGCTGCGGGCGGCAGCATCGTTGTGCCCGCCTTCGAGTTTCCGGGCGGGCGACGGTTTCACTTCTCCGATGGAGTGGGCAATATGCTGGGGGTGTGGTCGGAGTAAGTCCGGCCTAAGCAAGCATGAGGGGCCGATCGTGTTATCGCGCCCTAACAGCCCGCAGTGCAAGTAGCTGAATTCCAAGTGGGGCGAAGTCCTGGTCTGATTGAGCGGTTTAGCCCAGAAAGGGCGAGGATCGGGATGTTGCGGGATTCTATCGCGCCCACAGATCGATAGCGACAGGTGAGCCACTCAAGAAGGCGCAAAACAAGCCTTACAGCTTCCGTAGTGTCTCGCGCGGATCGTCTTTTATTGATTGCGGTCTGAGCGCGGGCGACTTTGGCGAGTATGTCGCTTGCTTTTGCTGTCAGATAAAGTGCTTTGATTCCGATTTTGGCCATCGATGTATTCTCCGATGACCACGATCAACGGTTCGAGATACTGGAAGACGCCGCGTCAGCGCCGGTTGTGTGTTAGGCTGTGGAGGAAGCGATAACAACCACAACAAAGCCCCGAAACCGTTCGTCTGGCATTAAACCGCAGATCAGATACTCGATTCTATCGCCCGCTTTTGTGTGTGTACTTTAGAGACAGAACGCTAGCATGGGACGGAAAAGCATGGTGCGCCCGGAGAGATTCGAACTCCCGACCTAACGCTCCGGAGGCGTTCGCTCTATCCAGCTGAGCTACGGGCGCGCATATTCAGGATACCGCACTTTGGGTTTTTCCGGGCAATCAGCCGCCGAGGGGCTTCCGCGCGGCCTCTCGCTGAATGCGAAGTTCCTCCATCACCGACTGGATCAGCGCCTTGGCGTCCTCCATGCCGCCCAGAACGGCCTCCAGGTCCAGCGCAGGCTTGGCCGGATTGCGGTTGGAGACGCAGTAGACCCCGTGCTGGCCTACCAGAATCAGCGAATCGGTCAGCAGGTCCAGCGCCACTGCCAGCCTGCCCCGCTCCACGCCCATCATGAACTCGTGCCGCTCCAACTCCGCCCGCTTTTCTTCAAAAACGCTCATTAGACCAGCCTAACCGAAAAGCAGAAGAAAATCGGACTGCGCAAAGCTCGCTGCCCTGACTTCGCCGCTTTTTTGTGCCGGACACACTCCCCCCAGTTCGGGAATGAGGGCCGTTTTCACGGCGATCTCGCGGAATCAGTTGCCATTCCCGATCAGGCCTTCCGGTTCCATGCCGATCAGGCAATTGAATTTGCCGCCGCAAACAAAAAAGGCTCAAGAATGGCAGCCCGTCTGCCGAAATAAGTACTAACAGGGATGCTGAAGCAATAAACGATGCCTTAAACGGTCCCGCGCGAATATACCGGCAAGGCTGCCGCGTTCTACGAAGTTGTTTGGACGAATGGAGATGCCGATGCTTCAAACCGAGAGGCTAAAAGACGAAATGGCCGCAATGCCCTGGACTCATCTCCACCTGCCCCCGTTTCCTCAAGTCGCAATTCAGGTACTGCAATTGGTGAACGATGAAAATGTGCAACTGCACCAACTGAGCAATCTGATCTCGTCCGATCCGGCCTTCGCCACCGAAGTCCTCACCATCGCGAATTCCTGCCTCTATTCGCCGCGCTTTCCCGCCAGCAGCGTTCTACAGGCGATTGTTGTGCTGGGCGCAAACCACCTGCAAGGCATATGTCTTGTCGTCGGCGTGAGAACCTATCTGGGCAAGGCGTTGAGCCATCCATCCATGCGGGCGCTATGGCGCCATAACCTGGCCTGCGGGTTGATCGCCGAGCAAATTGCTTCCGCAGGCTTTCAGGACAAGGATATTGCGTATACCTCCGGTGTCATGCACGATGTTGGACGACTGGGGCTGGCGGTTGTGCGGCCCAAGGAGTATGCCCTTTTACTGGGGGCGCACTGCGGCTCCCCCTCCAGCATCCTGAAAGTCGAGCGAGACCTGTTCGGATGGGATCATTGCGAGACCGGGCGCCAGTTGGTTGCCGATTGGAAGCTGCCCGCCGACTTCGATGCTATTGTCGCGGATCATCATGCGCCCAGGCAGAAGGACGCGTCCTGGGGCATTCCCGATTTGATCAATGTGAGTTGCAGAATGGCCGATGCCATTGGCTTCGCTGCGTTTCCAGGATGTGAGATCACCCCATTTCCGGATTTGCTGGACGAACTCCCGGCACGGGAGCGCAAGTCATTCTTTGCGGAAATAGGAGCGCTGGCCGCGGAAGTTGCCGAAAAGATCAACGCCGTCGAGGCTGCTTGAGGCAATGCCGCGGGGCGATCTGGATGGGAACTGCTCAAGATTGTCGTAAATCGGTCATCCACATTGCGGAGCGCCTCGGCTCATCTTTATCGCTGCAATGATGTGAATGAGCACCGTGTCAGCGTAGTATCCTGCATGAAACTCATGGAAGTGGAAAAGTTTCCAATGTTCCGAGGAATGACGGGTTGTATCTGCGTGCGCAACATTTGTGGGTCAATCCGTCTTTCTTTGTAAAGAAAGCTCTCATGCGGTTGCCCTGTGTGGTTTTAGCTCTGATTTGCGCATTGACCGCCCCGGCGGTGGCGCAGACCCCATCGACATCGATCCGGTGAAGGAACTGAAGCCTACCGGCACTCTGAGCACCTGCGGATACAAGCCGATTGCGGCCGAAGCGCCCTTCTTTGCCAAGCTCAACGACCAGGAGCGTACCAACGACGCGGCCTTTGGCGGCAACTACACAATGCACGGGAAGACCGGCGCGTACGTCAGTTGGTATGGGATCTTTCGCGGCATCACGCCAGCCACCCAGCCCAATGGAGAGATAACACTTCTCTTGCAGCACCATTTCTTCAACGGCATGACCGACTGCCATATCATGCTGGTGGCCAAGAGCGGCGATGGGGATTTTTAGCAAGTCTCAAGACCGATCCGGCGCAGATTCCGGCTCTTGCCTTGGTTCGTGTCTACGGTAAGGTAGTCGAAGAGAAGAACAAGATGTCCCAGGTGGCCGTTGAGTACATCCGAGCATGGCCCTGGCTGACCTTCACCTTTACCGATCTGGCTGGTAAGGATCACAGCAATCCGCGCTGGAAGCAGTATGCGAAAGTGAAGCCCGATGCCGACATTTATGAGCCATGTCCCAATGAGAGCTACTACCGAGCCGTTTTGGGCGACCCGGCAGATTTCGGGTTGAACTTGAAGCCTGAGTAGCGCAACTCAGTCGCCCGCTTCCTTCAGATAGATTTCCGTGTAGTCCAGGTAGTTCTTCGCATACTCGATGATGAGGTCGCGGTCTTTGCCGGAGAGTTCGCGGCGAAGTTTGGCCGGGACGCCGGCCCAGAGCGTATTGGGCGGCACGAAGGTCTTCTCGGGGACGACGGCGCCGGCGGCGATGATGGAGCCTTCACCAATGCGGCAGCCGTTGAGGATGGTGACGCCCATGCCGATCAGCACCGCATCCTCGACTACGCAGCCGTGGACGGTGGCGTTGTGGCCAATGGTGACCCAGTCGCCCACCACCACCGGATAAAGGTCGCGCTGGCCGTGGAGCACGGCGCAGTCCTGGACGTTCGAGTTGGCGCCGACGCGGATGGAGTGGACGTCGCCGCGCAGCACGGCGTTCATCCACATCGAGGAGTGTTCCCCCAGCGTCACGTCGCCGATCACCTGGGCAGACTGATCGACGTAGCAACTGGCGGGGATTTGGGGTATACGCCCCTGATAGCAGCGGATCATGGATTCAAAGCCTCTGGGCCAAGTTTATTCGATCACGGCGGGAAAGCGGGGCGGGTAAAGTCTGGATGAGCAGGCGGAAATGGGCTCAAATCAGGCCGGGGAAGGTGCGTGGACAGTGAATCGATCTCATTTGCATCGGATCAAGGGCATTATTTGCCAAATAAAAGCTCGAAACTTGACCCAAGCTCCAATGTTTCCCGTATTATGGTAGTTGCCCCATGGCAGGTTTGGAGGTGGGATTTTTTGGCAGAGGTTCGCGTACAGGAAGGCGAGCCGCTCGAAAATGCGTTGCGCCGGTTCAAGCGGAAGGTACAGCAGGAGGACATTATCAAGGAAGTCAAGCGTCACTCCTACTACCTGAAGCCCGGCGAGAAGAAGCGCGTAAAGGCGGCTTTGGCACGCAAGCGGAATCGCAAGAAGGCTCGCAAAGAGCAGGACTAGTTTCAAATTGATCGCAACAGGCGCCGCCCCGGTTTCTCCCGCTGAACGCGCGAGAACGAAACCGAAGATCGAAGGCAAGGCCAGGGCGGCCTGTTGCGGTTTATACTTACGGAGCAGTTGTTCTGCCCACGCGCCGCGTGGGAGTATGGTTTGAGTCTTCCGGTTCGCCGGACAGACAATAGATTTGCCGCTCGATTTATTGCGGCCCGGGCCCTTGATGTGGATTCACGAACGAAGACAGGGAAACGGGACCGGCAAGTATCTCAGCATCATGGCCGATTTCATCGTATTTCCCTTCTTTGGGAAGCCGGTCATGGAATATTCCGACAGAGTATTGAAGTGCGTCGATTGCGGCGCCGAGTTCGTTTTCACGGCTGGCGAACAGCTATTCTTCCACGATAAACAGTTCGCCAACGACCCCAAGCACTGCAAGCAGTGCAAGGCAAAGCGCGCCAAGAGCGGCTCAAGAGCGCGCCCGGAGACCCGGACCAATTGTTCGGAGTGCGGCGCGGCCACCACGGTTCCCTTCAAGCCTACCCAGGGCAGGCCGGTGCTGTGCCGCTCCTGCTTCCAGAAGCAGAAGGGAAATACCAACCCGGTGGCTGAAGCCAAGCCAGTATCCGAACCTACGCCAGTGCCGAACTGACGAGCAGGTCGCCTATGAATCCCGATGGAAATCCGGCGGCGCGGACCAGCGTAGCCAATTGCGCCCAATGCCGCTGGCTGTGGAAGAGCGCGTGAGCCGCGACCTTGCGCCGGGAGACCGTCCGCGCCTGCGGTGGCAGCCAAGTGTATTCCAGCGTGATCGTATCGTCCCAGTTGAATGCGTGATCGTCCAGGAGTGCGCGGTAGACCTGAACGGCCTGTATATGAATGTCAAACAGGGCATTGAGCGGGCCGTGGGGGATGTTTTCCCTGGCTAGCAAGGGCAGGCCAGCGATGCGCTGGCCCCAACGCAGTTCCACTCCCCATATATGGCCAGCGAACTCGATTACGTTGGCGGCTTCGCCAATGCCGCAGGGCAGTTCCAGTAGCGCCGGGTTGGCGTCGAGGTGTGACTTCCAAAAATTAGAAGACTCCTGGTTCCAGGCCAGGAGTTCTTCAAGCGTTATGGCGGGTGTCATGGTTTCCTCCTCAAGGCGCGATGGCCGATGTCGCGGCGATAGTAGATTCCGTCAAAGTGAATCTCTGCCATCGCCCGATAAGCGCGGGCCAGCGCTTCTTCGAGCGACGGCGCGGCGGCGGTAACCCCCAGCACCCGGCCTCCAGCGGTCAGTATCCGGTCGCCCGCCCGCGAAGAGCCGGAGTGGAAGACCTCAACTCCCGCAACCTGGGCCGCCGCCTCCAGGCCGGTGATGGGAAAACCCGTCTTGTAGCTGCCCGGATAGCCGGACGAGCTGGCCACCACGCAGGCCGAGGCGCCGGGAGACCAGCGCAGGTCTGTCTCGCTGAGCCGCCCGTCGATGCAGGCTTCCAGAGCATCCACCAGATCGCTCTCCAGGCGCAGTAAAATCGCCTGCGTCTCGGGATCGCCGAAGCGGGCGTTGAACTCCAGCACCTGCGGGCCGCGCGCGGTCATCATCAGCCCGCAGTAAAGCACGCCGGTGAAGGGAGTATCTTCTTCGGCCATGCCGCGCACCGTCGCTTCGGCGATGTGACGCAGCACCCACTCCGTCATGCCCGCGTCGAGCATCGTATCGGTCGAGTAGACCCCCATGCCGCCGGTATTCGGTCCGGTATCGCCCTCGCCGATGCGCTTGTGGTCCTGCGCCGGAACCAGCGGCACGACATGCTTGCCGTCGGAGAGGCAGAGAAAGCTGATCTCGTCGCCCTCCAAAAACTCCTCGATGATCACCTGCCGGTCCCGCTCACCCAGCAGCTTGCCGTTGAACAAGCCCTCGGCGGCCTCGATAGCCGTCTGGCGCGATTCGCAGATGATCACGCCCTTGCCGGCGTGTAGCCCATCGGCCTTGACCACGATGGGCGAGTGAAAGAAGCCGACGGCCTTTTCAAGCTCATCGGCGTTGTTGCAAACGGCATAATTGGCGGTGGGAATGTTATGCCGCTGCAAGAACCGCTTGGCGAAGCTCTTGCTGCTTTCGAGCATCGCCGCCGCCCGCGTGGGGCCAAAGACGCGCAGCCCGCGCTCCCGCAAAACGTCCACAATGCCCAGCGAAAGCGGCAGCTCGGGACCCACGATGGTCAGGCCGGGCTGCTCGGCGACGGCCAGGCGGATCATCGAGTCGAGATCCTTGAGGTCCACCGGAGCGCAGCGGGCGATCCGGGCCATGCCGCCATTGCCGGGGGCGCAGACCACCTCCGTGACCCGCTTGCTCCGCTTCACCGCCCAGGCCAGCGCGTGTTCGCGGCCCCCCGAACCCAGAATCAAGACTTTCATCGTTCCCGTCCCCACTCTCTGCGATCTCCACAAACCCGAAAGTCCATCTGAGCAAACCGGGGGTGGGAAGTCAAACCGGGTGGGACGGGAGTGGGCAATCGACGTATAATTCTGCCATGCTGAAACGCCTTTACATCGACAACTTCCGCTGCTTCGTCAACTTCGAGTACAAGCCGGAGCGCAAACAACTGCTGCTAGGAACCAACGGGAGCGGGAAGTCGTCGCTGCTGGAGGCGGTACGCCTGCTTAAGGAATTCATCAAAGGGCGGGATATTCCGTTCACCCAGTCTTCGCGTACGCGCTGGCAGGATCGCCCATTGCAGGTCTTCGAGATTGAAGCTTTTATCGAGGGAAAACTATATGCATACAGATCTGAAATTCGGTACTCATCTAAGACATATACATCATCAGTTAACTTGGAACGATTGAGCGTAGAAGGAGCACCCGTCTTTGAGTTGGTGGATGGGGAGATGCGCTCGTACTCAAATGAAAAAGCTCAAACAGTTTTTCTACGCGGCGAAGCGAATGAGTCCTCCCTTCAGTTCTGGTCTTACGCAAACCCGTCGGTGGGCAATTTTGTGAAGTGGATGGATACAATCCACTGTTTCAAAATTGATGCTTATGAAACCAAGATGGATGAAACTTCCGACTCGATCACTCTTATTCCCGATTATGAAATGGAGGACATGGTTTCCTGGTATCGCTATCTGAATGAAACCGATCCGGACGGAATGGACGCATTTAGGACTTCAATGAGAGAAACACTGGCAGGATTTTTGAACTTGCGGTACTCTCCTGAGGATGATGGCGTTAATAAGCTCCGTGCCGACTTCACTTCTCCCGCTCAGGGTAAAGTGCCTTTTTCTTTACATGAGCTTTCCGATGGCCAACGCTGTTTGATTGCTCTCTACATGATCCTTCACTTCCTCATTGCCAAGGGCCACACAGTCTTTCTTGACGAGCCGGATAATTTTATCTCCTTGCGCGAGATTCAGCCGTGGTTATCGGCTGCGGAAGATGCCATTGAAGAGAATAAAGGCCAGCTTATTCTCATTTCGCATCATCCGGAGATATTGAATTATTGGGCGCGGGAATACGGGTTGCTTTTCTCCCGCGAGGGGAATGGCCATGTAAGAACCAAGCCCTACGGGAAAGTGGCGGACACGGGTCTTGATCCAGCCGAAACCATCGCCCTCGGGTGGGAGGAATGAGCAAGCCAACAGAAGTTACAGTTCTTTGCGAGGACAATCTTACCTACCGTTTTGTTAGAAGCTATCTGATAAAATGCAGGGTCGACGGCAGAAACATTCGCGCCAAAATCTCGCGGAACGTTTCAGGATTTACCTGGGTCATCAACCAGTATCCTGTTTATGTAAATGCCTATCGTCTGGCGAAGGCAAGAGTACCTAACACCTGGTTGATCGTGGTTGTGGATGCGGATAAAGGAACGCGGGACCAGCGGCTTATGCAATTGCAGCAAAAACTGGAAGAGGCCGAGGAAACACGTCTGCGGGAAATGAGAATCGAGGAGGAACGAATCGCGCGGCTGATTCCCCGGCGCAATATTGAAACCTGGTTGCTGGCTCTGAATAATGTTTCTGTGGACGAAACAAAGGATTACAAAAAGGAAGTTGCGGAATTTCGCCACTACGACTGGTCCGGAAGTATTCCGACTGCTTCCAAGACCTTCTTTGACTTATCGAGGCCGAACGTCGAAAAACCTGAAAACCTCATCGAATCGTTGTGCCATGCCATTGATGAGATGCGCCGCGTCTTCCAGTTGGCCCGGTGACGCATCATGGTCCAAACCCGCATCAAACCCTACAAGCAAATGGTGGCCGAGAAAACGCGGCGGGCGCGGCAGACGCGGGTCTACCGGCGCAACCAAATCTTCGGGCTGGTGATGCTGGCGGCGGCGATCTGTCTTTGGTGGCTCTTCCACACCAATCCAAAATGGATTTTTCCTCCCGGATGGTGGCGTCCATGAGTCCTGCGCGGACGGCGGAAGGCGGCTGCGCCGCGCCGGAGCCTTTGGCCGTACTGCTGCTGGGTCCGACGGGGAGCGGCAAGACGGCGCTTTCGCTGGCGCTCGCACGACGCTTCAGCGGCGAGATCGTCAGTTGCGACTCGGTGGCCGTCTATTGCGGCATGGATTTGGGCACGGCCAAGCCCACCGCAGAGGAGCGGGCGCGGCTGCCGCATCATTTGATCGACGTGGCCAACCTCGACCAGCCGTTCACAGCGGGCGAGTACAGCCGGGCCGCGCGGGCCGCGCTGCGGGCTATCGCCGGGCGCGGCTGCCTGCCCATCGTGACCGGCGGAACCGGCCTCTATCTGCGCGCGCTGACCGAAGGACTCTTTGCCGGTCCTGTGCGCCAGCACGAACTGCGGACGCGCCTCGAACGCAGCCGCCAGAGGCATTCGGAAGCATGGCTGCACCGGCTGCTGCGCCGACTCGACCCGGCCTCCGCCGCGCGCATTCACGCCAACGATACGCCCAAGCTGATTCGTGCCATCGAAGTTTGTCTGGCCGCGCGCATGCCGCTCTCTCAGGTGCTGGCCCGCGATCCGCTCACCGGCTTCCGGCTGCTGCGCATTGGCCTGAATCCGCCGCGGCGGGCGCTTCCGCCCCGCGAGGCCCTTTATGACCGGCTCAATCGCCGTTGCGCCGCGATGTTTGCCGCCGGCCTCGTCGAGGAAACGCGCGGCTTGCTGGAACGCTATGGACCAGTGAAGGCGCTCGACTCGCTCGGCTACCGGCAGGCACTGCGCGTGCTGCGGGACTCTTGGACAGTTGAGGCCGCGATCGCTTCCGCTCAACAAGGCCATCGCAACTACGCCAAGCGCCAGTTGACCTGGTTCCGGCGCGAGCCGGAGGTCCACTGGATCGACGGCTTCGGCGATGAGCCGGAGGCGATGCGCAGGGCAGCCGAATTGGTACGGAGCCAACTGTATGTGCCCGTCGCGCACTTGTAATCCATGCCGGAGCTGTGGGCGCAACTGATGTGCGCTACGCTGGCCTTCAACGGCTCCTACTTCAATCTCTTCCGGGTCTGATTCCCCGCCGCTTGCGGCGTAATCAAATCGGGTTTTCAGGATACCTCGCCGCTTGCGGCGAGGTCGTTCATTACCAATCGCATGGTAAAGCAGTACATCCGCAACACCTATTACCCGGTAAAGCTGATCGAGCGAGCAAAGATCGAGGTCGAGTCCTTCGCGGACTGAAATAGTCGATCCTGAAAAAGTCTCTTTCAGGCATTCATTGGGCGCGTATGGAGGGGGAGCAGCCCTTGCAGAGGCGATATCCAACTCCAGATGCGCAACAGGCGGCGCAGAAAAGTGCGCCA